>Ga0209101_1001870_pt1 | contig 14767 bp, 10 predicted proteins | sample ConPoolayeCmetaG_FD_185481 | JGI IMG/M metagenome (GOLD analysis project Ga0209101, IMG submission 185481) | Hot spring microbial mat communities from California, USA to study Microbial Dark Matter (Phase II) - Cone Pool mat layer C metaG... ...
GTGATTACCACGACACTGTCGATATCCGAAAACAGCGCCTGATTAGCTTGAATTCCATCGATTATTCGCTGGCTTAATTGCTGCTGGCTCTTGAAAGTTGATGATACCCTCGTCAGGATTGCGAAATTGGCTGCAATGTATATGGATGCCAAACCGACAATTGTTATTCCGAATCCGCGTCTTTTTTTCAGATAACTTAGGCCGCCTGCGATCAGCCAGGCCAGAAATACCGCCATCCCAACAAAAGGGCTGTACATAAACCGGGAGGCAGGATCCTCCGGATACGGCGAAAACAGTGACAAATTCCACTTGAAAACCGCCACCGTCCCGATAAACAGTAGCATCAAGAAAATGAATACCCTGATCGCGTTGGAGCCTTTGAAAATCGCATATAAAAGCGCCGCCGGCAAAGCCAGCATGATGAATATCCTCGCCCAATGCAGAGCCGCCGTCAGTTCAGGCGACAATCCGATTGCCACCCCTTTGGCCAAAGGCACCAGCAGGTAAGAGCAAAAATAGATCGTGTTTATTATTGCTCCGAATCCGAGCTCTATTTGTTTGTCGGCGACTGTCCGGGTTTGAAAATATGCAATGATGAATATGAAATAGGACAATATATATAGTAGCGAATATTTCCAATAGCTTTCGGCAAACGGGTTGGAACGGCGCAAGAGCAGATAAACAAAGTATAATGCGGCCGCAACCAATCCGGATTCCTTGAACAAGGCGGCCGCCCAGCCTACCGCAAACATGACCGAGAACCTTGCGAAATCCGGCCGCTCGTGAAATCTTTTCAACAAAATGAGAAATATCAAAATCAAGCCGGTGACCCATAAATCATGGCCGACCGAAATCCATTCGATCGCCGAGCAATTGAGATAGTAAAAGCCGAACAATAAGGGTGCCGCCAACCTGATCTCCCGCGGCGCTCCGAATGCCCGCAAGACCATCCAGAGCAAAAAGACGTTGGCGCCGTGCATAAAAATACTGCCGAGGTGGAAGATCGAGGCATTCGGTCCGAAAATATGCAGCATCACGAATATGGCGACCATGTTGAGCGGCCTGAAATAACCGTACATCGGCCGCTTGAGAAAAATCGACAGGTCAGTTGCCGCCTTTTTGGCATTATACAGCCATAACCAGTCATCGCCGATAAACTGGCGAGATAAAAACGGCAGATAAAGCAATATCGAGCCAAGCACTATCAGGGCTATCAGCAGCTTCTCGTTTAATTCTTTTGGCCGATCGGTCATTTCGTCAATTTTTCTCCTGAAGCATGATATTCATTTCATTTCCTGATGTAAAGGCCATAGTGTTTTACTATCAAAAAGGAGCTTGTTCCGGAACAATATGTTTTATTTTCATAGACAAATGCCGTTGCAAATGCTTTATATTGCGCCGAAAAGATTAGTTTTTTCCGGGTTTTTTCCGGAGGATGACCGGCACGATAAAGGAGCTTGAACGGAATTATGGACAAAACGAGGATCATAGATTTCAAGACATTCACCATGACAGTCAGGCCGGCCGATAAGCCCGATTCATTCCTTGTCTCTTTCTCCGGCGGCACCGATACCGACCGTTCGGGATGGGAAAGCACAACCGGCGACAGAAAGAAGTTCGAGGATGATTTCAAATTCATGTTCAATCCTTACCCCGCTCCCTCCAACCGCAAAGACGAATATCTTTTGCATTTCAAATTTCCCGAAAAAAAGCAGAAATTCCTCGATTGGCTTGACCGGCAGAAGAAGTTGTTTTACGGTATAGAAGAAGATCGATGATGTCGATGCTATACAATAAGTGTAACAGTCGAACAGGCGGACAGGAGTCAGGATAATGGGCACAGGCAACGGGGAAGACAGCCAGCAGGTAATCGCCAGAGAAAAGGAACGGATTTGCTCCGAACCGATCGCCATCCTTCCGGTCAAAGGAACGGTGGTTTTTCCGGCTCTGGTGACCTCTTTGATGGTGGCCGAGTCGCGTGACACCAAACTGGTCGATGAAACCCTTATGTCGGGAAAGCCGCTCGGCCTTTTCACGCAGATTGATTCCGAAGTGGATAAGCCGGGTATCGATGATATTTATCAAATCGGCACGGCCGGCCAAATTCTCAAGATGCTGCGTTTTCCTGATGGTTCCGTGCGTTTTCTGGTGCAGGGGATTTCCCGAATCAGACTAAAGAAAATTATCCAGACCGACCCTTACTGGAAGGGTGAAGTTGAAGCTCCCGAGGAGATATTTTCGCCGTCCATAGAGGCTGAGGCGCTGGTCAGGAACATAATGGATCAGCTGGCGAAGGTCATCAAACTTGCGCCCTACCTTCCGGACGACCTTCAGATTTCCGCATATAACACGGCCGATCCGGCCAGGCTGGCCGATCTGATCGCCTCGAACCTCAACGCCAGCGTTCAGGAAAAACAGGATATCCTGGAGATATTCGATGTGAAACAGCGCCTGTATCGGGTGATGCTTTTGATTTCCAAGGAACTGCAGATACTCGAGATGTCGCGGAAGATCCAGTCGGAAGCGGCCAGTGAAATGGGCAAATCGCAGAAAGAATATATTCTGCGCGAACAATTGAAAGCAATCCAGAGAGAGCTTGGGGAAGCCGACGACCGCACTTTGGAGATCGAGGAATTCAAGTCTAAAATCGAAAAAGCGGCCATGCCCAAGGAGGCGTTCGATGCCGCCATGAAGGAGCTGGATCGCCTGTCCAAAATGAGTCCGGCCGCCGCCGAATACACGGTGAGCCGCACCTATCTCGATTGGCTGGTAAGTTTGCCGTGGTCGATATCCACGGAGGATATACTAGATATCAAGGCCGCCCAGAAAATTCTCAACGAGGATCATTTCGATCTGGAAAAGGTGAAGGAAAGGATTCTGGAATTTTTGGCGGTGCGCAAATTGAAAAAGGATCTGAAAGGTCCGATTCTCTGTTTCGTCGGCCCGCCGGGAGTCGGTAAAACCTCGCTGGGCCGCTCAATCGCCCGGGCCATGGGGCGCAAATTCCATCGCATTTCGTTAGGCGGCGTGCGTGATGAAGCGGAAATCCGCGGCCACCGCCGGACCTATATCGGCGCCTTGCCGGGCAGGATTATCCAAGGATTGCGTAAAGCAGGCTCCAACAATCCGGTATTCATGCTCGACGAAGTCGATAAGATCGGGCAGGATTTTCGCGGCGATCCGTCCTCGGCGTTGCTCGAAGTGCTCGATCCGGAACAGAATTTCAGTTTCTCCGACCATTACCTTGATGTGAATTTCGATCTGACCAAGGTGATGTTCATCACGACCGCCAATATCCTCGAAACGATACCGGCGGTGCTGCTCGACAGGATGGAGGTTATAGTCCTGCCCGGATATACCGATCTCGAAAAATTGGCCATCGCCAAGAAATATCTTGTTCCGCGGAACCTTGAGGAACACGGCCTGAAAGCAAAAAACCTCAGCATATCCGATAACGCCATAAGAAAGATAATCTCGCTTTATACCCGGGAATCGGGGCTGAGAAACTTAAACCGGGAGATCGGCACGATCTGCCGCAAAGCCGCGCGAAAAGTGGCTTCCCTTGAAGCTGAAAGGCTATCGATCACGCCGGCCCAAGTCGAGGAATATCTTGGCCCGGCGAAAATCTATCGGGAAATCGCTGAGGATATTCCGAGAATAGGGGTCGTCCCCGGACTCGCTTGGACATCGACAGGCGGCGAGATTCTTTTCGTGGAGGCCACCGCCATGCCCGGGAAAAAGGAAATAACCCTCACCGGACAGCTCGGCGATGTCATGAAAGAATCGGTGTTTACCGCCCTTTCGCACTTGAGGTCGCTGGCCGATGAACTCGGTATAGAACCCGACTATTTCAACAAAAACGATTTCCATGTTCACGTTCCCGCTGGTTCAACGCCCAAAGACGGCCCGTCGGCCGGGATCACGATGTTTACCGCGCTTGCCTCTCTGGCGACGAAAAGACCGGTTAAGCCGTTGGTTGCCATGACCGGCGAAATCACCCTTCGCGGCGAGGTTCTACCGATCGGCGGTCTCAAGCAAAAGGCTCTGGCGGCTTACCGTTCGGGCATCAAGCAGATTATTTTCCCCAAGAAAAACGAGAAAGATCTGATCGAGATTCCGAAAGAGATAACTTCGCGGATAAAGTTCATTCCGGTCGATTCGGTGGCTGAGGTTCTCTGGCATGCGCTTGGCTTGAAAATGGCCGGGATTTCCCGCAAAAAAACCGGTAGCAAACGACTCAAAACAAAGAAATCTTGATTTTGTAAGCGGCTACGACTGATTCTTAGTAGATTGTTCGCGATCCTTTTTGACGATCACCACAGGCCCCGCCGTAGCCGTTGTTGCAGAGTGAAACTCCCTTTCCGAATCCGCCGAATTCAGGAGGGGGCCTTCCGACAATCTATAATACATAGGTATAGATTGGAGCGGGGGGAGTTGTCGATATGTACGGAATGCATCGCTGGATCGTCGAATTCGCCCTGGTGATCACGGCGCTGGCCGTTGTTTATGAAATTCTTGTGCAACTGAGCGGCAGGCGGCTTTGGGTTATCATGGCCAAATGGCATATGGGGATCGCGGCGGCGGCGATGTTTTTATCGGTGCTCACCGGTCTGGTGGATTCGAAATTCACCTGGGCGACGGCCGAAGGCAAACAACTGATGGCATCGCACGAGGCGCTCGGTTTCGGGTTGTTTTTCCTGATACTGCTATTGGCAAACTATAGACTGCTTCTTTATAAACTCCTTCCGGCAAAACTTTTCAATGTCTATTTCGGCTTGTGCGGGCTTTGTCTGGGGCTTTTGTTCGGAATCGGCCAGATCGGCAAATTAAGCATCTACCAGTATGGAGTCGGCGTCAACGCGGCCATGATTACCCATGAGGAAAACATGGAATATATCAAAGCTCTATATAATCTGCATGAGTTGCCGACGCCCTCAGCCGACGATTCACTGCGGGCAAGCCCACTTAAACCAATCGCCCCCGATACCTTATCCGGAACCGGACATAAAGCGGGCGAAAAGCCGATCGAATCCGAGATTGACGGCGGACATCATAACGATTCCCATAAAACGGTCGATCATCACTGAACCGGCGGCATATCCGTTTTATTAAGAGGCGGGGATTCAGCATCCTCTATATTTTGATTATGATGTTGTCCAGAAGCCGGATTCCCTTTATTACGGCAACCAGCGAAATCAATACCCTGCCTTGCAGTTCCCTAACGGGGATGAGATCCGGCCAACTGTTCAGCGAAACATATTCGAGCTTCAGTGGCGGACGGGATTCGACAACGGATTTTATTTTACGTTTGATTTTTTCGATATCACGGATGCCGGCCATGATCATCCGGCGGGCCTCCAGCAGAGAGCGGTGGATCGCCTCAGCCTTGACCAAATCGTTTTGATCTAGATAGGCATGCCGGGAAGACAAAGCAACGCCTTTTGGGGATCTGACGATCCTGCAAGGGATAATCTTAAGGTCGAGATTCAGGTCCTTAACGAGGCGCAGCATGATGGCCAATTGCTGGGCGTCTTTTTGACCGAAGTAGGCGCGGTGCGGTTTAACGATGTTGAACAATTTTACGCAAATCGTGGCCACGCCGCGGAAATGACCCGGCCGGGCTTTCCCCTCGAGAATTTCGGCGATCGCTCCGGGATCGACGACCGTCCCGAATTTTTCAGGGTAGATATCGTTTTTAGAGGGGAGGAAGACGATGTCGGCCCCTGCCTTTTCGGCAAGTTCCCGGTCTTGCCGGAATCGCCGCGGATAGCGCTCGAAATCCTCACCCGGGCCGAACTGCATGGGGTTTATGAATATCGAAACCACCGTTAGGTCGTTTTCCCGCGCCGACCTTCGTATCAAGGACAGATGTCCCTGATGCAATGCCCCCATGGTCGGCACCAGCCCGATCGATTTTCCTTGACGGCGCCAACGTTCGGCAAGTTTCTGCATCGAGCGGATCGATTTCACTATTTCCATTTTTCGACCGTTATGATTTCCGCAATACGCCGCTTTGTCATCAAGCCAAAATAAGCATCCGATCGGCGAACAGGCAATAATAATAAATCGAGACTTATCGTGGGGTTGATAGGCAAAAAGGGCCGAATATCAGTTTTTCGAAACCGCTATTTCAACATCAGGATTTTGCGGCTGTCCGACCACTCAGAGGTCTTCAGGCGGATTATGTAGATTCCTGAAGCCGGCTCTGTATTCGGGGAATCGCCAACCCGCCACCGAACCGAATGCCGCCCCGGACTAAACAGCCCCAGATGTTTTTGGCTCACAAGCGCCCCTGTCAGGTCGAATACCTCCAGAGTGACCGGCGAACTTTTCGGCAGGTCGAATCCGATTATCGTGGAGGTGTTGAATGGATTCGGATAATTCTGATGCAGAGCGAAAGATTTCGGAATGGTTCCTTCGTCTGCATACGCCAAACCCGTCAGGATAATGAACTTCACTCTTGCCGAGTATGGTCCCCAGCCGTTGGTATTGCCTCCCTTGACCCGCCAATAATAGTCGCCATCCGGAAATGGAATATCAAGGAAGTAGCCGGTCGAAGACAAAGTGGAATCATAAATAAGCAGGGAATTGAACGAGGAATCGGCAGCCAGCTCGAACAGATAGCGGGATGCGAAATTCGATTCCAGCCATACAAAGGCGATTGATCCCGGGGGTAACGTGTCGTAGTTGTCCGGATAGACCAGCACCGGCGCCGGAGGCCTCGGATATACCGGCGACAGATAGACATCGACAACGGTCGGTGACGTTCCGCCCACCGCAACGTTATTGACCTGTTTTATGTAATACCCCTCCTTGATGAATCGAAGCGTATAGGTGCCGGAGCTGAGCAGCCTGTGGTAGCGCCCGAAATCCGGTCGGGAAAGCCGGGGATTGATATCCGGGTTTATCCGTTCCAATACCTGAACCTCGGCCTCCAGCGGCTCGAAGGTTATGGAATCCCTGATGATGCCGGTAATTCCCGCCCCCAGGGAACGGGAAAGCAAATAATATGTGCCGTTGAGGTGCCGCCTGACGATCAGGTCGATAAGAGTCGCTGGCGTCTGAATCGTCGTATCGGAGATCTCCACGGTGAAAGCGACTGTTCCGAAATTGGCGTAAAAATAGGTTCTGAAATCGCCCATGCGGACATAACCTATGGCTGCCGCATATGGCGAAGCTCCGATATCGCACAAAATCCGCGAGGCATAGGATCGGCAAAGGCTGCCCATGAACGCCGCATCGGGAGCGTAACCGTGCCCTCCCAGTGTGGTGTCGTAATACCATGGATAATAGGCTACTTCAGCACGGCCATAGGTTGGCGAATGATAATCGAGCGCCACGATCGGCCGATATTTCCAGGCGAAATCGGCCATCGCCCGATTTTCGGACTGGGTGAAAGGCGCCGTCCCCTTATACATGGGACTGTCGGGCGAAGTGGCCGATAATGATGTGTCAAGTTGCCAGCCGAAGTCATAATTGCGATTGTTATCGACGCCATCGTAACCGTCGAACACGCCGTTGGAATTGTTGTCGCACTTGTTTTTCCGCCAGCTTGTCAGCCCGTTTTCCACGACGATATGCCCTTCGGGGTTGATGAAAGGGACAACGAATATCTCCAGTTCGTTTATAAATCGGGTGGCCTGAGTCTCGCCCAGAGCGTATCGCCGCAATATATCATGGACGAAAAACAGGGTCACCTCGACACCCAGCACTTCATCGGCATGGACGCCGCTGCAGAAAAAGACCGCCGGCTCGTCCTCATCGACAGAGGCATTGTCGGATATCTTAAGGCGCAGCATAGGAACACTGTCGCGGGTCGAGTAGCCCATCGTGTCAAGATAAAGCACCGAGGGAAAGGAATCCCGTATAAGGGCAAGCGTATCCAGGACTTCCTGATATGTGTGGTAGCGCTCGGGCAAACCCTGCGCAACCGCCCCGAGGCTCAATCCCCAAAATATCAGAGCCGATTTAATGATTTGGCGGAACAATAGAAACTCCCATAAACAATACAGGCTTTTCCTGTTTTAATATACGGTCGAATAGATTTATGTCAACGGGCAATCTGACGATCTGGGGCTGTCAAACTTCGTTTTAGCCTATATTGCCCCCATTCGGGAAAAAGCAGACAATGATGGCCAAAATACCGGATGTTTCATTATGGCACGGGCATTCATCCGAAGTTGATTAATTGCGGTGGAAAACGGCGAATTATCGTCATTGTTGCCGATTATCGGTATTGTGTTTACAGATATATAGCAAACAGACCGCAGCGGCAACTGACAGATAAAGGCGGATCATGTCGAAATTAAACTGCTGGGAATGTAAAAAATGCGGCCGCAATCCGGGCGGCCTTTACGCCATAGAGCAGGGAATCTGCCCGGCAGCCTACGATGTTGCCGCCGATGGCATCAATGGCGGGAAAAACGGCGGGCGGGTCTGCTGGAGTATCGTGGGGAATATCAATAACGATTCGCCGCTGTTCCGACCCAACGGCAAGCGCCGCAACTGTCTGTTCTGCGATTTTTTCATGCGTGTCGCTAATGAAGAGGGTATGCGGCTCGAAATGACTGCGACAACCCGCCGAAAGCAACTCACCTGCGTCACCGGTTGCGCCAATATCGTATCCGATTGACGATTCGAAGCGGCAACGGATTCGGATCGGCGTTATCGGCAGGAACGGAAAACGGCATTATGATCGTCCTAAGAGCTTTACCAGTTCGGCTGAACCGATACCGGCATTTCGGCGACCGAACGACAATCCGACAGGGTCTTTGCCTGGCGGTTGCGCTTTGATTTTGGCCGATTCAAAGCCCGGCCTTACGCTGTTGCTGCCGCTTTTTTAGTGAGTCGCATCTTCAGCTTGACAAATCGTCGCTGTTGCTTAAATTCACGCCCGAGTCTAACTGGAAAGGCAGTGAAAATATCGCCGATGGTTTTGGACAGACGTTTCGAGGGGCCTGTGTTCCATTACAAGAGGCGGGTCGGCCCGATCAATCCGCGGGTTTTATATGAAAGCAAGCGATTTATTCGGCAATAATAAAGTAATCTCCGGGCTGACAGCCTCTGTTTTGCTGGCGGCGAGCCTGATGCTTGCCGTTCATTTTCATCACAGCGAACAGAGCCTGAACAAATGTCAGATATGTTTGTCCCTCTGCGCTTACGGGTTGGATCCCGAACCAGATGTTCCAACGGTCGATTTGCCGATAATTGCCTTCGTAACCAACCTTGAGATTTCAATTTCATCATTTTTAATCGAATATACCGGCCAAAGCCGCTCCCCGCCGCTGTATTTCCCGATTGTTTCCCAGGTTTGATCGACGCCCGCCGCTAGCGGGCGCCCCATAACTTTTTATATTAAGGAGATATGGCGATGCGCTTACTTATCCTTGTTTGTTTTTCATTACTTTCCCTGTCGTTCGCGGTCGCCCAGACGACCTTGAACCCCGACATTTCTCTGGTGGGCGATATCAGGATCTTTTCCCATGGTGATGAAACACGTCCGAACGAGAAAGAACGTCTCAACCTGGCCGATCCCCAGATGGAACTGGTGGTCGCCGGCTATCTGAATCCTTACGTACGGGCCGATGCGACGATCGCTTGGGAGGGTGAACATAGTGCGGAAATTGAGGAATTATATATGACCGGCATGCGGGGAATGCCCCTCGGATTGAATATCAGAGCCGGCAAATATCGGCTGGAATTCGGCCGATTGAACCCGGTTCATCCCCATGCCTATTCGTTTATTTTTCAGCCTTTGCCGCATCGGTTGTTTTTCGGCGAGGAAGGCTTAAACGATATGGCGGTGAGATTTAGCCGTATCGTTCCGATCGGAAGTCTCTACACCGAAATTTCCGGTGCCGTGTTGAAAGGCGAGGCGATAACCGCCGGCCACCACGACCACGAACACGAAGATGAAGAGGAGGCCGAGGGCGAAGCGACGCCGGGATTCATGGGCAGGCTGACCGGATCGGCTTCTGTTTCCGACAACGCCGAGATGGCGCTAGGCATGTCGGCGGTGACGACGAAATATGACCTAATCGATGATTTGCGGGCGACCGTTCTCGGTTTCGATTTGAAATACAAATGGAAACCGACACGCTACCGCGCCTTTCAATTCGAAGCGGAGGGGTTGCTCAGCAGGCGTGAAATCGATGAGGGCGAAACGATCGAATCAATGGGCGGCTACGCCTACTTCGATTATCGTTTCCGGCAGAAGTTCAATGCAGGGGCGATAATGGAATATGCTCAGGAGCCTGCCGAAAGCGACCACAATCTGAGGCGCTGGTCGGTGTTTTTGGGGTATGCGCCGGTCGAGGAAACAAGCCTGCTGCGGCTCGTCGCCGGTCAAACGAAACCGGCCGAGGGTGAATCATTCTGGGAGGTTACCCTTCAGGCCGTTTTCAGTCTTGGACCTCATCAACCACATAATTTTTAGAAGAGGTGCAGAAATGATTGGGAGATTGATATTCGCCGCACTGATGATTCCGTTTCTGCTCGGAACCGCGGAATCCGGACCACTGAAAGCCGTCTGCTCGACGGCCGATCTTGCCTATTTCGCCGGAGTCGTAGGCGGCGACAAATTGACTATCGAGACTATCGCCAGTCCGGTTTCTGACCTGCATTACGTGGAAATCAGGCCGAGTTTCGTGCTCAAGCTCAAGAAAGCCGATGTCGCCTTCAAGGTCGGTTTGGAGCTCGACATGTGGATGGATAAACTTATCGACGGCTCACAAAACGGCAAGTTGAAAGTGATCGATTGTTCGAAATATATAACTCCGCTCGAGGTACCGACATTCAAGGCCGACGCCCGTTATGGCGATCTGCATCGTTTCGGCAATCCGCATTATTGGTTGACACCGGCCAATGTCGAGCCGATTACAAGGGCGATAGTCGAAGGGTTGGCGCAGATAGATCCCGCCAATGCCGCATATTACGCCGGGAATCGGGAAAATTTTCTTCGCTTTCTGGAAGGCAATCTTGATTCACTTAAAGCGTCGGCTGGCCAAATCAGCGGCAAGGAGGTGATTTTCTATCATAATTCATGGCCCTATTTTGCGGCTTTCACCGGCGTGGTGAGCGCCGGTTTTATCGAACCTTATCCGGGGATCTCACCCTCGCCTTCGCATCTGGCGAAACTGACGGAATTGATTGGAAACCGCCGCATTAAAGTCATCGCCATGGAGCCGTATTTCGACCGCCGTATTCCCGACAAGCTGGCGGCGGATACCGGTGCCAAAGTGGTGATTTTGTATCCATCGATAGGCGGACGCCGCGCCGGTGAAAGTTATCTCGACTGGTTCATAGGCAATTTGAATGCGCTGGCCGAGGCTTTAAGGTGAGCGCCTATATCGGCCTGCTGTTGTGGCCGTTTTTGGCCTGTCTCGTGCTTGTGGGGATCCATGTCTATTTCGGTTTGCATGTGATCAAACGCGGAATAATCTTTATCGATCTTTCGCTGGCTCAGGTGGCGGCGCTCGGCTCGACATTGGCCTTTCTGATGGGGTTCGAATTGAACGGGGTTGTCGCCTACGTCATGTCGTTGACGTTCGCTCTTATCGGAGGAGCCGTTTTCACCTATACCCGCGGGTTGGAGAGCAAAGTACCTCAAGAAGCAGCTATCGGGATTGTCTATGCCGTGAGCACCGCCATGGCCATAATGGCGGTCAGCCATGTTCCCGAAGGTGCCGAACACGTAAAATATCTACTGGTGGGGAGTCTTCTAACGACATCACCGGCCATGGTTTTAAAGACGGCGGCGGTTTACGCCGCCGTCGGTCTTTTCCATTATCTCCGGCGCGATAGGTTTATGCCCCTCAGTTTCAATGTTGCCGAATCGTTTCCTAAGAGCAAACTGTGGGATTTCCTGTTTTATGCCACATTCGGAATAGTGGTGACGAGTTCGGTAAAAATCTGCGGTGTTCTGGTCGTTTTTGTTTTTCTGGTGGTTCCCAGCGTATTTGCGGCCATGCTCACCGAAAAAATATCTTCGAGGCTCTGGCTTGGCTGGCTCTATGGTGTAATATGTTCGGCGTTCGGGTTGTTCGTGTCGGTGATTCTCGATGTTCCTCCGGGATCGGCGATAGTCTGTGTTTTCGGGTTGTGTCTGCCTCCTGCGGTGATCATCGTCGGCGGGCGAGGCGCGTCGATTTTCCGCAAGACTTGAACGGGAAATCATCCCGGCGGCCGTTCAACTTCTTGCCTTGATATACTTCTGCACCATTTCCCATTGAGCCGGGCCGTTCAATCCCATTTCCTCGAGCACTTTCTCGGCTTTGCCGCTGCCCGGGTAGATTCCTTTTGAGAAGGCGGACAGAGTATGTTTGCGCCCCAACTCGGAGGTGATCCAACGATACATTGTGGGAAGAGTGAATCCCGAAATCCCCATGGCCTCGTTCATCAGTTGCGGCGGCAGGATTTGATTGCGGCGCGATTCGGGCAGAAGGTCAAACAGCTCGGTGCTGGCGACGTAGCATATGTTTAGTCGAAAACCACCTTCGTCAAGGCGGGGGAGGACGTAGTTGATGAAATCGATAGTGACCTCGCTTCCCTGCAGAACGATCGTGCCGTGGTATGGTTTCTTGTCGGGATCGGCGGTGCGCAAGCGATAGACACCCTCGATCGCTGCTGTGGCCGGCGGCAGACCGAGTTTGGCGCGGTCGATTACCGTTTCATCGGGTCGGGTGACGAACGGAGCCAAGACTGCTGGCCTCTTCTTTAGGCCCTCAACGACCAAAGGCCACAGTTCCTGCGGATCCCATGGCACGAGCGAGATCGCTTTTCCACGGGGGAAATTCTCCTGAAACAACTGCAGTGCCTGAGGATCGGCGTGAGTGGGGCCATCCTCACCGGTTTTGAGTCCGGCGTGGCCGCAGATTATAATGAACGTTTTCGGCGCTTCGCCGCAGTATTCATGACGGGCCTGCTGGCTTATGCAGTGGACTCTTGCGGCTATGTGTTGCAACGGCGCGATAAATGCGGCATATGATGCTCCCACGCCGATATTGAACCCAAAGGAGGAAAGCCCGCTCATAAAGGCGCCGATCGCGTCCTCGCAGATGCCGCCGATAGCGATCAACCGGGATTTGTTGTTGGTGACGAAATTGTAAAAACCTTGGGGAAAACCATCATTCAATTTGTCCACCGAGGTCGAGCCGAGCAGATCGGCGGCGGCGCCGATGAACGCTCCGCCGGTTTTTTTATTCAGGTAGTTGAGCGTTCGGCCAAGTTCGCCCCGCAGAGTAGTTTTCTTTCCCGGCTCAAGGATCAATTCGGCGGGTATTTCCTGCGAACGAATCTCGGAACCGGTATATAGCTTTTCAAGCATCGGGGCATCCGGGCGAGGTTTTCGGTCAAGCGAAAACAGCCTTTCCTTGCTGGCGGCGATTTTCCCCGCCACGTAGCCTGACATCGGTTTATCCGATTCGGCGATTTTCCGCAAGACCATCATGCTGTCGTAGTAATTTTGCTCGATCGCGATCGGGGACTGATCGTTGCCGAGGCGGGGAAATTCGACATCGTAAAATTTTTCGAACTCCGCCAGCGTCTGATAGTATTCCGGAGAAAACGGTTTATGACCTGCGCCGTGCGATTTTCTCCCCTGGATGCCATAGCGCCATCCTTTCAGGGTTCGATAGACGATAGCGGTGGGCTGATTATTCAATCCCGCCTTGGCGATCGCCTGAGCTCTGATGACCATGTCGAAATCGAAGCCGTCGGGGACCCAGATTACGTTCCAATCATGCAGATAAAAATACTCGCGCGGGCACCATTGCACATAGTCACCCCATTTGTCTTCCTCGCGGCAAACATGGTCCGAATCGATGGAGGCTTGGTTCCAATCGACGTGGAGGATGATATTTTTGAGGTTAGCCGAGGCGGCGGCGGCCAAAGCTTCCGATGTTCTGCCCGGTGTCAAACCACCTTCACCTTCGATTATGTGTACCTGGGGCGCATTTTCGCCGAAACGGTCGATCGCCCCCATCGCCAAGCCGATCGACGACGGCACGCCGACGCCCGAGGGTCCGGTTGACAGCCTGAGAAACGGGGTCAACGGCGTCGGATGACCATCGAGGGCACGGGCCTTGAATTTTTTGAACAAAGGGGTGTTCTGGGTAGGGTTGCGCCGGAATCCGAGCATGTCTTCAAGCCGCATCTGTTTCTTCTCGTCCGGCAGAAGCTCGGGTCGGGCGGCCCGCACCATCTCGTTGCGGCTGGCCCACATCGCATAAAGGCCGAGTGCTTTATGTCCGGCGGCATAGCTGATCAGGTCGTTTTCCGGCTGTTCCGGATCGCTGAAATTGTAATCCATCGTCTCTATGATAGCCGAGGCGACGATGTGACCGGAAGAGGTGCTGCCGCCGGGATGCCCGCTGGCGGCGAAATTGAACAGCATTGCGCACAGGGTGCGATACCATAGGTCATATCGATTGAGAACATCTATTGTTTCATTCGGTGTTTTCGACGGATAATCAGGGTGGTCGGATATGTCGATATAAACAGCCCGCCTCGGGCCGAAATTGAAAGGTTTTGCCAACTTATTGCCGATCGTCATTTTTCCTCCCGAAATAAGATAATCTACCGAAATGCAAGATTATGAATCCGTCGAATATAGTCAAGTGCCAAATTTCACAAGCGGCAGGAAGGCATTTCCGCGACGGGTTCGGGCTTGTCTTTTGCCGAAAAATGGCTATCTTGATAACAAAGATTGCGGAAAGACCTACAGAGTATTGGAAAAAGAATTATTTACTTAGGTATCAAGGCACTGGAG
>Ga0209101_1001871_pt1 | contig 14762 bp, 16 predicted proteins | sample ConPoolayeCmetaG_FD_185481 | JGI IMG/M metagenome (GOLD analysis project Ga0209101, IMG submission 185481) | Hot spring microbial mat communities from California, USA to study Microbial Dark Matter (Phase II) - Cone Pool mat layer C metaG... ...
GTTCCGGAAATCACCCAGGAGCCCGATTACGACGCGGTTCTGAAGACCCTTCGTACCCTGATCAAGGGGTGAGCGGTCATGGGGCGAATCGCAAGCACGCGCCTGGTGTTCGGGGTTGTTGGGTGGTTCGTTCTGCTCTCGGGCTGTGCCTCCGGACCGACGCGAACGGCCCCACTTGTCCCCTATCAACCGGCGCCTTTCAAATCTCCGGTGCGACCATCGGAGGGCCAGCTTCCTCATCGGCCGATACAACCCGGTTAAGCACCTCGACGACCTGGTGCAGACCGGTGGAGGGGATGATAATGGTATCCCGCCGTCCTCCAACATCTTCCGTAATGCGGAGGAAGCGGCCGCGGGGATTTTCCCGAAGCGAGAAAGAGAAGATCTTCCGTTCGATCTGAATCTGCTCGCTAATCAGTTCGCGTTCGAAACTGCCTTCGCCCCGTGCCATCGTTTCCCCTCCCTTTTGCGCCTCGGCATTCCTATCCCGGCATCATCGTTCAATGAGCGATTCCTGTCAAGGGCGGGATGAATCGGTGTGTCCTTTAATGATGGTCGAGCTGCTTAAGCTGGTCCCGGATTCGGGCGGCATCTTCGTACCGTTCCTCCTGAATGGCGCGTTTCATCTCCTCTTCCAGTTGCCGCCGGGGGTCAGGCGCGCGGGCGTGTCCGCCCCGCCGGGATTCCGAGCTCTCTTTGTCATCAATCTCGACGGTGACCGCATTCGTTTCGAATACCTCATCGGCCACCCAGATGGGGGCACCGCACCGAAGGGCGAGAGCGATGGCATCGCTGGGCCGGGCATCAATCTCCAGGGGAGGGGCGGAGGACGACCGATCGAGGAGAAGGCGGGCGAAAAAGGTGTGTTCTTCCATCCGCGTAATCTCGACGCGCGCCAGTCGAACGTCGAGATGTTCGAGCAGTTGTTTCATCAAATCGTGGGTCATCGGACGGGGTGTTGGTTTTCCCGCCAGCGCCAGCGCAATAGACTGGGCCTCGGGGACGCCAATGAGGATGGGCAAGAGACGATGGGAGGGAGCCCCCTCCGGTTTCAAGAGGAGAATAAAGCCGTTTTTGGTCAGCGAGAGATTGAAGACGGTAACCGGTATCATGCGTCTATTTTAGGGCATTTGGTCCCAGAGTTCCAGCAGGGATTTATATACCTTGTGTGCCAGGCGCACCTCTTCGATCGCGATCCATTCATCCGCTGTATGGGCCTGGCGGATGGAACCAGGGCCGAACACGAGCGAGGGAACTCCCATTTCGGAAAAAACGCCGCCGTCGGTTCCGAAGTGCGCCGGCTCGAAGGCCGCGCGCCTGAGCGTCCGTTTGCAGGCGGCGGCCAGGAGGCGGCTGAGGGGTGCTTCGGTCTCGAGGTCGAGGGGAGGGTACTGTTCCAGGAGTTGGAGGGAAAAGCGAATCCGGGGATCAGCGGTTTGGGCAACGGCGGCGATCCGGGTTTCCAGTTCCCGGCGGATGGTCTCTTCCGGTTCTCCCGGCAGGGTACGGCGGTCCAAGTCCAGAATGGCGTGGTCGGGCACAACGTTGACCTGCCGCCCTCCCTGGAGAATCCCCACCGATACGCGGGGAAACCCTAGAGCGGGGTGGAGGCGGGACGACAGAGCATTCCGGTAGGGCCCTTCGATGTCGAGGAGAAGGGCGGCGGCCACGTGGAGAGCGCTGACCCCATTTTCCGGTTCGGACGAATGCGCGGCGACGCCCTGAATCGTGATGCGATAGCGCAGAGCCCCTTTATGGCAGTTGACGATGCACAGTCCGGTCGGTTCGGCGACTACGGCGCCCCAGAAAGTAGATCCATGGACCTCTGCCAGGCGGCGGGCGCCATCGGCACCGGACTCCTCGTTGCAGGTGGCGGCGAAGGCGACGGGGCGTTCGAAATGACCTTGGTGTTCGGCCAGATAATCGGCTATCGCAGCCAGCATGGCCGCCAAACCTCCCTTGGGATCGCAGCTCCCCCGGCCGTACAGGCGGCCGTCCCGAATCGTGGGCTCGAAGGGTGGGATCGTCATCCCCTCGGCGGGAACGGTATCGGCATGAGCCGTCAGCAGCAGGGCCGGTCCTCGATGCTGGGAGGGTAGCTCGGCCAAAAGATTCCATCGCCCGGGGAAGACCTCCTGCCGGATAAGGGATGCGCCGAGCGGGCGGAAAAAGGATTCCAGCCACTCCAGCACCGGGGCCTCGCCCGGGCAATCGGCAGTAGGGGTGGCTCCCCGGGGGTTGGGGGAGGGGCGGGCGACGAGTTCGGCCAGGAGAGAGACGGGATCGGCCGGCATAAACGTCTCCTAGGCAATGGGATCAGACGTCGGAGGGGGATACGACCCGATTTTCGTGTCGGGCCTTTTCGGCTGCAAAGACGATCAGGTGAGATTCCAGGGTCTCTTCCGGCCCGGAGAGGATGAGGGAGGGATCCTGCCTGGCCACGGCCGGGTCAGCATGCATGGCGTCCTGCGTGCAGATGAGAACGGCATCGGCGAAACGCGGCCGGTCGGCAGCCTGGCGCCAATCGGTGAAGACGTGGCCCGGGGGAATTCCATGGGTCCGAACGAGGCGGTCCCGGTAGAAGGGGCGGGGTTCCGCGACGCCCACGACTCGGGCGCGGTCGGGGTAGGTTTGGGCGAAGGTGGCGTATTGGGTGCCGCGACCTCCGGCGCCGACCACCACAAGCGACACCGCACCGGCTGGGTCATGACGCGTATCCTTTTTCGATCCGCTGGGCGACATCCCGGAATCCGATGTCCACTTGGTAGATGTCCTTGAACAGTTCGAAGGCCTTGTCCTTCTGGCCGAGCGCTTCGTAGACAAGAGCCAGTTCGTACATCATCTCCTTGCGTTCCTCGGTCATCTCCGGAGTTTCGGCCAGGGCTGCTGCGATCTGTTCAGCGGCCAAGTCATACTGTTTTTTCTCCTTGAAGCAGAGACCCAGGTGGAAGAGGGCGCGCACCCGTTCCGCAGGACTGCGCTGGGCGAGTTGGAACTCGCGGATGGCTTCATTCCAGCGGCCGCGTTCGAAGAGGGCCATTCCGTAGTCGAAGTGGAGCTGGAGGTCATTCGGATAGCGGACCACCCGGTTTTCCAGATCCGAAAAACGGAAGGCTTCCCGCTCCTGGCTGAGTTTCTCGACCTCGTCCTTCCGTCCGTCGGCTTCGGCCTGTTCGATGGCATGATCGAACTTGGCCAGGCGGATGTGCGCGATGGCGGCATCCACCTGGGGATCCCGGCCGCCGGCGATCGTTTGCGCCTCCTCGAGCGTCGCGATGGCTCGATCAAACTCTTTGCGCTGCGCGTAGAGGTTGGCGAGTGCCCGGCGGTAATTAAGGTTGGCCGGTTCGGCCTGAATTTTGCGCAGCGTATCCTCAATGAGAACGGCGGTGTCGTCAGCGGTTTGAACAACCTTGTCGCGTTTTTCGATGATGACGGCGGTTTTTTCGTCGCGGATGGCTTTGCGGAAACCGTCGGGCTTCTGGGCGGCTTGTTCCCACCCGTCTTTCATCATGCTATCCAGAGCCATGGCGTCCTTGAGCGATTTGAGAATCTTTCCATCGGTGGGCTTTTGAGTGGCGAGCCACTCGAAGATTTCGCGCGCCGGGCGAGGTTGGTTGGCCTTCAAATACAGGTGGCCAAGCCGCTCGATCATCACGAGATCGTTCGGCCGATGTTCTCGGACCATGGCCAGCGTTTGAATGGCCGCCTCCTCGGCGCCGGCGTCCTCCGCGACCTGGGCATAGAGCATGAGAAAGGGGTGGTGAAGGGGGTTGACGCGCAGAAGACGTTCGACGGTCAGGAACGCCTCGTCGGTTCGTCCCATCTGGCGATGCAGGAGGGTCTGGATATAGAGTGGCAAGGCATTCACCTGAGTGGCGAAACGCTTCATCGGCGGAAGCGTGAGAAACTTCTTGATTTCAGAGGCGCGGAGAAATTTCCGAACCTGGAGACAGCCTGGCTCCTGGCGGAGCGCTTCGGTCAGAACATCAATGGCGTAGTCCAGACTCCCACGTTCGAGGGCGGCAAACCCCTTATTGAAAAGGTCGCGAACCCGGGGAGAACGAGGTTCCTGGTAGAGTTCCATGGCGGCTTCCTGCGGAAAACTTTTGACGTTGATTCGCAAATTCGTAAGATACTTCCTTTTCGATGCGAAATAAAGGCAAAAAGTGATTTCGCGGCACCGTGGCCATGACGTGACCCCAACGTTGGGAATAGGGATTATTCTGTGGTTGGCGTTTGTCGCGAGCGCCCCGCCGGCGCAGGGGCGTGTGTCGCTGGAGCCGCTCCTGGCCCAGGCCGGCCTCCGCGGCACGACGCAAGTCGGTCCGCCGCCCCGCGGAGTCTTCACCAACCGCTGGAACCGCATTGTGGTCGAAGGGAACAGCCGCCTGGCAAGTGTCAACGGGATTAAGGTCTATTTGAACGACGCCGTGAACTGGGATGGGCGGGGATGGACGGTGGCGGCGGCGGACTGGACGGAAGGGGTCGGTTTCCGTTGGGCGGCTCGGTTTCCTGCCCCGCGGCGTGGGCCCCCGGTGGTGTTGCTGGATCCCGGGCATGGGGGCGTGGATAAGGGGGCGGTCAGCCGGCGTGGGGTGGAAGAGAAGCGGGTGACCCTGGACGTCGCTCGGCGGGTCGCGCGTCGGCTGGAAAGTCAAGGCATCCTGGTTCGCCTGACCCGCGATCGGGATGTGACGCTCAGTCTGGACGCGAGGGTGGAAATCGCCAAGCGGGTCAGCCCCGATCTTTTTGTCAGCTTGCATGTCAATTCCGCGCCGTCGAGTCCTTCGGTCAGCGGCGTCGAAACCTTCGTCTTAACCGCGCCGGGGTACGTTTCGACGGCCGGGGGGAAAAGTGACGCGACCGTCTATCCCGGTCATCGGTACGGACCGTTGAGCGTCTTTCTGGCGCATGAGATTCAACGGGGCATGATCCGTCAGGCCGGGGTGGAGGACCGGGGCATCAAACGGGCACGTTTTCTTCTCCTCAAACACGTGCCGGCCCCGGCGGTGCTGGTGGAAATGGGCTTTTTGAGTCATCCCCGGGAAGAGGCCGCCCTGATCGAACGCGACCATCGCGACAGGCTTGCCGAAGGGATCGCCCGCGGGATATTGTCCTACCTGGCGGCGGCCGGTCGGCCCGTCGTTGCGATGACGTCGTGGAGCGGCCGGTGATTGCGGCAAGCGGCGAGAAAAGGAAACAGCGGATGCGTACGGCAAAAGTGGTAGGAGCAGGCGGGTATGGCGGTGTCGGTATTACGGAACTCTTGCTCCGGCACCCCGAAGTGAAACTGGTGGCCCTGGTGGATACCCAGGATGTGGGACGTCCCATGAGCGCTCTCTACCCGCATTTGCGGGGTTTTTGCGATCTCCCGCTCCTGGCGCCGGACGATCCCAAGGCTCAGGAGCCGACCGACGTCGTCTTTTTTTCGACCCCGGATGGTGTCGGGATGAAACAGGCTCCGGCGGAGCTGGCCCGAGGGTCGCGGGTAATAGATTTCAGTGGTGATTTTCGATTCAACACGCTGGAGGATTATGCCGAATATGCCCGCCGGCTCGGCCGGGATCCCCAGCATGCCTCCCCCGATCTCCTGGCGCAGACCATTTACGGGCTGCCGGAGCTCCGCCGGCGGGAGTATGGTGCGGACCGCCGTCTGGTGGGCAATCCAGGCTGCTTTGCCATCAGCTGTTTGCTGGGGCTGGCCCCGGCCGTCGCGTTTCGGCTGATCCGACTGGACACATTGATTTGCGACTGCAAAACAGGAGTGTCGGGGGCGGGCAAGAAGGCCTCGCCGCTCCATCACTATCCGGCGCGGTATGATTTCATCAATGCCTACCGTCTCAGCGGACATCAGCACGTCATGGAGGTCGAGCGAGAACTGGGACGCCTGGCGGGTGAATCCGTTCGCGTGACCTTCACGGCGCAGGTGATGCCGGCCTGCCGGGGCATTCTCTCCTGTCTTTACGGCACATTGGCTGACGGCGTTACGCCGGCCCAGGTGATGGAGGCGTATCGCACCTTTCACAAAGAAAACGTTTTTGTACGACTGAATGGGCGGGATTCCGGAATCGGAACCCAGCATGTGCGAGGCAGCAACTTCTGCGACTTGATTGTGGATGTGGACGAGCGGACCCACCGTCTGCGCGTGATTAGCCACATTGACAACTTGATGAAGGGACAGGCGGGGAATGCGTTGCAGAACATGAATCTGCTGCTGGGGCTTCCGGAGGAGACCGGACTGAAGATGCCGGGCATGTATCCCTGACGCAAACGACGAAACGGGTCACCAGGAGGAGCCGCATGAGCACGCCAAAGCGCGGGTTGGGGCGGGGATTGAAGGTTCTGATGCAGCCTGCGGTCAGCCCGCCCACGGTGAGCCGTCCCGATCAGTCGGCCTCCCCACCGGGAAGCCGGCCAGTTCTTCGGATCCCGCTGGATCGGATTCAACCCAGTCCCTGGCAACCGCGTCGGCAGTTTGACGCGGTTGCCCTGGCCGAACTGGCGGCCTCCATTCGCGAACGAGGCGTTCTTCAACCTCTTCTGGTGCGGCGGTCGGGTGATCATTATGAGGTGATCGCCGGCGAGCGTCGCTGGCGCGCGGCGCGGGAAGCCGGTCTGACCGATGTTCCGGCGATCCTGCTCGACGCGGCGGACCAGGATGCCCTGGAAGTGGCGCTCGTCGAAAATGTCCAGCGGGAGGATCTCAACCCGATCGAGGAGGCGGAAGCGTATCGGGCGCTCTCGGAAAAGTTCGGTCTGACCCAGGAGGCCATTGCTGCACGGACGGGGCGGGCGCGGGCGTCGGTGGCCAATGCCCTGCGCCTGCTGCAGCTCTCCTCCTCGATTCGTCAATGGGTCGCCGAAGGAGTCTTGAGCGCCGGCCATGCGAAGGTGCTTCTGAGCGTGGAGGACCCTGACCGGCGCGAAGCCTTAGCGCAGCAGGCCGTCAGCCATGGGTGGTCCGTCCGCGAGCTCGAACAGAGGGCAGCCCGCCCGGCTCGGACTCCTCGCTCGCCGAAGGCCCGATCGGCCGTGCCGCTCCATCCGCAAATGGCGCACCTCGCCGAAACGCTGCAACGGCATTTCGGCACGCAGGTGCGCATTGTCCCTCAGGGGGGAGGGGACGGGGCGGGAGGAACGGCCCGCGGACGGATCGAAATCGAGTACTATTCGGCCGACGATTTCAACCGGATCTTGGCGCTCATGGGCGTGTCGGATCGGGAGGAGATGGATCTTTCCCGCCTCTAAGGATCAGGTCTCAGATCCGGACCCGGGTCATCTGTTCGTCGGCCGCCTTTTGAAGCAGGAGAGCCACCCGGGTGGCGTGGAGGACGGTTTCCGTGGTCAGGCTGTCCGGCCTGGGGGTCCCCTCGATCTCATCCACAAAGGCGTCCAGATAGCCGCCGGGGGTGGAATCGTCAGGGGTCAGCTCGACCGGCTGTTTGTCTCCCTGTCGGGCCAGCCAGAGGGTGGCTCGGGTGGGGAACAACTTCGAGCACGCCTTCGGTCCCGAAACAAATCACCGATCCCCCCGCAGCAGGCGGAAACCGGCGCGCGTATGCGCGGCGATGGCCTGATCGAGTCCTTGATAGAACTCATGATTGCCCAGCACGCCGTATTTCCCGAGGGGGGGGATTCAGAGCGGCAAAGGCCGCGAGATCCGGTTCGATATGGGCGACCGGGGCATCTATGAAGTCGCCGGAACTGAGGAGGAGATCCGGCTGAAGGGCGGCCAGCGTTTCCGTAAGACGCTGGCGGTGCCCTCTGGGGGAAAGCCCTCCCAGGTGGAGATCCGAGAGATGGGCGATCCGCAGGGCGGTGGCGGTGGGGGGAAGGAGGGGAGCGTGACGCGACGGATTCGCAGGGTGTGGGCCTCCCAAACGCTCCCGAGGAAGGCGAGCGCGCAGACGGCGCCCATGAGGAGAAGCTGTTTCATAGGCGCGAGCGGCGAAAGGGGAAGTGGAAGCGTTCGCGCCGCGAGGTTCCAGAGTTCGACGGCCATGCCGGCGCAGAAGGCCCAGAAGACAAAGGCCATCCACAGAAAGGCGATCGGGAGAAGGAACCGGCCGGCCGGATGATCGAGGCGGTACAGCGCGAAACCGGCGTAAAAGGCCGCCATCAGTGCGAGGAGGAAAACGATGCGGATCAGGGGGAAGAAAGGGAGGACCCAAACGAAAGGCAATCCTGCCGCTCGGCTCCCGGAGAGGTTGGCAAGGAAAAGACCCCGCCAGTGCCTGACCCTGCCGGTCCCAATGCCGTGGAAAAGAGACGCTCGCAGAAGGCCACGAGGTCGTCGGCGATGAAATCCTCGTACGCGGCCCCTTCCGCTCCAGACGAGTGCGGCGCGTCCAGATGTTGTCGCCATCGCTCAATCAAAGCAGCAAATAGAGCGTGGGAAAGGGGGGATCCCCCTCGTGGAGGAAAAGCACCGTCAGACGCGCTGGCTGCAGAAGCGAACGGCTGAACGCATGGATGCGATGAAGGGACAAAAGACGCGGGTATAGGTGTCACGAAAAAAAATCGTTGACAGGGCCTTCCCGATCGGAGATATTGAAAGCATGAAGAACAGGGAAAGAATCCGTCCCGCCCGGAGAAACTTCTACGAAGTGGAAGTGGCTGCCGTTGCGCGAATCGTCGTGGTTGTTCGCGACCACGCGGTGGATCGGTTTCTTTCCTGATCGGGAGAAACACCACGAAAACCGAACCACCGCACCCCGCGGTGGTTTTTTTTTAGTCATAGAAGGAGAGAATCATGCGAACAGGGGCCCAATGTGTGATTGACGGCTTGCGCGAAGCCGGGGTGAAGACCGTTTTTGGGATTCCCGGCGGAGCGGTCCTGGATCTTTATGCGGCACTCTACCGCGCGCCGATCGAGTTTATTCTGACGCGTCACGAGCAAGGGGCTGCCCACATGGCGGATGGCTATGCCCGCGCGTCCGGACGACCCGGGGTGTGTATTGTGACCTCCGGTCCAGGGGCGACCAACACGGTGACGGGATTGGCGACCGCTTACATGGACGGTATCCCGCTGGTCTGCATTACCGGGCAAGTGCCCTCGAATATGATCGGAAACGACGCCTTTCAGGAGGCCGACACGGTGGGAATCACCCGCGCCGTCACCAAGCACAATTACTTGGTCCGCAACGTGGACGATCTTCCGCGGATCATCGCCGAGGCGTTCAAGATCGCCACGTTGGGACGCCCCGGGCCGGTCTTGATTGATATTCCCAAGGATATCCAGCGGGCGAAAACGAAAGCGGTGTGCACCGGCGAGCCGGAGCTTCGTAACTACAAGCCGACCGTGCGCGGACATCCCAAGCAGTTGGCCCGACTGGCCCAGGCCATTCAGACGGCGAAGCGTCCTCTCATTCTGGCTGGCGGTGGCGTTATCGCTGGCGATGCGTCGGCGGAACTGACCGCACTGGCGCGGAAAGCGTCCATTCCCGTGGCCACCACGCTGCTGGGTCTGGGTTCATTTCCCGAGACGGACCCCTTGGCGCTCCGGATGGTGGGTATGCATGGACTGGTGGCGGCCAATCAGGCGGTCAGTCATTGCGATCTGCTCATCTCCGTGGGGGCTCGATTCGACGATCGGGTCACGGGCAAGGTCTCAGAGTTTGCCCCCCATGCGACCATTGCACATATTGACATTGATCCCTCGGCCATTGCCAAGAGCGTGGAGGTGGACATCCCAGTGGTCGGTCACGTGAAGCACGTTCTGGAGGATTTGCTGAAGCTGGTGGAACCCAAGAGTCATCCGGAATGGCTGGCCCAGATTGCGGAGTGGAAGAAAAAATTTCCTTTGAGCTATGACCGGTCCGGCGGGCGTCTTCCCCCCCAGTTTGTGATCGAGACCCTATATCGAGTGACGGAAGGGTCGGCGATCGTGGTGACAGACGTCGGCCAGCACCAGATGTGGGCGGCGCACTACTACCTGTACCGCGAACCGCGCACCTTCCTCTCCTCTGGAGGTCTGGGAACAATGGGCTATGGGCTGCCGGCGGCGATCGGTGCCCAACTGGCCCGGCCGGACAAGCGGGTGGTGGTCATTTCGGGCGATGGCAGCATCCAGATGAACTTTCAGGAGATGGTCGTGGCGGTGGAGCACCGCCTTCCCCTGGTGGTCGTGGTGTTGAACAACCGACATCTGGGAATGGTGCGGCAGTGGCAGGCCATGTTCTACAACCGGGAATATTCGGCGTCCGTGCTCAAACCCAAAGGGCGTGCCCCGAACGAAAAAGTCTCTCCTCCGTGCGAGAGCGACTATCTGCCCGATTTCGTACGGCTCGCCGAGGCGCATGGTGCGGCGGCAAGCCGCGTGTGCCGTCCGGAGCAGGTGGAGCCGGCGCTGGAGCAGGCCTGGCGTGAACGGGAACGGCCGACGTTGGTGGAGTGCCTGGTGGAGGAAGAAGAGAATGTCTATCCGATGGTTCCGCCCGGCGCGTCCTTATCGGAAATGGTTCACAGCCTGGCTTGAGGAAGGAGCAAGCGGAGATGAAACACATCGTGACGCTGCTGGTGGAAAATAAACCAGGGGTGCTGGCGAGGATTGTCGGCCTGATTTCGGGGCGAGGATACAATATTGATGGGTTGACAGTGGCCCCGACGCATGACCCGGAAGTCTCCAAGATGACGATTGAGGTGCCGGGTGACGATCGAGTCCTGGAACAAGTGACCAAACAGCTGAACAAGTTGATTGACGTCATCAAGGTCGCCGATCTGACCTCCCAGCGCTTCTTCGGCCAGGAGATGATTCTCGTCAAGGTGGCGGCGGGTCCGGATCAGCGGCGCGGGGTGCTGGACTTGGCCGAGATTTTCGGGGCTGTCGTGCTTGGGGTGCAGTCCGCCTCCATGACATTGCGGCTGGCGGACCGGCAGGAACGGATTGCGGAGTTTCTGGAGCTCCTGAAGCCGTTTCGGATTCTGGACGTGAGCCGCTCCGGCTTGATTGCGATGCCGGCCGACGGGGCATGAGGCTGGTCATGATCCGCGAAATAGTGGACATCGGCTACCCCTTCTTTACGGTGCTGGTCGCGCTCTGGGGCGCTTGTCTGGGGAGTTTTCTCAACGTCTGCATCTATCGGATTCCTCGGCGTCTCTCCATTGTGACTCCTCGCTCGCACTGCCCCGTCTGCAATCGGCCCATCGCCTGGTTCGACAATATTCCCCTCGTGAGCTGGGTGGTGCTACGCGGACGGTGCCGCCGTTGCGGAACGAGGATCTCGCCTCGCTACCTTGTGGTGGAGGCGTTGACAGCCGTTCTGATGCTTCTCGTCTGGTTTCAGTATGGAGACCCGCCGAGACCGTTCGGACTTCAGGCGGTGAGCGGGCCTCACGCGCTGGCGCACGGATTGGCCGCCTTCGGCCTGTTGCTCGGCGGATTTGTGGATTGCCGGCACATGATTCTGCCGGACCGGGTGACGCTTGGAGGAGTCGTGGCGGGGCTTGTTCTAAGTCCGCTGATTCCTACCCTTCACGGTGAAACAACGGCTCTAGGGGGCTTCCTCTGGGGGGTGGGGGGTGCGGCGTTCGGATTTCTGCTGATGCATGGGTTGGCGGTGCTTGGACGCCTGGTGTTCCAAAAGGAGGCGCTCGGCTTTGGCGATGTCAAACTTATGGCTGCCGTTGGTGCCTTTTTTGGGATTCGGGCCGTGCTGGCGGTTCTCTTTCTCGGCTCCCTGCTGGGCGCTCTGGTGGGAGTTCTTCTGATCCTCACCGGTCGCCGAACGTTCGGTCGTCACATCCCGTTCGGACCCTACCTCGTGGCGGCCGTCTTTGTCTGGATGTTCTGGGGACCGGTTATTTGGTCCGGCTATCTTCGGTGGTTGGGCCTTGACGCCGGAATTTAGTCCCGGAAGAGTCGCCCTTCACGGTACTCTCCCCAGGTGGTTTCGAACCAGGCGTCCGAGGGTGGGATGGGACGCCGGGGGACCCACCGGTGTTCCCGGCGATAACCCTGAACGGCGGTTTCCAGCACCAGTTCCCGGAAGCGTGGATCTTCCGGGGCGTATCGCCACTCGGGACCGAGCCGCGGGTCGGCCAGGGGGCCGTTGGGATCGAGCACGAGAGCGGAGCCGCGGCTGCCGACCCCCGTGGAAACGCCGTACCGGATGGCGTCCAGGATGACGAGGTGCGCGAAGACCAGTTGGCGGGTGGTCAGCCGATCGTACGCGGCCTGGCCACGACCCTTCAGGCCATACTGCTCGATGCGTTCCCACTGGGACTCGGCTTCCGTCACCGCTTTTTCGAGTTCGGGTCGTGAACGGATCGCGGCACCGGCTCGGGACATCCGTTCCTGGAGCGCCGCCCGTTCCCGGCCATCGTCGAGCGCGCCGGGGTCTTTTCCTTTTTCGAGCCATTGACCCAGGGATCGAACGGCGGCGACGGCGGCGGTCCGAAAGTCCGTCAGCCGGAGTGTGGGTTCCCGATAGACATGGGCGATGCGAAGGGCGGCGCGAAGACCACCCACTTGTCCCGCGTTGAGAGCCGACCCGCCGGGCCGGGCGACGCCGTGGGAACCGTTGACCTCCCCGATCGGAAAGAGGTGCGGTATGTTGACCGACTCCCACCAGATCGTGCCGGCCAGCCCGCCATTCTGATGTTGCGCACAGAGAGCGATTTCCAGCGGCTCTCGATCCAGGGCAATGCCGTGTTCACGGTAGAGGGCGATGGCCGCCGGGTTCATATGGGCCAGTCGGGCGAGAGGGGTCTCCTGGAAGGCGCCCGAGCGTTCGAGATAACTTCGGGCTTCGGGGCTCAACGCGTCGAGAGAGAAGCCGGTCGGGTTTCGACGGAAATCGAGGAAGACGCGGCGGCCGCGAAGAACGGTCTCGATATAGACCAAAATATCAATGACGGAGGAGCCGCCATTCAGCTTGCGCGAGTCGAACGGCCATTGGTAGCCCTTCAGAAAGACCAGGCTGTGCAACTCCGAGGGATTGGAGAAGGCCTCGAGAAGAAACTCCTTTTCGTCGCTATGCCCGTCGGGGGCGGTGCTGATGAACCGGGGGATCACCTGCATATAGGTGCCGGAGACATTCCAACGGAAGCGGATCGAGGCCAAACCGAACTGGGATTCGGGAAGGTTCTGGGCGAGCGCCCCTGCCAGCAGGGCCGTGCCGATCGCGCCGGTGTGGCACTCCGGATAAACGCTGGCCTTGTAGAGGCCGCCCGGACCGCCGACGGCGTAGATGACATTGTCGGCGGCGAAGGCTTCGAATCGGCCGGAGGCGGTGACCGCTATGGCGCCTGCGGCTCGGAACCCATCCCTGTCCGGGACGTTCACGAGGGCCACGACCCGTCGCTGTTCCAGAACGGGGATTCGCAGGGCGTGGACCTCTCGGATCAGGGCGTGGCACATTTCCCGGGAGGTGTAGGGGCCGATCGAGGTGGCCCGCTGGCGGGGGTCGTGGTCGGTTTTGTAGCCGACATACTGACCATACCGGTCGTGCGGGAAGGGGACGCCCAGATTGACCAGGTTCAAGAAGCAGCGGGCCGAACAGGCTGCTTCGACAAGAGCGAGGTCCCCGTGCATACTGCCGGCCTGAACATAGGACTCCGCCATCAGGGCGGGCGCGTCGGGCTCCGTGCCGTAGAGGCCGAGCTTGTAATAGGTCTGTTTGTCGCTGCCGGTGTTGATCGAGGTGCCCTGGTCGAGCCCTTCGGTGACGATGAGGATGTCGGGCACGCCGTGCCGATGGAGTTGAACGGCGGCATTAAGGCCGGCGGCTCCGGAGCCCACGACGAGGGTATGAATCCGGCGAAGCGGGAGCCGAGTGGTGCCAACGGTGAGAGAAGCGCGGGGTGCGACGGGCATGGGAAATACCTCCTGATCAGAGTCGGGCGACGTGGAAGCCGCCGTCCACAAAAAGGATTTGGCCGGTGGAGTAGGCGAGGTCGCCGCGGGCCAGCGCGGCGGCCGCGCGCCCGACATCGTCGGGCAGGCCCCATCGGGCCTGAACAAGAAGGCCTTCGGCGATGAGCTTGTCGTATTTCTGGGCGACGGGAGCCGTCATATCCGTTTTAATGATTCCGGGACGGATCTCGTAGACCGGAATGTTGAATTCTCCCAGTCGGGCAGCCCAGAGACGGGTGGCCATAGAAACGCCGGCTTTGGAGATGCAATAGTCGCCGCGGCTGGGGGAGGCGACTTCGGCGGAAATCGAGGAGATGTTGATGATGGTGGCCCAAAAGGAGGGATCCGCCTTTTTCTGTTCGATCATCCAACGGGCGGCGAGCTGCGTCAGAAAATAGGGTCCCTGAAGATTGATGCGGATCAGCCGCTCGAAACTCTCCTCCGTAGCCTCCAAAATGTCGGCCCGGACTTTCGGCGCCACGCCGGCGTTGTTGACCAGAACGTTGAGGCGGCCGAACCGTTCCTGAATGGCGGCGATGAGGCGTTGGCGATCGCCGGCGTTCGAGACGTCGCACCGGACATAGAGGGTCTCCGCCCCCAGGCCGCGCAACGATTGCAGGGCTTCGGTGGCCGCCGAGTCGTCCTGGATATCGGCGATGGCGAGGGAAAAGCCGTCCGCGGCCAGGGCACGGGCGATACCGAGGCCAATCCCTCGGGCGGCTCCAGTAACACAGGCGATTTTAGGGGTGGGCATAGCATCTCCTTGGACTCTGAAGAACCGAAAACGGTGTTGAAGTTGTCCGGGTTGAGGATGGTCAGCGCCTTCAGCATCGGGCGGCTCCTTGGACTTGGATGGCGGCAACGATGGCCTCCGCGGCACGCACGCCGTCCGCGACGGCGCGGA
>Ga0209101_1001872_pt1 | contig 14760 bp, 8 predicted proteins | sample ConPoolayeCmetaG_FD_185481 | JGI IMG/M metagenome (GOLD analysis project Ga0209101, IMG submission 185481) | Hot spring microbial mat communities from California, USA to study Microbial Dark Matter (Phase II) - Cone Pool mat layer C metaG... ...
GGTGCGCCGCCTTTTGGCCGAGTCGGAAGCCCGGCTTCAGGCCGACGAAACCACGGATGCCACGGTCGAGACGGAGTGGAATGCCCGGATGGAGACGGTCTATGCGTTGGCGCTCCGGCGCATTCTGAGTCGGATGGAACGCGGCGAGACGCTGACTCCTGAGACGGAACTGCACGGCCTGCGGATCGGTTCCGTGGCCCTGCTGGGAAGTCCGTTCGAAACTTTCCAGGCCATCAAAAACGAGGTGTGCGCCGCTGCCGGATTTCCTCATCCGCTCGTTCTCAGTTTTGTCAACGATTCGGTCGGGTATGCCCCAGACCGCACGGTGGCGGCTCGGGGCGGTTATGCACAAGACAAGGTTCCCCTGATCACGGGGCAGCTGCCGTTTGCGCGGGCCCACGAGGAACTGGTCGAAGGCCTCCTTCGAATCGCCGCTCGCTTGGCATCCTGAGTCCGTCCCCGTTTTGGGGACAGAGGCGCCTTCTGCTACAAAACACAGCGGCCGGGGTAAAGGGACTCCGGCCGTTTTTTTTTATACGCATCGGGAGTCAGGGACACGGGCGATGAGAAGGACGGCGGGATGGCGAGCGGCGATGGCAGCAGTGGTATGGGCGAGTGCGGTGGCGGCCGGCGCGGAAAGCGATTCGCTCCCGGCCGTCATTCGAAGAATCCGGTTGGAGGGCGACGGCGAGATGGCCGCTGCTCTGCCGGCATGGGATGACTGGAGAAGGGAGTGGGAGGGGAAGCCGCTCGCCGCGCCGGATCTGGACGCCGCGGCCCGCGCCCTCGCCGACCGCCTGCGCGAGGCCGGTTACCTTTTTGCGGCCGTGCGTGTGCGGCCCCCCGATCCTCCCTCTGGAACGGCCGTCTTCGACGTGGACCTGGGCCGGATCGGACGTCTCACCCTGACGAATCCGGATGGCACTCCCTTCCGCGGGCGATGGTTCGATGAGGCCCAACTGCGCTATCGTCTCTCCGGCCTTGACGAGGGCCGTCCGTTTGAGGAGGAGTTCGTATATCAAACCCTTCTTTCGTTCAATGCCCATCCGGATCTTACGGCCGATCCGGTGTTGACCGTGCGCCGAGAGGCCACGGAGGGCGGAAGCCGGCGCGTGGTGGACATGGCCTGCGCCATTACCGAACGGGTTCCCCTCCACGGAGCCCTGACGGTGGATAACGCTGGGCTTGAACCCAGCGGAGAATGGCGCGCGTCTCTTGTCCTTCAGCATCTCAACCTGACCCGGCGAGATGATATCCTGACCCTCTATGCCGGTCCGTTCTCGGCGGGAGACGGCGCGGCTGCCTCAGGGGCCGCGAGCTATTATCGTCCGTTCTGCGCGGGCCGCGGAGGGCATACCCTCTGGTATGCCGGCTATGCCGACGTGGAGGCGCGTGACATCGCGGAGATCTTTCGGATCCGCGGCGCCGGCTGGTTCGCCGGGGTCCAGGCGGGGTGGCGTCTTCAGGCCAATCCTAGCGGCGAATGGGTGGCGATCGGCGGGGCCGGTTTCCGCCGGCAGGAGGAACAGTTCTCGGTCGAGACGGCGGCGGGCGGAACGATCGAGTCCGAGACCAAAACCCTCGATGCGATTCCGCTGACCCTCGCCCTTCAACGCACGCCCTTTCAACCGGATGGCCTCGGGGGCCGTACCTTCTGGGAGTTCGAACTCGCCGCCGGTTTTCTTCCCGGCGATGAGGCGGATATTCACGCCTTTCGTCCGGGTCTCGATCAGGGGTACGGCGCGGCCCGGGGTCGTGTTCGGCGTCTGCAGGCGCTCGGCCGCCCCGAGACCGCCGCCGGTCGGAGATGGATGGCCGCGGTCCGGCTCGAAGGACAGATTGGTACCGGCTCGTTGCCGGCGGCGGAGCAAATGGCGCTCGGAGGGATGGATTCGATTCGCGGATTTCCCGAACGCGCCGTGATGGGCGACTGGGGCGGTTGGGGATCCCTCGAGGTGCGGACCCCCGTGTGGGATATCGGTGGCGGAATGGGGCTTCAGGGGGTTGGATTTGCGGATGCCGGCCATGCCGGCTGGGAGTCCATGGCCGACACGACCGAGAGCCTGACTCTGGCCGGTGCGGGCGGGGGCCTTCGCTTCAGTTGGCTCGGCCACATTCAAGCCCAGCTGGACTACGGCGTTCCCCTGTCCGGCCGAGCCGAACTCGAGGAGCAGGGGCTGACGGTCGAATCGGCCGGGCGCCTTCACGTGAGAGTCATGGCCCAGTTTTAGGAGACCTCCCCATGAGACATTGGTATGGATTCCCGCTGATTGCGATGCTTCTCCTTCCTCCGGCGCCGAAAGGGGCCAAGGCCGCCCCCCCTCCTCCACCTCCCTCCAACGGGAGCCCGATCGCGCCCCCTTCCTCTCCGCCTCCGGGCAAGATCTTCTTCGAGGACAATGTGGTCATTGTGGCGCCGGGCGTCACCCCGCCCCCCTCCCAGAGCGGAACCCGCTTCATCGTGCTTCCCTCATCAGACCCCGGCCTCCCGTCGTCCGACTCATCGTCGGATCCCGCACGACGGGTTCGAACAACCGTCGAGCGCCTGACGCTTGTCAAGACGCAGATCGAATCCCTGAGTGGCACGCCGCCGATCGGCCTGCGGAACCCGGCCGGCCTTATCCCGGTTCGAGTGGAGGGCGAGGGGAGCGAGTCGGGTCTGTTCCTCCACGAAGCGGCTACCGCCGGAGAGCCGCTTCGGGTGGACCGAACCGACCCGAGCCGTTCGGTTGGCGTTGCCGTGGAGGCGCCTCCGACGGCGCTCCCCCGCCGGCCGCGCGGGGTGTTCCCGCTCTCGTACTGGCAATTGCCCGTCCGCTGATCCCTGTGATAGGCTGACGGGTCATGGCCAACGCCCCCTTCAGCCGTTTGCACGCCGCGGCCCGGACGGACCGCGGCCGGGTTCGATCCCGCAATGAGGATGCGTTCCTGTGCGAGCCCACGGCCGGCGTATTTGCCGTTGCCGATGGTATTGGCGGACTGAACGGCGGCGATGTAGCGAGCCGGATCACGGCCGATTTTCTCCGGGAGGCCCTCACGGGACCTGGCCGTTCCCTGACCGGTCGGATTCAACAATGCCGCGACGCATTGAATGCAGCCAGCGCCTGGATTCGCCAATATGCCGCCCGCGAAGGCTATCCGGGCATGGGGGCCACCGTAGCGGCGCTTCTCTTCGATCCCGATCGTCCCGACGAAGCGGCCACCGTCCATGCGGGAGACAGCCGGGTGTATCGTCTGAGGGATGGCCTTCTGGAACAGCTGACCCGGGATCATTCGGCTGCCTCCATGGCCGGGCTTTCTCCCGATCAGGCGATTCCTTCCATCTACCAGGGGGTTGTTACGCGTGCCGTGGGGGTTCGCCGGACGGTCGAGGCGGATGTGGCACCCGTTTCCGTCCGGAAGGGCGATCTTTTTCTCCTGTGTACGGATGGTCTCTACAACAGTCTGCCCCGCGATCGCTTGGCCGCCCTTCTGAACCAGCCGTTCGAGGTTGAGGAGCTGGCGAGGCGACTGCTCTCGGAGGCGATGCGGGCGGGGGGGGAGGATAACATCACCTTCATCCTGGTTCGGGTGGGTTCTCCCCCTTCCATTCCGCGCCTGGGCAAAAGGCCACTCGTGGCCTTTTCCCGGAGGATCAGACCATGGCGTCTGAGGGGAGCGCTGCTGATCCTGGCGGTTCTGGGGGTTGGGGTCGGGGTATGGCGTGTGCGCCAGGAGCGGCGTTTCAAAGAGCCGGCAGCCCTTCCGATTGAGACGCCGAGCGATGCGCCTTCGATGCCGGAGGAATCGTCGCCGCTCCCTCTCGCTCTGGAGCCCTTGATGCCTCTTCCGGACGAGCCAAAAACGATCCCTCCAACATGGCCACCAGCGGAGGCCGACGTCCGCGAAGAGGACAGAGGAGAATGGGCCCAAGAGCTGCAGGCGGTCGAGTCGGATCTCGAGGCGATCAAGCGTCGTCATGCCGCGGTTCAGGCCGCTTATCGCTGGCTCGAACGATGGAGCGGCGAGCCGCTGCCGCTTCGCTCCCTCATGCTGGCGGGGCGGCTCGAAGAGAGGGGCGTGAGCTGGACGAACTATCTGCGGGACGTGCAGCGGCAGTGGCTCGCACGGGCGCGGGACTCTCTGGCCCGTCAGAGGGAGGAGAGCGACACGCTCCGGCCGGAACGGGTGCGTGCACTCTACCGTTGGATTCGGGAAGGAACATCGGCTCATGATCCGCAGGAATGGGATCGCTATGTGGACGACTGGACGGCATGGCAGCGCGAATTGGCGGCCATGACGGAGGGGGTGGACGGACTTTCGGAAGCGCGTCCCTTTTTGAGCGATCCGGCGGCACTGGCGTGGCGGGAATCACTTCCCGCGGGGAGTCCCATGGCGGTGCGCGTCTGGGATCGAGTCTGGCCGTGGATGGACCAGGTGTGGCGCCGCTATGAAGTCTGGCTGGCCCGATGGGGGACGGATCGGAGGCCGGAACTCGACCGCCTGATCCGAGAAGCGAACGCGTTGTGGGGCGACTATCATGCGGCGGGGGTTTCGGTGGGAGCTTGGCGGCGACAGGCGCCTCTTTCGCGAATCCGAGATTTTCTTCACGCCATGGAAACGGGGTTGCCTCCGGAAGACGAGCGCGCACCGGGTGTCGCGGCCGGGGAGGGTGCAGGGACGTAAGGGGTATGATGCCGACGGAGCGTACAGAGGCAGGGGATTTCGAAATTCGTCGCAAGCTGGGGGAGGGGGCGACCGGGGCCGTCTTCGAGGCGATTTGCCGACGCGAGTGGCCCGAGGCCGGAGTTCGGGCCGGCCAGGTCGTTGCGCTCAAGCGGCTTCGGAAACGGGTCCATCTTGAGCGGGAGATCCGAGCACTGACCACGCTGGCTCATCCGAATATCGTTCGCTGCTTTGGCGTGGTGGAGTGGCGATCGGAGGGGTGGGACGAAGGGGTTGGGTTGATCTGCGAGCGGTTGGAAGGGGAGGATCTGGCCAGTCGTTTGAAGCGGGAACGGCGCGGACTGCCGTGGCGCGAGGCCTTGGCCATTCTGGATCAGGCTCTGGAAGGACTGATCCATGCCGAGAGCAAGGGCGTGGCTCATCGGGATCTCAAACCCTCCAATCTCTTTCTCTGCTCCGATGGAACGGTCAAGTGGATTGATTTTGGCCTGGCGCGTCGCGCCGGTGGAGCCGCGGGGCTGAGTGTGAGTGCGGCCGAAGGGTGGGCGGGGACATTCGATTACATGGCGCCGGAATTTGCTCGCCTGGATGGCTTCGCTGGCGATGGGGTGTCAGACATCTTCAGTTTTGGCGTTCTCGCGTTCGAGGTGTTGACCGGCTTGAAAGCCTTTGAACCGCTGGGGGACCATCCGGAGATTGGCTTTTTCCGACGGTGGGCGGGCGAACGGCTTCCGGAACCCCGGTGTCCGGCGGGAGTCTTGGAGGCGATCGAGGGGTTGGGGGCCTTTCTGCGCACCTGTTTGGCTCCCGATCGTTCTCAGCGGTTTGCTACATTTTCCCAGGTTCGAAGCGCGCTGGCTGGTCTTCGGCCCCGCGTATGGAAAGGGGAGACGGAAGAGTGGCAGGCGAACGGTTTTCTGGGCGAGGGAGGATTCAGCCGCGTCTATCGGGTCCTCGGTCTCCGTTCCGGCCGCGAGGCCGCGCTCAAGCAGCTGCATTCCCGGCGGCACGAGTGGCGCTTCCAGCGGGAAGCCGATCTGATGCGCCGGCTTCAGCAACTTCGACATGCCGCGCTGCCGCGTCTATTCGAGTGGTGGGTCGAGCCGGAGCCGGACGGATCGCCTTGTCTGGCCATGGAGTACCTTCCGGGGGAGACGCTGAAGGAGCGGCTGATCGCCGAACCGGAAGGCCTGGCGATGGAAGAGACGGTGGCGCTCTTTCAACGGTACCTGGAAGGCCTGGCCGCGCTCCACGATGCTGGGCTGGCGCATCGGGACGTCAAGCCTTCCAATCTGTATGCGCCGGCGGGCCATCCGGAGGAGGCCCGTCTGCTGGATCTGGGCGTGGCCTGCGAGAAGGATGGAACGCTTTCGATGGCGGGGTTGCCGCCCGGCACACTGGATTACATGGCCCCCGAACTGGTCACTCAACCTCTTCAACGGGGCTCGCCCCAGTCGGATCTCTTTGCGTTAGGGTATGTTCTCTACGAGACGCTGACGGGCCGTCCGGCGATGGTTCGGCTGCCGCCGGAGGAACCCGCCGCCCTCAAGGCCCTGATCCATCGGTCGGGTGACGAGGCGGCCTTCTGCGCCGCATTTACCGGATTCGACCACCCGGTCTTTGAGGCTCATCCCCAATTGGCCCTGGTGATTGGGCGGGCCATGCGATTCGATCCTCAGCGGCGTTATGGCGGAGGGCCGGAGGCCCCCTGGAACGGCGATGGCGCCCGCGCCATGCGAGAGGAACTGATGGCCCTGCGGAAGCGGGAATCAAAAGGCCGTGCCGACGAGCCTGGGAACGAGTCGCTGGGGGAGCCGCTTCCGACTCGCGATTTGCTGGAGCAGCCCGATCCGGTGCCCGGAGAGAGACGTCCACGACGGCTCCGACCACCCCCATGGACGGGATGGGCCTTTCTTCTAGTGGCGATTCTCACGCTTTCGCTGTGGGGGGTGCTTCGGCAGCCTTCCGCGCCTGACGTCTCTCCGTTGCGGGTCCCTGCCGTTTCCGAATCGGCCCCATCGGACGAGGCGCCGGAGGCGCCTCCTGACGAGACGGCCAGGGAGGAGGAACCCTCTGACGAGTCGCCGGAGCAGATCGCGACCGAGCCCTCGCTCCCTGTGGAAACTCCTCCTTCCCCCGAGGAGGAGCGGGTGGTCATTCGTCCGAAGCCGCCGGATCCTAACGCGAGCGAGCGCGAACCACGGGTTGAGGAGCGGATCGAAACGGTGCCTTCCCCGCCGGTTCCACCGGCAATTCCCGATGAGGAGGGGCGATGGCGTCAGGAGATCGCGGAGGGTGAACGAACGGTGGAACCCTGGGTCGGATGGCTTTTCCGGCCGAGCGATCCGCTTCGGAGTCTCCTTCCGGCGCGCTTCGATCCGGCGGCCGAGAGGCCGGATCCGGTGCGGGTCCCGGCCCTTACCGGCGACGAACGGCTCCGACTGAGCCGGGAGGATCGCATTCGATACGATCGGTTGGTCGTGTGGCAGGGGGCGGTGAAGCGGGGGCTGGCGGTCGGCGAGGCGGAGGCCTGGCGGGCATTGGCCCGTGAGGCCGAGGGGATATCCGTCCTTCACCAGCGGCTGGAGAAAGAGGCGGCCATGGTCGCGTGGGATGGTCGGTGGCTGCCCGAAGTTCCAAGGTGGGGGGATCCGGAATACCGGCTGTGGCAAGCCTATGCCCTGGGTGCGCTGGGCAGTGAGGATGAGGGGCGCCAGGCCTTATCGGTGCTCGCGGAATTGGCACGGCAGAGCAAACGGCTCTTGCCGGTGGATGCGGCTCTGGCCATACGGCTGGCGGACGATCGCTGGCGGCGGTATGTCCGGAACCTTATGGAACGGAGGCCGGACGAGGTGGTCCGCGTGGGAACGGGGCGAGCTCGGCAGGATCCGGTGGCGGCCTACCGGATGGCCGTTCTGAAGCTGCGACCGGCGGTTCTCGAGGAGGCCGGCTGGTTGCGTGAGGTGGCGAACAGCCTGACCGCCGATGAGGCGGTGGGCTGGTTCGAAGCACGGGTCGAGGGAGCGGTGGCGGGCGATTGGGTGATGGGAGGGGAAGTGCTGAACGGGACGCCTCTGGAACGAGTTGCCGAGATGTGGCGGGCGAAGAGGGGCGATCGGCGCTCCCCATCGGAGCGGGTGGTCTGGCATCACATATCCGGCACGGCGCCCTTGCCTGAACGAATGGCGGAGCTTCCCGGGCGCGAACGGTGAGCGCGTGGGGAAGACCGTGGGATGGCTTGTTTTTTGGAACGCGGTCCGGTATAAAACTGGCGCAGCCTTAAAGGAGTGGAGATGAGTCTGAAATTGCGATCCGGTTGTCTCTTCGATCTGCTGGTGCCGACGAGCATGGGCGTCCGGCTGACGCCGTTGCACGGTCAGCCCTTTCACTGCAGCGACACGTTTGTGATGCAGGCCACCAGTGCGGAAACCAACGTGGCCAGCGTGCCGGCCTATTTGGGCATGAAGGTCAAGGTGTTGACCACCTTTGTCAAGGGAAGCCCCATCGCTCGCTTTATCCGCGACAACCTGGCGAGCCGGCACATGGAGGTCGAAGGGCCGGACGTTCCGCAGGGAGGGCCATGGGGGTATCGGCACCAGTTCAACCTGGCGGACATGGGCTTTGGCCTGAGAGGGCCGCGGGTGCACAACGACCGGGCCGGGGAGGTGGGTCGGACCCTAAAGGCGAAGGATTTCGATTTGGAACGAATCTTTGGTCGGGAAGGGGTTCGGATTGTTCATCTCTCGGGTTTGATTGGGGCGCTTTCTCCGGAAACGAGCGCCTTTTGCCTGGAGATCGTACGGACGGCCAGGAAGCACGGGACGGCGGTCTCGTTTGATCTCAACTATCGTGCCTCCTTCTGGAAAGGACGCGAAAGGGAGCTACGGGCGGCGTTCCTGGAGATCGCCGAGGCGGCCGATATTCTCGTCGGCAACGAGGAGGATTTCCAACTCTGCCTGGGACTCGAAGGGCCGGAAACCGGCGGAAAGGGGCTTGGGGGGCAGATGGAACGGTTCAAGGGGATGATCGAGGAAGCGGGTCGGCGTTTTCCGAACGTTTCCGTTTTTGCGACCACGCTCCGGGAGGTGCGGAGTGTGGATACCCATCTTTGGGGCGCCATCATGCGCGCCGACGGCCAGTGGCAGGAGGTTGAACCCCGGGAGATTCGAGTGCTGGATCGGATCGGTGGAGGCGATGGTTTTGTGGGGGGGCTGCTCTATGGCATCCTGAAGGGATGGCCGCCGGAGAAGTGGCTCCAGTTCGGATGGGCCACGGGGGCACTGGCGGTGACGATGTTGACCGACTACGCTCAGCCGGCCGACGAGGAGGAGGTCTGGAGCATTTGGGAAGGAAATGCCCGGGTCAAACGGTAGGGCGAAGGCGAAAAATACTTGACGCGGGAACGGCCTTTTTTTAGGCTATCCCCGATTTTCGCTACCCTGGCGAGTTCGGGGGATTAGCTCAGTTGGTAGAGCGCTTGAATGGCATTCAAGAGGTCAGGGGTTCAAATCCCCTATCCTCCACCAACCCGATCGTCCGGGGAGCCAAAGGTGGGTTTATTACCGATCGCGACGGTCACCGTCATTACCACGGCGCATAATTCGGCGGCGACGCTTCGGCTTGTGGGTTTGGCTCTGGCGCGCCAAACGGTTCGCCCCCTGGAATGGATCATTGCGGACGATGGATCGGACGCATCGGTTCGCGAGATGCTCGAGACTCTGGCGCCGGGATTGCCCTTTCCCACGGTTCACGTGTGGCAACCTCATGCGGGCTTTCGTGCCGCCCGGAGTCGGAACAACGCTGCCTATCGGTCTCGGGGGGAGATTCTGGCCTTTCTCGACCAAGACACGGTTCCGGCCGCCGACTGGCTCGCCGTTCATCTAAACGAGCTCGGCGCCCGCGAGGTGAGTCTGGGCGAGATGGTGCCCCTTGCCGAGGAGGAGGCGCGGGGGATGGCGGAGGCTTTGACTTCTGGGGGCGAGTGGGATCGGTGGTGCACGCCGGCTCACCGTGCACGTCTTGGCCGACTCCATCGCAAGGCGGTATTTTACGCCTGGTTGCGGCAGTTGGGTCTTGGGCTCAAGGCCAAGCCCCGACTTCGCTCTTGCAATTTTGCCTTGGGCCGATCGCTTTTCTTTGCCGTGAACGGATTTGATGAAGCGTATGTGGGATGGGGACAGGAGGACGACGATCTTGGGCGGCGGCTCTATGCGTTCGGTGCTCGACCCTTGATCCGGATCGCGTCGGCCCGTGTGTTCCACTTTCCCCACCCTCCCCGTCATCCCTCTGCCTGGAAAGCCGGGCCTAATGTGGCCCGTTATCAGAGCGGGACTCCGCCCACGGTGTGTCGGCGGGGGCTTTCGGATCATCCCCATCCGGACGTTCAGGTGACCCGGATGGGGTCGTCGGTTTGAAACGTTCGGGGGCCTGGCGGGTCAGGACAAGCGCAGGCACGATGAGGGCCAACATGGCCATCGCGGCCTGGCTGTCAGGAAAGTCGGCCAGGCCGTAGAGATGCAGAGCGAGGATTTGAAGGGTGATGAGGAGGGTCAGGGGGTGCCAGCGGTGGATTTGACAAAGAGTTTTCCATAGACCGAGGCCGAGGAGTATCCAGAGGGTTAGACGCAACACAAGGCCGATCCGTCCACCCTGGAAAAGGGCGAAGAGGAAGTAGTGATGCGGATGGGGAAAACGGTGGGGGGCCGGTGGCGGCGGTGCTGCGTCTTCATAGTACACCTTTTCGAAGACTTTTTTGCCGTAGCCGAAGCCCAGCCATGGCCGCTCTCGCGTCAGGGTCCACGTCTGTCGCCAGACCACCGTTCGACCGGCTAACTGGTCGTTCAGGCGAAAGCGGGCATTGAGATGGGGGCCTACCACCACCACAACCCCAGCCAGTAGCAGGGCTACGAAAAGGCCCCACCACCGGAGACGCGGCTGGGCGGCGGTGGCTAATACCAGGGCTGCCACCGCCGTTCCGCCGAGAGCGGCCTGGGGACCGCGGGAGCCCATGACGAAGAGGTGGACCAGGGAGGCAGTGGCGATCCCCACCCCCCAGGCTGTTCCTCCCCAGGAGGGCCATCGGGTGCGGACGATATAAAGCCCCGTCCAGAAAGTGAGGACCGCGAGCAGCCCGGCGGTGTTGGGATGGGTCAGCCAGTAGGGTTTGAAATAGCGGGCCTGGGCTAGCAGGTCGGTGGGCCCCAGGGCGGCCGCGAGTCGGATGACATCAGCGGCCAGGATTACTCCCAGCACACTGGCGGAGGCGAGACACGCCGCCTCGATCTTCTCCGGGCTCGAGAGCCAAACCGAGAGAGCGAAGAGGCCGAGAGCCACAGGGAGGTCCTTCCCCAATTCCCGCGCGGAAAGGTCGGGATGGGCACTCCAGAGTAAAGAGAGAAGGGCGTAGGCGGCGACGGCCAGTGCGGCCATTCCGCCGGGCGAAGAAAGCCAGAGGGAGGCACCTCGGCGGGCCAGGGGCAGAGCGGCGAGACACGCCGCTACGATCAGAATGAGCGTTGGGAGTTTGGACGGCAGAGCCCACACCAGGAAGGCTGCGACCAGGGCCAGAAAAGGGCGTACACGCCTCTCAACGGTCGAAAAGGCGGCGCGGACGGGAGGGGTGGTTGGGGAGAGGCTGCCCATTTAATTCCTTGAGGTTCGGAAAGAGACGCCAGGGTTCGGCTCCCATCATCAAACCGCGAGGCAGATCGGCATAGAGGTACTCCACGGGGCGCCCGCGAAGGGGAATGAGCAGATGGAGGGGGAGCCCCTGGACGTGAAGTTCTTTGAGCGGAGCGAACTGGAGAGGGGAGAGATCCGTGAGCCGGGTTTCGGAGAGAATGACGCGCCGGAGGGGCATTCCGGCGAGGATCTCGAGCGTGGTGATAGGCGTTCGGGCGGCTTCGAATTCAACCAGCCGCATGCCCTTGAGGGGGGTCAGGTCTTCGACCAGCGTTTCATTGAGACTGAGCGATTCCAGCGAGAGTCCGGCTAGGGGGGCAAGATCTTTGATCCGGCAGCGGTCCAGACGCAGATGACGAAGTGTGGATACGTCACGCAGGGGCGCCAGATCACGAATGGCGGTACCCGACACATCGAGGCGGACGAGCGGGAGTCTTCGGATGGCCGCCAAGTCGGTAATCTTGGTGTTGGCCAGTGTTAAGCTCCGTAACGGCATCTCTCCGAGCAGGGAGAGATCACGGAAAGCGGTATCGGCTGCGGCGAAGGTCAACAGCGGAAGGCGGCGCAGGGGAGTAAAATCATAAACTTTGGTGCCCGAGAGATTCAGATCCTGCAACGGCATATCCCGGAGGAGGGAGAGGTCGCTGAATGCCGTTTGTGCCACATTCAGACGGGTGAGCCGTAGGGAACGGAGCCCATCAAAAGCAAAGATTTTTGTCTCGGCCAGTTCCAGTTCCCTCAGGGGAAGGGTCCGCAGGGGCGAGAGATCGCGGATGCGCGTGTTGTTCAGATTCAAAGCGGTCAAACGGGCCAGGGGGCGAAGCGGAACAAGATCCGCGATGGCGCTTCCAGAAAGGTCGAGCCGTTCGAGAAGGGTTAACGAAGCGATCGGGGCCCATTGGGAGGTCTGGCACTGAACAAGCGAAAGGTCGGTCAGGGTATTGGCGACCCTGGGAAGAGGATCCAGATTCTTGAGCGCGGGGGAGGTGACCTTGAGCTTGAGAACGCGCCCCTCGCCGTCTGCTTCCAGATCGATATCGTCGGGGGAGAGCGCCGGATTGGCCTCCAGCAGGAGATCTTTAAAGGGCTCAGCGGGCATGAACTCACGGGGCAAGGGTCGGGCGGCAGAAGGCGAATCCGACGGAGCGGCCAACGCGGAGTCGCGTTCCGCCGAGGTTCGGCGGTCGAGGGCGGCGAGCAGGGCGGCGCCCAGTTCGTTGGGCACATTTTGAAACAAGGTCCGGGCTCGGGTCCAGTCCTTCGCCTCGGCCGCAAGTGCGCCCCGAACGAGTGCGGCGGCGGGGTCGGTATCGGGTCCCAACCGCTGAAGGCGCTCGGCGGGAGCGAGTTCGGAAAGGGGAATGCGGACCTGGACGGAGGCGGTCGCTCCGCCTTCGGCGGCGACGACTTTCTGGAGACCGATCAGCGTTCCCTCGCGAACCTCCTGGATCGTCAAGGTCCGTGGACCGGAAACGAGCTGGAGAGTCACCTCCTGGCCAGCTTGAGCGGCGAGGGATTCCGCGATCCGCTGGTCAGGAAAGGCGGCGGTGCGGACCCAGGCGCAGGGGTTTCGGAGGCGATCCCGAAGAGGGGCCGATTCGGGGGCGCGTTCGGCCTCGAGCAATCGTTCGAGGGCTTGGGCTGGGCGGTTTTTCACCAGGGCTTCAGCCGCCTCCTGGAAGGCCGAGGCGATCACCTGACGGGCTGCTTGAGTCTCTTTTTCTTGTCGGGCCCGCTCGTGGGCGGCGCGTTCCCGATATCGGGCGGCTTCGGCCAGGCGCGCCTGTCGTGTTTCCTGGGCGAGGCGGTTGGTATAGTTTTCGAAGAGTTGAGCAGCCTCCGAGAGGCGTCCCTGGCCGGCCAGTTCTTCCGCTTCCATCCGGAGGGCGGCCAGGATTCGCTGGATTTCGTGATTTCGTTCTTGCCGAAGCCGGGCGATCTCTTCCAGGGCCATCAGGGAGTGGGGGGTGCCTTTGGTCTCTTCGGCGACCTTTTGGAATCGGGCGATGGCTTCATCGAAGCGGTCGGGATTTTCGCGGGCCCAACGGAGGGCGTACTCGTACATGGCGGCCGCCTGATTTTCCCGCTCGTGGCGGCTTGTTTCCGAAGAAGAGGCGACGGCAGGCGCGGCCTGAGGGGCCATTGTCGAGGGCGGTGTGGGCGCGGAGCGGACGGCCGTCACGGGCGTTGTGGGGGGCGATTGCCCATCCTTCATCTCGCGGTAAGCGACGTAGGCAATCGCGCCTAGAATAGCGAGGATCAGGAGGATCACCAGAAGGCGGACGAGAAAGTCGCCTCCGGAGGAGGCCGGGGAAGGCGTATCGAGGTGGGAGAACGTGCTTGGGGCCGTGGGGGGCTTTCCCCGGCGGCGGCTGCGGGCCATGGTGGAGGCGCCAGCGGGAGGGAACGGCGGAAGTGGAGGATGTTTTCGCATCAGCCGTTCGGTATCGCCGATCACAGACTCCCATGAGGTGTGTCGGTGGGCCGGGTCGCGCGCCAGCATCTTCTCGACCATCCAGCAGAAGCGGGAGGAGAGGCCGCTGACGACATCCATGGCGTCTGGGACCTGGCCGTTCAGCTGTTTTTCAAGAACCTGATCGTCGGGAAGCCCTTCGAAGAGGAGGCGACCGGTGACCATCTGGTAGAGGGAGGCTCCCATCGAGTAGATATCGGAGCGGCAATCGAGGGGCTGTCCCCCTCGAATCTGTTCGGGAGACATGAAGTGGGGCGTTCCCAGAAGTTCGTCGGAACAGGTTTTTCCGGCCATCGCGCCGAGCGTGGTGGCCAGGCCGAGGTCTGCCACCTTGACCGAACCGTCGGTATCAATGAGGATATTATCCGGCTTGATATCGCAGTGAATGAGGCGGGCGGTCTTCCAGGCGTAATCGAGCGCGTGCGCCACGTGATCGAGGATGAAAAGCGCCTCTTCCTCGCTCAATCGTTTTTTCCGGCGGATCCGCTGACCGACGCTTTCGCCGGCCACGTATTCCATGACGAGGCAGTAGTGGCCGTTGTGGATGAAGGCATCGTAGACCTGAACGATTCCGGGATGTTTGAGCAGGGCGGCGGATTTGCATTCCGTCTTGAATCGTTCAACGTCCGCCGGATCCTGAGACAGGCGGGGCGAGAGAATTTTGATGGCCACGAGCCGGTCGAGGGAGAGCTGGCGGGCTTTCCAGACGGTGGCCATTCCGCCCTGACCGAGCTGGGCGATTAATTCGAAACCTGGAAAGGAAGGAGGCGGCATGGCGGATGCCGCTCATCATTTCCCAACAGGGCGGGAAAGTCAAGGACGCACAGCCTCTCTGAAGAGGGCACCGGACCCGAGGGTACTGTTTGATGCCCGAGCGGATTGGGCCGTTGGTGGTGCTGGGGGACCGGGTCACCGTCTTTGGCGATCTTCCGGCCGGGAGA
>Ga0209101_1001874_pt1 | contig 14758 bp, 11 predicted proteins | sample ConPoolayeCmetaG_FD_185481 | JGI IMG/M metagenome (GOLD analysis project Ga0209101, IMG submission 185481) | Hot spring microbial mat communities from California, USA to study Microbial Dark Matter (Phase II) - Cone Pool mat layer C metaG... ...
GGGCAAGGGGGTGGGGCTTGTCGCCATTGACGGTACGGCTGAGTAATTACCACAAAACATTGCCTTGAATCGCCGATGTGGCTACGCTGCCCGTGTGCAGGTAACGGTTGGCGTCAGTGTCCGTCGGCGATCTTTTCGTCGAGTTGCTGATGGGCGCACACGCCCACCGCGAAAGATGAAAATGGGGCACAGGATTCAATCCTGTGCCACGCGCCGACTTTTATGGCGGTCAGCCGTTGCCACAACGGACAAAAAATGCTCGGCACCCTTACGCGCCCTTTCGCGTGCCTTTCGCGTTTTTGCGCGTGCCTTTCGCGTTCAAGAGTAGCGATCGTCCGTCAGCGGTTATGTTTCAGTAACCGTTCAGGTGTCATTGCGAGGAGCGTTTTTTGCGAAGCAATCTCCGCGTTACGATCTGCGGTGGGCAACGTTGGGGATTGCTTCGCAGAAATCGCTCGCAATGACAGAACGGGCTGAACGGTTACATGTTTCAAAAGGAGTGATTACAATGCCATTCGATATGAATAAACTTACCGAAAAAGCCCAGGAGGCGGTGTTCGCCGCGCAGGAACTGGCACAGAACAACCAGCATCCGCAAATCGAACCCGAACATCTGGGCGTGACGTTGCTCACGCAAGCCGATGGCGTGGTGCCACAAATCGTGAGCACGCTGGGCACAAGCGCCGAGAATCTGGCGCAGCAGTTCCGCGCCGAACTCGCGCGAATGCCCAAAGTGTACGGCAGCGCGCAAATCGGCGTGTCGCCGCGCCTGGGGCGCGTGCTGAGCAACGCGATGCAACAAGCCAGCAATCTGAAAGATGAATACGTTTCAACGGAACACTTGTGGCTCGCGCTGCTAGAGAGTGCCGATGGTGCCGTCACGCGCATTTTGCGCAACGCCGGCATCACGCGCGATGCGGTCTTGCGCGCGCTCACGCAAATTCGCGGCAACCAGCGCGTCACGTCGCAAAATCCCGAAACGACGTATCAGGCGTTGCAAAAGTACGGGCGCGATCTCACCGATCTGGCGCGGCGTGGCAAACTCGACCCCGTTATCGGGCGCGATGACGAGATTCGGCGCGTGATGCAGATTTTGTCGCGACGTACCAAGAACAACCCGGTGTTGATTGGCGAGCCGGGCGTCGGCAAGACCGCCATCGCCGAAGGGCTGGCGCAACGCATTGTGCGCGGCGATGTGCCCGAACCGTTGAAGAACAAGCGCATCATCCAAATCGATCTTGGCGCGCTCGTCGCGGGTGCCAAGTATCGCGGTGAATTTGAAGAACGCCTCAAAGCCGTGCTCAAAGAAGTCACCGCGTCGGATGGGCAAATCATCTTGTTCATTGATGAAGTGCACACCGTCGTCGGCGCCGGCGCGGCGGAAGGCGCGATGGACGCCAGCAATATGCTCAAGCCGATGCTCGCGCGCGGCGAGTTGCACGCCATTGGCGCGACGACACTCGACGAGTACCGCAAGCACATCGAAAAAGATGCCGCGCTCGAACGACGTTTTCAACCGGTGCTCGTCGGTGAGCCGACGGTCGAGGACACCATCAGCATCCTGCGTGGACTCAAGGAACGTTACGAGGTGCATCACGGCGTCAAAATCAAAGACAGCGCGCTCGTTGCGGCAGCGGTGCTCTCCAAACGCTACATCGCCGATCGGTTCTTGCCGGACAAGGCGATTGATCTGGTGGACGAAGCCGCCGCGCGCCTGCGGATGGAAATTGACTCGATGCCGGCGGAGGTGGACGAAATCACCCGCCGCATCAAGCAACTCGAAATCGAGCGCGTCGCGCTGCAAAAAGAACAGGACGATGCGTCGCGCGAACGCTTGCGCGCGCTCGACAAGGAACTCGCGGAGTTGAAAGAGCAAGCCGATGTACTCACCGCGCGCTGGAAGCAAGAAAAAGAACTGGTGGACCAGATGCGCCGACTCAAGGAAGAAAAAGACGCGGTGCAAATCGAACTCGAACGCGCCGAGCGACAGTACGATTACAATCGCGCCGCCGAGTTGCGTTACGACAAACTCGCCCAACTCGATAAACGCATCGCCGAGACCGAAGCACGGCTTGCCGAAATTCAAAAAGCCGGCAAGATGCTCAAAGAGCAAGTGGACGAAGAAGACATCGCCGAAGTGGTTGCCAAGTGGACCGGCATTCCGGTCTCGCGTTTGATGGAAGGTGAAATCCAGAAACTGTTAAAGATGGAAGAGCGACTCCATCAACGCGTCGTGGGACAAGACGAGGCGATTCGCGCGGTGGCGAACGCGGTGCGCCGCGCGCGCGCCGGCTTGCAAGACCCCAAACGTCCCATCGGCTCGTTCATCTTTCTCGGACCGACGGGCGTGGGCAAAACGGAACTGGCGCGCGCGCTCGCCGAATTTCTCTTCGACGATGAGAACGCGATGATTCGGATTGATATGAGCGAGTATCAGGAAAAGCACACCGTCGCGCGACTCATCGGCGCGCCGCCGGGATACGTCGGTTATGAGGAAGGCGGGCAACTCACCGAAGCCGTCCGCCGACGCCCGTACTCGGTTGTCCTGTTCGATGAAATCGAAAAGGCGCATCCTGACGTGTTCAACACGATGCTGCAAATTCTCGACGACGGACGTTTGACCGATGGGCAGGGGCGCACGGTGGATTTCAAAAACACCGTCATCATTATGACCTCCAACGTCGGCACCGAGTACTTGCAGAACGGTGATGTAGCAACGGCGCGCGATCTGGTGATGAACGCGCTGCGCGCGCGTTTCCGTCCCGAGTTCTTGAATCGCGTTGATGAGATTGTGCTGTTCCATCCGCTGACCATCGAACATCTCAAGCGCATCGTAGAGATTCAGATGGCACTGGTGCAAAAGCGGATGGCGGAACGCCAGATCGAAATCGAGTTGACCGAGGCTGCCAAAAACTTGCTCGTGCGCGAAGGCTACGATCCCACCTACGGCGCGCGCCCGCTCAAACGGACGCTGCAACGCCTGTTGCTCGATCCGCTCGCGCTGCAGATGTTGGAGGGCAGATTTGCGGAAGGCGATACGGTCGTTGCCGATGCGCAGGACGGTGCGCTCATCTTTTACAGAGAAGAAAAGAGCACCAGGAATCAAAAACCAGGTTTGTGAAAAACCTGGTTTTTTTGTTATACCCAGCACGGGCACAAACTTTCATTTTGAGTAATTAACCGTGCCATCCATCGCGACAAGCTCCACCTCCTTGCTCCTCCCCACGCCACAGAGCGGTGGAATGGGGTGGTGGCGGGCGAAGCCGCCCGCCACCACCCTCTCCTCTGAAGGGTGTATTTCACATTCGGGGCAAATCTGTGCAAATGAATTTGCCGCAACGCAGAGCGATGTCCGCCTGCGCGGACAACATCTTTTGCCGACGCAGGTCGGCATGGCTGTGGCTTGCTGCGACTTGCAGTCGCCCCAACTTGCTCCCAAAGTGAAATGCACCCCCTCTGAAAGTATATTTGACTCCCATACAAGATGTGATATAATAATAGTGCATTAGTGCACTATTTGCCTCAACGGAGAGCCCTGTATGCCCATTCCGCGTTTCTCCCCCTATTATCGCTGGCTGGAAGAAGTCTTGCGTGAAGACATTGCGCAGGGTGTGTACAAACCCGGCGACGCGCTGCCCACCGAGCACGAGTTGATGCGGCGGTACAAACTCAGCAGCACCACCGTGCGACGCGCGGTGCGCGATCTGGTCCTCGAGGGATGGATTTATCGCAAAGCGGGCAAAGGCACTTTTGTCAAACGTGCGAAATTGGAAGAGCGGCTGGCGCGCCTCACCTCGTTTGCCGAAGAGATGCAGAGCCGTAACATCATCCCCCAATTCAAACTGGTGCGCGCCGAAGCCACTCTGCCCCCCTACGATGTTCGCCAAGCGCTCAAACTCTTGCCCACACAACCCGCGTACCTCATCGAACGGATCCAGATGGCGAACGGTGAACCGATTGCGGTGGCGCGCGGCTATTGGATTTATGAAATTGGTGAAGGTCTGGCGCGCTATGATTTGAACCGCGTCCCCTTGTACGAAATTGTCGAGAACGGCTTGCATACCCCTCTTGTCGAAGCGGACGAATCCATCAGCGCGGCGAGTGCCGATGCAGATCTCGCGCGCAAATTAGGAATTGCGCGCAATGCGCCGCTACTCGTCCGCCGTCGTTTGACCTATACGACCGAGATGCGTCCGGTGGAATACACCACCACGTTCTACCGAAGCGATCAGTACGAATACAAAATCCGTCTGGCGCGGCGGGGACTGTGAGGGATGTCCGTACGTATCGGTTTGATTGGCGCGGGACGGATGGGGAACGTCCACGCGAATTGTCTCAAAGCAATTCCCCAGGCACACATCGTCGCGGTAGCCGACGTGTTACCCGAACGCGCCCAAACGCTCGCCGCGCCGTGGCAGGCGACTGCATACGCCGATTATCGTGTGATGCTCGACCGCGAGCAACTTGATGCGGTGTACATCTGCACACCGACCAATGTGCACGCTGAACCGGCTTGCGCAGTGGCGGAACGCGGCTTGCCCTTTTTCATCGAAAAACCCCTCGCGCTGACGATGCGTGACGCGTATCGCATCGTGCACGCCGTCGAACAAAACAAGGTGCTGACGTGCGTGGGCTATCACTGGCGATACACGAACGCGGTAATCAAGGCGCAAGAGATTCTTGCCGGGCGTGTGCTCACGCTGACGGCGGCGCAGTGGTGGTGGACGCTACCGCCGGTGCTGTGGTTGCGCGACAAAGATCTGGGTGGCGGGCAGGTGGTCGATCAAACCACGCATCTTACCGATTTGTGTCAACTTTTTGGCGGCGCGGTGACAGAAGTGTACGCGGCGTACTCGCACACCGCCTACACCAATGCGGAATTTCACAACTGGGACGGCTATGCGCTCGCGTTCAAACACGCGAGTGGCGCGGTGGGTAGTTTGCGTTGCACGTACGCGCTCTTCAAAGAAATTGCCGATTACGAACCGCCGCGCGTGGACCTCATCGCGCGCGAACTCTTTTTGCGAATTACACCGACGGAGTTGACGGCCATCACACCACAGGGTCGTCAAACGTATCGTAACGAAGGCGCGCATCATTTCGGCATCAACCGTGCCTTCGTCACCGCCGTCGCGAAAAACGATGCGTCGCACATTCGTTCGTCTGTCACTGAAACGCTATCCAGTCTCGCGCTCACGTTAGCGGCAAATCAATCGGCGCATCTCGGTCAGCCCATACAACTGGCTCACTTTTTAGAATCGTTTGACGATGGAAAGGAGGGATGAAATCGTTTGAGAGCACAGATTCGCTTTTCATAATGACGTTGATTAAGCAAAATCTTCGATGAGGAGAAGAAAAAATGAGTGACAAGATGACTCGTCGTGAATTTTTGCGTGCGGCAGGACTGGCAGCCGCTGGTGCGGTGATTGCCTCCTGCGCGCCTGCGCCAACGCCGGCGCCGACCGCGGCGCCGCCGACGGCAGCACCCAAACCGGTAGATCCGACCAAACCACCTGCGGCGGCACCTACCGTGCCACCGACGGCTGTTCCCACGCGCGCTCCCACCACCATCGAATTTCTCGCGTGGGGCGACACAACTGACGGACCCGCCTGGGAAAAGTTAAAGCCCGCCTACGAAGCCAAATTCCCCGGGCAAAAAGTGAACGTCACCCCGGTCGCCGACCCGAACGCCAACTTTTACACCAAACTCCAGACGATGTTCGCTGGTGGCACGCCGCCCGATCTCTCGTCGTTCCAGGGCTGGGAATGGCAGACCTATGCCGACAAAAACTTGCTCGCGCCGATTGACGATCTGGTCGCGCGCGACAAGGTGACCGCGCCGTATCCCCAGGGCTTTACCAGCGTGGAACAGAGCACGCGCCGCAAGGGCAAACTCTATCTCGTGCCGTTGCAAATGGGCGTGATGGTGATGTTCTATGCCAAGCGCAATTTCGACGAAGCCGGACTCAAGTATCCTACCGATGATTGGACGTTCGAGCAATTCGTTGAACTGGCGCAGAAACTCACCGACGCCGCCAAGAAGAAATTCGGCTATCAAGCCAACGGCAACTGGTTCCGCGACATCGGCTGGATCGTCTTGACCGGCAAGCGCGAATTCGACAACATCATTGATCCCAAGAAATCGCAGTTCAACACGCCGGAAATCGTCAAGATGATCACTACCGTCGCGTACGATCTGCCGCACACCCAGAAGGTCGCGCCGAATCCCACCGATACCTCGGGCGCGCTCACCATCAACACCGGCGCGTGCGCGATGAAGTACGAAGGTCCCTGGTTCTTGCCGCAACTCAACACCCCGACGCTGCGCGAGCAGAAGAAAGAAGTGCCCTTCGATGTGGTGCGGATGCCCAAGGGCGCGGCGGCGGGACGACCGCATCGTGGCTGGGGCGAGGGCGTGTGTATCGTCAAGACCCCCAAAGTCGAAGCGGCGTGGGAATTCGCCAAGTACCTGGTGAGCGAGGAAGGCAACAAGATGTACTCCGAAATCACCGGGCGCATTCCCTCCAACCTGCAACTTGCTGAGACCTGGTGGGTGCCGCGCGCCAAAGAACTGTTCGGCATCAACAATGGCAAGGCATTCATTGACGCATTCAAAGAGGGCCAGATTGATGTCGTGAGTGGCGTACCTCGCTCCAGAATGTGGGCGGAGGTTGTCAAGCCGACTGCCTGGGACTTGATCAACAACGGTACAGCCAAGCCGGCAGAAGTCTTGCCCAAGGTGGATGAAAAACTCCAGAAATTGCTAGACGATTACTGGAAGACACAATAGTTGGATCGTTAGGTAGTTGGGTAGTTGGCTCGTTGGCTAGTTAGCTAGTTGTGCCAACTACCCAACGATGAAACGATTCAACGATCAAACGATCTAACGATCTAACCGGAGAGGAGGCATCGGAATGGCCACTCAAACTCACTACAAAGAACGTTTGACGCGCGCGCGTTTGCGCGAATGGATCGAAGGGTATCTCTTTGCTACACCCTTCCTCATCGGTTTTTTTGCCTTTGTTGCTTTTCCGATGCTCTTTTCAATCTGGTTGATGTTTCACCGCTGGGATTTGTTGACGGACCCGGTGTTCGTGGGGTTCCGCAATATCGAGCGTGCGCTCACCGATGAACTTGCACTCAAAGCCCTCTACAACAGCGCGTTCTACACGGTCTTTGCCGTGCCGGTGCAACTGGTCATCTCGTTCACACTCGCGCTGGCGTTGACGCAACCCATCTTGTTCCGCAGTCTGTACCGCGCGGGTTTTTATCTGCCGATCATTATCCCCGTCGTCGCTACCGCGATTGTCTGGCAAAAGGTTTTTCATCCCGATTTTGGCATTATGAACGAAGTGCTCGGCTGGTTCGGCGTGCCACCGCAAAAATGGTTGCTCGATCCGAACCTTGCCAAGCCTGCCTTTATTTTCATGTCCTTCTGGATGATTGGTCGGCAGATGGTCATTTTTATCGCCGGTTTGGGCAACATTCCAGCGCAATTGATGGAAGCGGCGCAGATTGATGGCGCGAGCAAATTGCGTTCGCTGTTCAGTATCATCATCCCTCTGATGACGCCACTGATCTTTTACAATATGGTCATTGCCATCATCAACTCGTTCCAGACGTTTGTCCCCGCCTTGATTATGACCGACGGGGGACCCCAAAATGAGACGTTGTTCGTGGTGCTGAACATTTATCGCAATGGCTTTCAATTCTTCAATATGGGCTATGCCTCTGCGCTTGCCTGGGAATTGTTCATCATCGTGGTCGGTTTTACAATCGCCCAGTTTTACATTGCGAGAAAATGGGTATATTATGAAGTGTAAGGAATGATCCGATGGAAACCACCACTTTTCCGACTCTCCGTCCCAAATCGTATAGACGTCAGGAAATCCTGCGCCGTATTGGTCTGGCTGTGCTTCAAGTGGTCATGACGCTGGTGCTCATTACCTTCTTGGGTCCCACGTTGTGGATGGTCTCTTCTTCGCTCAAGGCGCGCACCGAAATTTTTGCCCATCCGATTGTCTGGATTCCCGAAACGCCGCAGTGGGGCAACTATGTTCAGGCGTTGACGATGATGCCCTTTGCGCAGTTCGCGCTCAATACCTTTATCATTTGCGCGTTGACGGTGAGTGGCGTTCTGGTATCCTGTTCGCTGGTGGCTTATTCGTTTGCGCGGCTCAGGTGGCCCGGGCGCGATTTCTTCTTTGGGTTGCTACTCGCCACGATGATGTTGCCCGAAATCGTTACGCTGATTCCGATGTTTATCGAGTTTCGCTGGCTGGGCTGGACCAAGCCGGGCACTATTTTTGGATTTTTGCCGCTCAACTATTTGCCGTTGACAGTGCCGTACTGGCTTGCCCTCTCACCGCTCTACGTGTTCTTGATGCGTCAATTCTTCAAGGGCATCCCTGTTGAACTCGAAGAAGCGGCGCTGATTGATGGCGCGAATCGTTTGCAAATCCTGCTCCAGATTATTTTGCCGCTCTCCAAACCGGTGCTGGCAACGGTGGCGGTGTTTTCGTTCTTGCAAGCCTACAATGATTTTTTGCAACCACTCATTTACATCGGCAGTCGTGATTATTGGACGCTGGCACTGGCTTTGCGTTCGATGAACGATGCGCAAGTGGGGCAATGGGAATTGCTCTTTGCGGCATCCACCGTCGTGCTGATTCCCGTGCTGGTCATCTTCATCGTCGCGCAACGTTATTTCGTGCAAGGCATCGCGACCACCGGCTTTGGCGGACGGTAATTTTGTTTCAGGTTACAGGTTTCAGGTTTCAAGAGAACCTGAAACCTGTAACTTGCAACCTGCAACCTGTAACTTGAAACCTGAAACTCCTATGCACATTGGCATTCAAACCAACATCTGGTCACAAGAACGTCATGAAAAAGATCTGGACGGCTTGCTCCGCGACGCGCGCGCGGCGGGCTTTGACGGCATCGAAATTGGCGCGCATCGCGTTGACCTGACGCAACCCGAGGCGCTGCGTGCACTCCTCGCCAAACACAATTTGCAGGTCAGCGCGTTGCACCTTCACGGCGATTTAGCCGACGCGACCCAGGCTCTCGCACTGGCTGAGCGCGCGCAAAACGTCAGCGCGTTTGCGCGTCAAATCGGCGCGCCGTACGTCGCGCTCAGCGGTAAACGGCGCGAGCACAAATCGGATGATGATCTCGCGCGCGAGGCGCAACTGCTCAACCACATCGGCTATGTGTGTCGCGCGAACGGCGCGCGCTTGTTGTATCACAATCACGATTGGGAAATCGAAAACGATTATCGCGAGTTGCGGTATCTCGTCGAGCATACGGACGCGGCGCGCGTCGCGTTGTTGCTCGATGTCGGCTGGGTGAATCGGGTGAATGGCAACCCGGCTCACGCTGTCGAATTGTTCCGCGCGCGCATCGCCGCGTTTCATCTCAAAGACACGCGGGGTGATTGGTTCACCGAACTGGGACGCGGCACGCTCGATTTTGCCGCGCTCAAACCCGCGCTCGCGGGATTCGATGGGTGGCTCATCTACGAACGCGACCAGGCGGTAGATGACCCGCTGGAAAGCGCGCGCATCAGTCGCGCCTTCATTCAACAACAGTTGGGCTTTTGAACATCGTGTCACAGACAACACCGATGAACATTACCAACCGCAAAGCGGCGATTGGGCTGTACGCGCTCGCCGTTTTTTTCTTTTGGGGTTCGCAATACATTTACCTGCCCGCGCTGCCGACGTACGTGCAAAGCAAGGTCAATGATTTGTCGCTCGTCGGTTTTGTTCTTTCGATGTACGGTTTTTGGCAGGCACTCGTGCGCATTCCACTCGGCATTGCCGCTGATTGGTTGGGCTGGCGAAAACCTTTTCTCGTTATCGGCGTCGCGCTGGGGGGACTGGGCGCGTGGCTGCTGGGAACGAGCAACGACCTGTTGGGCTTGACGCTGGGGCGCGCCATCACCGGCGTCTCGACCGGCGTGTGGGCAGTACTCGTCGTGGCGTTCAGCGCGCTCTTTCCGCCGCAAGACGCGGTGCGCGCGAGTTCACTTTTGATGCTGGCAAACTCGCTGGGACGCATTGTTGCCACCGCGAGCGCTGGCACGCTGGACACCTGGGGCGGCGTAACGATGCCGTTCTTCGTCGCGACTGGGCTTGCCTTGTTCGCCGCGTTACTGCTTTTGCCGATTGATGAAACACGGCGCGCACCACGTGCCCCAAGCCTCTCGAACATCGTTGCGCTGTTACGCCGACGCGACGTGATGCTACCCACCTTGCTCAGCACATTGTCGCAATACGTGCTCTGGTCCACCAGTTTTGGTTTCATCGTCGTTCTGGCTAAACAGTTCGGCGCAACGAGTGTCGAACAAGGAATGATTGTCACACTCCACATCATCCTTGCAGCCACAGGGAGTCTGTTGGTGCTCTCGCTCAATCAACGCCTGGGCACCGCGCGCGTCCTGGCACTCGGTTTTGTTCTGTTGTGCATGGGCACGCTGATTGCTGGACTCGCGCCATCACTGTTGACTCTGTTCCTCGCGCCGGTGTTCATTGGTTTGTCATTGGGCATCAGTTATCCGACCACGATGGGAATGAGCATCGAGCGCGTGGACGAAGCCGAGCGCGCGACGGCGATGGGTTTGCATCAAACGATTTACGCGGTGGGGATGTTTATCGGTCCGGCAGTGAGCGGTATAATTGCCAGTCATTTTGGTTTGCAACCGATGTTTATCATCACTGCATTTGCCACGCTTGTGCTAGGGCTTGTTGGAACGTGGTGGATTAGAGATTAGAGATTGGAGATTAGATTGATGCCAGCACCTCAGGTTTTGCAGAACGAAGCAGCGACGCGTGCATTGCAACGTGGTTTTGACCAAATTGCAAATGTGCTCGCGATTACACTGGGACCCACACAGGGATCCGTCCTGTCCCAGCACGACACGCGCCCCACGCCCGAGGTGCTCACGGACGCGGCGACGATTGCACGCCGCATCATCGCACTGCCAAATCGCGCGGAGGATGTTGGCGCGATGCTGGCGCGCAATCTGGTGTGGCGCCAGCATCTACGCGCCGGCGATGGCTGCGCGACGACGGCCGTCCTCGCGCAAGCGATTCTGTGCCACGCCCGCGCGTATCTCGCGGTAGGTGGCAACGCGATGATGCTGCGGCGCGGCATCGAACGCGCTGGACGGGTCGCGGTAAATACGCTCAAGACACTCGCGCGTCCCGCCAGCACTGAAGAGTTGCGCCATCTGGCAGAAACCATGACCGGCGATCCCAGGTTGAGCGCGGTGCTCGGCGAAATTTTCAGCAAACTGGGACCCGACGCCTATGTGATGATCGAAGAATACATAACGCCGTACATCGAACGACAATACTACGAAGGCGGTCGTTTCAAAGGGCGACTCGTTTCGCCTTACCTCATCACCGATACCATAACGCGTCGCTGCATCATCAACGAGTGTCACGTGGCGCTGTACGCGGGTGAGATTTCCGCGCTCGATGATGTGATGCCGCTGTTGAAGATCGTGGCAGCAACCGACTGGCATCAAGTCGCGCTGATTGCCAGAGAAATTTCCGGGACCGCGTTGATGACGCTGGTGTTGAATCATCAGCAGGGCAAGTTGAAAATTCTCGCCGCCGAACTGCGCGAGGTGGAAGCCAAACGCCGCGCCGATTTTGACGATCTGGCAACGCTCACCGGCGCAACCGTCCTGTCGCCAGAACTGGGACGACCGTTGGCGAAAATCGAACCATCCGATCTGGGCGCTGCGCCACGCGTCGAAGCGGACGCGGAGGAACTGATTATCGTTGCTGGCGAAGGTGACCCTGAAATGGTCAAGCAACGCGCGGACGCGCTGCGCGCGCGTATCGAATCGTTGCCAGAGACTGACGAGGAGGTGAGCGATCTGAGATTTCGGCTGGCGCGACTCAATGGGCAAATTGCCAAACTGATGATCGGCGCGCATACTCAAGTGGAACGCGAGATGATGCGTCGGCAAGCCGAAAAAGCGCTGCGCGCGTTGCCGCTCGCGCTGCGCGAGGGCGTTGTGCCCGGCGGTGGCGTCGCGTTCTTGAATTGCATCCCCGCCGTGCGCGCGCTCGCCGGCGAGGGCGATGAAAAGCACGGCATCGAAATCGTCGCGCGCGCGCTCGAAGAACCTTTCCGCCGCATCGCGCAAAACGCGGGGCTGGACGCGCCGGCTTTGCTCATCGCTCAAGCGCAACGACGCGGCGCCAACTTTGGCTGCGATGCGCTGACCGGGCAGATCGTCGCGATGGACAATGCTGGCATTCTCGATTCGGCAGGTGTGGCGCGCGAAGCACTGCAAACTGCCATCAGCGGCGCTGTGATGGCACTCACCACCGAGACGATCGTGTTGCGCGACAATCCGCCAACAAGTTACGAACCGTAGTGCGTGTTCCGTTTGAATATGCAACACGCACTCCGTAGCACCTCATACGCAATCTTTAAGGAGTATCACGATGAAGTTTTTTCTCGATTCTGCCAAAGCAGACGAAGTCAAGTACGCGCTCGAAATGTGGAACATTGACGGCGTGACCAGCAATCCGCGTCACGTGCGTAACAGCGGCAAGCCCTTCCTCACTGCCATCACCGAAATCGGCAAGATGCTTGAAGGCACCGACAAGACAATGTCGGTCGAAGTGAATCCGCATCACACCGAGCCGCGCGCAATGTTCGAAGAAGGTATGAAACTGGCGGGCATGTGCCCGAACTTTGTCATCAAGCTTCCTGCGACTGAAGCCGGGTTCAAGGCGTTGCAGATGTTGCGCGAGAAGGACATTCGCGTCAACCTCACGCTAATTTTTTCGGCGGCGCAAGCGCTTCAGGCGGCGCGGCTTGGCGCAACGTACGCATCAGTGTTCGTTGGCTGGAAAGAAGCCAATGGCGAGGAAATTTCGCATCTGGTTGGCGAAATCACGCGCATCTATCGCAATTACAACTTCAAGACCGAAGTACTCGTCGCCGCGATTCGCAACGCGCGCCAAATCGTCGAAGCCGGCATCGCTGGCGCGGACATTGTGACAGCAGGATTCGATGTGTACAAAGACGCGTTTGATCACCCGTACACTGCCAGGGGTCTCAAGTTGTTCAGCGACAACTGGGACGCGACACCTTATCAGTAATTTTAGATTTCAGATTTTCGATTTTCGATTGCATCAGGAAAATAATCGAAAATCGGCAATCGGCAATCGAAAATCAGGAATGGACAATGACTTTTCTCACTCCTCAACCTACTCGCCTGGGTCTCGTCTGTCTCGCGCGGCTCACGTTCGAGGCGCCGCTCGCGGAACAGTGGTACGCGCAGGTGCGCGCGCGCTTGAGCGAACTCGGTGGCGTCGAACTGTGCGCGGTCGAAAAATTGGTGATCGAAAAATCGGACGCGGACGTTGCGATTGACGCGCTGCGCGCCAGAGACATTGACGCGCTCGTCATCATCAGCGGCACGTTCGCGCTCGGTGGCCTGGCGATGCAGTTCGCGCAAGCGTTCGCGAATCTTCCCTTGATGCTGTGGGCGTGGTATGAACCGCAAGAGCAAACCGGCAAACTGCGCCTCAACTCGCTCGTGGGGATGAACGTCAACGCGAGCAATCTCTACAAACTGGGGCATCGTCCGCTCACGCTCTACAGCGCGTACGACGATGCGGATGCTGTGACGCGCCTCGCGCGTTTTGCGCGCGTCGCCGGGATTTTGCGCGATCTCAAGCGACTGCGTATCGCCTCCATCGGCGGTCACGCGCCGGGCTTTGAGGATTTGGCGGTGGACAAACTCGCGCTGCGCCGCGCCACCGGCATCGAAGTGGTGGATGTTGGCTTGCAGGTGCTGGTCGCGCGCGCTCAAGCCGTGGCGGAAGATCGCGCGCGCGCGACGGCAAGCGATTTGCTACGTCAGTTCGACGACGCGGTGGAAATCAGCGCGCGGCAAGGCGATTTGTTCGCCGCGCTCGTGATCGCGCTGCAAGAGTTTGCGCTGGAAAACAAGTTCGACGCGCTCACGCTCAAATGCTGGGGCGATTTGGTCGAGGCGTATGGTATCGCCGGCTGCGGCGTCGTTTCGATTCTGAACGATCGCGGCATCTACATCGGTTGCGAAGGCGATGTGATGGGCACGGTCACGATGCTCATCGCGCGGCGGTTGACCGGTATGCATCCCTTCCTCACCGATTTTGTGTCGGTGGATCGCGCGACGAACACCGGTTTGATGTGGCACGGCGGTTGCGCGCCGGTGGGACTCGCTCGAGGCGCGAAACATCTCTTTTCGCATTTCGCGGCAGGCAAGGGCGTGACGGCAGGATTCGCGCTCCAGCCCGGTCGCGTGACGCTGCTGCGTCTGGGCGACGATGGGCGCAACTTGCGAATGCTTGCGACGACCGCGACCGCGCTCGAAACCGAGATGGAAGTGCGCGGCACGCTCGCGCGCGTTCGCTTTGATAGCGATGGGATGCAATTCCTCGACGAAATTTTGAGCAACGGCTGGGAGCATCACCTCGTAATGGCGTACGGCGAAATCGTACCCGAGTTGGAGATGCTAGCGCGCGCGCTGAATGTGCCGATTACAACGAGACTGTAGGTTTCTACGAATGAACACAAAGCAAACGCTTTGTGTTCATTCGTGTTTTATCCACGGCACGGGTACAAACTTTCATTTTAATTACTCAGCCGCGCCGTCTATGGTGTCAAGCCCCACCCCCTTGCCCCCTCCCCGTTGGGGCGAAGGATTTTTCGCCCCCAACGGGGAGGGGGAGGTAGAGGA
>Ga0209101_1001876_pt1 | contig 14755 bp, 11 predicted proteins | sample ConPoolayeCmetaG_FD_185481 | JGI IMG/M metagenome (GOLD analysis project Ga0209101, IMG submission 185481) | Hot spring microbial mat communities from California, USA to study Microbial Dark Matter (Phase II) - Cone Pool mat layer C metaG... ...
TGGAGCCACAAAATCAATAAGGCAGGTAGGATAAGCAGGAAAGCGCTGTTTGTGAAGTTGGCGTTGGTTCCAGCAAAAGACGAAGAGGGAAACAGCAGCCCGCAGGGCATGAATGCACCTTGAAAAGTAGCGAGACTTGCGAGCGAGCCTGGCCAGGTAATAGCGAAGTTCAGCATTGTCAGCCTCGACTGAGTAGTCTGGCTCTTATCCCACATCGTTTGATGATGTCCAGGGTAGTAGATGAGGCTGCCATAGGCGGGAAAGGCATCGCTGAAGTAGTGAGCGGCCTGTGGAGCAGTATCTGACAGGTTCTGCATGATGAGTTCGGTCCGTTCATGAACAACAGCCCAGTTGACAATGCAGCGTGTGCGACGGTCTACGTAGATGATGATGAAGACCTGCTTCTTTTCTCCCCGACGAAGGTGAATAACTCATCCATCTCAACCGTCTCGACCACTTCAGGCAGGGGAGCAGGGGGTAACTGAGCGGCATAGGCTTTGACCCAGTTGGGGAGTGGCTAATAGAGTGGATATGGAGGGCTAAAATCGCCCGACCCGTTAACCCCATGTCCACCCTTTTGAGCACTCCCGCCAATGGGATCCCCCTTGCTTTCTCAACGCATACGCCACTCGAATCCGTGTTATACTGTCCATCAGCGCTCCGTGACTCTGTTGTTGGTTTCACATCTCTACAACTTTATCACGGAGTCGCATTTTTATTGAGAATACTGCGATATCCGGATCGGACATGATAAAGGCGTGAATCTTTACCGAGTTCTAACGTCCTGATTTGCACATCAAGGCAAGCTCTTGTATCCTTTTGATTATCATAGTCATTCTACCGTCTCCTGACCCCTGACAGTGCGGGCGTTGCCGCTCTCAGAACAGGCAACGAAGAAGTCCAACCCGCTGGAACAATTCTTAGCACAACGGAATATATGCCTATGGCTCGTCACCCCTACATCGCAATCGAGGGTGTCATTGGGGTAGGCAAGACCACGCTTGCCCGTTTGCTCCAGCCGGAACTGGGCGGCCAGGTCTTGCTGGAAGAATTTGAAGAGAACCCCTTCCTGTCGGATTTCTATGCCGACCGGGCACGCTATGCCTTTCAGACTCAGATTTTCTTCCTCCTCAGCCGCTATCGCCAGCAGACCTCCACCGTTCCGGCGGCACTTCTCCGAGGGCCGGTCATCTCAGACTATACTTTTGCCAAAGACAGCCTGTTCGCCCACCTGAATCTGAAAGGTGATGAGCTGGCCATGTATGAACGTGTCTATGCGGCTCTTGGTGAGAAGATACGGCGGCCTGATCTTCTGGTTTTCCTGAGGGCCAATCTCGATGTACTGATGGGACGTATCGCCGCCCGCGACCGCCCTTATGAGCGCAACATGGACCCCAGCTATATCGAGCAGTTACGTTTGGCCTATGAGGATTTTGTCGCCGGCTACGACGAAGGCCCTGTCCTGATCATTGACACCAACAACCTCAACATCGTTCATAACCCGGACGATCTGGCACTGGTGGTGGAACGGATCAAGAGCAGTCTCCAGTACGGAACCTATCAGGCTCAACTGCCGGGCGTAGAAGCCGTCTTGGCAGAAAAGCCGCAGGATATTCTGCACGAACTGGAAAGCAAGCCTCACGGCCTCTCAGAGTTTCAGCAATTCCACATCTCGCTGGACGCCGAAAAAGGGTTTGACCCTGACCCCTTCCTCAACTTTATTGGGCTTGGAGAGGAGGTTGGGGAACTGGCCCATGTCTTGAAAGTGATGTGGCTCAAACAAAACCGACTACGGCAGTCCGGCCTCAGCGTTGAAGAGGCTCGTCGTCAGGTGCTGGACGAGAACCGTGCCTACATTCAGGATGAATTGGCTGACTGTCTGGCTTTTCTGCTCAAGCTCAGTAATTACGCTGGTATCGACCTAGAAAAAGCCTATCTGGAAAAAATGACGATCAACGCCCGGCGGCGTTGGGAGGATGGTCAAGTAGTCAAGGAGGAGGAATGAGCACAGGCAAAAAGTTCGTAGCAGTGGCAGGAAATGTTGGGGTCGGCAAAAGCACCCTCACCCAGTTGCTCGCTGAGAGGCTTGGCTGGGAGCCTTTCTATGAGGCGGTAGATGACAACCCCTATCTGGCTGATTTCTATCGTGACATGCGTTCATGGAGTTTTCATTCCCAGATATTCTTCCTGACTCGGAGATTGCGTCATCATCGCCTGCTCCTCGACCGTCCTAACTCGGTTGTACAGGATCGCAGTGTTTACGAGGATGCCGAGATATTCGCCCGTAACCTGTACCAGCAGGGCAATATGGCCGAGCGCGACTACCGCAGTTACCGTGAGCTCTATGAAGTACTGACGCAGTTTCTCCCTCCGCCAGACATGGTGGTCTATCTGCGAGCCTCGGTAGATACGCTTATCAAGCGCATTCGTCTGCGCGGGCGCGAGTTTGAGCAGGATATTGACCCCAGCTACCTGCAACAGCTCAATAACCTTTATGAAGAATGGATCGCTAAGTTCACTCTTAGCCCAGTGTTGATCGTGCCCGCTGACAAGCTCGACTTTGTCGCTCATGGCGCTCACCTTGATCTGGTCATCGCAAAGATACGCGAGAAGCTGGAAGGCAAGGATGAAGTTTTTTTTCTAGCTGAGGAGATCGCCCGCGTGAACGATGTGGCGGCCTGAGCCATTGCAACAGCCGGCTTGGGAGATAATACCGGATCACAGACTGGTAATCTGACACACACAGATAGGTAGCATACGAACGATGAGCCAAGACCCTGACCCGCTACTCAAATGGCGGAAAGAGTTCCCCATCTTAAGTAAAACAACTTACCTGATCAGCAACTCGCTTGGCGCAATGCCGCGTGCTGTATACGACAGCCTGCAAGCCTATGCCGATACATGGGCCTCACGGGGCGTCCGTGCATGGGGTGAGGGCTGGTGGGATTTGAATATTCAGGTTGGCAACAAGATCGGCAGGATTATTGGCGCACCGCCCGGTACAGTTTCCATCCACCAGAACATCTCATTGGCGCTGGGCGTTCTGTTGACCTGTTTTGACTTCGACGGCCCGCGCAACAAGGTTGTGATAGAGGGAGGTATTTTCCCCTCCGTCTACTACGTGTTGCGCGAGATGCTTCCCTCTCATATTGACCTGCATATGGTCCCTAGCGAGGATGGCATCACGGTCTCAACCGAGCGCATCTTAGAGGCTATAGACGAACAGACCCTTCTTGTTCCCATCAGCCACGTGTTGTTTCGTAGTGCCTATATTCTGGATGTGAAGTCCATCATCGAGAAAGCCCATCGTGTCGGGGCGACTGTCATTCTCGATGGGTATCATGCTGTCGGGATCATCCCTGTAGATGTACAGGCCCTTGAGGTAGATTTCTATCTGGGCGGCGTTCTCAAGTGGATGTGCGGCGGCCCTGGTGGAGTCTTTCTCTATGCACGCCCTGATCACCTGAAGACCGTCCGACCCAAGTTGACCGGCTGGATGGCTCACCGCCGTCCCTTTGACTTTGAGGTTGATCGGATCGAATTCCGGGAAGATGCCTTCCGCTTTTTAAATGGCACACCCTCCATCCCTTCGTTGTATGCCATTCAGCCCGGAGTTGACATCATTGCGCAGGTCGGGGTAGAGGCCATCCGCCGCAAGTCTATGCGCCAGACGGCCCTTTTGATCGGGCGGGCCGATGAGATGGAATTTCCGGTCAACTCGCCGCGCCTGCCTGCTGAACGGGGCGGCACTGTAACCGTAAACCCCCCTCATGCCTACGAGGTCTCACGGGAACTGCTGGCTCGTGACATCTTGGTTGACTACCGCTCTCAAGCGGGCATCCGCATTGCACCCCACTTCTACAACAGCGACGAAGAGGTTCTTCTGGCAATAGATGCCATTCGCGATATTCTAGATAGTGGTGCATGGCAAAAGCACGCTGACAGTCGTACCTTTGTAACATAAGATGCCGCACTGCTGGCAAGGACTTTCTTAATGGCCCATCTCTACGACATCAGCCGCACGATCTCGCCTGAGCTGGCGGTCTGGCCCGGTGATGCTCCTTTCTCCTTCGAGCAGGTGAGCAGTATCCGGCAAGGCGCCTCGGTCAACCTGACCACCCTCATCCTTAGTGCGCACACTGGGAGCCATGCTGACGCCCCTTGGCATTTCTCCGACGAGGGTCAGCATCCCGCCGATCTTCGGATTGACCCCTACATTGGGACGGCCCACGTTGTGACCATCTCCCGCCAGCGGGGAGGCATTGAGCCGTCTGATTTTGATGGCCACGATCTGAGCGGTGTAAGACGGCTGTTGATCCACACATGGGTCAGCGAGTTGCCTGACTCGGCATGGCCGGAAGATTTTCCCTACCCCACGCCAGAGCTGGTGGACTGGCTGGCTGAGCGCGGCTTATTATTGCTGGGTGTAGATACCCCTTCGGTAGATCGATTCGACGACAGCCAGCTTGTATGTCATCATCGCCTGTATGAACATGGCATAGCGACACTCGAAAGCCTGCTACTGTCCGGTGTGCCGGATGGCGTCTATGAGCTGGTTGCCCTGCCGCTCAAGATCGCCGGTATATGCGGAAGCCCTGTACGGGCCATCCTGCGCACCTCGGCTCTTTAGCACCCCCAAAATCCGTGCCATTTCATGGAGTGTGAACTTCTGTTGAAACGTTACGCCCTCCACTTCCTGATTGTCGCCGTATTGCTCAGCCTGATGTTTGGGCTGGCAGTGGGCAGTATGCTTTGCAAGTCACCCACTTTTGATGAAGGGTTCTATATAGCACGCGGCTGGGTTTATTGGCGCATCGGCCATCTGATGCCGCTGGGACATCCTCCCCTGACCAACCTGATCAGCGGGTTGGGTGTCCTATTGGAACCGGGCCTGCCTGACCCTCGTACGCTGGATGGCTGGCAGGAAGACAACCCTGAGCTACTCAGCGAGGACTTGTTGTGGCATCAGGGAGTCAATGCCAACCGCGTTGTTTTTCTGGCCCGTCTGCCCAGTGTCTTCTTGGGGTTACTGCTTGGCGCGGTGATCTGGCGCTGGGGGCGCGAACTGTACGGCCCATGGAGTGCCGCCCTAGCGCTGGGACTGTATGTGCTATGCCCGAACATCCTTGCTAACACACAACTTGCCACTACCGATCTAGGTGTGGCGGCGTTCTACATCATGACCCTGTACGCATGGTCATGCTTTCTCAACCGCAGAACACGGCGCTGGCTGATCACCAGTGGGGTACTGTTTGGGCTGGCACAGGCATCCAAGTTCTCTGCCCTGTTGCTGATTCCTACGCTGGGCCTGATGACATTGTGGACAGCATGGCAAGATCAGGCCTTTGCATTATTCCGCAAGAACGGAACAGAGACACGGCGGGTTGCCCCGCTGTTGGCCCGCCTAGGATCGGCCTTGCTCGCCCTAGTCATCATGGGATTGATAGGGCTGGTCACATTGTGGGGCGCACATTTGTTCTCCTTCCAGCTTACCGGCCCCGGCTCATATCTTGGGGAGTTGCAACACTTCCTTAGTCTTGCCTCAGAAGGACATCGTGCCTATCTGCTGGGACATCTTTCACAGACCGGCTGGTGGTACTATCACCCTTACGCTCTGTTGGTCAAGACTCCCTTGCCGACGCTGGCCTTGATAGGGGTAGCAGTCGGGCTGGCCGCTCTGCGCGGGCTAGACCCGCGTGAACGGGGGATCATCTTTCCAGCTCTGTTGTACCTAGGCTTCTCCATGCTTGGCTCGCTCAATGTGGGCATCCGTTACCTGTTGCCCATCTTGCCGCTCCTGTATCTGTTTGCCGCACGGACCGTCGCAGGTCTTACGCCTCCGAAGGGAACAAGAGCCGTCGTAACGGGAACATTGGCAGTATGGCTTCTCGGCACAAACTTGTTGATCTATCCCGACTACCTTGCCTTTTTCAATCGGGCGGCGGGCGGCCCCGACAATGGCTATCGTCTGCTGGCTGACTCTAACCTAGATTGGGGTCAGGACTTACCCGCTCTTTCTGAGTACCTGCGTGAGAGAAACGCAGGCCCGATCTATTTGAGCTACTTCGGACAGGCCGACCCGGCCTATTACGGAATCAACTACATTGCTCTGCCGAGTTGGCCTCCGCCGCCCCCCGATCCGTCGCGTCCTGAGTTTTACCCCCTCAATCCGGCGCCGGGCCTGTATGCGATCAGCGCGTCTAATCTGGTAGGTGTTCAGCTCTACGAACCAGATAGTTTCAGTTACTTTCGAGACAAGGAGCCAGTGGCCCGAATCGGGCACAGCATTTTCATCTATGAGGTTACTCCTATCGGTGAGACGCCTCCCTCATGGCTGGCCCAGTGTTCAGTGCCCTCGGCCCTTGCGAGTGAAGATACTCTGCGCCGCCTGACCGGCGTACCCGATCTGTGGGTGCTTTACTTCGACTGTACGCAGACCCTTGTGTTCCCAGAGGGGACAGGCTGGGTGTTCCTGCCTGTTGGTGCGCCGTCGGTGACTGAATTGGGTCAGCCGGACTATGTGGCTCACGCAGAGGATGGTTTGCCAAGCTGGCAAGCCTGGCTGGTCGCCAGCCCTCCCCCTGTACCCTCTTCAACCGTTGAGTTTCCGGCAGTACCACTCCCCTTGCCGGTGGCCGGGCATATTGAACTGCTCGGCTACCAGATCAGCGCCGCTGAGGTTGCGCCGGGTGAGACGTTGATCCTGACGGCCTGGTGGCGTGTGCGTGAGCCTCCTGTGCCGCCCGTTTCGATCTTTGCTCACCTGTTAGACGCCAATGGCAACTTCATCAAGGCCGGAGACGGGCTGGGCATCGGGGCGGAATACTGGCGGCCAGGCATGGTTATTATCCAACAACACCGCTTCGAGATTGACCAGAGCCTGCCGCCCGGTGAGTACCGGCTGGCGGCAGGCTTATACTCGCTGAGCACAGGTCAACGATTTGTGATCTCACGGTCAGGGGATCGGGTAGTGGATCGGATCACCCTGCGGGCAGTGCGGATCACGCCGCCGGCTGAGCGCTAGCCGGCATCCCCAGATTGCCGGAGTGTGATCTCAGTGATCTCCGGCCGGGAACGGATACGCGGGAGTAATCCGCATCCGACCCCTCGGCTGGTATACAACCACATGTCTTGAATACGGTATAGGCCGGCAGGATATTTTTGCCCCAGATGCGGGAGAGAGTGCGGCGTCAGACCCGGAAGCTGAATCTGCCCGCCGTGGCTGTGCCCCGAAAGCTGGAGCGCCACCCGGCCTGTTAGTGCTGCTTCATCAGCATAGTCAGGTTCGTGCGCCAGCAGGATCGTGACAGCTCCATCGGGGATACCTTCCAGCGCCTGCTTCAGGTCATGGCGTTCCATCCACACATCATCCACACCTGCCAGCCAGATGGACTGCCCGGCGCGGCGGATCGGGACGTTCGCGTTTTGTAACTCGGTGATGCCTGCCTCTGACAGCGCCCGCCGGATTCGGGCCGCCCCTGACCAATGATCGTGGTTGCCAAGCGTAGCCCACACACCATCAGGAGAATCAAGGGGGCGAAGATGGCCGGCAAGGCCAGGTACAGCAGACCAATGAGAAACATAGTCACCGGTCAGCACGATCAGGTCGGGGGAGAGATCAAGAGTCAGGGCGACCGCATGGGCTACAAGGCGGCGATGCCCCGGCGCGTCAAAATGAAGGTCGGTGAGCAGAACCACGCGGTAGCCGTCAAAGGCAGAAGGCAGTGAAGGGATCGCCACAGAGATACGCTCGACAGGCAGGTGATCAGAGGAGAAGAGGGACATCCGGGCTACAACCTATTTATCCAGAGAGGCGCTTACGAAAGTTGAGCTGGGTTTTGACGCTGGTATAGCCGAGACGCTGATAGAAGCGATGTGCATCCTGCCGGATGACATTGGAACGCAGGCAAATATCCTGCAGATCGTGTTTGCAGGCCCAGCTTTCGGCATGGGCCATGAGCACTTGTCCTACGCCGGCACGGCGGTGGGATTCATCTACCACCAAACCGTCTACTTCGACATACGTGTCTGCCATCAGCAGGCGGACAATGGACACCTGCACCCATCCGATGACCCTACCACCGGACGATTCAGCGACAAACACAGCACGCTCTGGATCATTCAAAATGGCGGCCAAACGCTGGTGGACCTGCTGAGGAGAGGCAGGATAGCCCAACTGCCCGCACAACACCGCAAGACAAGGGGAGTCAGATAAAGTGGCTGGACGAACAGCAATCGGCTCAGACATGTGCCCTCCTGCTCGGCTCGCATCGGATGCGGAGTTTACCGACAGGAAGAACAAGCGTCAACCGCCGCAACAATGAGTATTCACTTCACTGGGCCGAGGCGGGCACAGAAGACTGTGATTCGGGCAGACTGCCCAGCACGATCACATGATGCCGCGCACGGGACAGCCCTACGTAGGCAAGCTGACGGGTCGTATCGCTGAATGCCTTATCCATCTCGCTCAAGATAACCACCGGACTTTCCAGGCCTTTATACTGATGAATGGTACAAACGCGCACAGCATCAGCGGCTGTCGTCTGGAGATTCCAGGTCAGCACCCACTTGTTTATCTGTTGGTCGTCTTCCCACATACTGCGCCCTTTGGCCGCCGGAGTCAGCAGTATAATGTCCTTGCTGGGAATCCCTTCCTTCCTTAGACGTGCCAGTACCGTCTCCAATGCCGCGATTGCCTCTTTCCGGTCCGCTACGGGGATGATCTCCACAGGGCGGCCCGGCGGGCCAACGCACTCTGTCTCATCACCGGATGGCAGGTAGGGCTTGAGGGAGGTGAAGATGCCCTGTGTGTTGCGGCAGTTCTTAAAGAGCATGAAGGGCTGGGCTTTGAACGGGATGCTGCTGAGCTGGGTGTAGAGCCGCTGGTTGTCATCAAAGAAGATGTATATGATGCCGTTATCGCGATCCTTCAGCAGGTCAGGCAGGGGTATCCACCACTCATCCTGAAAATCCTGCCCTTCATCTACGATGACCGCGTCATAGAGATCAACGTGTGCATTGGGCCTCTTGCGGAGCCGATCCAGCGAATCCTGAAGCAGGTCAGCGACATACTTGTTAAAGTCTTTTTGCGGGTCAGTGGGCAACCCCGACCGGCGGATCATATGGTGAGTTAACTGATGGAAGGTCAGAACCTCCAGCAGGGGGTTGTCTCTGTCCTGAAGTGTCTGCCCGATCCACGCCGCCAGATTCCTATTGAAGCACAGAAATAACACCCGCCGCCCCTCATCGGTCAGACGGCGGGCCTTCTCCATCGCCAGAATGGTCTTGCCTGTGCCCGCCCCTCCGACAATGGCGGCCCGATTCTGCAATCTCAGCATTTTGAGGATGCTGAATTGATCCTGCGTCAACTGCTCAATTTGTTTACCCTCCCGCTGGAAGGCTTCGGCCAGCGAGGCTGTCAGATCGGCGGTCGGTACCATCAGCCTGACCAGCGCTTCGACGGCGGCGTGTCCTTCCATCTCCAAGTGCGGGTAACGGGCATGCCAGAAAGCGAAGACTTCTCCAATGGCTTTCTGCGGACTGGAGACCCGTGAGCCGTCCAGCAGGATTTCAGCGGGGACATCAGGGCGCAGGGCAGACTTAGAGAACACACCTGTATCCGGGAAGGCTACAGCGTGAAAGACCGGATACCTGAAGTGGCGGGTATGCTCTGAGGCTTCCAGCCAGTCGCGGATGGGGTATAGGTTGAGATCAGCCTGCGTGAAGGGGTCTTCGTCCAGACGTGCCTCAATCCCAAAGCGGTTGCGTGTATACCATTGATTGCGCTCGACACGGATTTGCCCCCCTTTGACCTCCAGTAACAACACACCGTGTTGCGGATGCACAATGACAAAGTCCACTTCCCCTCTGGGTTTGCGGGCATTTGGGTTGCGTGCGATCCATGGCACACTGTGGATCACGGTGTAGCTGGAATCCAGCTTTTGCGCGAAGAGTGCCTTGAGGTCAAGTTCAGCCTGACTTTCAGTTTTACCCGCGCCGCCGCCATCGTAGATGCGAGCCATATCTTTTTGCCTTTGCCGTGATCGAGTCAGCCGGTGTCACTGGAAGTGCTCTGCTGTTCTGCAAGGGGTAGTGTAAACCAGAAGGTACTGCCTTCACCCATGGTGCTTTCGACGCCGACCTGCCCGTCAAGACGATCAAGAATGCGTTTTACGATAGATAACCCTAGACCGTACCCTTCTTTGAGGCGGACCTCGTCCAATCGGTCAAATTCAACAAACAAACGAGGCAATTTTTCTTCAGGGATGCCAGGGCCATTATCCCTTACCCAGAAACGAACGTATCCATCAGACTGCTCAGTAGCACCTATTTCAACACGCGGGGGTACGCCGCCGTACTTTATCGCATTGCTGATATAGTTCACCCATACCTCCTCAACCCAAGCCGCGTACCCGGCAACAACCGGCCAGTGCTCCTGTACCAGTACTTCAGCCTGACGGTCTTGTATCATGCCTCTTAAGCGTTCCTGAACCTCCTTGACAATCTGAGCCATATCCAGCGGCTGTAGGTGAATGAAGGTCTGCCTCCGGGTCGAGGCGAGCAGAAGGAGCGCCTCAACAATATCACACCCCTTCTTCGCTCCCGCCTCCACGAACTTCAAATACTGCGTGACATCCTCAGGCGGAAAAGCCCTCCATCCTTCTGCCAGCAAGGTAGCATAACCAAAGAGCATGCCAAGCGGGCCTTTGAGATCATGTGCGACGGTATGGGCGAATGCATCCAGTTCCGCGTTCTGCTCCCGTAGTTCGTCAGCCTGTCTTGCCAATTCAGCATTGGCTGTCTGCAGGTCTCGGTTCAGTCTCCGCAAAGTCAGGTGGGTGCGAACGCGGGCCAACACTTCTGGTGCCTGGAAAGGCTTGGTGACGTAGTCTACCCCTCCACTGCTAAACGCCTTGAGCTTATTCTCTACATCACCAAGGGCGCTGATGAATAAAATTGGGATATCTCGTGTGCGCTCATCCTCCTTTAATCGCCGGCACACTTCATAGCCGTCCATTTCCGGCATAACGACGTCTAATAAGATAAGGTCAGGCGGGGCGGCTTGAGCCGCCATCAGGGCATGTCGCCCGTTACGGACCGCACGAACCCTGTAGCCATGCTCAGTAAGCATTTGTGACAACAAACGCAGGTTTTCCAATACATCATCTACAATCAGAATGTCTTCGAGGTTTTCGCTTTTGGGGTCTTCGCTGGCAAAGTGATTTTGCATTGTTCTCTCACTTATCACTGGCCCGATCAAGCGCGCTCAAGATGGCACCGTAGTCGAAGTTGTCAGCTAGTTCGGTGAGGGCGGCAGTCAGCTCTGATCTTTGCGGTCGGATTTGCTCGGCCAGTGTCCTGATCGTAAGCCCGTCTGCCCTAACAGCCGCCTGGCGTAACTCCGAGCGCCATCCGGCAGGGAGAGTCGTCAAATCCAGATCAAGGGCGTCTGCCTTCCTGGATATTGTGGCAGGAGGTTCTTTCACTTCCTGGTATTCAAATTGTACGCCCAGATGCTTGACGAGCATCTCCGCAATATCCTGTTGGCAGAAAGGCTTGCCCAAAAAATCATCACAACCCCTTTCCAAAACACGGATGTGATCCTCTTGAAATGCGCTGGCCGTCAAAGCGATGATGATCGTTTTGTGACCATCTTTCTCTGCCGCCCTGATCTTGCTGGTAGCTTCCAGCCCATCCATGACCGGCATCCGCAGGTCCATCCAGATCAAATGGGGTTGCCATTCTTCCCAAACCTGAACAGCCTCAGCCCCATTTTCTACACTGCGTGTCTCAAACCCCCATTCATTCAATAACTGTGTGAGCATCTCGCGGCTCTCACGGATATCTTCAGCCACCAACAGGCGGTAAGCGGGCTGGCCTGCCCTCAGAGCTGCTACCTGACGATGGACTTCAGACAAGGTCCGCTCAATTTCAGCGATCTCCGGCAGTTCGACCTGGACTTCAAACCAGAAGCGGCTGCCTCGCCCAACTTGGCTAGTGACTTTGATCTCTCCTCCCATCAAGGTTACAAACTTCTGGCTGATCGTCAGCCCCAGGCCGGTACCACCCGAAGTGAAGTACCCAGCATCCGTTTGCACAAAAGCCTCAAAAATGCGCGTTAGGTCTTGCTCTGCGATCCCAATCCCTGTATCGAGTACTTCCCACTGCAATTTGCAGCGCCCGCAAGGCACGGCAATATCAGGTATATTCTTGACACACAGTCTGATCTGCCCTTCTTGGGTAAACTTGACTGCATTCCCCAACAGATTAATCAACACCTGCCGCAATTTGCCCCGATCAGCGTAGATATACTGCGGCACGTCGGGGGCACATTCGACGGTGAGCATCAGTCCCTTTTCGCGGACGCGGAGACGGAACATGTCTTCTATATCGTTGAGCAAGGAGTAGAGATCAAAGGGTTCTTTCACCAGCTCCACATATCCCGCTTCGACTTTTGTCAGCTCCAAAACCTCATTGATGATCCCAAGCAGATGCTCGCCGCTGCGCATAATGATTTCCAGGTTTTGACGTTGTGCGGCACTCAGTGTCTCATCTCTCAGCATTAATCCAGAAAATCCCATGATCGCATTGAGCGGCGTCCGCAGTTCATGACTCATATTGGCAAGAAAGATGCTCTTGTAACGGCTGGCTGATTCGGCTGCTTCTTTGGCGTGCGCCAGATCAACAGCCTGCCGCTCTAACTGGTCGGTACGCTCGGAGACACGCTCTTCTAGATCAGATACAAGGGTGTGCAATTCGGACGCCATGGTGTTGAAAGATGTTGTCAGGATGCCAATCTCGTCATGGTACTGGACCGGCATCCTCACCTGAAGATCGCCCCTGTCAACCTGCCTTACACCCTCCAGAAGAACGTTCAACGGCTTACTCAGGCTGAAATAGGAGAAGGCAGGAAAGCCAGCCAGCACAACCAGACTGCCTGCCAAGACAAAATAGAATAACCTTACATAGAGGTAATGGACGGACTGGCGTACTCGCAGGGAAAAGTTATCTATCAGGCCTGTTTGACTATCGCCAGCGTACAGATTGCCGGCGGCCAGATCAATATAAGTGACCTTCTTCTGTTGGTCCACCCCCGGCACGATACCGATCACCCCAATTGTGTCTCCACTGCTGTAGATGCCGGAAGGCACTAGCACGACGTCGGGGTATGTGATGATAAAGTCCCCATTCGGGTACAGCGCAACCTGAAAGGTAAACTTATCTGACTGGCGAAGGTGAGGAACACGCTGCCAGGTGATCAACAGCACATCCGGCTCACTCCGCACAAAAACCCCGGCCTCCTCTTCTGACGTTGCTGAATTCAAATCAGTGTACAAGGCAAAAATAGCAGGGTTTCGGCCATAGTGGGCCTGTACCCCCTCGTACGCTACCCTATCACCAAAGCTGATCGCCCCATCATCGTTCACATGGATTTCGTTATACTCACGACCATAAAAAGGAAAGGTGAAATCCGGGGTCACCACCCGATAGCCGCCGTCGGCAGGGATGCTCAGAGGCGTGCCCAGTTCAGTTTCGTAGGTAAAGTCCACTAGGCTGACGTCATACCCGCCCTGTTCATTGGGTGAAAAATGCACACTGCGCGGCTGGTCGAAAAAAGGATCAGGCGGGAGCACATCGAGGTAGGGGTGGAAAATGAGCCATCCCACCGATCCAGCCAAGGAAAGCAATGCTACCAGCGAGACCCCCACCAACCGCACCGTGATTGAGAATGCCTCGGGCAAAACGTTCAGATAGATCAGGGCAAGAGCCAACATGACCACCAGCGGCGTCAGCGACAGCGCAATATCCCGAACCTCCTGGGGGATCAGCTTTTGGGTGTTGGCAACTTCAATCAGGCTCAGTGCCAAGACACTACTAAAGAGCAGAACAAAGGCACGTAACGCTTGAGCCATTTTCCCTTGCGGGTACAGTAAAGCCTTCCACCACAGTTGAGGGGAATGCTCATTTGACACACGAATACACTGCCGGGTCAATGCCACCAACAGCCATGCTGAGCAGATCACCAGGTAGTTATCAGCAGGGGGGGGCCGCCAATAGAACTCATGCCGGGCCACGACACTCATCCGGCCAATGGCATACCACAATTCCCAGCCAAAATAGAGCAGTGACAGGCCTAGTACAACCCGCGTCTCCCAGACCCGTTCAGGGAATACCTTCGGGAAGTGATAGGCAAATTGCAACAAAAACACGAAGCTCAGGACAATCAAGGGCATTTGCAACGTTAAGGGGTACAGGCGCAGGAAGGGATTCCACGACACATTCAGAAATGAGGCAACAGCAAAGCCCGTAAATGCCCCAAAAAAGCCAGCCAGAAGCATGGTCGGGAGCACCGGCGCCCCTTGCGAGCGCAGTCTCCCAGTGAGATAGATCAGGTACACAGCGATGATCAGGCTCAAAGTCGCCTGCGCCGCGTAGCTGATCGAGGAGGGAGTCATGTACCAGGTTGACATAGCCTGCCTCAAACCAAATCAAACAGATCTGTGAAGGCTAGTATATCACGATTTAAGAGAGCAGATGATAGGCAGGTGGTCAGGGAGTAGCTAACAGGGTGGATATGGAGGGCTAAAATCGCCTGACCCGTTAACACCATGTCCACCCTTTTGAGCACTGGGGGAGTGGCTAACTATCTGGATATATGCAATAATAGTGTCATGCAATGTCCAGAATGCAGGAACCAGAAGCAACAGGTCAAATCAGGGCGGACCGAAGTTGGGAGTCAACGCTACAAATGCAA
>Ga0209101_1001877_pt1 | contig 14748 bp, 11 predicted proteins | sample ConPoolayeCmetaG_FD_185481 | JGI IMG/M metagenome (GOLD analysis project Ga0209101, IMG submission 185481) | Hot spring microbial mat communities from California, USA to study Microbial Dark Matter (Phase II) - Cone Pool mat layer C metaG... ...
GTATGAAGCCGAACGGCGCGGCTTGGGGTTCATCATGACCGTGTATCGCCGCCGCCTGACCAGCAGCTTCTACGCCATACAGCAGAGTCTCCAGCGACGGCTCGATTATCTCAAGGGCGTTGCCAAGCGATGGCTTACCGACGACGACCTCGACCAGGACGACCTGGATGCCGACGTGACCGAGACGCTCCTTCTGGACAACGAGGATCAACAGGCAGAGGGAGGCGTATTCTCGCTGTTCCTCGGCGAGATCGACTACGTCGAGGACTTCCTTGCGGACCTGCGGGACTTGGGGACGGACAGCAAATTCGAGCAACTGGCGCGCGACCTGGCCGGCTTGCTCAAGCGGCGCGACTCCGTGATCGTGTTCACCCAGTACACCGACACGATGGACTACCTGCGCGACAAGCTGGTTGGGGTGTATGGGGCGCAGGTGGCCTGCTATAGCGGCCGGGGCGGGGAGTTTTGGGACGGCAGGACCTGGGTCGGCACGACCAAGGAACACATCAAGACGGCCTTCCGACAGCGACAGGACCTGAAAATCCTCCTATGCACCGAATCGGCCTCGGAAGGGCTGAACCTCCAGACCTGTGGCGTGCTGATCAATTACGAGATGCCCTGGAACCCGATGCGCGTCGAACAGCGGATCGGGCGCATCGACCGGATCGGGCAGGTCTACCCTGACGTATGGATTCGCAACTATTTCTACGAAGACACCGTGGAAGCCACGGTCTACCGTCGGCTCGACGAGCGGATCTCCTCGTTCGAGAGCGTGGTCGGCGAGCTACAGCCGATCCTGGGCCAGGTCGCCCGGATCATCGAGGCCGCGGCCATGGCGAATGACAAGAAACGCGGCGAGCTGATCGCCAAGGAGGTCGAGGAAATCAACCGCCGGGTCCGTTCGAAGGAAATCTCCGCGCTGAAGCTCGACAAGTTCGTCGACGACACGGTCCAGGCGGTGGCCGAGGAGCACGTCCCCGTGACCTTGCCGGAGTTGGAGCGGGCGATCGTGGAGTCGGCGGCCCTCGGCGGCCGCTTCGAACCGCACCCGGAAATTGCTGGGGCACACCTGCTGGACTGGCATGGAAACTATCAAGCCGTGACCTTCGACCCCGAACTGTTCGACCGGCATCCCAACACGCTCCGGTTGCTCACCTACGGCGGAGGACTGCTGGAGGAGATTCTTCATGCCGTGGATCCGCCCGCGGAGGATGCGGTCGGCCGGCAGGTGGTCCGCTGCGCCTTGGAGTCGCCTTGCCGGATGGTCGAGTACTATGGGGTCTTGGACGCCCAGCCGATCCGCACGTTGGCGGAACTCCGCTCCGTCCTCGACACCGGCCAGGCCGCCGCGTTGGCGATTGACCAACGCCAACGTCTTGTTAGCCAGTTTTCCCGTGCCGCCGAAAGCATCATGGCACGGCAGATTGAGGCGGCGCAACGGCGCCGCATGGCCCATGTCTCGACGCTCCAAGAGGAGATGCGTCAACTGCTCATCCAGGCCGCTTACGTCGAGCTGGCCATGGCGGCCAAGCGCGACGTGTTCGACGAGGAGGACGTGCCGCCGGACTTTTCCGAGCAGGCGTTCAACCGGCTGAAGCGGCACAAGTACCCCTTCGCCGGGGCTTTGAAGCTCCTCGGCGACAGCTTACCTCGCCCCCAACCCAAGGATCCGTTCTACCTGGAAATGAAAGCGTCCAGTCGCGACGTTCTCGCCCGCCGCTTCAAGGCCACCCGCACGAGGCTAGGTGACCGTCTCCGTCAGCTAGTAGCCGCCGAGAAAAGAGGCGAAGATTCGGAGGTGGGCGTCTCGGCTAAGGCGGTGGTACCAACGGTCGCCTGTTTCTCCGTGGGGCCCTCTCACCCAACATGCCGTACTATTCACGGGTGATCTCCCTTTGGACTCAACGGGATCCTGAGAGGACTTGCACCTCGAGTCATTCAGGCCCAAAGCACCGGCTTTCTAAATCGGCTGCGCCACGCAAATAGCCCTTTTCGTCTCGCTATTTGGTCCGCGCATTTTCCTGCCGCGGTCCGGTGCTTCCCACGGTGCTTTCGTTCCGGCCCGAGGTGCGAGCCAGGGTGCTATACTGCTCGCCGGGAATTGCATCGCTTTGCGCCGTTTTGCACCAAGTGGGCCGGTGAAAGCCAAGCGAGCGTCGGTCTTGGGGACCGACGGAAGCGGCGACGGGGGCTAGAGTTGGGGCCGGAAAAGAAGACACCGCAAGCGGTTAGGGCTTGCGGCTTTATGGGGTTGCGGCGACGGCCGCACAGCGCGTCCGAGCAGCGTCGGCCATTCTCGCCCAGCGCGCCCGGAGGGACTCGAACCCCCAACCCTCGGTTCCGAAGACCGATGCTCTATCCAATTGAGCTACGGGCGCGAGATACGTCGAACAGTCTATTCCTCGGGGGTCTGAATAAGGCGATCTTGCAAGAGGCGGTAAGGAGCCTTAACGAAACTCCGTGGGGAAGCTACGACAATTGCGAAAGATATCGGTTCTGTTATGGCCTCTAAAAAACCGGCGTCTTCGGATTTGGGATGCCCTTGTTTGCTGCCTCGCTCTCGGTTGCAAAAAAAGCGAAGGTTATCGCCCAGGCTCAAAACGCGGAGTTCGGCCGGTTCGACGCGTCGGAACCCACATTTTGATCCATGGGGTTGATCCATGGGGGCATTTCCCACGGGGTCGATTTTACTTCTCCGCCCCAACGCCGTAAACCCATTTCGCAACCGTCCAACCGTCCAACCGTCCAACCGTCCTAGCGGGGGCGGTGTCCAAGACCGAATAGCAAACAACCATCGTCGAAGATGCTGCCCAGGGGACCCGAATTCCGAATGAAGGTTTTGACATCGTTTCCGGGTGAAAAGGCCTTCAACGGCCCTCCGTGGGGGAATCGGCGCAAACACCGCCACGGCGAAAAGCCCCGTGACCGGGGCTTGAGGTTCGCCGTGGGATTGAAACTGCTACCCGCGTCAAACGCCGGGCCTCCAGACCGCCTGCGGCGGCAAAGGCCCGTCAACGGGCCTGGACATGGGGCGAGTCGCTCGCCAGCTTTCCAACCCCCAAACCCCAACCCGCAAACCCCAAGCACCGCCACTCTTCCCAGCACGGCCTTCAGCCGCGGCCCAATTGGCGAGGGAAAACAATAGATCGAGAATTCGTGATACAGGCCTCGATCGCGTGAATCAAGCCACAGGCTGGAAGCCTGTGCCACGGGGAAAAGCGCAATTCGTTGCCGTCGCGCGTATGGGTCGGGGTTAAGCTCGAACCGAGGTCAGGGCGGCTTCGATCTTCGGATCGCGGCGTCGTGGCGAGAGAGCGGTGCGCCGGCGGAAGGTTGGCGGAAACCCGACGGAAGGCTAACCACAGATTGGCCGAAGATTGGCGGAAGTTGGTTGCTCTGCCATAGGGTTCATCCGTACAGGTGGATGGCCTTGATGATTTCGTCGAGGTCGTTGGAAACGGCGACGGCCCGGTTGGCGAAGGCCGCCCGGCGCACCCCGCGACTGCCGAGCACCTTGTTGAACAGTTCCTGGTCGGTGGTGTGATAGGCGACCGTGGCGTCGGGGTCCTTGAGTTGGTGGCCGGTAAGCACGCAGACGACGCGTTCGTCGGGTCCGATCACTCCTTCGCGGACGAGTTGTTTGGCGCCGGCCACGCTGGCGGCGCTGGCCGGTTCGCAGCCGAGTCCGCCGGCGCCGACCTGCGCCTTGGCGTCGAGGATTTCCTGGTCGGTGACCTCGCGGACGACGCCTTGCATCACCTCCAAGGCCCGCAGACATTTCATCAGGTTCACCGGCCGGTTGATTTCGATGGCGCTGGCGATGGTTTTGGCTCGCTTGCCGGTTTGGGTCATGTCGGCGTAGTAGGCGTGGACGGCGTCTTGGGCGGGGGCGCCGCCGTTCCAGCGGAGCCCCTGTTTTTCGTGGAGTTGATAAAGGGTGTTCGCCCCGGCGGCGTTGATGACCGCCAGGCGTGGGACGCGGCGGATCAATCCCAGGTGCGCGAGTTCCTGAAACGCCTTGCCGAACGCGCTGGAATTGCCGAGGTTTCCGCCGGGGACGAGGATCCAGTCGGGCGGTTCCCAGGCGAGGGCTTCGAGGACGCGGAACATGATCGTCTTCTGGCCTTCCAGGCGGAAGGGATTGACGCTGTTGACGAGGTAGATGCCCAACTGGCCGCTGACCTCTTGGACGCGGGCCATGGCGTCGTCGAAATCGCCGGCGATCTGGACCGTCAGGGCGCCGTAGTCGAGGGCCTGCGACAGCTTGCCGTAGGAGATCTTGCCCGACCCGATGAAAATCACCGCCTTCATCAGTCGCGTCACCGAACAATACAGGGCCAGCGACGCGCTGGTGTTGCCGGTGGAGGCGCAGGCGGCGCGGGTGGCGCCGATGGCGCGGGCGTGGGTGAAGGCGGCCGCCATGCCGTTGTCCTTGAAACTGCCCGAGGGATTCATCCCCTCATACTGGAGAAACAACCGGCCGGGCTTGAGGCCGACGTACCTGGCCACGCCTTCGGAGGGATGGAGGAGGGTTTGGCCCTCGCCGACGGTCACGCACTGTTCGACGGGCGCGAAGGGCAGGAGTCGATGAAAGCGCCAGACGCCGCTGAAGCAGTGGGGGTCGTCGCGGCGGGCCCAAGCCGCCTCGAACTCGCGGAGCGAGCGGGGCACCTCGCATCGGTCCCAGGCATAGGCCACGTCGAGCAAGCTGCCGCATTTGGGGCAGGCGACTCGAACTTCGTCCACGCCGCACGTGGCGCCGCACGCGGGCACGATGCATTGTTGGAAAGCGTAATCCCTTCGAACCATCGAGGCGTTCTTTCTACCTTGGGCGGAGGAGGCCACGGTGCGTCGAAGTCCCTGACCGAGCGCCTTGGGCACGACGCGGCGCCTTGCGAAGACCGCGACGGCGGAGGGGGTGTTCGCCCTTGCGCGGCTCGATGCGCCAGCGTTTAATGTAGGTTTGACGATCGAGCCGGGCAAGGGACGGTGCGTCATCCCCAACGGAACACGGCACGGATCGTTTTTTTCGCGGCCACCCCTGGGTGCAAGCCGCCCGTTTGACAAATCCCCGCAAGGGCTTTAGAATAGCAGGTCTGGGCGTGGCGGAAATCGGGGCAACAGTGTGGGAGGCAAACCGATGAACTCGCTCACCAAGACTGAACTGAAGGCCTACAAAGAGCGTTTGCTGGCCTTGCGGTCGCGTCTTCGCGGGGACGTGAACCAAATGGCCGACACGGCCCTCAAGAAGAACCGCGTCCACAGCAGCGGCAACCTGTCGAGCATGCCCATCCATATGGCCGACCTCGGCAGCGACAATTTCGAGCAGGAGTTCACCTTGGGGCTGATGGAGGCCGAAGGGGGGACCCTGATGCAAATCGAAGCGGCCTTGGAGCGGATCGAAGACGGGACTTACGGAATCTGCGAGGAATGCGGCGTGAAGATTCCCAAGAAGCGTCTCAACGCCCTCCCCTTCGCTTCGATGTGCGTCAAGTGCGCGGCCGAGTACCAGCAAGGCTGAGCGGGGCGCTGCCATGCAGGCGGTCCTCCCCCGGTACTTGCTCTTCGCGGCCATCGTCGCAGCGGGGACCGCTTTGGACCTTGCCACGAAGTCGTGGGCGTTCCGGCGTTTGGGAATGCCGGGCGGCCAGATCGAGTGGATATGGCCGGGCCGCGTCGGATTTCAAACCAGCCTGAACGAAGGGGCGCTTTTCGGGCTGGGCCAAGGCGGGGTGCCGGTGTTCGTCGCCATCTCGGTCCTCGCCGGATTGGCCATCCTCATCTGGCTGGTCCGAATCCGCGAGTGGATGCTCACCGTGGCCCTGGCCTTCATAGCCGCGGGCATTCTGGGCAATCTCTACGATCGCCTCGGGCTGCACGGACTCCAATGGCCCGACGGCCTCCTCGGACGCCAGGCGGGGGCCCCGGTCCACGCCGTGCGCGATTGGATCCTGGTGATGATCTTCGGCTGGCCTTGGCCTAATTTCAACATCGCCGACAGCCTGTTGGTTTGCGGCGCGGCCCTCCTGGTTTGGCACGCGTTTCGTTCCGAAGTGAAATCCGAGGAAAAATCCGACCGGAAGGCCGAGACGTAGCCGCGCGCCGCGACGAAAATCGGCGATTCGCCAAGTCCCCAAGGGAACCACCATGCGTTCCGAGCAAGCCACGGGTGGCGGTTTTCCGCCGAGTCGAGGTCGCTTTCCTAAGCGAACGGTTGGACTCTTTTCGTTTCTCATCGGCGTTGCGATTGCGGTGGCCGCGGGTACCGCGGACGATCTTCCCTCGGCGGTTCTGGTCGACGGCGAGCCGTTGGCCGGGCGATTGGCGTCGATCGACGAGCGGTGGGAAATCGTTTTCCAGACGGCCGCGGGACCGCGCAAGGTGAATGCCGCCGAACTGGTCACCTGGGGCAAGTGTCGCGAGCCGGATCGCGGTCCCTGGATCCTCCTCCGCGACGGCAGCCTGATCGTCGGCGACTGGCGGCACTTTGACGGCGACCATCTCAGGGGCGAAACCCGGCTTTTCGGCGAGGTGCGATTGGCGCGGGCGAGGGTGGCCGCCGCCGTTTGGCAACTTCCCGGCGACCGCGACGGACGCGACCGGCTCGTCGACTGGGCGTTGGCCAGGGCAACCCCGGCCCGCCCTGGCGAAGCGTCGCCCGACGACCGAGCACGCCTCGTCAATGGCGACGAGATCGCGGGGGCGCTCGAGCGGGTGACCGACCGCGGAATCTCCTGGCGGAGCGGGGTCGGCTCGCTGGAACTGGAGTTCGACCGCGTGATTGCCGTGCGGTTGGGTGGCGCGCCGCCGGCGGGCGAGGAAGCGTCGCCGCGGCCGAGGTCGCTAGTCGCCTGGACGGGATGGCGCGACGGCGCCCGGCTGCTTGTAGCCGCCCTGGTCACGGACGGAAACGCGATCCGCGCGACGCTTCCCGACGGAACCACCTGGCGCGCGGCCGCCGGCGAGTTGGTGTTTTTGCAGCCCTTGGGCGGCCGAGCCGTGTATCTGTCGGACCTCAGGCCCGAGGCCTATCGACACGTCGCCTACCTCAAACTCGCCTGGCCGTTTTTTGCCGACCGCGGCGCGGCCGGCGGGCTGCTCCGCGGCGGTGGATCGATTCATTTGAAGGGCCTGGGAATGCACAGCGCGTCGCGGCTCACCTATCTGTTGAGCGAACCGTATCGCCGTTTCCAAGCCGAGGCTGCCGTTGATGACCGGACCGAGGGCGGCGGCAGCGTGGGCTTCCGGGTGTTTGTCGACGGCCAGATGCGATACGCCAGCCCGGTTGTCCGCGGCGGGCAGGCGCCGCTGCCGTTGTCGGTCGATCTGAGCGGCGCCCGACGCCTGGACCTGGTGGTGGACTTCGCTGATCGGGCCGACGAGCTGGACCATGCCGACTGGCTCAACGCCCGACTGATCCGATGAACCCAGGCCCTTAGGTTGCTTACATTCCCGAATTTTGCGCGTTCGAATCAGGTTTTGTACACTTGTCGTACACTGCCCCACATGCGGTAGTTGGTCTGAGGCGGAGCCTCGCTAGAAATTATCTCAAAAGGTCCCCTCTCCCGCCTGCGGGAAAGGGGCCCGGGGTGAGGGCATTGTGGGCCAGATCACAAAAATGACTGCTTTTTCGCTACCCGCCCTCACCCTAACCCTCTCCCAGAGGGAGAGGGAACTATGGCAATTGCTCTTTTATACACTGCTTTTTTTATACACTGCTCTTTCACTCTGCGCGGCCAAAAAGGAGTGTCTCTCGCTCGACAAAGCTTTCCTTTTCCTTGAACTCCTTGGGGCAGTGTTCATCGCATGGGGCAGGAAGCAGGAGCTCCAAGACCATCGCGCGACATCAAGCCAAGGGGCGCCGCGCCCATCACGGGAGCAGCGTGGACGGGTGCCCGTGCCGGATACTCTTCTCCCTCGCCCAGTGCTTCGACACCCAGGGAATCGGGAAATCCACCTCGGCCAGGCGTTTGCAGTGCGTGGGGATCATGTTTCGTCCACGAATCGCCTCAGGCAGTCGATCGCGCGGCGGAGACTGTCGGCGTGCTGCGCTGCGACCGCGGGGCGCCAGTAGGTTTGGGTGTACTCGATCATCCTCGACACGTAGGCGGGCCCCACCGAGCGTCCGCTTCCTTGGCGAGGCACCATGTCCTGTCGGATCGCACTCCGGCGGGAACGCCGGGCGAGATTGACCATCTCGGTCTTTGCGTTCGGGAGTGCTTCGGGATCGGCGGGTATCTGGCGCCGTCCGACGCCCAGATAGTTCGCGAGTGTATCCGCATCCGCCATCAGCCAAGCATCCACTTGCCGCACCGCCACTCGGAAGCAGAGCTGGGGAGCGGGCGTCGGCATCCAGTTCTGGCGCAGGATGGGCGCACATGGGGCATCGTCGTCGAGGTCCACCAAAACCACCCAAGGTGTGTGCATCGCCGCGTTATTGTACCCGTTGATCTTCTGGAGCAGAGCGGGTTTGCCGTTTTTGCCGTAGACCGACCCTGGATGGCCACCGACGTGAGTGATGAGCCTGCGCACCACCATTTCGTCCATAATTCCTTCGACCGCGGCAGCGATGAGCACCGGGTTCTGCATACTCACTTGTCTCCGAACAGGGCGAGTTGAACGACTTGCTCCGGTCGGGTTTTCGGGATCACGGCTTCGGCCAGCGACTGCCCGCCAGTCAGCAGAAGCCCAATGTCCTGATGGGAGGCCGCGGTATGGACCTCGGTTCCCTCCCTTCCCGGAAGGAGCAGCAGTACCTCGTCAAGGCCGATGCCCTCGTCCCGCAGCAGATCGGGGGAGTGTGTGCTAAGGAAGATTTGACGCCCCGTTCGGCGTTGTACGCGGGCCAGCATCTGGGGTAGGACTCGCACAACCTCGGGATGGAGCGAAAGCTCCGGCTCTTCCAGCAACAAAGGGCCGCCTTTTTCCAGTACGGCCCACAGCAGGCCCATCAGCCGCAGGGTACCATCGGAGAATTGCTCTTCGGTTTGCCAAGCGCCTTGCGGACGCCAATGCTCGTATTTTCCCCGCAGGTGCGGCGTCCCGCGAACGTCGCGCCACAACTCGATGTTTGCGAGCTGAGGCACGGCGATCTTCAGCGCTTTCTGAATGTGGCGAAGCCATGCCTTCCGCGTCTTCTCCGGGGACTTGGCAACCTGTTCGAGGAAGTCGCCACCGAACGGGTCGTTGACCCGCCCTACCGAGCGATCCGGTTCGCGCACGAGCTGGGGCACGATGTGAAGGTAGTGAATGGACGCGAAGAAAATGGCAACGTCGCGGAACTGACGGTTTACATTGACCTGTTCAAGAAAAGTCTGTGTCAAACGCGCCGGGTCGGTGGAATCGTCGTGGTTCGGTCGATCGAGCAGAACCTGGCCGTGTCGCACGACGCGTTCTTTCTTCAACTGCGGCCTGCGCTGCTGATCCTGCGAGAAGGCGATTTGATAACCCCATCTGCCACTCTCCGCTTCCAACTCCACCTCTATTTCGATGTCCGGGTGGCGTCGGGCTGCGAGGCAACGTATGGCTGTCACGCCGCCACGACGCGCCACCGCCTGTTGGAATCCGCCTCCAGACGACGCTAGATCTCGCAAGAAACGAAAAGCATCCAGAAAGTTGGACTTGCCCGAAGCGTTCGGCCCCACGAGAAACAGACGGTCGGGAATTTTCACCTCGGCCAGGGAAAAGTTTTTCCAGTTTTTTAGAACCAGTTTTCGGAATTTCATTCGTCTCCTCCCCGCGGCGGCGAATTTTCCCGCGCGTCCATCGCCTTTGCCGTCGCATTCACCTCTCGCCAACAGTTTGCCACCCGTCGCCGGGCAGCGGAGAGTGTGCGGTTTGGGAAATAACTCAAACTGTAAGTCGTCCAGTGCTAGCCTTGGCGAGAAATGCCAGCCGGGTGGCGGATTCCGCCGCGAATTGATCTTGCCATGAAAAGCGGTCTCGTCTTTTATACTCCGCACACCTTGAAAGGAGAGCTTTTTCGAGCGAGAAGCACTCCTTTTGGGCCGCGCAGAGCATAAGACGGTTTCTTAGCGTTGATCGAGCGGGATGTAGCGGTTGTTCACGGGTCCCACGTAGAGCTGCCGGGGGCGCACGATGCGGCCCGCCGGATCCTCGTGCTGTTCCTTCCACTGGGCGATCCAACCGGGCAGGCGTCCGATGGCGAAACAGACGGTGAACATGTTGGTGGGAATGCCCATCGCGCGGAGGAGGATGCCGCTGTAGAAATCCACGTTCGGATACAAACGGCGTTCGACGAAATAGGGGTCGGCCAGGGCGAGTTCCTCGAGTTTTCGGGCGATGTCCAAGAGCGGGTCGTGGCGTTTGACCTGGGCAAACACCTTCTCGCACATTTGCTTGAGGATTTTTGCCCGGGGATCGTAATTCTTGTAGATCCGGTGCCCGAAACCGTAGAGCCGGAAGGGGTTGGTCTTGTCCTTGGCGTCGCGGAGGCACTGTTCGGGCGAGAGGCCGCCGCGGTGGATTCTTTCGAGCATTTGCATGACTTCGACATTCGCCCCGCCGTGGAGCGGCCCCCACAGCGCGGACACCCCGGCGGCGCACGAGGCAAACAGATTGGCCCGCGCCGACCCCACCGCCCGGACGACCGAAGAACTGCAATTCTGTTCATGGTCGGCGTGGAGGATGAACACCAGGTTCAGCGCGTCCTCGATCTCCGGCGTGACCACGTACTGCCGGTAGGGAATCGAGAACATCATGTGCAAAAAGTTTGCGCAGTAGCGGAGCTTTGGATCAGGGTAGATGAACGGCATGCCTTGGGAACGCCGATAGGCAAAGGCGGCGATCGTGCGGACCTTGCTGATCAAGCGCGCGGCGGCCTCGGTCAGCGATTCCGTGTCCTCGACCGAGAGGAACTGAGAATGATAATAGGCCAGGCTGCTCACCGTGGCCGAGAGGATGGCCATGGGCGGGGCGTCGACGGGGATGTGCTGGAACTGGTGCTTGATCCCCTCGTGCAACAGCTCGTGGTCGGTGAGCTTCTCGCTGAAGGCGGTCAGTTCCTCCCGGTTGGGAAGCCGCCCGAAGATCAGCAACCACGCCACTTCAATAAAATTCGGCCGCTCGGTGAACTGTTCGATCGGGATGCCCCGGTAGCGGAGGATGCCCTTTTCGCCGTCGACAAACGTGATCTCGCTGCGGCACACGCCGGTGTTGGCCATCGAAGGGTCGAACGTGATGAGGCCGGTTTCGTCGCGCAGTTTCGAAATGTCGATGGCCCGTTCGCCTTCGGTCCCTTCGAGGATGGGCAATTCGATTTGCTTGCCGTCCACGATCAGCGTTGCTTTTCCCGCCATGGTGATCCCTTTTCTCTTGGAGACTAAACCTTCGAAGCAATTGACCCCATCGCCCTCCCGCAGCGCAGGTAATCTTATCTCTTCCTCGGGCGGAGGCAATCGGCTGCGGGTTGCGGGGCCGAGAGAGGAGGGGGTGCTTACGGCTAGGCGAAATGGATAAAAGGCACGTTCCCTGCGGCCCGCGTCCTGACCGCGCCGCTTGTGGAATCCGCATAAGAGTGATCTTGGCCGCGAGGCTCATGGTTCCGCCCCGCGCGGCCGATGGCCAGCAATACGCGACTCTCGGCATCATCCTGGTGTTGATGGTTAGGGAACACTCCACGAACGCTATTCAGGGAGGGCAGCCTTGCGGACTCCACCTGGCACGTTGGCCTGAGGGGCGGACGGTCCTCCCCTCATCCAAAAGAGCGCGTCCTGCGCGGACGTTACACCTTCCAATCACGCGGGAACCCTGCCTTGTGGCAGGGTTCTTGGATTTCTTGGCCACGCGCCGCGGCGCGAAGGCCCTGTTCCGGCCGCGCTTCGCGCCGAGAACATTCCCCCAAGGCACGGCGTTCAGGGTTTCATGTCGATGACGAACAAACGGTTCTGGCCTGGGGTGACGCTCAAGGTCAGGCCGCTGGTCTTGGGATTGCGGTATTTCGGGGGAATCTCGCGGTAGTCGCGGGGCGCGATCGGGCTGAAGGCCTTTGAGCCTGGCCCCTCGATCACCGGGGGCATGACGGCCACCTGATATTCGCCCACCAGCAATCCCGGCCCATCGCTCATCTTGGCGGTGAAGGAGCCATCGGGCTGGATTCGGGCAGCCTGATAGACGCAGGTCTCCGGCGAGAAAAAGACGACCATGCCTTCGCTGATCGGCTGACCGTTAAAAGTCACCAGGCCTTGCACGCCGCCATATTCGCCCTTGCTGGCGCAGCCCCCAAGCGCCATCAGAGCCATCATGCACGCGGCTTGGCACCCAAGCCGCCACCTAATCTTCGACGCTCGACCTTTTTCCGTCATCGCGATTCGCCAGATTGTAGACGACTTGGATGTCCGTGCTCGAACTGAGGAACTGGGCCGAACCGTCGGCCATGAGGACCTGGGCGCCGCCGGGGTGGGCCGACTGGAGCGGCCGGTTCGGCCCGCAATCGCCAGCCACCCCGTAGGCCAAGTAGGAAAATTCCCCGATCGGGTGGATCACGCAGGTGAGATTATATTGTCGTTCCCACGTGTCCCGCCGGCTGACGCCCATGGGGAAACCGTAGCCGCAATCGCTGCGGCAATCGACGCGGGCCCCCCGATCATCCACGCACCATCCGGATTGCTCGCCGACCATCATCGTCCGCGACGTGCCGTCCTTGATCGAGGAGGGCGAAATCGCCAGCGTCACCATGCCCACGCTCTGCCCAGGCTGGCTCGGCAGGGCCGGCTCCGCCACCAGCACGCCGCCCCAGGATATGTAGCCCGGGGCGCCGGTCGGGTTTTTATCGCGGGTGGAAGGGTGGTCGCGGGCGCCGGAAATGCCCACGTAGGTGGAACTCATCACATTCGGGCTCTCCATGCCGAAGTTCGTCAGCACCAGCTTGTCCAGCGTGCTCGATGGGCAGAACATGAACGGAAAAATCTGGTCGCGAAGCACGTCCCGATTCCTCCGGTTCCACGGCTGGGAGTCGGGCACGAGCCGCCCAGTGACCGAACTGTTCTGGTCGAATTGGTTGTAGATCGTCTCTTCTTCCAGGTACGGCAGAATCCGCACCAGCCAGGAATGGCCGAAATCGCCCGCCGACGTCGAAAGCGCGCCCGACGGAAACACGCCGTACACGCCCAAATAGTTGTGCATCGCCAGGCCGATCTGCTTGAGGTTATTAAGGCACTTGGAGCGTCGGGCCGCTTCGCGGGCCATCTGCACCGCCGGCAGCAGCAACGCGACGAGGATGCCGATGATGGCAATCACCACCAAGAGTTCCACCAGCGTGAAGCCGCCGAACGGGGGGCGGCTGGTTTGCCGAACCATGGTGTTCGGGCCTGACCGTACTCTCATGGGACTTACCTCCGCAACTCGGACCACACCGCTTGCGGCCGTCTGCCGGCCGAAAGACGCCGTGTCCGCCCATCATTCTATGATAGTGAAAGTTTCTCTTCCCGCAATCGTCTTCTGTCCAAATCGGGGCGTAGGCCCCCCCTGCCAGCGCGGGACTCGACTCTGAACCCTTCCTTGCCCCACCGCGGCAAGCGAAAAGGTCTCCTCGCCCCAGGGAGAGCTTGGGATCAAAGACGACCGGCCGGGAGAGTGCCCCAATCCTCGCTTTTCGGATAGGATGTTGGTTTGGCCAAGCGGCGAAACCGCATCCGGTTTGCCTCAAGGCATGGCGACGGTGGGGCGCCCGGACGCGACCGACCGAGGCCCGGCGCCCGACCAGCAAGGCCTCGCCGGATCGTGGCCGGGGGAAAATCGTGACCCAACGGGAGTCGTTCGATGCTGGGTGTGGAACTGGGAATTGACGCGTATTTCGACCGGCTCAAGGCCGAATTGGATCGGGTTTGCCGAGCCGACGTGGAACGACTCGGCGAGTGGGTCTATCGGGCATGGGAAGAGGGGCGATTCGTGTTCGTCTTCGGCAACGGCGGTTCGGCCGCCACCGCTTCGCACTTCGCCGCCGATTGGGGCAAGAACAGCGTCTCGGCCGACGACCTCCTCCACCTCACCGGACGCCGGCTCAAGATCCTCAGCCTGACCGACAACGTCCCGTGGCTTTCCGCCCTGGGAAACGACCTGGGCTACGACCAGGTCTTCGTTCAGCAACTGATCCACTACGCCTCGCCCGGCGACCTGGCCATCGCCATCAGCGGATCGGGCAACAGCCCCAACGTGATTCGAGCCGTCGAATGGGCCAACCAGCACGGTCTGGCCACGTTCGGGCTGACCGGCTACGACGGCGGCAAGTTGAAGACGATCCAGCAAGCAGGCGTCCACGTCGCCCTCGACGACATGGCCATGATCGAAAGCATCCATGCCTGCATCGGCCACTGGATCGTCGACGATCTGACGGCGCGGATTCGCCGCATCGGCCGATACAGTCCCCGCGACGACGCGGCGCCCTAGGCCGCGCCGCCCAAGGGATGTCCGTGTCCCCCCAGTCACGGATTTTGCTGGGGAAGGAGCAAGCAGCGGTCGGGAACGTCGGGGTTCTGAGTCGAACCAGGTTGCAAAGAGCAAGATTCGGCGGAAGGTCCAGAAAACCACTTGGGAGATCATGCGATGATTTCGTATTGCTTGGTGCTCTGCGCCGTGATTGGCGCCGCGAATGAACAAATCCTCGACCGCTTCGACTACGCCAGTTCCGAGGCGGCCGCCAAGGCCTGGGTGGCGTCGGGCGGCACGCCGCGCGTGCGGGTGGTCAAGGACCAGGGCCGGCGGGTCGTCGAAATGGCCACGCCCTTCGCC
>Ga0209101_1001878_pt1 | contig 14729 bp, 15 predicted proteins | sample ConPoolayeCmetaG_FD_185481 | JGI IMG/M metagenome (GOLD analysis project Ga0209101, IMG submission 185481) | Hot spring microbial mat communities from California, USA to study Microbial Dark Matter (Phase II) - Cone Pool mat layer C metaG... ...
TACCCGCCTGGGGCGGCCTGTCACCCCACCGCTCAGACCCTGTTCCGGGGGCAACGCCGTGCGTTGTCGGTGGTCGAAGGATCAGGGCGAGGCCGATGGGTAACTCCGACAAGCTCGACCCGGGTGCTGGCGGCGCACAGTGTCAGGGTGAATGAACAACCTGGAGCCGTGCTCCGGGCATTCGCTCCGGCCTGCTGCAGCCGCCTGGTATCAGCCTTGACTGATAACCGACTCTTTCAGCCCTGATGGTGGCTCGATTGCTAATGTACAAAACGCAACCGGTCAGGGTTTAGTTTTGTGCTGCCCGAAACCAGAAGTAGCTGTCGAAAACAGGCTAAGCAAAGCGGAGTGGCGTTGAAAAGGCCCGGAACAGCACTCCGCTGGCGCTTCGTGCCTGACTGCGAACAAACAAGATTAGAAGCTGATAAGCCCTCGGTAATGGCTGGAGGGCCTTATCAATTCTTCAAGTTTTGTGATAGAATTAAGGGGCAAAGGCTGGTGGAGGGGGTGATGAACATAGGAGGGAATGGGGGTGGGGTTACCCGGCCCGCGTCGTAAGGTAAACCCAAAGGAGGCATATGCGATGTCATCCATCCAAATCCAACCGGTGGCTACCCGGCGCGATTTGCGCGCCTTTGTCAGATTCCCCTGGCGGGTCTACCAGGGTGATCCTAATTGGGTCCCCCCTCTGATTGCCGACCGCCTTGACTACCTGAACCCGGCCAAAGGCTCCTTCTACAAGATTGCCGACGTGGCACTCTTCCTGGCCTGGCATGGGAGCGAGGTCGTGGGCACCGTTGCTGCCTTCGTCAACTACCAACGCGTTGAACGGCTGGGCAGACCACAAGGCGGCTTTGGTTTCTTCGAGGTCGTCGAGGATTACACCGTTGCCGAGCGACTACTGGACGCCGCTTGTGATTGGCTACGTGCACATGGGATGACCTCGCTACGCGGCCCGACCAGTTTCACGGATCTCGAGTGCCCCGGCGTGCTGGTCGAAGGCGCCGATTGCCCCCCGGTGATGTTAGAGGCCCACACCCCGCCGTATTACAAGGATTTCCTGGAACGATACGGGATGGAGAAGGACGAGGACCTGTACGCCTGGCGGGCCTTCCGCTCGCAGATCGGCGAAGAACTCGAGAACATCCCCCCCGAACTGGGCCGCGTGGCCGAGGTCGCGCGCCGGGTCGCTAACGTGACCATCCGTAAGGCCCGATTGGATCGCTGGGATGAAGAGGTGGCTGCCGCACATTACCTGTTCAACGCCACCCTGAACCATCTCCCCGACTACGTCCCGATGACCGAGGCCGAGTTTCGCCGCATGGCCGGACAGTTGCGCCCTTTTCTGGATCCAGACCTGGCGCTTTTTGCTGAGGTGGAGGGCAGGCCCGTCGGCTTTTGCGTTGCCTTTCCCGACGTCAACCGCGTACTGATCCGCCTGAATGGCCGTCTGTTCCCCTTCAACTGGCTCAAGATCCGCCGCTACATTCGTCAGGTTGACGTCGTCACCTTCAAACTGATGGGTGTTCTGGAACAATACCGTCGTCGTGGCATTGACGCGCTGCTCTACCTGGAGGCCATCCGGGCGGTTTACGAGAAGGGGTATGCCTGGCTCGAGGGCTCCGTCACCTCCGAGTTCAACCCGATGGTCAACCTGATCGCCCACCGCCTGGGTGCAGAACGGTACAAGGTCTACCGGCTGTATCGGAAGAACCTGTGAATTCTGCGTAGTTTCGCGCCCATTTGTTCATTGGGGACATTCGTGGTTTAATTGCACCAGGAAGCCACGCCCATGCTCAGCAGCGAGATGACAATGGCGGAAGCGCTGCGCCAGGTCGCCGGGTCACGGCCCGACCAGGAAGCCCTGGTGTGCGGCGAGACGCGCTTTACCTACGGGCAATTGCTGGAACGCGTCACCGGACTGGCGTATGGCCTTCAACAATTGGGAGTGCACAAAGGTGACAAGATTGCCCTGTTCCTGCCACCTGGCGTCGAGTTCGTGACCGCGTTCTTTGCTGTCGCCGCCCTGGGCGCGGTCGTCGTGCCGCTTAATCCTCAACTGCGCGAGCATACCCTGGGTGACATACTCCAGGATGCCGGGCCTGTCGCGTTGGTTGCTGCCGCCCCGGTCGCGGAAGAGGTGCTCCGCCGGTCTCCGGCACTGCGCCACGTCATTACCAACTTGAATGCTATAGGGCGTAAAGCCGGCAGGCTGGAAAGCCTGCCCCACGATGTGGGACAGCCTTTCCAGGCTGTCGGCAGGCTGGAAAGCCTGCCCCACGGCAGGCTGGAAAGCCTGCCCCACGGCAGGCTGGAAAGCCTGCCCCCCACGTTGCCCGAACGTGGCATTGATCTTTCGCCCTATACACCGGAGAACGTTTCGCCGCACGACCTGCTGGCCCTGCTCTATACCTCCGGCACCACCGGTGTGCCGAAGGGCACGATGCACACCCATCGCAGCCTGATCGCGCCGGTGGTGGCGAGCATCAAGCTGCGCGAACTGTGGATCAGGCGGCCCAGCCTCAAGACGCTGGGGCAGACGGCCAGAGCCGTGGCGCGTTACCGCGAGCGGCTGCTGCGGGCTGCCGGTCGCCCGCAGACCTTCCTCTCCACCGTCGGCTGGCACACCATCACCGGGCTTGAGGTGATGCTCCAGGCGCTCCTGATGGGCGACCGGCTGGTGGTAATGTCGCGCTTTCACCCGCGCGAGGCGTTGCGCCTGGTGGAGCGGGAACGGGTGACCGTCCTGGTCGCGGTGCCGATGGCCTTTCAGGTGATGCTGGGCCTGGAGGATTTCGACCGCTACGACACCTCGTCGCTGCTCATCTGCGGGACAGGCGCGGCGCCCTGTCCGCCGCATCTGGCGCGCGAAATCCAGCGTCGCTTCGGCTGCGCGGTGCATATCGGCTTTGGCGCCACCGAGACCGCTGGTGGTATTTCCGCTACCAGCATCGCCGATTCCGCCGCACGTCAGGCTGAGACGGTGGGCCGCCCGATGCCGGGTATGGAGGTCAAGATCGTGGACGACGAGCGGCGCACACTGCCGCCCGGTCAGGTAGGGGAACTGGCCTGCCGCGGCGAGAACATCATGCTCGGCTACTACCGCGCCCCTGACGCGACCGCCGCGGTGCTGGACGAAGACGGCTGGTACTACACTGGCGACCTGGCATTTCTGGATGAGCAAGGCTACCTGCACATCGTGGGACGCAAGAAAGACGTCATCATCCGTGGTGGGCAGAACATTTACCCTGCCGAGATCGAAGCCTACCTGGCCGCCCATCCCAAGATTCGGGAGGCGGCAGTGGTGGGCGTGCCTTCCGAGGTGAGCGGTGAGAGCGTGTGGGCCTTTGTGCTCCTCGAAGACGGAGCGGAGATGACCGCTCAGGAGGTACGGGACTATTGCCGGGTGGCGCTGGAGGCCTGCAAGATCCCCAGCCGCGTCTGTTTCGTGGACGACTTTCCACGTTCGGAGACCGGCAAGCCACAAAAGTTCAAACTGCGCGCGATGGCACTACAGGAAGGAGGTGAGACACGGTGAAGAACCCCACCCACAATCCTGTCTCCTTCGAAGAGTTCAGGCGTCTCATCGCCGAGGAACTGCAGGTGGATGAAAGCAAGATCGCTCAGGAGTCATCATTCATTCGTGACCTGCTCGCCGACTCTATTCAATTGGTAGAACTGATGTTGCGCATGGAGGAAATGGGGGTGGATATTCCGGTGGACGCCGCCTGGGAGGTGGATACCGTAGGCGACGCCTACCGGCTCTATAAGGAGCATGTTCAAGCCGCGTCATAGTTTCCGGGTATCTATTCAGGTGGTGGCTTTACGGGCGAGGTGCGCTTCGCCCGTACATCCCTTTTGGGCCTGCGGCCATTGGTTGGCTTTCGCTGGCCTGCTCCTCTATGTGCTCCTCGCAGGCATCCATGGTGTCTTGATCGCTGCTGCTACCATGGCGTTCTCCAGCAAGCGTCCATTCCTCAAACCCAGGAAGATATATGGGTAATCACTGCCTTATGCCCCTTGACATATATAAATTGTGTAGTATTATATGCAGCATTCTGCATATATGGTCAGTACTATCGTTTCGACAGGATTAGATCGTTGTCGGAAGAGATCCCTTACCATCAGGTCGCTCAGTTGCTGAGTTTACTGGCTCACCCTGTGCGATTGTGCATTCTAGACGAACTGCGCCGGGGCGAGGCCTGCGTCTGTCACCTGCAGGCCATTCTGCACCGGCCACAACCTTACATTTCCCAGCAGTTGCGGGTGCTGCGCGAGGCCGGGGTGATCGAGAGTTACAAGGACGGCCTCTTTGTCTACTATCGTCTGGTCAACCCGCAGATGGAACGGCTGCTGGCGGAGGTCCTGGGCCCGGCCGGGCAGCCAACTCCCACCTTGGGCTGCGCCTGTCCGAGCTGTATGAGACGTGAAACGTGAAGACGCGAAATCACGCCTCACGCATCACATATCACTTTTCACTTTGGAGGTACTACAAGTTGAGCATTCTGGCATACATTGCTGCACTGTTACAGACGGGATTGGGTAATCTGGCGGCCTACCTGGCCGCACACGTGCTCCTGTGCCTGGTGCCGGCCTTTTTCATTGCCGGGGCGATGGCGGCGCTGGTGCCGCAGGAGTCCATCACCAGATTCCTGGGACGCGGCGCGTCCAAGTGGGTCTCTTATCCGGCGGCGCTGCTGGCCGGGTCGGTGCTGGCGGTCTGCTCGTGCACGATCCTGCCGCTGTTCGCCGGCATCCGCAAAAAGGGCGCGGGGCTGGGCCCGGCCCTCACCTTTATGTTCTTCGCGCCGGCCAGCAACATCCTGGCCGTCGCGCTGACCGGCGTCCAGATCGGGATGGACATCGCGCTGGCGCGCATCCTGCTGTGTATGATCTTTGGCGTCGCTATCGGGTTGATCATGTCCTGGCTGTTCCGCAAGGATGAGGACGCGGAGGAAAGGGCACGCGAGGCCAACAATCACCCACTGTTCACGCAAGGGGGGCGCGTACCGGGGCGCATCTGGACATTCTTCGCGCTGCTGGTTGCCGTGCTGATCGCGGGGACGCTGCAGGTGGGCCTGCTCAAGAACAGTTACGCGACGTTCACGCTGCCGGCGGCCTGGCCCGGGCCTTTCCAGGCCTGGCTGGATCGCGTCGTGCCGCCGAATCCGACGCTGGGTATCGAAGGAGTGACTGTCCACGGCGTCTTTCTGATCGGGCTGCTCGCGCTGATCGCCATCACGGCCTGGCGTGGGCTGAACCGGATTGATGAAGGGTTCAACGCCTGGACGTTTGTCGCCCTGGGTCTGAGCACGGTGACGCTGATCGTGGCGGCGTTTCGGGTGACCGCCGGCGCGGAAGGCTTTAACGTTGGGATCACCGGTAAACTGATCGCCGAGATTGTGCTGTTGAGCGCGCTGTGGATCGTGGCGTTCAAGGCGATGGAGCACGACGAGTTGCAGTCGTGGTTGTGGGAGATGTGGCGCTTTGTCAAGCAGATTATGCCCTTGCTGCTGGTGGGCGTCTTTTTGGCCGGGATCGGGCGCGCGCTGCTGCCGCCCTCGTGGGTGCAGGCGGTCTCCGGGCGCAACACGCTGCTGGGTAATCTGGCGCCGGTGATTTTCGCCATCTTCATCTACTTCCCCACGCTGGTCGAGGTCCCTGTGGCGCAGACGTTCCTCTCGCTGGGGATGCACCGTGGGCCGTTGCTGGCCTATCTGCTGGCCGACCCGGAGTTGAGCCTGCAATCCATCCTGGTGACCAACAAGTTGATCGGCAGGAGAAAGACAGCGGTCTATGTGATCCTGGTGGGGATTTTCAGTACGGCGGCGGGGTTGATATTTGGGGCATTTGTGAAATGAGGCAGGAGGCAGGAGGCAGGAAGCAAGAGGCAGGAGGCAGGAAGCAAGAGGCAGGAGGCAGGAGGCAGGATGCAGTCGAAGGAGTCGAGTAGTCCGTTAGTAGCGTGTACGTGCGGCAAAGACGCTTTCGCGGCGCTGCCGCCGGAGTTGAGGCCGCGCGCCCAGAAGAAGAGCAGTCTGCGCCAGGTGACCTGCCCCGGCTGCGGGCTGGTCTACTGGACCAATCGCGCCACCGACCTGTGTATGGAGTGCGAGCGCAAGGGGAGTGCATCCGCCGGATTGTGATCCGGCGGGCGCGTGATCCGGCGGGCGCGTGATCCGGCGGGCGCGTGATCCGGCGGGCGCGTGATCCGGCAGGCGCGTGATCCGGCAGGCGCGTGATCCGGCAGGCGCGTGATCCGGCAGGCGCGTGATCCGGCGGGCACAGTTGGTTTCTGCTCGCACCGCGTGGATCATAATCCACGCGGGCCGGGGTTGCCGGATTGCGGTCTGGCGGACACAACTTGAGGTGCAAGGCGGGTCACAACCCGCCGCCGCAGGTCGGATTGTGATCCGGCCTGCACGACGGAATAAAGGTGCAAGGCGGGTCACAACCCGCCGCCGCACGCAGTTTGAGTATTACATTCTACATTACGGAGGTGAAATATGCTTTCGATCAAGGTATTGGGACCGGGTTGTGTAAAATGCAATCTGCTGGAGAAGCATGCCATCGAGGCGCTGGAGATGCTGGCGGAGGAGGACCCGACGCTGGAAGCGACCATCCAGCACATCAGTGATCTGGATGAGATACTCCAGTATCCCATCATGTCCACGCCGGCGCTCGTCGTCAACGAGCGGGTGGTCTGCAACGGGCACGTCGCCAGCGCCGCGCAGATCAAGAAATGGCTGCAAGAGGCGCTGCAGAGCAGTAAGTAGAGCAACAGCAAAACCATCGAGGAGCGTACAAACCAATGACACACTCAACGACTGAAATCGCAGCCGAAACATTCCGTGCACGTCCTGGCGTGACGCGACAACTTTCACTGCTTGACCGTTTTCTGACACTGTGGATCTTTCTGGCGATGGCCGTCGGCGTGGGGCTGGGGTATCTCTTTCCCCAGGCCGTCCAATCCTTCAATCGGGCCGTTTCGGTGGGGACGACCAACATCCCCATCGCCATTGGCCTGATCCTGATGATGTACCCGCCGCTGGCGAAGGTGCACTATGAGGAACTGGGCGACGTCTTCCGCAACTGGAAGGTGTTAGGCTTCTCGCTCATCCAGAACTGGATCATCGGGCCGATCCTGATGTTCGCCCTGGCGGTGCTCTTCCTGCGCGGCTATCCGGAGTACATGGCCGGGCTGATTATGATCGGCCTGGCCCGCTGCATTGCCATGGTCATCGTCTGGAACGCGCTGGCGCGGGGCGATAACGAATACGCCGCCGGGCTGGTGGCCTTCAACAGCCTGTTCCAGGTCTTTTTCTACAGCGTCTACGCCTATGTTTTCATCACCGTGTTGCCCACCTGGTTCGGCCTGCAGGGAACGGCGGTGCATGTCACCATCGGCGAGATCGCCAGGAGCGTGTTCATCTACCTGGGCATTCCCTTCATCGCCGGCTTCCTGACCCGCCTGATCCTGATCCGGCTGAAGGGCAAGGAGTGGTACGAGACGAAATTCGTGCCGCGCATCAGCCCGTTGACGCTGGCGGCGCTGCTGTTCACCATCGTGGTCATGTTCAGCCTGAAGGGCAACCTCATCGTGACGTTGCCGCTGGACGTGGTGCGCATCGCGATCCCGCTGGTGTTCTACTTTGTGCTCATGTTCCTCATCAGTTTCTGGATGGGCCATCGCATCGGCGCCACCTACGCTCAGACAACGACGCTGGCCTTCACCGCGGCCAGCAACAACTTTGAACTGGCCATCGCCGTGGCCGTGGCGGTCTTCGGCATCGAGTCGGGCCAGGCCTTTGCTGCGGTGATCGGCCCGCTGATCGAGGTACCGGTGATGATCGGGCTGGTGAATGTGGCCTTTGCGCTGGGGCGGCGGCTGTTTGGTGCTCAGTCGGAGGCTGCTGTAGCGTAGCAGAAGAGGGCGAGGTGACAGTCACCTTTGAGGTGAGGTGACTGTCACCTCGTGTCTTGGGAGTGGGGGTGTTCCGCCGGGTACTTTTCCCGACCGACTTTTCGGCCTACGCGACGGCCGTGATGGATTGCCTGCCGGAGTGGAAGGCGGCGGGAATGCAGGAGGTGCTGTTGCTGGGCGTCATCCGGCCGGCGGAGGTGCCCCTGGGCGGCTCGCTGGACCAGGACGTGCTGGAGGAAATCTGCTGGGGCGCCCAGCAGCGGCTGCACCTGGCCCGGGAGGCGCTGGAGGGACAGGGGCTGGTGGTGCGCACCCGCCTGGAAGTGGGGCCGCCGGCTTCCACCATCGTCCGCGTGGCCGAGGAGGAGGGAGTGAACCTGATCGCGATGGGCGCGCAGGGGAAGAGTTTGGTGCAGGAACTGCTCCTGGGGAGCGTGGCACACGAGGTGGCCCGCCGGGCGCCGGTGCCGGTGCTGATAGAGAAGTTTGACGTGGTGCGCCAGTTGGGGCACGTGGAATGTCGCCGTCGCTGCGCCCGCACGTTCCAGCGAATCCTTCATCCTACCGACTTCTCCGAGTGTGCTGATGCCGCCTTCAACGTGGTCAAGCGGCTGCGGGCCGCCGGGACCGCAGAGGTCATCCTGCTCCACGTCCAGGATGAGCGGGTCATGCGTCACCGCCCACCGGAGCAACTGGCGGAGTTCGATCGGCTGGACGCCGAACGCCTGGGGGAAATGCAGCGGGCGCTGGTCCTCTATGGCATCCCGCAGGTGCGGGTGTTGCTGCGCTCTGGCATCCCATTCGTGGAGACGCTGCGGGTTGCGGAGGAAGAGGACGTCTGTCTGATCGTGTTGGGCACCAAAGGCCGCAGCGCGGTGGCGGAGATGCTCTCCGGAAGCACGTTCGAGAACGTCATCCGCCAGAGCCGCCGGCCGGTGCTGGTGGTGCGGGGGATGCGATGCCAGTAGAACGGGCTCTCAGCCTGTATAAGAGGAGGGGGAGATGCTGGAACTGATGCCGGAACTGAACGAAAAGTTCGCCGCCTGGTCGCGGGCGGTCTTTGGCGAAGGAGTGCTGGATCAGAAGACCAGGGAACTGATCGGCATCGCAGCCTCGCTGACGGCCGGATGTGCTCCCTGTGCCGAGGCCCATCTGCTGAAAGCGCGCCGGTTCGGCGCCAGCGATGAGGAGATCCGGGAGGCGATGGCGATCGCCGAAGTGATCGCCGCCGGGAAGGTGCGGGCGATGATTCAGGGCTTGAGGCTCCTGACGGAATAGATTTCGCAGGAGAGATGCAATGAGCTGTAGGCAGAGTTGCCGTTGTCTGTGCCACCGGGGACGGGGGCCGGGTCGCAAACGGCCGCCCCCAGGGTCGCCGGATTGTGAACCGCGGGCACGAGGATGGTGATCCGGCAGGTACAGACTGCGCCTGTGGGAACGTCATATCCACTGAACCGTAATTTCAATCTGAACGAATTGGGAGGTAATGACAGAAATGAGCGAAAAACCGCGTTTTGTGATGTGTATCTGCACCGGCGAATGCCCAGGATTCGCCACATTGAACCTGTGGCAACTGATCAACCGGGTGCGCAATGAACTGGACGTCCAGTACGCGATCGTCCATCCGCAACTCTGTGTGGACGACGGCGACCACTTCTGGAAGGACTATGCCAAACCCGGCGTGACCTATGTGGTGGGCGCCTGCGATCCCAAGATGCAGCGCAAGATGTTCAAGGACGCCTTTGCCGAGGTGGGCGGCGACTTTGACAAGCAGGTCGTCTCCCTCGATCTGCGCAATATGTCCACCGAAGAGGCCTTCAAAAAAGTGGCCGAGACAGTCGAGACGCTCGGAAGGAGTTGAGACATGGCCGAAGAGAAGATGTGGGAAGGTATTCCTCGCCGTGAGGTGCCCTGGTACCCTACGGTGAATTACGAGTTGTGCATCGGTTGCCAGGCGTGTATCAGGCACTGCCCTGCCAATGTGTACGAATGGGACGACGCGGAAAACCACCCCATCGTCGTCAACAGGTACAACTGCATAGTGTACTGCAAGGGCTGTGCCAACGCCTGCTCGGAGGACGCGATCAGTTTCCCCAACAAGGAGGAAATTGTCGCGCTTGTCAAGGAACTCCGGGTGAAATACGCAGCCGGGTAACCTGTGCCAGCCTGCCATCCCCTCCCGGTCATAGGGAGGGGATGGTAGTGTATGGTAGTTAGCCTGTGCCTGGCACACCGGCATAGCAGTGGCAACAGATTCGGACAGTCCGGTTGAGGCAGCGCGGCTGAGGGGAGAGGCAGGCCGAAGTGAATAAGCGAGACTATCAGAGAATGGCACGCTGGTTTCTTGTCCTCTCCCGTCCGGTTCGTCTGCAGATCCTCGATGCATTGCTGGAGGAGGATAAGTGTGTCTGCGATCTGCAGGCCACAACCCTACATCTCACAGCAACTGCGTGTGCTGCACACGTGCGGGATGGTCGAGTGCCGCAGGATAGGGCAATTTCGTTTTTACTGCCTGATAGACCCGGCGGTTAAACGGGTGCTGCGGCTGGCGCGAGAGCAGCAAGAATGGGGGGCCGGAGGCCCGGAGAATTGAATGTTCTTGCCAGGGAGGTAGTTGATTGCACAGAATCACGATTGACACCCACGGGAAAATCGCATTGCCGGCGGAAATATATCGCCGCCATCTGGACGGGAGCAAGAAGCTGCTCCTCGTGGAGACGGAGAGCGGCCTGACTTTCCATATCCTCCGTCCCGACATACGCAAACTCTACCTGGAGGTTACGACCCGCTGTAACCTGCACTGCCGTACCTGTGTACGCCACGTCTGGGGCGACCCGCTGGAGGATATGACCGACACAACCTTCCGGCAGGTGCTGGAAGGGATGCGTGAGCTGCCTGAATTGCGCGAGGTCCTCTTCGGTGGGTACGGGGAGCCTTTTGCCCATCCCTGCTTTCTGGACTACCTGGCCACGGTGAAGGACCTGGGGGTCCGGGTGACCATCAGCACCAACGGCACGCTGCTGGATGAGGAGCAAGCGCGGGCGCTGGTGGAAATCGGGGTGGATGTCCTGAGTGTATCCGTGGACGGTGCTAACCCTGAGATTTTTGCCGATGTCAGGCAGGGTGCTGAACTGCGCACCGTGGTGGAGAACGTGGAAGTCTTAAACCGCATCAGGCGGGAACGAGGCAGGCCGCTCCCACGGCTCCAGCTCGAATTCGTTGCCCTGAAGCGGAATATGGCCGATCTGCCCGCGCTCCCAGACCTGGCCCGTCGGCTGGAAGCAAACCGTGTCCTGGTCACCCACGTTCTGCCTCACACGCCGGAGATGGCCGCTGAGGCGTTGTACGCGCGGGACGAACGGCCGTCACTTCCCCCACATCCCGGCTGGCCGGTGCGCAGCGGCGATTGGCTGCTCTGGGGCGCGCTGGAACTGCCGCGCATGCACTGGGGAGCGGAACGGCGCTGCCGATTCATTGCCAATCGGGCGCTCGTCGTGGGTTGGGATGGCGCGGTCAGCCCTTGCTACGCGCTCTCTCACTCCTACCCCTATTATGTCTTCGGCCGGCGCAAGCAGGTCACGCGCTATACCTTCGGCAACGTCAACGAGACTTCCCTGGCAGAGATATGGATGAGCGACGACTACGTCTGCTTTCGGGATGAAGTGCGCCGGTTCAATTTCCCCTCGTGTGTGGATTGCAACCTGCGCGATACGTGTGACATCGCCGAGAGCAACGACGGCTGCTGGGGCTGGTGTCCCTCATGCGCTGACTGCCTGTGGGCGCAGGAGATCGTCCGCTGCCCATGACAGGAGGCTATCTGGCAATGTATCCACGCAGGCTAACCATCCTGATAGCAGGGCTGGTATTCCTCGTCGTGGCCTTTAGCGCGCCGCGCGCGATGGCGCAACAGGACGCGATCGTGCGGGCAGTGCTGTTCTGGTCGGAGACCTGCCCTCACTGCCACTACGTGATGAGCGAGACGCTGCCTCCCCTGCAGGAGAAATACAGCGCGCGGTTGGAGATCCGCACCATCGAGATCTCCGACCCGGACAATTATCGCCTGTGGGTGGCGGCGATGGAGGCGTTCCACGTGCCGCCTGCCCGGCAGGGGGTGCCCATGCTGTTCATCGGCGACCAGGTGCTCGTTGGCTCACGTGAGATTCCCGACCAACTGCCGGGGCTGATCGAGCGGCACCTGACGGCCGGGGGTGTGGATTACCCGGCGATCCCCGGCCTGCTCTCTCCCCCCACCGTCACCGTTCCCCGCCCCACGCCCACGATCAAGGTCTGCCACATGTGCGACGAGGATGTGGCGCCGACCGGTACACCCACTCCGGTCTCGGATCAGCGGGTGCATTTCTGGCTCTTCTGGGATAGCCACTGCGGGGACTGCCTGACCCTGATGCAGGAGATCCTGCCGTCAATCCTCTACCGGTATCAGGAAGGTCAGGTGGTGGTTCACCAGTACGATTTGGAGAAGGGCGGCTACGAGTTCATGACGGCCCTGGAAAAGCAGTACGGCCTGCAGTACGGCGACATCCCGGAGGTTTTCATCGGCCAGTACGCGCTCCTGGGCAATGACGAGATTCAGGCCCGCCTGGGCGAGTTGATTGACTTTTACCTGGCCCAGGGCGGCGTGGCGCTGACCCCCGTGCAGCCCCTGCCCACGCCGACGCCGCAGGTCACGGTTGAGCTGCCCCCGATCCACCTGGCCTATTTCTACCAGCCTGGCTGCCAGGAGTGCGACCGGGTCCAGTTGGCCCTCACGTATCTCAAAAGAGAATACCCACAACTCGCCGTGTGCGCTTTCAACGTGCGGGAGCAGGCGCCGTTGTGCGAATGGCTGTGCGAGCGGGCCGGCGTGCCGGTGGGCAAGCGGCTGATCGCGCCGGCCGTTTTCGTCGGCGAAGAGGCGCTGGTGGGCGACGAGGTGCACACCCGCAGTCTGGAGGAATTGCTCGCCCGCTACGCCAGGACCGGCGCCGCGCCGCTCTGCCAGGGGTGGGAGGCGGCGAGCAATCAGGCAGCCTCCAGCATCGTCGAGCGCTTCCGCTCCTTTGGCCTGTTCACCATCCTGGGCGCGGGGTTGGTGGACGGACTGAACCCGTGCGCCTTCGCCACACTGGTCTTTTTTATCTCCTACCTGACTTTCATGGGCCGTCGGGGACGCGAGGTACTGGCGGCCGGGGGCGCTTTTGCGCTGGGCGTCTTTCTCACCTACCTGGGCGTGGGGTTCGGCGTGCTCAAGTTCCTGGCCGCGCTGCCGTTCCTGAGCGGGATCAGCCGCTGGGTCTACGGGCTGACCGCCGTGCTGTGTCTGGCCCTGGCCGCCGGCAGCCTCTACGACTGGTGGCAGGCCCGCCGGGGGAAGGTGGAAGAGATGCGCCTGAAACTCCCCACTCGCCTGCGGCGTTGGATCAACCGCACCGTGCGCGAGGGTGCCGGGTTGCGGGCCTTTGTACCGGTCACTTTCGTCACGGGCGTCGTCATTTCGCTGATCGAACTGGCCTGCACGGGGCAGGTCTACCTGCCCACCATCCTCTTCGTGCTGGGGGTGCCGGAACTGCGCCTGCAGGCCGGGCTCTATCTGCTGTTCTACAACCTGATGTTCATCCTGCCGCTGGTGGTGGTCTTCGTCCTGGCCTACTTCGGCACGACCTCGCAGCAGTTGGGACTGTTCATCCACCGTCACACGGCGTCGGTAAAACTGGCCACCGCCGGGCTGTTTGTGCTGCTGGCGGCCTGGATGGTCGTGACGCTGTTATGAGGCGCGGGTTGTGACCCGCGTCGCACGGGGCGCGGGTTGTGACCCGCGTCGCACGGGGCGCGGGTTGTGACCCGCGCCGCACCGATAAAACTGTGCTCGTGCCCGCCGGACCAAAGTCGTGCCTGCCGGACCACAGTCGTGCCCGCCGGACCACAGTCCGGCGGCCGGGTGCGCGGGTTGTGACCCGCGCCGCACCGATAAAACTGTGCTCGTGCCCGCCGGACCACAGTCGTGCCCGCCGGACCACAGTCGTGCCCGCCGGACCACAGTCCGGCGGCCGGGGGCGCGGGTTGTGACCCGCGCCGCACCAGCAAGACCCGCGCCGCACCAGCAAGACCCGCGCCGCACCAGCAAGACCCGCGCCGCACCAACAAGACCCGCGCCGCATCAGCAAGACCCGCGTCGCACCGACAAGACCTGCGCCGCACCAGCAAGACCCGCGCCGGCACTGGCACGGTCGGCGCAGGCCGACCGTTGGCCGAAGGCCCACAACGGGCGACTTTCGGCATATAGCAGGCAGTTGCGCCACTGGACTATCATACAAGGAGTGATGAATGACCCGCAAACGACGCCGACCCAGACCACCGGAAAAGAAAGCGTTGCCCGTGGCTCAGTGGGGGGTGATCGCGGGAGTGGTCGTGCTGGTCGGTGGACTCCTGATCCTGAAGGCGCACCGGTCAGGCGCCGGCCCGGCGACGCCTCCGGCGAGCCACCCGACGTCAGTCGCCATAGAAGTCACACCGGCAGAAGTCGAGCATGGGACTCCGCCGCCCTCACCCACGCCAGCGCTCCTGCCCGAAGCGCAACTGGACCAACTGCTGGCCGACGGGCAACCGGTGTTCGTCTTCTTCCACTCGAACAACTGCTACCAGTGCCTGCGGATGATCGAGGTCGTCGAACAGGTCTACCCGGACTTTGCCGGGGAGGTGCCCCTGGTGGACGTGAACGTGTACGACGAGAACAACCGCAACCTGCTCTACCGCGCCGGCATCCGCGCCATCCCCACGCTGATCTTCATTGACCGCGCCGGCCAGGCGC
>Ga0209101_1001880_pt1 | contig 14722 bp, 9 predicted proteins | sample ConPoolayeCmetaG_FD_185481 | JGI IMG/M metagenome (GOLD analysis project Ga0209101, IMG submission 185481) | Hot spring microbial mat communities from California, USA to study Microbial Dark Matter (Phase II) - Cone Pool mat layer C metaG... ...
GAAGGTGACGGCCCCCTCCCCAGCCCTCCCCCGCTGGGGGAGGGAGTCCGGCTCCTCCCCCAGCGGGGGGAGGCTGGGAGGGGGGCAGAACGCCGCGAACGGTTTTCACCTCAGCCGTCCATGCGGCTCCGCCGCGCACCGACGGGATGAACATCCTTCTTGGGAGGGCTGCGCCCTCCCAAACCCTCCCAGGGGTCGGGGCCTGGGTGCGCGGGCCTCCGGCCCGCGTCCGCTGAGGGATGGGGAAACCCGGTTTCCCCACCCCCCTCGCCGAGGGCTTATTTTCACGTCAGGAGTCATGTAGCCAGCTATGCGCCGGTTGATCTTGTGGGACGTTGACGGGACGTTGCTGAGCACCGACGGGATTGCCGCCGAGGCGATGCGCGAGGCCATGCGCCGGGTGGTGGGGCCGGCGGCGCCGATGGAACGCACCACCTACGCCGGCAAGACGGATTGGCAGATTATCCGCGAGAGCTTTCCCACCCTGCCGCCCGATACCATCGCCGAGCGCCTGCAGGAGTTCGGCGCAACCTACCTCAGCTTGCTGGAGGCCCGGCGCGAGGCCCTGGCAGCCCGCTCGCGGGTCTTTCCCGGGGTGATCGCGGCCTTGAAAGCCCTGGAGATGATCGGTTACCAGGCCCCCCTTACCGGCAACATCGCTGCGGTGGCCCAACTGAAGCTGGAATGTGTGGGCCTGACGGCCTACCTGGATCTGGCGGCGGGCGCCTATGGCGATGACCATTTCCATCGCCCCGAGCTGGCGCCGATTGCCGCCGCGCGCGCCGCGGCGCGCTACGGCCAGTCCTTCCACCGCGACCAGATCGTGATTGTCGGTGACACGCCCCACGATATTGCCTGCGGCAAGCTCAATGGGGCGCGTACCGTGGCGGTCGCCACCGGCCCCTATCCCCTGGAGGAACTGCTGGCCCACCACCCCGATGCCGCCTTGCCTGACCTGACCGATGTCGCGGCGGTGGTCGCAGCCGTGGCCGGGACCTAACCGTGGGGTGAGAAACCGTTCGTTCCATCAGGTTTCCAATGGTTTCGTCGGGTCATTGCCCCATTCGTTCCACGAGCCGTCGTAGATGGCCACCCGCCTGCCCGTGATCATCTCCAGGGCCAGGGCAACGGGGGTGGCCGAAACGCCTCCGTTACAGTACGCCGCCACCTCGCGGCGCTCCAGGTCGTCCAGCGGCGTTCCCGCAGCCAGAAAGCGCGCCCGTAGCTCCTCCGGCGGCGCGAAGGTGTGCATGTCGGGGTCGAGCAGGCTCTGGTAGTACACATTCAGTGCGCCGGGGATGTGCCCGCCACGGGCCGCGCGCGACTCCTCGCCCCGGTACTCGGCCTCGCTCCGCGCGTCAAGCAGCAACGCATCGGTGTTCAGCGCGGCGAGGATCTGCTCGGCGGTGCGGCGGAGTTCGGGGCGGGGCCGGGGGGTGAAGGTCGCGGGCGGGTGATTGGGCACGCCGATGGCAAGGGGGCGCCCCTCGGCCTGCCATTTGACGAGGCCGCCGTCCAGGACACGGGCGTTTTCAAAGCCGTAGTAGCGGAGCACCCAGAGCAGGCGCCCGGCGAACATCGCAAACCAGTCGTCGTAAGCCACCACCACACTGTCGTCGCCGATGCCCCGCTCGCCCAGCACACGGGCGATCTGCTCCGGCGGGGCCACCTGCACCGGCACCGGGTCGTCCAGATCAACGATGTCGCGGGTCCAGTCGAGGTACACCGCGCCGGGGATGTGGCCGGCGGCATAATCGGCGTGGCGGGCGAAGTAGTGCGGTTTCGGCTCGGTGGGCGGCAGCACCAGGCCGCGCATATCCACAATGCGCAGGCGCGGGTGGTCGAGGTGTTCGGCCAGCCATGCGGTGCTGACCAGAGGACCTTCGGGCAGGGTGATCATCAGGACTCCTTGCTCAGGCGTGATTCAAACGCACATGACAATCCAGCCTTCAGCCGCGCCTCCCTCAACCTGCTTCCCACGACCCGGCCGCGCGCTCCAGGCGCGCCTGCATGCGCCGCACGCGCCCGGCCAGTTCCTCGGAACTGACCCGTTCACGCAGGCGTTCGACCAGCAGGGGGAAAGCAAAGGGCGTCGGGCGGGGCGTGGGCACGATGGTGACGCGCCCGGCGGCGATGCGGTCGAGGGTCGCCCGCAGGCGCTGCTGTTCGAGTTGCCGCTCCAACACTTCGCGGCGGGCCTGGCGCAGCAGCATGTTGTGCGGGTCGTACTGCTGAAACACGTCGTAGAACAGGTTGCTGCTGGCCTGCAGGTGGCGGGCGCCGCGCCGCTCGCCGGGCGGTCCCACCACGACCAGCCCGGCCACGCGGGCAATCTCGCGGAACTGCCGCCGGGCCAGTTCGGCGGCGTTGAGCGCGGCCAGCAGGTCCTCGGCCAGACCGTCGGCGGAAAGCGCCTCGCGGAGGTCAGCTTCGTCGTCGAGGGGCGGCGGATCGGCGGCGAGGAGTTCAAAGCCGTGGTCATTGGCCGCCACGCTGAAGGTGATGGGCCGGCGCCGGGCGAGCCGGTAGGCCAGCAGCGCCGCCAATCCCTCATGGACCAGGCGCCCCTCGAAGGGGTAGATAAACAGGTGGTAGCCATCGCGGGTGCGGGTGCGCTCGACCAGCAGTTCATCGGCGGCGGGCAGTCGCGACCAGCGGGCCTGCAGCGCCAGGACCGGGCGCAGGGCCTCTAGTTCGGGATCGTCGAACACACCGTCGCGGGCGGCCTGGAGCCGCTCGCGCACCGCCGCGGCCAGTTCGGTCGAGAGGGGCAGGCGCCCGCCGGTCCAGCGGGGCACGGCGCCGTCGGTGGCCGTGGCCCGGCGCACCCAGGCGGTCATCTCCTTCACGCGCACAAACTCCAGCACCCGCCCGGCGAAGGTGAAGCGGTCGCCGGGGCGGAGGCGGGCGATAAAGGACTCTTCGACGGTGCCAAGTTGTTCCCCGCCGAGGTAGCGCACAACCATGGCCTCGTCGGCGATGATGGTGCCGATGGCCTGGCGGTGGCGGCGGGCAATAGCCTCGTCGGTGACACGGTAGCGCCCGTCGGCATCGGGGCTGACGCGGCGGTACTCGGGGTAGGCATCGAGGGCGCCGCCGCCCCGGGTCACGAAGTCGAGGCACCAGCGCCACTCCTCGTCGCTGAGGTCGTGGTAGGCAGCAGTGGTGCGCACCTCGGCCAGCAGGTCATCGGGGTGAAAGCCTCCGCCAAGGGCCACGGTCACCAGGTGCTGGGCCAGCACGTCCAGGGGGCGGGCCAGAGGCGAGCGCGCCTCGATCCGTCCGGCGGCGATGGCCCGGCGCGCGGCGGCCGCCTCGATCAACTCGAAGGCATGGGTGGGCACACAGGTGGCCCGGCTAGGCGCACCGGGGCGGTGGCCACTGCGCCCGGCGCGCTGCAGCAACCGGGCGACGCCTTTCGGGCTGCCCACCTGCAACACCCGCTCCACCGGGCTGAAATCCACCCCCAGATCGAGGCTGGAGGTGCAGACTACGCAGCGCAGACGCCCGTCGCGCAGGCCGTCTTCGACCCAGGCGCGCGTCTCGGCGGCCAGGGAACCGTGGTGCAGGGCGATCAGCCCGGCCCACTCGGGGCGCGCTGCGAGAAGCGCCTGGTACCACTGCTCGGTCTGGGCGCGGGTGTTGGTGAAGACCAGGCAACTCTGTGCGGCCTCGATCTCGCGCACCACCTGGTCGAGCATGCGTAGACCCAGGTGCCCGGCCCAGGGAAAACGCTCGATGGTTTCGGGGATCAGCGCGTCAATGACGATTGTCCTGGGCTGCTCACCTTCGATCAGGCGGCCGGGCGCGCGCGGCGCGGGCGCCGGCTCAGGCCCACGTACGACCCGGTTGCCCAGGAGCGTAGCCAGGGCGCAGTCGAGGTTGCCCAGAGTAGCGGAGAGGCCCCAGGTGCGCAGGGCGGGGCGCCAGCGGCGCAGGCGGGCCAGGGCCAGTTCGACCTGCACGCCGCGCTTGGAGGCCAGCAGTTCGTGCCATTCGTCAACCACCACGCAGCGCAGGCCGGCGCAGAGGGCTGCGGCGTCGTCGCGGGCCAGGAGCAGCGACAGGCTCTCGGGGGTGGTCACCAGGGCCTCGGGAAGCTGCCGGCGCTGCCGGGCGCGGATGGCGGCGCTGGTGTCGCCGGTGCGGGTTTCGACCCGCCAGGGCAGGCCCAGGCTGGCCAGGGGCGCCTGGAGCGCGGCGGCCGTGTCGGCGGCCAGGGCGCGCAGGGGGGTGATCCAGAGCGCGCGGAGGCCAGGCGGCCCGGCATCGCCATGCGACAACGCCTCGGCGACGGGGCCGAACCAGGCCGCGTAGGTCTTGCCGGTGCCGGTGGCGGCATGGATCAGCCCGCTCTCGCCGGCCAGATAGGCGGCCCAGGCCGCGCGCTGGAAGGGGAAGGGAGTCCAGCCGCGGGCGGCGAACCAGGCGTCGAGGTTGGGGAGCGGGGCATGATCGGGCATACGCAGGGGGGAAGCGGGCATGCAGCCTGAACGCTGCATGTATTGTACCATTCTCACACCACAGGACGCGCGCGGCGGAGGGGCGCGGGAGGGATACATCAACGTCCGGTTGATCGTCCGCGCCGTGGGCGTCAACGCCTCGGCTCCTGGTGCGAAGGCCACCTGCGTGGCCTGTCGAGCCCGCGCAGGCGGGCTTCGCAGAGGCTCGCCCGCGGCTTCAGTCGCCGGGCGGACGACGTTGACGCAGCCCTAGGGGCGCGGGGAGGCGCAGCCTCCCCGTATTCCCCTGTTCTCCGCCCGCGGCGGCCAGGCGGTCTGGTGAAACGCCGGCAGCGCCCCCGCCGCGGGCGGGGAACGCGAGATCGTGGAAGGCCTGCGGCCCTCCAGGCTTCCCCGCGCCTTTCCAGCGCGTAGGTACGGTCACACAATAGGAGTGTACACTTTCATGGCGCGTATCGCCTTTCTCGACTCGTGGCTCCAGCAGGTGGCGGAAGGGAGCGGCACGGCGGCGGCGATCGGCGGCCTGGGCCGGGCCTTGCAGGCCCGGGGCCATCAGGTCACGCGCATCGCCCCGCTGAAGCCCTGGCCGGCCTCGCTCACCGCGCGTCGCCTGCTTTTCAATCTGCACGTGCCGGCCCTGCTCCGCGCGCTGCGCTACGACCTGATCGTCGGCTTCGACATAGACGGCTTCCTGGCGGCCGATCGCGCCCCCGCGCCCTACGTGTGCAGCATCAAGGGCGTCATCGCCGAAGAACTGCTCCACGAACGCGGCGCCGTGCGGCGGCAGCTCTGGGCGCTCTCGCGCCTGGAGCGTCACAATGCCCGCCGCGCGCCCCTGGTGCTAACGACCAGCGAGTACTGCCGGAGCCGTATCGGCTACCATTATGGCGTGCCCGCCAGCAAGGTTCGCCTGGTGCCCGAGGGCATCGACCTGCCCTTCTGGCGCCGCCTGCTCGCCGCCGCCGGCGATCCCACCCCCGACGGGCGCGTGGTCCTCTGCGTTGCCCGGCAGTACCCCCGCAAGCGCATCGCCGACCTGCTGCGGGCCTTTGCCCTGCTGCGCCGCCCGTTCCCCGACGCCCGGCTGGCGATTATCGGCGATGGCCCCGAACATGCCCGCCTGCGCGCCCTGGCGTCCGCCCTGCGCCTCGACGCCACGGTGACCTTCACCGGCGCGCTCCCCGACGATGCCGCCGTCGCCGCCTGGTACCGTCGCGCCAGCGTCTTCTGCCTGCCCAGCGCGCAGGAGGGTTTCGGCATCGTCTTCCTGGAAGCCATGGCCGCCGGCCTGCCGATCGTCGCCACCACCGCCGCCGCCGTGCCCGAAGTGGTCCCTGCGGGGCAGGCCGGGCTGCTCGTGCCCCCCGGCGACATCCATGCCCTGGCCGCGGCCCTGGCGGAGTTGCTAGAACGGCCCGCCCTGCGCGCCGACCTCGGGGCCTATGGGCAGGAACATGTGCGGCGCTACGACTGGGCGCGCGTCGCCGAACGCTTTTGCGCGGCAGTGGCCGATCAATGAGACATGGGGGAACCAGGTTGCCCCATCCCCCCGCCCGCGGGAGGGCCAGGCGTTCCCCGCGGCGACTGGACCGCCCGGGTGGTCCATCCCCCCGCCCCCGGGAGGGCCAGGCCCTCACGCAGGGGGATGGGGAAACCGGGTTTCCCCATCCCCCCGCCTGCGGGAGGGTGTGGGAGGGCGCAGCCCTCCCAGGAACACCCTCTGGTCATCCCGTCGGGGTACGGCGGAGCCGCATGGATGGCTGAGGTGACCGCCGTTCGCAGCATGCTGCCCCCTCCCCCCGCCGGGTTTAGGGGCGGACAGAACACATGAGCGCCGAGGGGCGTTATGGCGTTGGGATGCGCTGATTGGCCCTCACCCCTGCCCCTCTCCCGCGCGCGGGAGAGGGGCGACCAGAGCCGTGCGCTGGGGCGTCCCAATGCGGTAGAAGCTGCATTGGCTCGGATGTTCTGTCCGCCCCTAAACCCCCGCCGGGGGCGGGAGTCCGGCTCCTCCCCCCAGCGGGGGGAGGCTGGGAGGGGGACTGCGGCGCCGCGCGACTTGCCCAGAACCTGCTTTATTCGTGCCAACATAGGCGAAGCCCTGGAGCGGTCCAACGCGACATAAAATCCTTGACGCACATCCATTGCGTTGTTATAATGCAGGCACCTGATCAATCAGGCACTCCTCACGAAGACTCCCAGAGATCCAAAGCTGTATAGTGGTCGCAAGGGGAGAGGCAGTTCTGGCGTCGCCTCTGGCAACCGCTATACGCGGCCCACACGAAACCACCACAGCTTGAGATCGCACACCTGCACATTAGCAACACTGCCCGCTGGCCAGCGCCCGATGGAACGCCAGACGTACGGCGCGCGCCGCGTGGCGGTTTATTTGCCTGTTCCGCTAGCATCGCTCCCGGCCAGGCGACTTCCCGCAGCAGGAGGAAAGTGTCCATGACCAAAGTTACCGGCGCCTCGCTGATGCAACTTCTCAGCGAGATCCAGGACCGCGAGCAGTTCCAGCAGCTCAACTGGCGCGGAACGTTTGCGGATTACCTGGACATGGTTGCGCGTAACCCGAAGGTGACGCGCAACGCCTTCCAGCGTATCTACGACATGATCATGTCGTATGGTACAGAGGAGTTTATTGATGCCAAGAAACGGCTGATCCGCTACAAGTTCTTCGCCGACGCCAGCTTCGATGGCGATGACGCGATCTTCGGGCTGGAGATCCCCCTGATGCGCCTGGTGAACTTCTTCAAGGGCGCGGCCAAGGGCTACGGCACCGAGAAACGTGTACTGCTCCTCCACGGTCCGGTCGGCTCGTCGAAGTCGACCATCGTGCGCCGGCTCAAAAAGGGGCTCGAGCACTACTCGAAGACCGAAGATGGTGCTCTCTTTACCTACGACTGGTACCTCGGCACAATCGAGAACCACGCCACCTTCGACTGGCGCCAGGTGCCCGAGTCGGAGTGGGAAAAGTGCCCGATGCACGAGGAGCCCCTGCACCTGATCCCCGCCGAGTACCGCGAGCGCTTCCTCAACGAGATCAACGAGGGTCGCCCGCCGGAGGAGCATGTGCGCATCGAGGGCGATCTCTGCCCCGTGTGCCGCTTCCACTTCCGCGAGTTGATGCGCCGCTACGACGGCGACTGGGCGAAGGTCATGCGCCATGTGCGCGTGCGCCGGCTGGTCTTTAGCGAGCAGGACCGGGTGGGCATTGGCACCTTCCAGCCCAAGGACGAGAAGAACCAGGACTCCACCGAGTTGACCGGCGATATCAACTATCGCAAGATCGCCATCTATGGCTCCGACTCCGATCCCCGCGCCTTCAACTTCGATGGTGAGTTCAACATCGCTAACCGCGGGATCATCGAGTTCGTCGAGATGCTCAAACTCGATGTGGCCTTCCTCTACGACCTGCTCGGCGCTTCGCAGGAGCACCGCATCAAGTCGAAGAAGTTCGCGCAGACCGACATTGACGAGGTGATCATCGGCCACACCAACGAGCCGGAGTACCGCCGCCTCGAGAACAATGAGTTCATGGAGGCCCTTAAGGACCGGACCGTGCGGATCGATATCCCCTACGTCACCCGCCTGCGCGATGAGGTCAAGATCTACGAGCGCGACTTCAACCGGAAGAAGGTGCGTGTCCATATCGCTCCGCATACGCTCGAGGTGGCCGCGATGTGGGCCGTGCTCACCCGCCTCGAAGATCCCAAGAAGCCCAACCTCACCCTGCTGCAGAAACTCAAGCTCTACAACGGCAAGACCCTGCCTGGCTTCACCGAGGACAACATCAAGGAACTCCGCAAGGAGGCCGTGCGCGAGGGTATGGAGGGCATTTCGCCCCGCTATATCCAGGATAAGATCTCCAACGCTCTGGTCACCAACCAGGAAGAGGGGTATATCAATCCCTTCATGGTGATCAATGAACTCGAAAGCGGCCTCAAGAACCACGCCCTGATCAATTCCGAAGATGATCGCAAGCGCTATCGCGATCTGCTTTCGGTGGTGCGTGAGGAGTACACCGAGATCGTGAAGAACGAAGTGCAGCGGGCCATCTCCGCCGATGAGGAAGCCATCAAGCGCCTCTGCGGGAACTATATCGACAACATCAAGGCCTACACCCAGCGCGAGAAGGTGCGCAATCGCTACACCGGGCAGTACGAAGAACCTGATGAGCGTCTGATGCGCAGCATCGAGGAGAAGATCGATATCCCCGAGAGCCGCAAGGACGACTTCCGGCGCGAGATTATGAACTACATCGGCGCGCTGGCCATCGAGGGCAAGACGTTCGACTACCGCACCAATGAGCGTCTGCACAAGGCGCTGGAACTGAAGCTCTTCGAGGATCAGAAGGATAGTATCAAGCTGACCTCGCTGGTCTCGCGCGTGATCGATAAGGATACGCAGGAGAAGATTGACGTGGTCAAGGCCCGTCTGATCCGCGACTTCGGCTACAATGAGCAGAGCGCGACCGATGTGCTGAACTACGTCGCCTCGATCTTCGCCCGTGGGGATACCAAGAGCAACTACTAGGAGGGGTGAGGGCTGGCGTAAGGCGCGCGGCGCGAGCGCATGCCGGTCAGCGCGAGGCTACTCGTCTGCCAGATGCCTTACGCCGCGCGCCTCACCGCTCTTACCGTGCGCCGATGCCTATGTCCATGAAACGTGTTGACCGCGACCTGGGGCGCTTTCGCCAGATCGTTCGCGGGAAGATTAAGAAGGACCTGCGCAAGTACATGTCGCAGGGGGAGATGATCGGGCGCCAGGGGAAACGCTTCGTCAGCATTCCCGTGCCCCAGATTGATATTCCCCAGTTTCGCTATGGCGCCCGCCAGGGCGGCGGGGTTGGCCAGGGCGACGGCGATGTCGGCGACCCGATCGCTCAGGGCGATGGCCAGAGCGGCCAGGGTCAGGCCGGCTCCGAGCCGGGCCAGCACGTCCTCGAAGTGGATGTCTCGCTGGAAGAACTGGCCGCCATTCTGGGCGAAGAGTTGCAACTGCCCAATATCCAGCCCAAGGGTAAAAAGAACATCGTCAGCGAGAAGGATAAGTACAGCGGCATTCGCCGCACCGGCCCCAACTCGCTGCGCCATTTCAAGCGCACCTACCGCGAGGCGCTGCGCCGCCAGATCGCCGCGGGCGACTACAACGAAGGCGACCCCGTCGTGGTGCCCATTCGCGACGATATGCGCTACCGCTCGTGGAAGGAGACTATGCTCCCCGAGAGCAATGCGGTGATCATCTACATGATGGACGTCTCCGGCTCCATGGGCACCGAGCAGAAGGAACTGGTGCGCATCACCGCCTTCTGGATCGAAACCTGGCTCCGCTCGCAGTACAAAGAGATCGATATTCGCTACATCGTCCACGACGCGGCGGCCAAGGAGGTGGATCAGGAGACGTTCTACCATATCCGCGAGGGCGGCGGTACGAAGATCTCTTCGGCCTACAAGCTCTGCAACCGGCTGATCGATGAACGTTACCCCGCCGATGAGTGGAACATCTACCCCTTCCACTTCTCCGATGGCGACAACTGGGGCGGCGGCGATACCCGCGAGTGCATCGAGTTGCTCAAGAAAGAGTTGCTGCCCAAGGTGAACCTGTTCTGCTACGGCCAGGTGCGCTCCCTCTACGGTTCTGGCCGCTTCGCCCACGATCTGGAAGAGTACCTGGGCGGCGACGAGCGCATCGTGATCTCTGAGATCGCTGAGCGTGACGATATCTACGATACGATCCGCGATTTCCTGGGTAAAGGCAAGTAAGGCCCCACTGTGGCAGGGCCGGTGCACCGCACGTGTTCACATGTTCCCTGGGAGCGCAGGCAGCTTGCCCGTGGAGACACGACAAGGGCGGGTCGCCCGCGCTTCCAGGCGCATGGGTTGCCCCCGATATGAATCGGTACGGTGCAACGTCGAAAAAAACCTGTTGGGTGCCGCAACGTAAGCCGGCGCCTGCTGCCTGTCAAACTGCGTTGCCGCACCCGCCAGCTTCGGACCTGCCTCGACCCTGACCGCCAGGCTCGCCAGTGGATCGGGACCACGTGGCGCGCGGCCCTCCTACCGGGGGTCGCGCGTAATCCTATTGCCGATGGGTGCTTGCCGCCTGGGCGCGGCGCATCCGGACCCGCTCAACGTCGCGTTGATGCCTGAACAGGTCGCCTGGAACCGCGCTATGGTGTTGAAAGACGTTGCGCCCACCCTCGCCGCGCCGCCCGTCTCGCAGGGGCGCCGCGTCACCTTCTGGCGCGAACTGGCCCCCGTCCTGCTCCTCGGCCTGCTCGCCGTCACCCTCACCGCAACCTTCTACGCCAGCGCCTACCGGGCCTACATCCGCGCCGATGACCGTATCCGGGGCCTCTTTGCCGGCTTTCAGTCCCTGGAGGGCGAATCTCAGGGCATGCCCTATCGCTGGAGCACGGGCGCGGGGACGGTGTGCCTGCCGGCGATGGGGCTGGCGCGGCCCCTGGCGGCACTCGACCTGCGCCTCCTGGGCAGCGCCGTCACCGCCGGGAGCGCCGGGCAGGCCATCGATCGCGCCGAGGTGCGCGTCGGCGCCTTGAGCCTGCCCCTGGCCATCGCGCCCGAGCACCGCGCCTACCACCTGCTGCTTCCGCCCGCTCCCCAGGGCGGGCCGCTCTGCGTGACGCTCCTCAGCCCCACGGTCGATCCCTCTGGCAATGGGCGCGTCGTGGGGGTGGGGCTGCGTTCGGTCGCCGCGCGCCCGCTGGAAGGCGGCGCTTTGCCGCCGCCCGGCGCGCTGCTGGCCAACCTGGGGCTGGCGCTGGGCGGCTATGGGGTGCTGCGCCGGCTGGCCGTGCCTCGACCCATCAGCCTGTTGCTGGTTGCAAGCCTGGCCCTGGCCCTCGGCGCGGGGTTGATCGGCGGCGCGATCCGCCTGGCCCCCGATCTGCCCTACTGGAGCGCATTCACCGCCGTGGCCCTCGGTCTGATCTTCTGCGCCCTCACCGCGTACCGGTGGGCCGCGCCGCGCCGCGCACCCTGGCAACGGGAGGTGCTGGGGGTCCTGCTCGTCATGGGCCTGATGAGCCTGGGCTGGTACACGCTGGCCCACCGCGAGGGCTACCTCTGGCCCTTCCCCCTGATGGCCCGCGCCGGTAGCGCCTTCGGCTGGGGCGCGATCCCCGCGGTGGCCCTCTTCGGTGTCTTCGCCGCCGCTATCCTCTCCTGGCTGCGCGCCCCCGACCCGCCCGCGCCGTGGCTGGTCATCGCCATCACGGCCCTGGCCGCCGCCCTGCTCCCGGCTACGCTCAAAGTCGGCCTGCGCGGGTACCCGTCCTTGTTCCAGCACTTCGCCGAACAGTCCGGCAACTACATCCACGATGTGCCCCGCGTCGGCGCCGATCCGCCCGGCTTCTTGCGGGGCTACGTGGCCAGTATGCCCGACCTGGTGCTGCACAACAAGACCCACCCGCCCGGCAGCACGCTGTTCCTCTGGGGCGTTGAGCGCCTTTTCGGCCCGGGACCCGAGCCGGCGACCTGGGTGGTGATCTCCCTGTCAGCCCTGGGCGTCTGGCCGACCTACCGGCTGACGGCGGCCCTGGCCGGCCAGCGGGCCGCGATCCTGGCCGCGGCGATCTACGCGCTGTTGCCGGCCTTTATGATCTACGGCGCCACCTCGATGGACGCGCTCTATGCCACGGTGCTGGCATGGGCGATCTACGGCCTCTACCGCGCCCTGGTGATCCTCGATCAACCGGGCGGGCCGCTGGCGCCGCAACTCCTCGCCGCCCTCGCCACGGGCACCTGGATCGCCCTCGGGCTGCTCTTCAGCTTTACCACGCTAATGCTTGCCCTGGTAGTGGCGGCGCTGGTGGCGCGCCGGCTGGCGCTCGGCCCGCGCCGGCCCGGCGATGCGCTGCGCTGGGCGGCAATCGGCGGAGTGCTCGCCGGCGCCGTGCTGCTGCCGCTCGGCGCACTGTGGCTCGCCACCGGTTACAATAGCCTGGCGGCGTTCTTCAGCGGGGTGGCCAACAACCGTCTGGACGTCGCGGCGCGCGTCTCGCCACTGGGCCTGTCGAGCTACCTCTTCTTTCTGGCGGTCAACAGCGTGGCCTATGCCTGGTTCCTGGGGCCGTGGCTCGTCTATCGCCTTGGACGCGATGGGCTGGCGCAGATTGCGCGGACCCGCGCCGGCGTGGCCCGCCCCGCCGACGCCCTGGGCCTCGGCCTCCTGGCCCTGCTGCTGGGGATGCTCTTCTCCGGTCTGTTCTACCGCGAGATCGAGCGCGTGTGGCTCTTCAGCCACATCCTCATTGCGGCGACGCTCGCTGATGGTATCATGGAACAATACGACCGGCGCGGCAGCCTGGCGGCCCTGGTTCTGCTGAGCCTCTTCGCGCATAGCGTCATCTTTCGCGCCGCCCTCCGCGTTTCCTGGTAGGAGAGACTATGAAAAGCACACGCCTTCCTCCCCAACTTGAAGCCGCCCGCGAGGAGATCGAACGCATCGCCCGCGACTACGGCCTCGACTTCTTCCCCATTATCTATGAGGTGCTGGATTACCGCACCCTCTACGAAACCGCCGCCTTCGGCGGCTTTCCGACGCGCTACCCCCACTGGCGCTTCGGGATGGAGTTCGATCAACTGCTCAAAGGGCACGTCTGGGCCGGCAGCACCATCTACGAGATGGTCATCAATACCAACCCCTCCTACGCCTACCTGCTCGAAGGCAACGAAGACGTGACCCAGAAGATGGTCATGGCTCATGTTACCGGGCACGTGGACTTCTTCAAGCACAATATGTGGTTCGCCCACACCAACCGCAAGATGCTCGATACGATGGCCAACCACGCCACGCGCATCCAGCGGATCATTGACCGCATCGGCTATGACACGGTTGAGGATTTCATTGACACCTGTCTCTCGCTGGAGAACCTGATCGACTACCACTCGCCCTACATTCGCCGGCCCGAGGCTCAGAGCCCCAGGCCCCTCGTCGGCGAGGAAGACCCGGAAGTGGTCGAAGGGTTGAAGGTGGAGCGCGAGTACATGCGCGAGTTTATCAATCCGCCGGAGTATCTCGAAGCCCAGCGCCAGAAACTGGAAGCCGAGCGCGCCAAACAACGCCGCTTCCCCGAAAATCCTCAGAAGGACGTGCTGCTGTTCCTGATGAATTACGCGCCCCTGGAGCGCTGGCAGCACACCGTGCTCGAGATCGTGCGCGATGAGGCCTACTACTTCGCCCCCCAGGGCATGACCAAGATCCTCAACGAGGGCTGGGCCTCCTACTGGCACTCGACGATCATGACCCAGAAGGTCGCCTCGGCCGCCGAGATCGTCTCCTTCGCCGACCTGCACTCCGGCGTCGTCGCCACCGGCGGCGGGCGGCTCAATCCCTACAAACTCGGCCTGGAGTTGCTGCGCGACATCGAGGACCGCTGGAACAAGGGCAAGTTCGGCAAAGAGTACGACGAGTGCGACGACATCACCGCCAAACGCGCCTGGGACCGGCAACTCGGCCTGGGGCGCCAGAAGATCTTCGAGGTCCGCCGGCTCTACAACGATGTCACCTTCATCGACGAGTTTCTGACACCCGAGTTTGTGCTGGAGAACAAGCTCTTCACCTATCGCTACAATCGTGATACCGATCTCTACGAGATCGCCTCGCGCGAGTTCAAGGAGATCAAGGAAAAGTTGCTCTTCCGCCTCACCAACTTCGGCCAGCCCTTCATCTACGTTGAGGACGGCAACTATAACAACCGCGGCGAGTTGTATCTGCGCCACCGCCACGAAGGCGTGGATTTGAAAATGGACTATGCGCGCGATACGATGCGCAACCTGCATAAGATCTGGACCCGCCCCGTCCACCTCGAAACGGTGATCGACGACAAGAAGCGACTGCTTTCCTTCGACGGCAGCGATTTTACCGAGCGGCGCATTGATTAGCGCCTGGCCGGATATCCGGGGTATCCGCTTGCTTCCTTCGAGGGCTATGCCTTCCCGGGAGGGCTTTGCCCCCACGGGGTGAGGGTCTGGGGAAACCGGGTTTCCCCAGACCCCTACTCATTGGCGTGGGCGTGGGCCGCTCACACCCTCCCGCGGGCGGGGGCGTGGGGAAATCCGGTTTCCCCAGATCCCCTGATCGAGGGCTGCGCCCCGCAAACCCGCCCGCGGGCGGGGCTATGGGGAAACCTGGTTCCCCCATGGTCACGTGAGACGGTCATGCGCAGGGCCCACCACGCCGCGATGACCATGGCCTGGGAGCGCGGGCGCCGTGCCCGCGCCACGGCGCCG
>Ga0209101_1001881_pt1 | contig 14720 bp, 7 predicted proteins | sample ConPoolayeCmetaG_FD_185481 | JGI IMG/M metagenome (GOLD analysis project Ga0209101, IMG submission 185481) | Hot spring microbial mat communities from California, USA to study Microbial Dark Matter (Phase II) - Cone Pool mat layer C metaG... ...
CCCCACCCCCAGCCCGGCGTCGGGGCGCGCCGGGCTGGGGGTGGGGTGTGTGTAAGCTGTCGTTCCTTCGGTAGGGGCGGTGGGGGTCGAGCGGCGCGGAACCTGAACGGGCGTCCCACGCCGGGCTTGGGGAGTCCTGGTTACAGATTGTCGTTGCCGGCGTTGTTGTTCCCGCCGTTGGGATCCTGCTCCAGCATCTTGCGCAGGTAGTTGTTTTCCCGGCGGGTGGCTTCCAGATCGAACAGCAGATACTTGATGCCGAGCCGCAGGAAATCGATGCTCTCCTGCAAGCTGCTGACACTCTTCTTGATCTGCTCGTGCCGGTCGCGGGTTTCCTCCGCCAGCTTGCGGAGCCGGTCGCGTTCTTCGGCTGGCAGGTTATCGATCTCGGCCACCAGCTCGGCCAGGCGTTTCTGGAATTCGGCTTCGTTCATGCTTCTTCCTCCTCAGGAAAGCACCGGGCCGTGGGTCGCTATCAGCCGGTCGGACGATCCCGCGTCGTCCATTTCCCAGAGGCACCAATTATACGCTCGGCAGCAGCACGGCTGCCGTAGTGCTCGCGCCGACGCCAGTCGGCTCGCCAAGGGTCCGATCGCACCCGGCGCAGTCCAATTATTATGAGCACCGGCTCTGAAAAACCGTCAGACAGGGGCGTTTCGTCGCTCTGGTTCCGAGAAACACTCGCATTGGCATGGGCCGGTCTTCCCGGGCCGTTCACGCCGTATGCTTGCGGCCCCTTGTGAACTGCCGGTCGATACGCTACACAGTCGAGCTTTCGGCGGCCGGTGCCGCCGGCAGCTAGCCGGCGTTTTGAAGCGTGCCGGCGGCACTTGGGTCAGTGGCGCCCATTTACCCAGTCCGGCGCTCTGTGCAGAACGGTGCTGGACTCCGGGGCCCGGCGTTACACTTGGCAACGAGCTGCTAGGGAGATGCCCAGCGCTAACCCGACAACCACTAGCACAAAGACCATTGCCATGGAACTTCCGCAGATACAAGTGGACATCCTTCGCCGGCTGGCTGACGCCGGGCCGCTCCTGATCCCCGACCTGGCGCAGGCTTTGGCTATCGATCAGTCGCCGATAACCGCCGCCTGCGTTGAACTTCGCCAGGCAGGTCTGGTAGAGATCGAAGAATCCAGTTACCAGGAGTTGCGGCTCGGCCCGGAAGGAAGCGCCTACGTCAACCAAGCACTGCCCGAACGCACGGTGGTGCGGGTGCTGATGGACTGCGGCGGCCGATGCAAGCTGACCGAGATTCCGCGCCACTGTTCGCTGAACGCCGCGCAGGTCGGGCAGACTTTGCGGTGGCTGGCACAGCGCCAGTGGGCGCGCAAAGAAGGGGATGAGCTGGTCCTGCTCCCTGGTGCTGAACACGCCGATCCACAACCCGACGAGCTGCTGATCAAGGCCTTGGCCGGCGGGCGGGTAGCCACCCGGGCCGAGCTGGAGGCCGCCAATCTGCCCGTGGACGCCGCCCTCAAGCTGCTGGCCCAGCGCAAGGGGTTCCTGATCGTGAAGGACCGCACCGCCCGCCGGGTAATGCTCACTGCTGAAGGTCGGGCTCAGGTGGCGCGGGGCCTGACCGGACGCCGCAAGGTGACCCAACTGACCCCCGACTTGCTGACCGACGGTGGTTGGCGCCGTGTCGAACTTCAACCCTACGACGTGACTCTGGCAGCCAAGAAGCTCTACCCCGGCAAGGAGCACCCTTTTCAGCGCACGCTGGACCGCGTGCGCCGGGTGTTCCTGGAAATGGGGTTCGAGGAGATCGTCAGCCCCTGGGTCGAGTCTAGCTTCTGGGATTTCGACGCGCTCTTCCAGCCGCAAGACCACCCCGCCCGCGACATGCAGGATACGTTCTACGTGGCCCGGCCGGCGCGCTGCCGTCTGCCTGACGACGCCCTGGTCGAACGTGTGCGCGCCACGCACGAGACCGGCGGCGACACCGGTTCGACCGGTTGGCAATATCGCTGGAGCCGCGAGCTGGCCCACAAGCCGGTTCTGCGCACCCACACCACTGCGGCGACGATTCGGGCGTTGGCGGCGCACGCCAGCAAGCCGGTGGCGACGCGTGCGCCTGGGGATGTCAGGGCGATGGCGGGCAGCGGTCGACGTCCCGAAACGGTCGCAACCTCGCCGGCACACGGGGATGGCTCAGCCTCTGCGCGGACGGTGCCCCCTGGCAAGTACTTTATCATTGGTCCGGTTTTCCGCCGCGAGACTGCCGACTACAAACACCTGCCGGTTTTCCATCAGGTGGATGGGATCATCGTGGATCCGCACGCCAGCTTGAAGACGCTGATCGGCACCTTGACGGCCTTTTACGCCAAGATGGGCTTTCCCAAAGTGAAAGTGCACCCCAGCTTCTTTCCGTACACCGAGCCGTCCGCGGAGGTGCTGCTGTACTTGGAAAGCCGTCAGGACTGGGTCGAGATGGGCGGATCGGGCATTTTTCGCCCGGAGGTGACCCTCCCACTGGGCATCAGCGACCGCGTGCTGGCCTGGGGCCTTGGGCTGGAGCGGCTGGCCATGCTGATCCACGGCTTGGACACGATCGGCGACCTGTTCTTTGCCACCATGCCTTGGCTGCGTGAAGAGCCCTTGTGTCGGGCCTAGCCGCGCTTACCGGGGCGGTTCGCAGTTCTTGGTGTTCCACAAGAAATAGTGGGCTGGTCGTGGCACGTGCCCGTAACGCCTGATCCACTCGGGGTTGATCGCTTGCCAACCCGGACCGCACCAGGCGCGGCTGTCAACGAACATGTAGGCCGAGTGCCCGTCTAGGAACCCCAGGGCGTGCTTGCCGAACTTGCCATGGTTGCCGATTGTCATGCCGACGTCGGGCCGGCCGTCGATGTTCTGATCGTGGAGCCCCCAGTCCAAGGGGTCGGGCAAGTACATCAGATAGGTGGAGCTGTACTTCGCCAGGGTCTGGCGGACCAGAAGCTGTCCGATCTCCTGCCAATCGCCCGGTTTAGTCCACGGGTCGCGGTCGCCGTTCCAGTCCACGTCGAACATGGCGTGCAAGTTATAGTGGTAACTGGTACCCACATCGTCGTAGCAACTGATGGGCGACTCGCCTGGATTGGGCTGCCAGAAATGCTGCTGATGGGAGTAGCGATCCGAGGGACAGCTCAGCACCGGGACTTCGGCACGCTTGGCAATCGTACTGCCCTCGTAGACATCGTTTGGCAGTTCGGTGCCCACCAGGTACTTGTTGAAGGGCCGCTGCGTCACCTCGAAGAAGAACCGTCCGCCGTCGCGCGTGCGCCAGTAATCGGCGCACGTCTTGCCTCCGTACGACCAACTGCACGGTCCTTTGTTGGAAGGTGGGTCATAGAACGGATAATTATCGTTGTGCTCCATCAAGTACTGGATTGTGGCCGTGGTGAGCTGCCGGTAGTGGGCCAGACACTTGGCCACCTTGGCCTGCTCGCGGGCATCGCGCAGCGACGGCAGCAGAATCGAGATCAGCAGCGCGATGATCGCCACGACTACCAATAGTTCGATCAGCGTAAAAGCCCAGCGACGCAGGCAGCTAGCGCCAATCATGCTAATTCTCCGAATTGCCCGCACTTTTGCTACCGCTCTCGCAAAGTCACGGATTCCGGCCAGTCAACGATCTGGCGCCCCGCCGCGCGCGACCTACTTGGGCGGGTCACAGTTCTTGACTGTCCAGTTCCAGTAATGGGCCGGCCGCGGCGTATAGCCATAGCGTCTGATCCAGTCCGGATTGATGGCGTACCAACCCGGGCCGCACCAGCCACGGCTGTCGATCGTCATGTAGCTGGCATGCCCGTCCAGGAAACCGAGGGCATGCTTACCGAACTTGCCGTGGTTGCCCATGGTCATGATCTTCTGCTCGCTATGTATGCCCCAGTCCAACGGGCTTTCCAGGAACATCATGTAGGTCGAACTGTACTTGGCGAGCACCTGTCGGACCAGCAACTGGCCGTATTCCTCCCAGGTACCGGGAGGACGCCACGGATCCCGATCGCCGTTCCAGTCCACGTCCTCCAGCGCATGCAGGTTATAGTGAAAGCTCGTTCCGACGTCGTTGTAAGAGCTGATGTCATAAGGTTCCAGGCCACCGCTGCCGAAAACGCGCTGGTGCGAGAAATGATCACCCGGGCACTGGAGCACGGGAACCTCGGTTCGCTGGACGATCTGCGTCCCCTGATAGATGTCGGGCTCGACCTTGCCCCCTAGGAGGTACGAGTTGAAGGGACGTTCCTGGGCCGGAATGAAGAACACTCCACCGGAGCGCGTGAACCAATAATCGTGGGCCGTCTTGCCGCCGTAGCCCCACGAACAGATGCCCATCCACCCCCCGCCGCTGCGGACCTGGAACGGGAAGTTGTCGTTGAACTCCAGAAAGTACTGCACGGTCGTTGTGGTAAGCTGCCGGTAGTGGGCCAGACACTTGGCGACCTTGGCCTGCTCGCGGGCATCGCGCAGGGACGGCAGCAGAATCGAGATCAGCAGCGCGATGATCGCCACCACTACCAATAGTTCGATCAGCGTGAAGGCCCGCTCTCGACCAGTCATCCGGTGCATGATCAAGCTCCTGACTGTCCTGTGATGTGCTCGCCTGCCGATATGTCGGCGTCATTCCTGCCAGTCGCGGGGCGGCCCCCGGTCGGCACCCGCAACTCGTGGCAACGTTATTGTAGCGTAAGCTCGGCTCACATCCTAGATACCTCCGTCAAACCTTGCCGGCACTGTTCCGTGCGGTGCGGCCGCCTGGCGCGGCCACCGGGCATCGCCGACCGGGGTACCCGCCAGCTTGCAAATTCGGTGTTTGTTCGGTATACTACATCCCGGTCTTGGACAGCTTCCGTAGTATGTTTCACAACGGTCCGGCCGTGGTCCCACCGGGTGTCGATTGCCGGTCAGCGTCGCCGGAGGCAGCCGGCGGCGCACCCCCTTATGCCGAGCTGCACTGCCTGTCCAACTTCTCGTTCCTGCGTGGCGCGTCGCATCCGGAAGAACTGGTTGCCCGCGCCCATGAACTGGGCTACGCGGCCCTGGCTTTGACCGACCGTAACTCGTTGGCCGGGGTGGTGAGGGCCCATTTGGCGGCCCGACAGTACGACCTGCCCCTGATCATCGGGGCCGAGATTACACCGTTGGATGCTCCCGCGCTCGTTCTGCTAGCGCCCGACCGCCGGTCGTACGGACGTCTGTGCCGGTTGATCACGCGTGGGCGGCTGCGTTGCCGCAAGGGGGCCTGCGATTTGCGGTTCGCAGACATCGCCGAACTGTGCTGCGACTCCGGGCTGATCGCCCTGGTACTACCGTGGTTATCGGCGCCGGAATGGGATCCGGCTCGGAGGGGGCAACCCCAGAGTGCCGCCACCCTGTTGTCGGGGATTGCTAGATATCGCGCGATATTCGGCGCCGGCGACCTGTTTCTGGCGGCGGAGCTGACCGCCGGCCTGCCGGATGCCGAGCAGCTCCGTAACCTGATGGCGTTGTCTGACACCAGTGGCGTTCCCCTGGTGGCGGCGAATGCAGTCCATTACCACCTGCCCGAGCGAAGGCCGCTGCAAGATATATTGACTTGCATTCGCGAGAAATGCACCATCCACGATGCCGGTACGCGCCTGTTTGCAAATGCCGAGCGACACTTGCGGCCGCGCGATGAGATCGCGCGCCGTTATGCTGCCTGTCCCGCCGCGGTGGCGCGCACGCTGGCGATTGCCCGTCGCTGCCGGTTTTCGCTCGATGAGCTGCGTTATGACTACCCGCACGAGCTGGTGCCCGCCGGTCAAACGGCGATGGACTATCTTGAATCGTTGACCTGGCAGGGGGCGCGCCGACGTTATGCCTGCCCCAGCTCGCTACAGTCGCAGTGCGCGCCCGGCCGCGCGCTTGGTGATGGTGTCGTGCCAGCGCGGGTCACCGAGCTGTTGCGTCGCGAACTGGCTCTGATCCGCGAACTGAAATACGAGCATTACTTCCTGACCGTCTGGGACTTGGTGCGCTTCGCGCGCCATCGTGGAATTCTCTGCCAGGGGCGCGGATCGGCGGCGAATTCGGCGGTTTGTTACTGCCTGGGCGTGACCGCCGTGGACCCCGACAAGCACGATCTGCTTTTCGAGCGCTTCATCAGTCGCGAACGCAACGAGCCACCGGACATAGACATCGATTTCGAGCACGAACGACGCGAAGAGGTTTTTCAGTACATATACGAAAAATATGGGCGCGAGCGCGCCGGTATAACGGCAGAAGTGATCACCTACCGCCCGCGCTCGGCGGTGCGCGACGTCGGCAAAGCACTGGGGCTGTCGCTCGACCGGTTGGACGCGCTGGCCAAGGGCCTGGACTGGTGGGACCAGCCGGGGCTGCCGTCCGAAGCCGTGCAGGCGGCCGGCCTGGACCCGGCGGACGGCACGGTACGGCTGCTGATCGACCTGGTGCTACAATTGCTCGGATTTCCGCGCCATCTTTCGCAGCACGTGGGCGGCTTGGTCATCACCGAGTCGCCGTTGTGCGAGCTGGTGCCACTGGAAAACGGCGGTTTACCGGGACGCACTTTCATCGAGTGGGATAAGGACGATATCGATGCTCTGGGCATACTCAAGGTCGATTGTCTGGCGCTCGGCATGCTCACAGCCATCAACAAGACCTTGCGTTTGCTGAATACGCCTTCGGCCGCGACCGTTGCGTGCGGCGGCGCCCCGCTCCACCACCCGCCCGTTCCCGCCTGCGTGGCCGATGTCCCGCCGGATGATCCGGCTGTGTACGACATGATCTGCGCTGCCGACACCGTCGGCGTGTTTCAAATCGAGAGCCGCGCCCAGATGTCCATGTTGCCGCGCCTCCGGCCACGCTGCTTCTATGACCTGGTGATCGAGGTCGCCATCGTGCGCCCCGGTCCGATTCAGGGTGGTATGATCCATCCATACCTGCGGCGGCGCGCCGGGGCGGAGCCGGTCACGTATCCCAGTCCGGAAATTCGTCAGGTGCTCGGCAAGACGCTCGGCGTACCGCTCTTTCAGGAGCAGGTCATGCGTCTGGCCGTGGTGGCGGCCGACTTCACGCCCGGCGAGGCTGATCAACTGCGGCGCTCGATGGCCGCTTGGCGCCGCGGCGGGTGTCTGGAGGCATTTCAGACTCGCTTGCTCAATGGTATGCTCGCCAAAGGCTACACCCGCGACTTCGCTGAAGAAATCTACAAACAGATTCGCGGATTCGGGGAATATGGCTTTCCAGAGAGTCATGCCGCCTCCTTCGCACTGTTGGTCTATGTCTCGGCCTGGCTCAAACGCTACCATCCGGCTGCTTTCTTCGCGGGACTGTTGAATTCGCAACCCATGGGGTTCTATGCCCCCGCCCAACTGGTGCGCGACGCGCGCCGACACGGCGTGGATGTCCGCGGCGTGGACGTGAACCACAGCGACTGGGATTGCACCTTGGAAGCCGGTCCGCAACGACCAGCCCTGCGTCTCGGACTGCGCTTGGTACGCGGCCTGAGCGAAGAGAAAGTCCGCGGCGTGCTGAGCGTTGCACGCGCCGGTCGCATCATTTCCCTCGCCCAACTGACTCAGCGGCCGGACGTGTCGCGCGCGACGCTATTGCGTCTGGCTGCGGCGGATGCTTTCGGGTCACTGGGACTGAGCCGTCGGCAGGCACTGTGGCGGATTCTGGCGCTGGACGACGCGGACTTGCCGCTTTTTGCCGACATGGACGCGGACGCTACTGCGGTCGAGCTGCCCACGATGTCGTTGGCCGAGACGGTGGTGCAAGATTACGATGCCATTGGCCTGTCGTTGAACGCGCACCCTATCGGGCTGCTGCGCGCCGAGCTCGATCGGGCTGGTGTCAAGAGTAGTGCGGAGCTGAAAAACGCCAGACAGGGGCGAAACATGACAGTCGCCGGTCTGGTGACGCATCGTCAACGTCCGGCCACCGCCAAGGGTATAGTATTCATGACTTTGGAGGACGAAGTCGGACAGAGCAACCTGATCGTCCGCCCGCCGATCTGGGAGAAATACCAGTCGGTGGCACGTACGCGAATCGCTCTGTTGGCGGCTGGCCGGGTCGAACGTCAGGGCGCGGTCGTTTACCTGCAAGTGCAACGCCTCGACGACCTTTCCGCACGCCTGGCGAGGCTCAACGCCAGATCACGCGACTTTCGCTGAGAGTCGCTTGGCGCGAAAAAATCGCCCATATCCTCGCTTTCAGGGAGGAGCGGGGGGAAGAGCATCGCAACCCGCCATCCGAAGCGCTATGCCGGCTCTCGGCCTAGCGGTGCGGATCCGCCCTGCGACATAGCTCCGACGCAGGCGGTATCGGCAGTCGCGGCCGACCCGGACAGGTCCGGGCGGGCTTCGTGCGCTGGCCCCGGTTCGCCCAGCGGGCGCTTCCGGCCGGCTGGCTTGGCGCCGGCTGGCCTTGCGCTGCGGCGCAAAGCGGTCTCGCTTAGAATCAGTCGCATGTCCGAAACGCCAACCCTGGTAGTCGGTACCGCCGGGCACATTGATCACGGCAAGAGCCGGCTGGTCTGGGCTTTGACCGGGACCGATCCGGATCGTCTGCCGGAAGAGCAGGCGCGCGGCATGACGATCGACCTGGGCTTCGCCTACGCCCAGTGGGACGATTGCGACATATCGTTCGTCGATGTCCCCGGGCATGAGCGCTTCATTCGGAACATGGTGGCCGGAGCGACGGGGGTGGACGTGGCGCTGCTGGTCGTCGCCGCCGATGACTCTGTGATGCCCCAGACCCGCGAGCATGCCGAGTTGTTGCGTCTGCTGGGCATGGAGCGCTGCGTACTGGTTTTGACCAAGATGGACCTGGTGGACGAAGAATGGGGCGACGCGGTGGAGGAGGAGGCTCGGACGCTGCTGAACAACCTGGGGCTGGAGGCGCTGGCCTGCATTCGCACTTCGGCCGAGACTGGTCGCGGCCTGGACGAGCTGCGCCACCTGCTGGTGCGCCTGGCGCGCGATCCGCACCGGACACGCACGCCATATCGCTGGTTCCGGTTGCCGATCGACCGCGCCTTCGTCATCGCCGGGCGCGGCACGGTGGTCACCGGGTCGGTTGCCCATGGGGCGGTGAAGCGCGATGAGGAGCTGGAACTGTGGCCGAGCGGCCAACGCGTACGAGTACGGGACTTGCAGACGCACCGCCACGCGCGTGACACCGTCGTGGGCCGGACGCGACTGGCGCTGAATCTGGCGGGGGTGGCGCACACGGAGGTGCAGCGCGGCTGCGAGCTGGCCAGTCCGGGATACCTCCAGCCGACGCGTTTGCTGAACGTTTGGCTGGCCACACTGCGAATGCCCGGCAAGGTCGTCCGCCAGACGTTGCGTCTTCGTCTGCACATTGCAACCAACGAGGTCTTGGCGGAACTGCGGCTGATGGAAATGCCCAGCGGCGACGTTTTGCGGGACGTTTTCGGGCAGTTGCGGGTGGCGCAGCCGATAGTGGCTGCCTGGGGTCAGCACTTCATTCTGCGCGACGAAGCTGCCACACGCACGCTTGGTGGTGGTCGCGTGCTGCGACCGACGGCGCGGCGCTGGTCAGCCCGTCATCCTCCTCGACCGGAAGCCCTGCGTTGGCTGCGCGATGGCAGTCCGCGCCAACGATTGGAAACGGTGATTCACGAGGCCGGCTGGCAGGTTCTGAACGAGTGCTGGTTGTCCGCCGAGGCCGGCCTGGCTGACCAAGAGGACGTAACGCGCACCCTGCGCAGCCTGCGGGACCAGGGCCTGCTGGTTCAATTGGAGACGGCCTCGCAGCGCATGGTGGTGCATCGGGAGGTGCTCGACACCCTGAAGATGGACCTGGAGCGCCGCTTACGGGCTTATCTTCAGGCCAACCCGCGCACGCCGGGCCTGCCACGCAGCGAGTGGCCGGGATGGATGCCGCGCGTCTGTCCGCCGCGCTTCCGACCCGTGCTAGCCGAGTGGTTCGTGCAACAAGGTCATGTGGTACTGGCTGATGAGCACATCGTGCCGGTGGGGTACGAGGGCGCGCTGCCTCCGGTCGACCAACAACTGCTGAACGACTTGCTGGCCGAGTTCTACGCCGGCGCCTTTCAGCCGCCGGATTTGGCCGAGTTACGCTGTCGGACGCCCAAGAACGAGAAGCGGCTGCGCGAGCTGGTAGAGCTGGCGACAGCGCGCGGTCAGCTCGTGCGTGTCGCCGAAGGTATCTGGCTGCATCAACGGCGCTGGGAAGAGCTGGTCGCTATGCTCGTCGAGGCCCTACGCGACGGCAAGCAGATCACGGTGGCCGAGATCCGCACCATGTTGAATTCGTCGCGTAAGTACGTGGTGCCCATCGTCGAGAAGCTGGACGCCACCGGGATTACACGGCGGCGCGGCGACTTTCGCACGCTGGGCCCGCGGGGCGGCCTCACCGGGTGAGGTGGGCGGCCTGGGTGAACGGCGGCCTGTTTGCCGACCAGGCCCCAGGCGGGTAAGGTGTGACGTGGCTGCTTCAGGAGAGGTGCCGGAGTGGCTGAACGGGCCGGTTTCGAAAACCGGTGGTAGCGTTTTGCTACCCGGGGGTTCGAATCCCCCCCTCTCCGTTATCGGCTGACGGAGGTCGTGGCGGCATCAAGACGGCCGCTGCGCCGCTGGGGATCGTGGAAATACATGAAGCGTCTCCAAGCATCAGCACCGTGGCAGATGGTGCAGAGGTTCGGTGTTACGAAGCGTCGGATGTGCCACACCCGCGCCCGGATTTCACGTGGGCTGAGCGACTGCAAACCCTCGGGCAGAGGTATCGGCTCTGTACGTCCGTGCGTCAGATGGCAGGTGTGACAGCTCATCCGGCCGGTCGGATCCACCCCACCGGCCGCATTGAACAGCGGCAGATGTTGTGCTGACCCAGGCGGTTCGGGATTGTACATCTCCACGTCAGGATGGGTGATCGCAGCCGGTAGCGGGGCCGGACCGTCGGCGCGATGGCAGCACAAACAGCGCTGGTCCAACGGCAGCGGCTCGTAATCGCCCAGGCTGCCCGCGTCGCGGCATAGCTCCTGGGGCCAGAGGCCGGCCCGCTCGGTGGTGGCGGCAACACCATGGACACGATGACAAGGACGGCAGCCTTCCGACTGAAAGCCGGCCGCGGCCAGAAACTGCGGGGCGTGTCCGACCATGTCGATTTGGGCGAAGTCGCTGTGACACACCAGGCAAAGCTGCTGCGGAGCCGCACCCGGCAGCAGACGCCGTAGCTTTGCCGTGCTCACGTGCGGGTCGTGGCAACTGCGACAGAGGATCTGCGCCGACTGGGTCGTAAGCGCGACTCCGGCATCAGCAAGCGCCCGTTGCGGGTGCAGAAGCGCCGCCGATCCGGCGCTGTCCGGCGCTGCGTCCGCATGGCAGGCCAAACAGGCGGCGTCGCGTGCCTCCGAGCCGGCCGCCAGTCCGGCTCGCCAGCGCTCGGCAGCCTGTCGGCCGTGCGGTCGGTGGCAGGCCAAGCACGGATCGGTCGTGGCCGCCGAAGCTGCCGGCCACTTTTTGCTAGCGCGGCGCACATCGTGCGGACCGTCGGCCAGGTCAGCGGCCGTGGCGTGGCACCGTCCGCAAACTTGGGCCGGCGCGGACTGCATGAACGCACCATAGGCGCCCGCGTGCGGATCGTGACAGTCCGTGCAACCGGCGCGCGGATGATTGAAGCTCCCTAACGCCGTCGCGGACGGAAAGTCGTCCGCGCCGTGACAGGCCGTACAGCGTCCCGAGCTGTCCAGTGCTGTCGGCCGAGGTGTGCGAGTGTCTCGGTGTGCCCGATGGCAGTGCGAACAGACGTTTTCGTCAGCGGCCGACGCCGGCTCATCGCCAGCCGTCGGCGACGGTCGCAGGTCGTGCGCCGTGCCGCGAACGTGGACCTGCGATTCGTGACAGCCACGACAGACCGCGTCATCGGCCGGGTCAAAAGCTAACAGATGCGCGCCGAACGGCGCATGATGGACACGGTGGCAGCTCCGGCACAGCAGTTCGCCGCCCGGACCGGTGGGTGTCCCCAGTTCGGCGACAAGCTCACGTTGCGCCGTGGAGAGCACCGGCTGGTGCGCATGGGGGCGTCGCGCCGCGTGCTCGAACAGAGCGGCGTTAACGGCCACGTGACATGCCAAACAGCCCTCGTTGGACGCCGGATCGATCTTCAGCAGGTGTGTCTGGCGCGATCCGTGCGCTTCATGGCAGCTTAGACAGGTGGCCAGCGGAGCATCGTCGGACGTGGTCGGCGCGTCGGGGGCGTCAGCCGGCTGGACTGCTGCCAGGGGGTGCATGCCGCCGGCCAGGCCGGCATCGAAACCGACGTGGCAGTGCCTGCAAAGCTCGCCCGGGTCACGATTCACACGCAAGAAAACCGCCTCTTTCAACAGGTTTCCAGACCCGCCGCGTGTGTGAGCGCTGTGGCACGTCCGACAGGCGATGCGGCCGTCCACCAGGGGCAGGTCGGTGCCGACGGCCATGCCGATCGGCGGCGTTAGTCCTTCCCGATGGCTGTGCTCGACCCAGACGCGTCGCCGCGAGTCGACCACTGTGCCATCGTGGCACGATCGGCAGGCGGCGGCGCGACTGACTAGCGGGTACTGCGGTGGGTTTTCCAGGACCGCTACGAGTTCAGTGGCTTGACCACTGGCCAGCGGCGCCATCCATTCCAAGTGGCAAGCGGTGCAGACGCGGGGCTGTGGGCTGGCGAGGGTGATGCGCGGCGTAGTCTCGCGGGGTGCAGCCGGGTCGACGAAAACGCGCAGTCGGCGTACGCGGTTGGCCGCCGCCTCGACGAGGTACAGGCGGCCGTCGGCGTCAAACGCCAAGCCGGCCGGTTCTTCGAAGCGCAGCGGCACGCCACTGTCGCCGCGCAACACGCCGATGAAAGCCCCGTCGTGGTCGAAGACCTGTACCACTCCCAGCACGGTATCGCTGACCCAGACGCGACCGTGGCCATCGACCGCGATACCCTTCGGGCGATAGAATTGACCGGGTTGAAGGCCGTATTGCCCCACCACCCGTACCGGCTGGCCGCTGGCGTTGAAGACGGCCACCCGCCCGTTGAGGACGTCGGTGATGAACAGGTCGCCGGCGACGCCGCCGGCGATCATGAAGGGGTGGTCCAGTTGTCCGAGTGCGGCGCCCTGCCGACCGACGCGCGTCGTTCGTCCGTCGGACAGCTCGATTCGCAGCAGGGCGTGTCCGTCGTTGTCGACACACCAGACGGCCGCCTGATCCGGCGTCGGCAGCACGTCGGTTACGTCCCATCGCTGGCCGCGCTCGGTGATGATCGGGCGGAGGCTGCGAACCAGCTCTCCCGTGGGAGCGCGGACCAAGATGCGGTCGTTCCCGGTGTCGGCGATCCATAGGCGTCCTTGCGAGTCGATTCGGATGCTCAGCGGACGCTTCAGCCTGTGCCCAGCGACTGCGCTGATCTCTTCCACCGGGCGTCCCTGGGAGTCGAAACGCAGTATGCGATCGTTAACCCCGTCGCAGACGTACACCTGCCCGTCCGCGTCAACGGTCACCGCCGAGGGCAGCAGCAGCCCGGTGCCGCTAGTCCAGGTGAAGTCGATTTCCAGCTCGCCACGGCAGGGTCCCCCGGCGGCGGCGCGCGCCACCAGTACCGCCCCCAGGATGACTGAGAGGCTGCCCACGGGTTGAACCATGTCGCGCTTCACGTCGCGCCCCTGCTAGTGCGGCACGTTAGCCGGCGTGTCGCGGTCGCTCTCGATCGAGGGTACGAAAGTGGGCAAATAGAATGGCTGTCCGTCAGCGATGCGCTCGATCATGCGAAAGACCACCGGTCGGGTCAGCATCTCGACTCGGGCAGGCGGGTAGCCGGCGCCGGCGAAGTCCAGCAAGGGTCGCTCAGTTCGATGACAATCGGTGCAATGTAGCGGGCGCGCTCGGCGAAGCGGATGTACTGCCGCCAGCAGTTCTTTTCGGCGCTGCTCGTCGGCACCGTTCGACTCGCGCAGGTAGCGGCGCACCGCTACCTCACTACCCGGATGAGTGCGCAGCGGCCGACCGCTGGCTTTATCGACCAGCGCCAGCTTCGCCCCATACTCTCCCCGAAAGCGCGTCGGCAAAGCCTCCAGCGTCGCCGCCACGAGTTCCTGAAACTCCTCGCTGGCCGGACGCACCGCCGCCAAGTGCTCGGCCAAGCGCAGCAACGTCGGCTCGTTGTCGCCCTCGGCGGCGGCGCTGCGCAGCCACCGCACGAGATCCTTCTGTTCAGCCGAGCCGGGCGCAGCCAGACGCTCGCGCCCGGCCGGTGAGGTCAGCCAACCATACAGGCCGAAGAGCGCCGGCGGGTCGCGGCGGCGCCCGTTGCCTAGGTCGTACCAGACTGTGTGCAAAGGCTGGTCGGTGACATCCAGGTGGCATACTCCGCAGTGCAGGCTGGTGGCGTGCATGTTCAGAAAGGCACGCACTTCGCGCCGCCGATCGTGCGGGAAAGGGTTGTGACAGCCGGTCTGCGTGCAGCCGTTGAACCGGTCAGGTTGGATCCAGCCTGCCAGCCGGTGATAACGGCTCGGCGGCACGCGCGAAAAGTCGCTGGCCGCTACGCCGCGCCAGTCTGCCCGTCGGCTGCGCAGGACTTCCGCGCCCAGACGGGTCGGAATGCCGGTGATCTGCGACGGCGCCTGCGCCGGGGCGAACAGGCTGACCACCAGGTAGGCCAGCGCCCGGTAGCTCAGCCACAAGACCACCACCATGACGGTGACGGCGTACAGCCGCGGGATCAGCCGCCATAGGGTGC
>Ga0209101_1001882_pt1 | contig 14719 bp, 7 predicted proteins | sample ConPoolayeCmetaG_FD_185481 | JGI IMG/M metagenome (GOLD analysis project Ga0209101, IMG submission 185481) | Hot spring microbial mat communities from California, USA to study Microbial Dark Matter (Phase II) - Cone Pool mat layer C metaG... ...
CCGCAGCAATCGGCCACGGGGCGGAACACGGCAGCCCGATAACAAAACACCGGCCTGCCGGTGGTAAAACCGACAGGCCGGCGTCTGTTAGTCTGGCCGCCATCGACGGCGCCGATGCTACTCGAGGTTCAATCCCATCAGGTACTCGTCCAATGCTTTGCGCGCCCCGGCCTCTTTGTCCACCAGCGCGGCAATCTGGGCGCGAAGTTTCTTTATCTCGGCCTCCTGGGCCGTGAAGTCGGCTACGTAGCTCTTATACAGCTCGCTGTTGCGATCGAGCTGGGCCATGTTCTGGCGGATACGGGCCTGATCCTGATCGATTTCGCGGATGCGCTGTTCCAGACGCTGCCGTTCAGCCACCAACAGGGCCAGCTCGTGCTTGCGCTTGATCACCTCCTGTAGCGCGGCCTTGACCTTCTCGCTGACGACCGGCGAGCTGATGTAGATGCGGATCATGTTATCGTCCAGATTGAATATGGCTATCTGCTGGCTCTCGATCCGCTCTTCCTGCACGACCAGCTTTGCCGGTTCGCCCGGTTTGGCCTCCACCGCGAAACGATACATATCGCGGGTCTTCTCGGCCGGTTCCTTGGGGCTGACCAGCGTCCAGTTGGGGTCCAGCGGCTGCTCGATCAGCACCGTCTTTGTGCGCCGGCCGGAGTTCTTTACGGTGTACTCTTGCGCACGGGTGTACTTGCGCATGGCGTGCAGCACCCCCTTGAAGATCTTGACGCTGACCAGTTGATCCGGCTCGCTCTTGGAGAGCGGCGCCACTTCGGTCTCCAGGTCCAAAGCGTAGCTGATCAGCCGCGTGCTCTTGGGCGGCAAGTCCTCGATCTTGGCATCGCCGGCATATACACCGCCGTCGAAAACAGTGATCGGCCCTTGCATCAAGTGGACCTTAGTGGTGTTGGTGAATCGCAAACCGGCCAGCGGATGTTTCGGCTGCACGCGCGGGTTGTAGATCGAAACTCGCGTGCCTTGGACTTCCTCGTTGACGATGGGCAACATCGCCGACTGCTGCCGTGGCAGCGTCACCGGCGTGCCGATCTCGTATTGGAAGAAGTTGCCCACGTCGCGCGCCTGAGCCACCGACTGTACGCCGCGACGGATGTCCAGATCTGCCTTTTCCATTAGCGCCCTGCCATCGGCGGCCGGGGCTGCACGCTCCATATCGGCCTCGGCTTTGAACGCTTTCTCGGCCGCCCGTGCTCTTATACCCTGAGCGGCAAGAGCACCTGGCGTCGTCAGGAATTGTCGGGCCTCGTCGGACTTTGCCAGGAACTCAGCTTCTCTTGCGGCCAGGTCCTGGCCGTAGGTTTGCGGGCGCAGCGAGGCGAACAGTTCCAGTTTCTCTTCCGGCCGCGGCACATACAGCGGCTGATACAGGTCCATGATGAACGAGATCGGCCGGCCGCTGACCAGCGTCAGGGCTACGTCTGTCCAGTCGTTCTCGGTGGTGTTTTCCACGATCGCCCAGCCCTGGAGTACCAGCGGCTTCTTCTCGTCGTCGGAAAGCACCAGCCGGTAGGTGGTCTTCCACACGGGGGTTTCGTGAATGTAGCCGATTTGCACGTTGCGCTTGCCTTTGCCAAGGAAGCTGACGGAGACAGTCTTCTTGTCGGTGGCCAGTGCCGAGGCCAAAGTGGCCAGCGCCTTGTTCAGCTCGGCGTCCAGTTGCGGATTGGCCAGTTTGATGCGGCTGACGGTGTCCAGTGGAATAGAGCGCAGACCTTCCTCGGTCACCAGATTGAGCATGTGGATGTCGATGAACTCGTTTTCGCCGATTTTCTTGCGCCGGGTTTCCACGCCGAGAATTACACCGGTGATTTTGGCCGGCGCCTCGATCTCCACCTTTTCGCCGCGAACCTGCGCTAACAACTGGGCAAGCGTGGGATTGGTAGTCAGATCGATGACGAACGATTTGAGGGTCTTGGTGATGGGGTCTTTCGAGCCGTATGTGACGGTGGAAACAGTGCCGCCGTCGAAGTCCATGACGACCATGCTTTTGAGCAAGTCGTTGATGTCGCGGACGTTGAAGCGCATCTCGACCTTGGCGTCACCCTCGACCTGCCCGAAATGCTGGAAAAACCCGACTCCCGAACTAAACATGACGACCCTTTTCAACGGCAGCGGGAACTTGCCGTCGTCAGCGGCCCGCGCACCCACGGTTGCCGCCAGCATACACGTCGCCACGGCGGCACACAGCACCAAATGCGCCGATCGGCTACGCGATCGGCCGGACAAGAGCGTTCGGTTCATCGTACTACCTCCTAATCGTTGTGGTTTCTCGTAAATTTACGGCACCTAAGTAATTTCCAGACAACGAGTTAGTGTGGAGCAGTCGGCACCTTGCCGCCCGCACATGCACCAGCCGCTGCACACCTACGAGCTGCACGAATACTAGACGTACCGGGGCCAAAAATAGTTCCGCAGACCGAGAATAATTGTGCCGGCTAATTTGTTCCTGCTAATTGTTTGTTAGGGTGCCGCGACAGCCATTGGTGTATCGCTGGGCAAGCAAGATACCGCCCGCTGCGGCTGGTCAGCGACATCGTTTTCGCCGCAACCGGCGCGCAAATACCGGTGCCCAAGTATACGTCAACTAACGAGCTAAACATGAGTAGCTAACGGCTGAAACAGTGGCGGGAATGCCACACAGGACGGGCGCCGGCAATTGGTGCAGAAAGGGCTGTATGTGTCACGTCGGCCTGGGCTGATCCAATGCAAGACGGACTGTGCCACTTGGCCGCCTCAATTTGCTTCGGTTTGCTGCTGGGATCCTGCCTGGCGAACGACTTCGGCCAACTCGCGTCTGGCGGCGAAATAGTAGCACAGCCCGACAGCAGCGATCGTCAGCGTAACGAAGCGCAATGCCAGTGCCACGACCAGTCCCTGGCTGCGGTCTCCCAGCTCGAAGACGGCTCCGTACAAAAAGTTGAGCACGAACTCCAACGGGCCGGCCACCAGCGGAATTACGCCCATCGACTCGGCAAGCGGCAGCACGACGAACATGCCCGGCAACGACAATCGACCTACGTTTTGCCGGTAGATGCCGATGGTGATCATGTAAACCGCCAGCACCACGAGCGTCTGGTTGGCAAAGCTGATCGCCATTGATATGGCTAGTGTCCCCGGCCGGTTGCGATACATCAGCACGGCCTCGATCAGGCGTTCCAAGGGCTGGCCGATGTATGGTAGCCGGCCCAGTCTGCGTATCACAGGGCTGCCGCTCAGCATGGGTAGAAACAGGCAGGCAAATCCGGCCGTGAAAAATACCATTATCGCCATCGCGGTGATGCAGATGGAACGAATCAGCGCCGACTGGTGGTTGTAAAGCCCGGTCAGCAGTATCGCCCCACTGGCCACCAAGAACAGGATGTAAAGGCCCAGCACCCGGTCAAGCATCACACTGGCCAGCGCCCGGGCACGGCTGCGGTACTGGTGGCCGAGCATCACCGCTTTCACCAGATCGCCTCCTACCACTCCCAGTGGTGCGTGATTGAAGAAGTATCCCAAGAACCCCAACCGCAACGCCCCCCGCAGCGTAAAGGGGATATCCACAGCCCGGGCAAGCAACCACCAGCGCAAGAAAGTGGACACAACTGCGGTCGCGGTGAAGCAGAAAGCGAGAGCGATCATCGACCAATCGAAGCCGACTTCGCGGAACTGCTGGGCCAGATAAGCAAAGGCTTCCTGCCGACTGGCTGCCACGATCAGGTAGCCGAGAATGGCAGCAGAAAGACCCAGCTTTATCAATGGGCTGAAGTACTTTTTCAATGGATTAACCCGTCTGCTCCTGCGATTTTCCGCCAAAAGTCGTATAGCATACTGGCGGCTGCAAAGATGGTCAATCGAAAAAGGCCTTCGCCGAAAGCAGAAAGCAGTAAAGCAAAGCCGAGTCTGTTATCCGCTGGGCAGGCAGCGACTTGCGGCGTCGATCTGTCATTGCCTTGACGTTGCCTCGGCAAGCACGCACACTGTAATTGAGCGGGGCTTTGGCCTTCGTGCGAGCTGTTGGGAGAGTTTTGCACCCAAGACGCTCTGCCGCTGCCCGGGCGGCGTACATTGACCCTGATCGTCACAACGCAAGGGAATCTGGCGTGGGGGTGATGGTACAATGCGACGGTGGACACTGGCTGGTGGTCGACGACCGGCTAAGCGGTACCGTAGTGCGCTGCGCGGCGTGCAAGCGGTTGGTGTGCGTACCGCCGATGGCCATCCTGCTGCCCGAATCTGCCGTTGCACCGCCCCGGCATGCGAACCACGTCGCACCCGTTAACCAAACACCGCCGGTCGGCTTCGAGCCAGGCTACTCTCCATGGTCCGACGTGCCGCCGCCGGTAGGCGCTAGCCGGCAGTCAACATCTTCGCAGAGCACCGTGGAACTGAAGTCGCTGCGGCCTCCGCCTTGGTCGTTGGAAAATAGGGCTTTGCCGCTTGGCCGGCGGGTGCCGCCACGCCGCAGCGCCGCGGTGCGCGAAGACCCACCTGAGGCGATTCTCCCGGGACCACCGCCGGACGGCGATTCGCATATTCCAATGGCAGTTCTTCTGCCCGAGGTCAGCCACTCGCTGCCTGTAGCGCCGCCACGGATTGCCCAGCAGCAGCCGGAGCCGGCCGCCACGGGTGTTTCGCCGCCCGATGGTCCAACCGCTGGCTGGGCAGTTGGCTCGACCGAAGCAAATGCCGAGGCGGCGATTCCCCCGCCGGTTGTAGTTGAAGGCGCGGTAGTTGAGGGGTCGGTAGTTGAAGGCGCGGCGGACGGGAACGAGCCATTCGAGGCATCCGCTTCAGCGCGTGTCGCCGGCGGTCGTTGGCGACGGCGACGTTCCGTATCGCGCCGGATGTCCACCCCGACGATCGTGCCGCCGGACGCATATCAGGCCGAGCAGCGCTGGATTACCCTTGTAAAGTACCTGGCTATCGGGCTGACAGCGGCGGTGCTGTTCAGCCTGTTGCCGGTGCTGGTAAAAGGATCGCTCAACCTGGCAATTGCTCCGCCCTGGGCAAGGGTGGCATTGCTGGTTTCGGCCTTGCAAGCAGCGTACGTGCTATGGCTGCTCGCCACGCCCGATTGGGCTGCGTTGCGGGTGCTTACTTACGTGTTCGCCGCGGTGGCCGCGCTGTACGCATTGGGCGGCGCACTGGCGCTTGCCGCTCCGGTTGACAAACTGTCGTGGCTGGGGCTGGACGAGGTCCAGACCGCCGCTCGGAGCTGGTGCGGCGCTGTCATGGCGGTCATGATGCTGGCAAGCTATGTGTGCGGACGATGCGCAGCGCGGTGGCGCTTGGCTTGCCAGCAGCAACTGGCTGCCAGACGGCGCAGCATTTGACGGGACAAAGGCTGCCGCTTGCCAGGTGGGTCGGCAAGTGGTCGGGCAGTGGTCTTGGGTGCTTAAAAGCCCTGCTGCGTCGCGCCCGTCGGCCGGCCCAAGACTGCCTGCTGAGCCGCTTGCTCAGTGCTTCAACTGGTTGGCCTTGGGAGTAACCTTGTCGATGTTCGGGGTTACGTCGGCATCGACGTTGCCCATCGCCCAGGCCATGCCGCCCAGGATGATCTGCTGCACCTGCTCGTTCTGCCAGATGTCTTCTCTGTGTCCGAAAGAGGTGTAGAACACCCGGCCCTTGCCGTGCATCCGTGCCCAAGTGGCGGGGAAAGGCGGCCGCTGGTATTCGTTGCCTTTCATCCCTTCGGTTTCTTGGATGAGGATCACGTGCAGGTCTTTGGCGAACTTGGCCAGGGCGTACCATTCTTCCATCAGCGAGAGCGAATCGTACTTGCCGATGCCGGGAAACTTCGGCGAGGCGACGGTTACTTTGGCCACTTGCTGCGGGCCGTGCGAGACGAACTCGCCGCCGATCATGGCGATGTACGGATCGACGCCGGCGCTGCGGAACGAATCGGTGGCCGAGTGAAAACCCACGAAAGGCTTGCCGGCGGCGATGGCATCCAGCAGTTTCTTTTTGCCTTCGACCGACATCGGCTCGCCTGGCTGATTGCACGGTTTGGTCAAGTCGCCGGAGGTGTAAAAAGCGATCAGATCGTACTGGGACAGGTCGCCATCGAAGACTTTGCCATCCTTGGTGCACTCTACCTCGAATCCGGCGCGCTTGCCCATCTCTGTCAGCACCCGCTCGGAAAAGCTCAACTGATCGCCTTTGCGTTTGACGACGTCGTGTTCGAATCCTGCACTGCGGGTAAAGTACAGGACCTTTTGCTTCTTACCGTCGGCGGCGGCGGTCCAGCGGAGCGGGAAAGACGACAAACCGACAATCGCAGCACCGGCCGACAACAACAACTGGCGACGTTTCATGGCGATGATCTCCGACGACAACAATGCGACAACGAATCGTTAGCAGCTTCTGGGCCACAACCAGCGCAGTATAAACGCTCGCCACACCGCTGCCAAGTTTTTTCGTGCGCCGTCTTACGCCGCCAACACAGTAGCCAACAGAGTACAAGACGTTTGTTGCACACAGCAGTCGGCCGCGCCGAACGCAAACAGAGAAGCGTACTGGCGTGCCCTCGGGCCGGCGCCAATTGCACAAGTACTTTACATGGAAGCAAACGCGGTCAGATTATGTTCGCGCCCCGAGTGCAGCCGGACAGCGTTGCCAGTAGTGGACCTTACCGGCTGGTTTCCAGCAAAGCAGGCTTGGCTGACCGACCGGACCCCACCATCGCCGGCGGACTCTACCAAGTGGTTTCCAGCTTGAAAGACATTCCCTGGAAGAACAAAAACCCGTCGGTCTTCACCTGGTTTGAAGGATTGATGTGGAAGTTGAGGTGCTCGGGGGCCAAGGCCAACCCGGTAACCCACATCATGTCGTAAGATAGGTAACCAATCACGTTCGGCTTGAAGCGGTAGCTTCCGAACAGCGACACTTCGCCAATCAGCGACACGGCGTTGGCTTTGCGGTACAAGTCGATATCCAGTTCCCTGGTGGCGAACGGATCGCCTGCGGCGCTGGTAGCGACGTGCAGCGAGCGGTCGGCGAAGTTGGCGTAGGGTCCCACTTTCCCTGCTACGCCCCAGTGGGTGCGACAGCGGCGCATCGTCCAATCCACGCCGAAGTTCAGCCCCAACAGGTTGTTATGCGTGAAGATGGAATAATCGCCGCTGGTTTGCCGAGAGCTTTGCAATTGTCCCTGCGCGTCATAAACGTCGATAACGCCACGGCTGCGAAAATAGAACGATTCGTTCAGCAGCATGTAGCGGATTCCCAGATTGTAAGAAAGGTACTGGCCCGGCTGGCATTCGCGGCGCCAGCGATTGTCGGGATGGAGCACCAGTCGGTCGGGCCGACCACGCGGTCGCAGCCGTACGCTCCACTCGAAATTGTGGATTTCGGAAATGTACTCCAATTCGTGGAAGTTGGCCCTGTTGAAACCACCGATCGAAAGATCGAACGGGCTGAACAGCGCGCCGAAACCGACTTGCCCGAACTCTCGCGGGTCTCCCCGGGCTTCGTGGGTTATGTCCCACTGGTTCATTCCCCAGTACGTGAATTCCAGGAAGTCGTCGCGGTTCTCCTTGTCGCGTCCCAGGTAGCGGCTGATGGTCAATACGTACCCCGGGGCCACGCCGTAGTCGAGCGAACGGGTCGCCATCACCGGCTCCAGCCACGTCAGGTTGGTGCTGACGGCTTGCGAAGTAATAATGTCCCGTGGCTTGCTGCGGTTAAGCACCCGCACGCCCTGGTTGAACGACCACAAAGGCGGTGTGCAGTCGCCGCCGCCGCAATGCTCGCAGCGCTGTGGAAGGTTCATGGCGCCGGAGATTGGCATGGGTTCCAGGCCGGAATGTCCTTCCAGAAAAGGCATTCCGTCGGATATGAAGTAGTTGCCCGAAGATGGTCCTGCTGCCGTCGGGCGGCTAAGCTGTGAGTGCGCGTGCGATGGCGGTTGTGGGTTTTGCTGCGCAACGACGGTATTGGGGATCACAAGTGTGATCCAGGCGAGCTTGACCAGGATGCATTTTGTTGCCGTTTTCACCAGCCATCCCTCCCCACTTGACAACCGCAGTCGGAGGTATTTGGTTGCAAACTACCGCGCAGGCTGTAAACAGCCGCAACTGCGTTATCGGCTAACTTTGGCCCGTAGAATAGGAATAACCGGCAAAATCTTTATAGAAGATACTATCTGCCGAAGCGGCAAACTTTACTGATGCCGTTTATTTTTCCCAGTGCCGCACAAAACGCTCATCTTTACGCACCGATTTGCACTGGGTCCACCCCACAAGATGTGGCAGGTTTGTGACAAATATTGGGGGACACAGACGAGGAACGAGGCCCATTTTCTCTGAACCGACTGCACCGGGGCTGTTCAGCATCCCACAAGAAAGTGGGGTAGAATTCCCGGCGAGAACGCGAAAAATAATATAAAAAACGCCTGTGCTAATTGTGTATAATACCGACTAAATGGAGATCTGCCATGAGCCAATCTATCAAGTCTTTGTTGGCCACCGGCACTAAGTTGTGGATCGATTCGGTTGACCCCGAGTTGGTCCGCCGCGAAAAGCAATGGGGTGCCACTGGCGCTACGTCCAACCCCATTATCATCGCCGACCTGATCTCATCCGGCCGCTTCGACGTCCAATTGGAAGAGTTGGTCTCGCAAGGGCTTGATGATTCCCAGATCGCTTGGCGCTTGACCGACCAACTGGTCAGCGATGCCGAGGCGGTGTTCTACCCGGTCTGGGAGCAAACCGGGGGTGACGACGGCTACGTCAGCTTCGAGGTCGATCCGCTACTGGAGGAGCCAGCCTCCTCGTTGGACCACGATAGTCGTGTACAAAAGTATGTGGAGCTGGCCAGGCATTGGTCGGCCGGCCATCCGAATCGAATGATCAAGATTCCGGCTACACCGGCCGGACTGGACGCCCTGGAAGAAATCGTCGCCAGCGGCGTGAAGGTTAATGTGACGCTGATTTTCACCCCTCGGCAATACCGTGCCGCCCGGGAGGCAGTCTGGCGCGGCGCCCAGCGCCTGCCAGACCTGCGCAACTTCAAGAGCGTTTACAGCATCTTCGTGTCGCGCGTGGATGTCTATACGCAGAAGGCCGTACCTGAACTGTCGACCGCCGCACAAGGGATGCTAGGAATCGTCAACGCCAAGCGCATCTGGGCAGAAAACCAGCAGTTTTGGGCCCAGCGCGCTACGCCACTGAAGCAGGAGATCGTCTTTGCCAGCACGGGCACCAAAAATCCCAACGACCTGCCGTGGAAATACGTGGAAGCCTTCGCCGGCAGCGACATCCAGACTAATCCCCCGGCCACCAACGAAGCGGTTGCGTCAAGTGGGCTGATCTTTACCCGCCAAGTCGACAAGCTGCCACCCCAGGAAGTCCTTGACGAGTTGGACCGACTTGTAGATATGGAGAAACTGGAAAAGGTGCTAATGGCCGAGGGGATAGAGAAGTTTGTCAAACCTCAAAAGTCGCTTTTGGACTTGGTTGCCCAGAGGCGCCAGATGCTCATACACCGCTAAGTTTGCCAATCTTAGCCATTTTCCGACCTGTATTTGGCAGCTAAAGCGGCATGAGGCCGCAGCAAAACTGGAGAGGCTCGTTTCGTCGCCAAATTGGAGGTACGCGCTGCGCGGCCAATTATAGCGACACGCTCCGTCGCTTCCCCCAACAATGGTAACACGGACAGTGCGGAGCGCGGCCGACCGAATCACATGGCAACATGCGCGCAAAACGTGCGCAATTTACGCCATAAGCTACTATAGTGCTCGACGCGCCTATCGCTCCCCTGGCCTGCGGCAAACTTTCACTCTTAACAAACCCGTTCACATTGCGCAAACTATACCTCTTGTGCGGCATCGTCACCGCAACGGCACTGTATAAGAGTGGATACCGCGGGCTGTTGTTTGTTCGGCGTTTGTTCACGGATTGGGCGATGGCTTCTTGATTCACGGAGGGCACATCCGATTGCTGCGCGTGTCAAGGAGCTGATCTGGTTCTGCCTGAAATGGGCGGCCGTGTTGGGAGCCATCGGAGGCGCGGTGGCCATCGTGCCCTACTACTACCGGCAGATGGACCGTGAGATTCGCGCCGAGGTGCAACGCCGCCTGGCTGAGCGTTTCCCTCAACTGCAATTGACGCTCGGCGCGGTCGATTTCGTCGAGGGCGAGGGGATATTCGTCCGCCATCTTCGTCTGTTCGATCCCACTTGCCAGGCCGCACAAGGCGAGCTGCTTCACATCGACGAGCTTGTCCTGCACTGCCAGCAGGACCTCAAAGAGCTGATCGAAGGCGAACTGCAAGTTACCAAGATAACGATCCGCCGGCCGATGCTGCGGGCCATACGGCGCAGCGATGATTCCTGGGGGATCGAAAAACTGCTCCGCCGCGAACAGGCCGACCAACCGCCCGTGGAAACCTGCGTGGAGTCCGCAACGGTCGAGGTGCGCGATCCGCTAAACTCTCCGCCCAGCGTGCTTGTGCTGCGCGACTTCAACCTGGTCGTTGTGCCGCAAGCGGCGCAGGGCGCACAGCCTATGGCCGGGCGCCTTTCGGCGGAGTCCAGGTACGAGTTCCGCGGGCGCTTCGAGGGCGATCACGTGCGGAACGTGGAGCTGGCCGGCTTTTTCGACGCCGCCACGCATCAGCTTGGCGTTGGCGGCAAGGCGGAGGCGCTTCAGCTTTGTCCCGAGTTGCGGGCGGCACTTCCTCAGGTGCTGGCCGAACAGTTGGCGATCTTGCCAGGATTGCGCGCCCAAGCCGACGTCCAGTTTTCCCTGGAAGGCCGCCTGGGGACCGGGCAACCATGGCGATATGCGGTTTCCGGCCAGTTGTTCGACGGCCGCTTGGACGACGCGCGCCTGCCGCACCCGCTGACCGACATCCGCGCACTGTTCCACGCCGACAACCTGGGCGTGGTGCTCGAAGAACTGGTTGCCAACAGCAACCAGGCCACGGTGAGGCTCTCGGCCCGGCTGGCGGGCTTTGGCCAGGACGCACCAAAGCTCATCGAAGCCGACATCCGCCAACTAGAGCTTGATCGCCGCGTGCTTGCCGTGCTGCCGGATAGTTTGCAAGACCAGTGGCACAAGTACCGTCCGGCGGGCACGGTCGATTTGCGGGCCGCTTTGGAGTTCGACGGCCAGCGGTGGCGGCACGATATTACCGTACGCTGCACCGACTTGTCATTCGCACACTACAAGTTTCCCTACCGACTGGAAGAAGCCAAGGGGACCATCGCCTACCGCGACGACCTGCTGAAAGTAAACTTGTTGGCCTACAGCGGTCTCCAGCCGGTGCAGTTGGAGGCCCAGTGGCACAACCCGACCGACTCTCCGGTCGGCTGGCTGGAAGTCCGGGCTGACGACATCGCCATCGACGCCAAGCTGCTGGCGGCCTTGCCGGAGAAGAGTCGGCGGGTAGTCCAATCGCTCAATGCGCGCGGCCAGATGCACTGCTACGTTCGCATGTGGCGCTCGCAGCCGGACGAACCTATGCACAAACATGTGCTGCTGACCCCCAACGGCTGCTCGGTGCAGTACGAACGTTTCCCCTACCCGATACAAAATATTCGCGGCGTGCTGGAGATGTTCGACGATGCGTGGAGTTTCCGCAACCTGGAAGGCTTTAACGGCAAGGCGCGGATCAGCGGTCAAGGGCACTTGCGTCCTACGCTGGAAGGTAACGAATTGCTGTTGCACCTGACCGGCGCCGAAGTGCAACTCGACGAGCAGTTGCGCGACGCTTTACGGCCCAACGAACAGCAATTGTGGCACATGTTGCGTCCGCGGGGCGCGTGCAACCTCTGGGCCGAAGTACGCTATCTGGCCGAAAAACAGAAGCTCAGCGTGGCAGTGCGGGCGGAAACGCTCCCGGAGACAACATCCATCGAGCCCGTGCATTTCCCCTACCGGATGGAAAAACTCCAGGCCTTGCTGGACTATCGCGACGGCCGCCTGACGATCGACCGGCTGCGGGCCGAGCATGGCGCAGTGAAAATAACCACCAGCGGAAACGGCGAGTTTCACTCCGACGGCCGCTGGCGGCTGGCCCTGGAATCCCTGGCAGCCGACCGCCTCCGCCTGGACCGTGACCTGATCCAGGCGCTGCCCGACCGGCTCAAAAGAGCCTTGTTGGAACTCAACCCTAACGGGCCGGTGAGCATGTCGGGTAGTTTTCAGATGTCTTCCGGTCAGCGCCCCGGCGAGCCTGTCCAGTACTCCTGGGACTTGCGTTTTGGGCTGGTAGCGGCCAGTGCCAATTGCGGCGTGCGGCTGGATAACATCCACGGCACTATCGCGCTGGCAGGACGCTTCGACGGGTACAACTTCTACTCGGTGGGCGAGCTGAGTCTGGATTCGCTGAGCTACAAAGATTTGCAGTTTACGCATGTAATCGGGCCGATTTGGATAGACGACCATCAGGTGCTGTTGGGCGGCTGGGTGGCGCGCCGCCTCAGCGAACTGGCCGCCGACCACGCGCCGCGCCAGTCGCAAAAAGCCCGCCCCATTACCGCCCGACTCTTCGGCGGATTAGTCGAGGGCGACTGCTGGGTTGTCTTCTCGCCCGAAGCACGCTTCGGACTCCGCGCCCGACTGATCAACGCCGACCTGGCAATCTGCGCCCGAGAGGTGCTGGCCGGTCAGCAGCAGTTGCGCGGGTTGGTGGTCGGCGAGGTAGAACTGCGCGGCAATTTGCGCAGCACCAACTCGCTAAGCGGACGCGGACACCTTCGGCTGGGCGACGGCGACGTGTACGAACTGCCCCTGATGATCGCCCTGCTAAAACTGCTGGCCGTCCGAAAACCAGACAATACAACCTTCAGCAACGCCAACATGGACTTCCGCATCGAAGGCGAGCACATATACTTCGACCGTATCAACTTCCACGGCGACATGCTTAGCCTGCTGGGCAAAGGGGAAATGGATTTCCAGCAGAACATCCGGCTCAGTTTTCACGCCGCAGTCGGACGCGGCCAACTGAACCTGCCGCTGCTGAAAGACCTGTTCGCCGACGCCAGCCGGCAGATTATGCTCATTCACGTAACCGGCACGCTGCAAAACCCAGAAATGAGAAAAGAGGCCTTCCCCGGCGTCAACCAGGCCATTCAGCACCTTCAGAGCGACGGGGCGAAGCCCCCCGGCCCGTTTGGGCTGTTGCCCACCCCAAAAGTTTTCCGCTGATTCGCGCTGGCCGATAGAGCTACGCCGGATCCGGCTTGCTGCTTTAGGTACAGCACGCCAGACCGCTGATTGTCTTGTTCCCCGCATAACCTGTTTTCGCCCCGCCTCTCAGCAGCTTCCGATGCAAAAGGATTGTGGATACAGTCGCACAGAACTGGCGTCGCTGAACAAAGCTGGGGAAAACGCGCCGGACTGCGGCCAGTGGGCACTCACCACTTTGCCCAGGCATTACTTCGCCAGCGTGTTGGGCACACCACAGTTTGCCCCGAAGGGGCAGCCGTCGATAGCCAGGGGTGTAAACCGCTGGTAGCGAAGCCCCACAGCAACCAAGCCCCGAAGGGGCGGCCGTCCTCCTATCGCACCCCGATGGCATCCCTGGGCGTGGTCTGTGGTTTTCTCTGCGCGGTCGATAGCCCTTTCAGGCCTTTGGTTTGAAGTAATTGGCCTTTTTTCCAGGGGCCAGCGCCCCTGGCAATTGACGTTCCGCCGCTTCGCGGCGTCAAGCTGAGTGGCGTGTGCATCAATTTGTAGGCAGCAGTTGTGCGAACGCTCAGATGGGTATATCCGAAGGACACGGCTTGTCGGCGGCCTTGCGGCTGCGGCTTGGTTTTGGCGCCCGCGCTTCCGGCGGACCGGAAAATGGGTAAGATTCCCTCCCCGAAACCGACCCAAACAAATTTTCCACCTACAATCGAGATGCACCCACGAGATGCTCACACAAGCCGACCCACTGTTGCAAGCCGCGGCAGATTATGCAATACTGATCTGGTACGCCAAACAATAAAACGGTTTTGTACGCAAGGCACTGAACCGATCTGGTGAGCGAAATATTATTGCCGGCTTGGTCGGCAAGACATCCTTGTTGACCTTCGGAAAGGTAACAACTGGCGGATGTAACGTTTTTCCCAAAGCGGCTTACGGCCGCAACCAGAAGGTTTCCCCGGAGGGATCGACTCTGAAGCGTCCGTCGTCGCCGGATGGTCGGTCACGACGGCCAGCGGCCCTCCGGATCATGCAAAAAAAATGTGAGCTAAACGCGCACAAATTAACCGATTATCGACATTCGCAATACTTGGTGATGCGGGCTCCCCAGTAGCATGTTATATTTCCCGCGCGCTGGAGATGTTTTTTCCAAGCGACAACGATTTGTTCTTGCCCGTGGCAGGGATATATCAGCCAGTCACTAACTTTGGCGAAGCTCAGTAGGCACTAAAAGTCCGTCAACCAAGTATGGGCAATATCGATAACGTTCGTGCACCAGGCCAACCCTTTGGTGCATAAGTTCAACATCGCTAGGGCCGAACTGGAACGTTTCCTTTATTGACCTTTGCTAAACGCAGTGACCGCTTGACATAAGGTTCTCCCCAGTGTTACGTGTCACCACGTATTGCGAATGTCAATAAAACGCTCCGGCTTTGCCCGGGCGAGAAGTATTCAGTCGCACTGCGGCATGAGTCAATGTCTCAGTGCATTCGGGGCGTGGCGCAGTCTGGCTAGCGCGTCTGAATGGGGTTCAGAAGGTCGCAGGTTCAAGTCCTGTCGCCCCGATTAAGTCCTTATATAGCA
>Ga0209101_1001883_pt1 | contig 14718 bp, 13 predicted proteins | sample ConPoolayeCmetaG_FD_185481 | JGI IMG/M metagenome (GOLD analysis project Ga0209101, IMG submission 185481) | Hot spring microbial mat communities from California, USA to study Microbial Dark Matter (Phase II) - Cone Pool mat layer C metaG... ...
AAGCGGCTGCAAACAGAGGCTTTTAGGCGAGCAGAAGTTCTTTTGACCGGGGAAGCAAAAGTACACTGATTGTAGGTGCCTTGCCGTTATCCAACCGGCGCAGTCCCCAAGAGCAGGTAGTTTTTAAAAGGAAAGCCGTGCAGGTCTAATGACCATCTTTTCGGGTGGGATTTAGCCAACGAAAGCAAAGCGTGTATCGTCACCAAAGAATTGGTAGCGGCCCTCGGGCTAGATGGCGAGGGGATGGACGGTGATGAACATGGCGGAAGGTAGATAAGGCCATGAGAATTCTTTTCTGCGGGCTGGGGTCAATCGGTCAACGGCACTTGCGGAACCTGAGGGCGCTGTGTGGGGAGGATGTCGAGGTGATCGCCTGGCGCGCTCGCGGGGGCGGACCAGTGCTGAACGCCGACATGACAGTTCGGGTCGGGACGGACATCGAAAGCTCCTACGGCGTTCGATCCTTTGCCCGGCTTGAAGACGCGTTGGCCGAACGCCCGCAGGTCGCCTTCATTACTAATCCCAACGTGCTGCACGTACCTACGGCACTTGCGGCGGCACGGGCGGGGTGCCACCTGTTCATCGAGAAGCCGCTGTCCCATGACGAGGCGAATGTTGCCGCGCTGCTCACTGAGGTGGAACAACGGCGGCTGGTGGCGTTCGTCGCCTATCAGTTCCGCTTTCACCCGGGCCTGCGCTGGGTTAAGAGTTTACTTGAATCTGGGCGGTTGGGTCGGCTGGCAGCGGCTCACGTGGTCAACGGTGAATACCTCCCCGACTGGCACCCGTGGGAGGACTACCGCGAAACGCACCCGGCGCGCAGCGACTTGGGCGGGGGATGCCTCAATATCCAGACCCACGAGCTGGACTATGTGCTCTGGCTCCTGGGGTTGCCGCGGCGGGTCTTTGCAGTCGGCGGGCATCTGAGCCGTCTCGAAGTGGATGTCGTGGACTCGGTCAGTCTACTTTTGGAGTGCCGCGATGACGGGCGAGCCATCCCGGTGCATGTTCACTTGGATTACTTGCAGCGGCCTCCGCAGCGGGTGTGCGAGATCATCGGCGATGCTGGGCGGGTGCGTTTTGACTATTACGCCAACGCCGTCGAGTTCCATGATCTCCACGCCCGGACGACGGAGATCCTGCGCTTTGATCGGTTTGAGAGGAATGAGATGTTTATGGAAGAGTTACGGCATTTCCTTGCGTGCGTGCGCGGCGAAGCGCACCCGTTGGTCGACCTTCGTGAGGGCGTCAGGAGTCTGAGGATCGCTCAGGCTGCCGGGGCATCCTTGCTGTCCGGACAGGCCGAGGAAGTCCGCGATGTCTGAGGAAGTCCTGGCGCTGATCCTGGCGCGCGGGGGTTCGAAGGGGATTCCTCGCAAGAACTTATTGATGCTACGAGGCAAGCCCCTGATTGCCTACTCAATTCAACAGGCTCAAGCCTCCCGGCGTATCACTCGAGTGGTCGTGTCCACCGACGATGAGGAGATTGCCGAAGTCGCCCGGGCGTGGGGAGCAGAAACACCGTTCCTACGCCCCGTCGAGCTGGCCGGCGATCTTTCGCCGGACATCGATGCTTTTCGACATGCCTTGGCGTGGCTCGAGACGCGGGAGGGGTACCGGCCTGAGGCGGTGGTCCATCTGCGGCCACCGGGGCCGGTACGGCGAGTGGAGTTGATCGACCAGGCCGTAGACTTGCTGCTGTCGCGCCCCGAGGCAGATGCCGTGCGGTCGGTTCAACGGGCGCTTCAGACGCCCTACAAGATGTGGCGAATTCTGGAAGACGGAACGATGGCGCCAGTTCTGCGCCTGGAGGGGATCGCGGATTGTCAGTCGCTGCCTAGGCAGGCTCTGCCAGTGGTGTTTTGGCAGAACGGCTACGTGGATGTGGTGCGGCCCCGCGCAGTGTTGGAGTTCAACTCGATGTGGGGGAGGCGGGTCTTACCCTTCATTATCGAGGAGCCACTGTTTGAGCTCGATTATCCCGAACAGGTACCAGCCGTGGAGCAGGCCCTTGAGCAACTGGAGCGGGGGGAATTGCCGGCGTTCCGAGGACCTGAAAGGCTACCAGTTTAAGGGTTGAAGCCGGCGGCGGTCAGCGCGTGTTGGCGCAAACAACGGGAAAAAGGAGAGTCAGCGAATGTCAAAAGCGGTGAAGATCGGAAGCCGGGTTGTAGGGGACGGCCAGCCCTGTTTCATCGTGGCCGAAATTGGCATCAACCATAACGGTAGCGTCGAGCTGGCGAAGAAACTCATCGACGCGGCGGTGCACGCCGGATGCGACGCTGTCAAGTTCCAGAAGCGGACCGTCGAGGTCGTGTACTCGGCGGAAGAGCTGGCGAAGCCTCGGGAAAACCCGTTCGGTCCCACCAACGGCGATCTCAAGCGAGGCCTCGAGTTCGGTCAGCAGCAGTACGAGGAAATCGATAGCTATTGCAGAAGTAAGGGAATCATGTGGTTTGCCTCCTGTTGGGACGAACAGTCGGCGGATTTCATCGAGCAGTTTTCGCCACCCTGTTACAAGATCGCCTCCGCCTCCCTCACGGATGACAACCTATTACGGCATCATCGCGGTTTTGGCCGTCCAATTATTCTCTCCACGGGCATGAGCACCTTGGAACAGATCGACCACGCCGTTGAGGTGCTGGGCACGGACGACCTTGTACTCATGCATACCACCAGCACGTATCCCTCGCAGCTCGAGGAGTTGAACCTGCGGACGGTGCAGACGCTGGGAGGGCGCTACGGCGTTCCTGTGGGGTACTCGGGCCACGAGGTGGGGCTCGCCACGTCGGTTGCGGCCGTCGCCTTGGGTGCTTGCGTTTTGGAGCGACACATCACCTTGGACCGGGCGATGTGGGGTAGCGACCAGGCAGCCAGCGTCGAGCCCGTCGGGTTCGAGCGGCTGGTGAAGGACGTGCGCGCTGTGGAGAAAGCGCTGGGCGACGGAGTGAAGCGCGTCTACGACTCGGAAGTCCAAATCATGAAAAAGCTGCGGCGGGTCGGGTAAGTGTTGACGGATCTTTTTCGACTCGATGGACGGGTGGGCGTGATAACCGGCGGCGCCGGCCTTCTCGGCGTTCAGCACGCAGAGGCGATCGCCGCTGCCGGTGGTCACCCCGTACTTCTCGACCTTGACGCTCAGCGCCTGGAACAAGTGCGTTTCCGCGTCGAATCGCGTTTCGGCGTGCGTGCCCTCGGTGTGCTCGCCGACATCACTCGGCGTGAAAGTCTCGAAGACGCGCTTGCTGAGGTTTTGCGTGCGTTCGGTTCGGTAGATATTTTAATCAACAACGCGGCTCGCAACCCCAAAGTTGAAGATGGCGGGGGTGCGGAGCATTGGTCCCGTTTCGAGAGCTACCCGCTTTCGGAGTGGGAGCATGATTTGGCTGTCGGTCTGACGGGCGCGTTACTTGCCTCTCAGGTCTTTGGCTCCGAGATGGCCAGGTGCGGCCGGGGTGTCATCCTCAACGTTGCCAGCGACCTGAGCGTGATCGCGCCTGACCAGCGAATTTACCGCCGACCCGGCCTGCCCGAGGAGCGGCAACCGGTGAAGCCGGTCAGCTACTCGGTGGTCAAGCATGGGCTCATCGGGCTAACCAAGTATCTGGCCACGTACTGGGCGCACCGGGGCGTGCGCGTTAATGCCCTCTCCCCCGGGGGGGTGTACGCCGGCCAGGACGCCGAGTTCGTGAAGCGCCTGACGTCCTTGATCCCTTTAGGACGGATGGCCGAGGTAAGTGAGTATCAGGGGGCGGTCTTGTTTCTCGTGTCGGACGCCTCGTCCTACATGACCGGTGCCAATTTGATCGTAGACGGCGGGAGGTCGGTGTGGTGAGGCGGATCCGCTTGTTGGCGCTAGACATCGACGGCGTCTTAACCGACGGCACTGCAAGCGTGGTCAGAGACGGCGGTGATAAGCGAATCTCATTTCAAGACCTCGACGCGGTGACGATCTTGCGCCGCCAGGGGGTCGAAGTGGCGCTGGTAACCGGCGAGGACGACGAGTCCGTCGAGAGGATCGCCGAGCGTTTCAACGTGACCACGGTGATCCGCGGCGCCAAGGATAAAGCGAGGGCGCTTGTGGACCTTGCCGCCCGCGTCGGCGTGGACCTTGACGAAACGTGCTATGTGGGCGACTCGGACCGGGATGCAGCGGCGTTGCAGCTGGTGGCGCTGGGTTTGGCGCCTGCGAACGCCACGCCGGTAGCCAAAGCCGCAGCTCACCGAGTGCTGGCGGCACCGGGTGGCGGTGGTGCCGTCGCCGAGGCGGTTCGGCTGGTGGTCGAACTGAGCGCGCTCGCGGAGGGTAGCATTCATCGCCTGCAATTGCTTGAACGTATCGTGGGCGATAGCCAAGAGGCGCACGGGCGAATCACGGCTGAACACCTTGCGGTCCTCGACCGGATCGCCCACGAGCTGGCGCGGGCTATTGCCTGCGGGCGCAAGGTTTTGATCTTTGGAAACGGCGGCAGTGCCGCGGATGCGCAGCATGTGGCCGGGGAGTTAGTGGGCCGATTTGCGCGGGAGAGTGACCCATGGCCGGCAATAGCCTTGACCACAGATACATCGATCCTCACCTGCGTGGGCAATGACTGGTCTTTCGCCGAGGTGTTTCGGCGCCAAGTGCGGGCGCTGGCGCGAACTGGGGACGCGGTGGTTGGGATTAGCACGAGTGGGCGGTCGGAAAATGTGTTGTTAGGCATCGCAGCGGCACGACAAATCGGGGCAGTCACCATCGGTTTTTCTGGTGCCGTGCCGGGTCCCCTGGGTGAGGCTGTGGACGTGTGTTTCTGCGCGCCGGCTACGACCACGCCCCGGATTCAGGAACTCCACCTTCTTGCCTGGCACGCCATCTGTGAGGTTGTGGAAGCAGAACTCACGGCCGGTCTATCCACTCGTTTTTAATGGCTATTGTTATCGGTTGCGACAGCTTCCTTTCTTTGCGCAACGTGCGCAACGGTGACCTGGGTCGCCGACTGCACCGGTTGACCGGGGAAAAGGTCATCGTTCTGGTGGATCCGGCGCAGTACGAGGGATCCAAGGCGGCGTGCCCAGGGGGCGTCGAGTTAGATCGACTGCTGGAGTTTTCGCCATACTCCGACCCTTCCCTCGAACCGCTGATGACGAAGGCCTATTGGACGCGGAAAAGCTACTACGACCCCGAAACATTGTGGAGCATCGTTATCGCCTCCTGCTATGTGGGGAAGGGGCGTTGGCTGCCGTTGCGCCTGGTCAAGTTGGCGCGGGAGAGGCTGCGGCTGTGGCGATATGCACGCGACGGCCGCCGTGGTCTCGCGGTATCCAGGCGGCAGGCCTTCGCATTGGCGCTGCGCAACCACCCCGTAGCAGATCGCTATCGCCTGCTGCTAAAACGCTGGAAAGCGCGCCTAGTAGTCGGGTTCTCGCTGGAAGGCCCGAGGGAGATGGTACTCATGGAGGCGGCCAACTCTGTCAATTTGCCCACGGCGGTGATGATCCGCTCCCGCGACAACCTGGCAGCGAAAATTGCGCATCTCCCCGACGCCGCGGCGTATCTCGTGTGGTCTGAAGTGACCCGCGGTTTTCTGCATCGCATTTACCCCGAGATTCCGCGCGAGCGGGCGTTCGTCACGGGGTCGCCGCAGTTTGACCGACACCTCGACCCCCGCTTTCGCTTAGAGCGGCAGGAGTTCTTTCAGCTTGTGGGCTTGGACCCGACACGCCCACTGGTGGTATATACTTGCGCAACGCCCACTTTAATCCCCCATGAGATTGATATAGTCCAATTTCTGGCCGACGCCGTGGCGGCCGGAGCGCTGCGCCGAGGCCAGCAACGCGCCCAGCTCCTGGTCCGAGGCCATCCCCGGGGGTTTGGGTCCTCGGTACCGCTGCTGCGCCACCCGCGCCCCGACGTGGCGGTGTTCCCGCCGGCGGGGACGGCGCAATATAACAGCGAAGCCCACGAGGCCCAGGTGGTTCGACTGATTCTCGAAGATGAGCCTGTGCATCTGGCGACCTTGGCCTACCAGGACGTGCAGGTCAACGTTAGTGGTACGATGACGGTTGACTCGGCGATTCTCGACAAACCGGTGGTGAACGTCTTTTTCGACCTACCTCCCGGCATCCCGCCAGGGCTGTCCGTGCGCCGCTTCTACCAGCGCAGCGACTACCGTCCCATTGTCGAAAGTGGTGGCGTGCGGCTCGCACATACGCCGCAGCAGTGTATCGAGTTGATCAACCAGTACCTCGAAAACCCCCAACTTGACGCTGCCGGTCGGGCTTGGATCAGAGAGAACGATTGTGGACCTTTGGATGGTCGCGCGGGAGAGCGAGTTGCCAGGGTCCTCGCAGGCCTCGTACAAAACCTCGGCTGGAGTTTAGATAAACAGGAGGCCGTGCGTGCTAACTCTTGACGACCGCTATCGCCAGTTTTGCGATGCGACGGCGGAGGTTTTTGCGGCTATTCCCGAGCTAGAACCGCTACGTTTCTTCGTGTTCAGGGAGTTGTTCGTCAATGGGCGAGGGGCTGGTATTACTGACGTCGTGAAACACTGGTTACGCCTCGCTAGGCGCTTCGGAAAGCCCCCCTTCCGGTCGTACTCCGCGGCAGATGTGCTGCTCTGGATGGAGAGCCGCCGAGATGTTTTGGTCGAGCCCATACTCGCAATCCAGGCGCGCTTACAAGCGATAGGGGTTAAGTCCGTTGTCGCGAGCTTTAACGCCCCTGAACAACCGACGTTCCCTGTCATTCGGTTCGCCGCGAAACCTGCCAGCGCCGTTCCGACCTGGGCAAAGGAAGGCTGGGACGGCTTGGAGTCGTTCCTGGCGGCTAAAAATAAAACACAGCTTCGCAGAGCGTTCGCGATCAAGGCACGCGCGGTTGCGGGGCTGTTCTCGGCCGTTGAGCAACTGCTCGATCGGGTGCGTCCGGCTGTCGTCGTCAACGCCAGCAACAATCTGGTCGCCAGTGCAACGCTAGTTATTGCGGCGAGGCGTCGCGGGATCACTAGCCTGCTCCTGCAGCATGGCATGCCCCAGGTTTTCTACACGCCTCTTCTCAACGATGTCATGTTGACCTGGGGGGCGCGCTCGACTGCAGCCCTCGTGCGCCTCGGCGTGGCGCCAGAAAAGTTACGCGTGACCGGAAGTCCGCGTCACGATGCGTTTCTTAGCGTAGATGGGAATGCGGCGCGCCAAGCCTTGTTGCGTGCCCATGGTTTGCCCCACCGCTTGACATTGGTGTTTTTTTCCAACGGCAACGATCCGCAGCGCAACGGTATTGGCCCGGTCACCGCGGCGGAGTGGCTTGAGCGCGCCGCTGAGCTCGTGCCTGATGTGAACGTGGTGGCCCGTCTTCATCCCAACGAGGACGGCCGCGTGTTCGCTTCAAGCCGCAAGGTGGTGATCATGAAACGCGAAGTGGGCGTAATGACAGCTTTGGCGGGGGCGGATATCGTGGCTTCGCAGTGTTCCACGGCGCTCGATGAGGCCGTGCTGTTCGGCAAGCCGGTGTGGCAATTCCAAGGCGACGGCTGGCCGGAATTGGCGTCGAACTGGCGCGACGGCTTGGCGGCGAGGGTGGGTAGTGCGGGCGAGCTTGTGTCCCATCTCCAGGCTGCCTTGGCAGGAGCGCCGGCGGGCAGGTGCGACGCCGGTCTCGCCGATTCGGTTTTTGCCAATCACGGTCGAGCCGCGGAGGTGGCTGCTGCAGCCATTGCCCAGCTCATCGAACGCCGCGTTTGCGAAAGTGCAATGGCATCGGAGCGTCTGCCATGAGGATCACGACACTGGCACGGGCTCCGTTAACCGGGGTCGAGGCGGTGTGTGACTCGGCGCTGTGGCCGCTATGGGTTCGCCTTTGCGGCGCACGCTTTGGCCCGGGTTTGCGGGTGGTCGGACGTCCGATCATACGCGTCGGCACCGGCGGCCTGCTTGTTGGAGGAAGTGAGGTCAGGCTTGTATCGCGCCGTTTCGCCAACCCGCTCGTGGTCAGTCGCCCATGCACGTTCACCGTGAGTCGAGGCGGAGCGTTGAAGATCGGGTCGGAGTGCGGTTTCTCCGGAACCGTCATTGTCGTCAGGGAGCGCGTGAGCATCGGCGATCGAGTTCTTATTGGGGCCAATTCGACGATCGTCGACACCGACTTCCACCCTCTGGCGGTGGCGGCTCGGCGGGAACATCCCACGCGGGGGGCAAAAACGGCGCCGGTGGTGATTGAAGACGATATCTTTATCGGCATGGGGGTGCTTGTTCTCAAAGGTTCTCACCTGGGACGCGGCAGCGTGGTGGGCGCGGGGTCGGTGGTGTCGGGAAGATTTCCGGCGAACTCGGTTATCGCCGGCAATCCCGCACGGGTGGTGAAAATTTTGCCCAATGCCGAATCATCTGAAAGTTCTTGAAAAACCTGATACCATTTTGGAGGTGAGAAGCCTATGAAAAGATTATTGGTGACAGGTTCTAGCGGGCTTATCGGGTCGGAAGTGGTCACGCATTTTGACCATCTCGGATGGGAGGTTCACGGCATCGATAACAACATGCGCGCAGATTTCTTCGGTCCAGCTGGCGACACCGAGTGGAACCGCCGGCGGCTCGAGGCTACGTGCCGCCGCTTCCGGCATCACACACTTGACATCCGCGACCGAGCCGGCGTGCTTGAATGCCTCACGACACTCCGACCCGATGTGATTGTGCATGCAGCGGCCCAGCCCTCGCATGACTTGGCAGCCAAACGCCCATTCGACGATTTCGATGTGAATGCAGTGGGTACATTGAACCTGCTTGAGGCCGCGCGACAAGCGGCTCCGGAGGCAGTTTTTGTACATTTGTCCACAAACAAGGTCTACGGCGATTCGCCCAACGAACTGCCGCTAGTAGAATTAGCGACACGATGGGACTATGCGCGACCGGAGGACTACTCAGGCATCCGCGAGACACAGCGCATTGACCAGTCCAAGCACTCGCTATTCGGGGCCTCTAAGGTCGCCGCGGATATCCTAGTGCAGGAATACGGTCGCTACTTTGGGATGAAGACGTGCTGCCTACGCGGAGGCTGTCTAACCGGGCCCAACCATGCGGGTGTCGAGTTGCACGGCTTCCTGAACTATTTAGTAAAGGTCAATCTCATTGGCCGAACCTACCGGGTGTACGGCTACAAGGGTAAACAAGTTCGGGACAACATCCACGCCCACGATGTGGCGAGGTTTATCGAGGCGTTTGTGGCAGCGCCACGGTGCGGCGAGGTGTACAACCTAGGCGGTGGACGCGACAACTCTTGCTCGATCCTCGAAGCCTTTGCAATGGTGGAAGCCATCTCGGGCCAGAAGATGCGCTGGGAGTACGACGAGCAGGCGCGCGAGGGAGACCACATTTGCTATATTTCGGACCTGACCAAATGCCGCAGCCATTATAGCGGTTGGAATATTACAAAACCGCTTTCGGCAATTCTCGAGGAGACGGTGGTTGCTTGGCGGGAGCGGCTCAACGCGTAATCGGGTCGAGCCTGTGCGGGTTTTCACGGGCGTGGTGCAGCCGTCCTTGCTTGTAAAATCGTCGTGAGGCAAAAAGCCGCCCATCATCGGTGAAGCCGCGTCACCTGGCGATAGGTTTGCGGCCTCCTTCGGCTTTGGAACCGTATGAGTCATTGTCCTCGACTGTTGCTGGTGAGCTGGGCGTTACCGCCCGAGCCCGCCGGCTCGGCGATCATTGTGGACAACCTTTCCCGGGCGTTCACGCGGGAGGAGATGCTGCTGGCCGGGAAGATGCCTTCAACAGGGCTGGCGCCCGAGCGCGACCCAGACTTGCCGCCCATCGCGGCTGTTCAAGGGCCAGGCACCTGGTCTTTTGCGGGACGCGGACTGCATCAGTTGGCGTTGTTGCGGACGCCGTCATTAATCTCTCGCTTGGTCAAGCTGATTCGTCGAGAGCATTGCGAGGCCGTGATAGCGGTGTATCCCGATGCGGCGTTTCTCTTCGCGGCCTGGATGGCGGCACGCAGCACGCAGGTTCGGCTCTACCCGTATTTCCACAACACCTTCCTGGAGAGTCGGCGGACCCGATCCTTGAGGGTTTTCGCTGCCTGGCTGCAACCCCGCGTCTTTCGCGACGCCGCGCACGTGTTCACCATGAGCGCGGGCATGAGTGCGCTTTACGACCGGTTATACCCTGGGCAGTTTCCCCACAGCCCGTTGGTCCACTCCTTTGTCGAGGCCATACCGCCCTATCGCGAGCCGGTTATGAACGCGGAACCGGTCTTGGCATTCAGCGGCAATGCCAACCCCAGTTGCCTCGAGGCCACCCGACGGTTGTGTGCCGCGATCGGAGAAATGCCGGATGTCCGGCTACGTTTTTTTACCAGTGCCAGCGAGGCAGAGCTTGTTGCGGCCGGCGTGTGGACAGCAAACGCTGAGCGGACCTACTTGCCTCGCGCAAAGCTCATCCCGGCACTTTCCGCGTGCGACGTGCTGTTGCTGCCTCACGGCTTTACCGGGTCGTTTCACCCCATCGAGTATCAAACCATTTTCCCCACCAAAACCATCGAGTACCTGATCTCGGGGCGGCCCATACTGGCACACACGCCGCCCGGGGTATATTTGACCCAGTTTCTCCGGGAGTGGGATTGTGCGTTGGTGGTCGACACGCCCGAACTCGCGGCGGTGCGGGAGGCTTTGCATCGCTTGCTCACGGAGGCGCCGTTGCGCGCCCGGTTGGTGCGGAATGCCTTGAAGGCAGCGGAGCAATTTTACTTGCCACGCGTGGCGGCACACTTGCGGGAGATAGTGGCAGCAGCCAACCACGGCAATTTCGGTAAGAACGACAAGTGGCAGCCGCGGAATAGTCCACGTAACGCTGGCAGTGTGAGAACCAGAAGCCTGTGAATTCCCCGCTCCTGGAACGAGGAGGTCGGGGCGAGCAAGCGGAGACGGTGCCGCTGTAGGTGTTGCTTTTCCGGATTGTGTGATGAATTATAGGTCATGTTCAGACAGACAAATACAATTATGTGCGATGCTCGGTGGCGGCCACTGTGGGCAGGGCGAGGCGATGATCCACGTCTTCTTCCAGGATCAGCTCATCTGAGAAAACCACATCCTCCGCGCGCTCCATGGGGCGCTCGACACCCGATGGGTCCGGGACCAGGTGGCGTCGTGCTCCTCGGCCAGGTGGGGGCGCCGGTGGTGGGATGGCGAAGTCATCGTGCGCATGATGCTGCTGGGTTACCTGTAAGGGTAGTCGGAGAAGCGGCTGGGCGACGAGACCCGGATGCACCTGGGCTTCCGCTTGTTCTGCAGGAAAAAGCCCTCGCATGCGGTGCCTGAGCGAACGACCCTGGTCAAGCTGCGCAATAAGCGCTGGCAGGCTGGACCGGAAGACCAGCCGCACCGGTGCGCAGCTCGCCTACCCCGGTTATGCGCCCCTCGACACGGAGAGTCGGGTGGTGCTGGCCGTGGCGGTGACGCAGGCGCACACCTCGGCCAAGTGGGAGGCAGGGGCCACGCTGCTGGATGAGGCCAACGCGCGGGTGGATGGTCGGATCGAGGTGGTGTCCGCGGATGCCGGGTACGGTGTGGAGCGCGTTCTGGCCGAGGTGGAAGGCCGGAAGCTGGGGGCGCATATTCCGGTGCGGGGCACGCACGACATCCGACCTGAGCCGACGAGGCATCTCTGGACGGGGAAGGTGCTCGAGCACGCGGCCGCGCGCCGGGCGCGGATGAGGAGGCTGGCAATGAGGGGACGCAATCGGGTGCTGTGTGCGGCCGGAAAGCGGGGGTATCGGATCAGCCGGAAGCTGCGGTTGCGGATCGCGCACCCGTTTGGCCAGGCGAAGACGTGTCATGGGCTCGGCCGGGCGCGCTATCGAGGAGTGGCGAAGGTGCAACGGCAGATGCTTCTGACCGCGGCGGCGATCAACCTGAAGCGGTTGGGGGCGCCCCTCGGGCGTCGTCGGGCGCCAGCGAAGGCGGGCGCGAAGCGGGTCGAATGCACCTTTTCCTTGCCGTTTTCCGCCCACATCCGCCTGCAACAGGCCTTGACCGGCCTGCAGGCAGCCTTGACCGGGATACAGACGCCCGCCCTGCTCGGCGGCAGGCACGCCCTCCTCCACTCGTAGGCGCTCATGAAGGCGAACACGCACAATTATCGCACGACTTCTAGTGCAGTGTTTTTACGCTTCGTCAGCGCGAACTGAGGTAAACGCGGTAGACGCAATTCTTTCGCTTTTTGGTGTGAATGGTTCAACTTCTAAGGCGGCTTACATACCCGAAGCACTAGGATATCTTGCGCATGTGTGGAATTCTTGGAATCGTGGCAGATAGACCTGTCGACCGGCACCTGGCTCGGCAGATGCGCGAAACAATGTGTCATCGCGGTCCGGATGGGTACGGAGAGGTGTGGCTTCGCGGCGACACCATCGCTTTGCTGCACCGCCGCCTGGCGATTATCGATCTTCACGAACGGGCGTCGCAGCCAATGAGCAGCGACGATGGATTGAAGTACCTCGTATTTAATGGGGAGATTTACAATTTTCGCGATTTGCGGAAAGAATTGGTCCAACGCGGCTTCTCCTTTCACACCGAGAGCGATACTGAAGTCATCCTAAAGGCTTACGAAGCCCATGGGTTGGGGTTTATCGAACGACTTAGCGGGATGTTTGCTTTCGCGCTGATTGATCTGGAGAAGAATTGCCTCCTGCTGGCCCGCGACAGGGTGGGTGAGAAGCCCTTGTTCTACTATCAGGATGCACACCGCGTTGCATTTGCCTCGGAGCTCAAGGCCCTCCTGACGGATCCAAATGCACCTCGAGAACTTCACGGCGAGGCTTTGGATTGTTTCCTCTCCTTCGGTTACGTGCCGGGTTGGCGATCAATCCTGAAAGGATATCGAAAGTTGCCGCCCGCGCACTTGCTACGCATGGACCTTCAAACGGGCGCCGTATCTGTTGCGCGATACTGGCGACCGCCGACCCCGCCACCTGATGGGCAGGATATAGACGAGCAGGGGTTGTGTGAGGAGCTGCGGGGTCTTCTTAGCGATGCGGTGCGTCGCCAATTGATAGCGGACGTACCGGTGGGTGTTCTCCTAAGTGGTGGCGTTGACTCGAGCCTGGTGGCCGCGTTGGCCGCCCAACACACGCCGAGGGTGCGGACGTTCACCATCCGGTTCCCTGGCTCTGAGCTTGATGAATCCCGGCATGCGCACCTCATCGCTCGGCATATCGGTAGCGATCATGTTGTGCTCGATGCGGGAGGGCAGTCGGTGGAGCTGTTGCCGGAGCTAGCGGAGCAATACGACGAACCTATGGCCGATTCCTCGGCAATTCCGACCTTCTTAGTCAGCAAGTTAACGCGACGGTACTGCACGGTGGGCTTGGGTGGCGACGGCGGTGATGAGTTGTTCGGTGGTTATACGAGTTATTCACGACTCTTGCGGCTCAAGCGCGGAATCGGCTGGATCCCCCGGCCACTGCGGCGGTTAGTAGCCCACCTTGGAAGGGCGGGTTGGCCGCAGTATTGGCGGGGCCGGGGGTTGTTACGGCAGTTCGATGCCGACTTCAGGCGCGCCCTGCCTGACAATTGCTTTCTCTTCGACAGCAACGCGAGACACATTCTCCTGGAGGCCCTCGGCCTCGCCGGCAACTATGGGGCCGCGGAAGAGGTATGGATGGAAGGCGTCGATTCCAAACTTCCCCTTCTCGCCCGGTCAATGCGAAGGGATTTCGACTATTATCTCCCCGACGACATTCTGGTGAAGGTGGACCGGGCGAGTATGCGGAATTCGCTCGAGGTACGATCACCGTTTCTGGACCATCGGGTGGTGGAGTTCGCCCTCGGAAAAGTTCCTACTGATAAGAAGGTGAACAATAGGGGGCGGAAGCTTTTCCTAAAAAGTGCCGCTAGCACACTGCTACCGCAAGGATTCGATTATGAGCGCAAACGGGGCTTCAGAGCACCGCTTCAAGAGTGGTTCAATCAGTCTTCCGCACGAGGGTTCTTGAACGATTCCCTCGCCGGATTCGCGGGGGCCTTCGGCGTCAACTTGCGTGTTGTTCTGGGTCCGCAGGGCAGCAGTGGCTGGGAGCAGAGGGTGTACGCTTTGGCAATGTTCGAGCTTTGGAGGCGGCGGTACCGCATCGCCTCTTAGGCTCTCTGCTGGTTACGATGAATGGCGGGAGCACAGATAGAGAGGGCGAACGTGGCGCTCGCCCCATCGAGGCCTATCCCCCCGGCCGGTTGGCTGGGGCGTTGTGGAGGGCGTCCCGCTGCTCACGTCGCGGACAGGGGAGCCTGTGTCAGGCTGAGTCGCCGCGAAAGAGGCCGGCTTGGGTCCACATTTCCTTTGCGGCGTTTAGTTTGTTCGAGTTGGCCGACCCGAGGTGGCTGCAAAGCGGACGCCGAGGCGACGTTGGGGTGAGCAGTGGTCGTCTGCGCGGCCACGGCCGTCCTGGTAAAGGCAGCAGGGAGAATATAGGGGAGGATCGTCGCCGGTGACGGTTCGCACGGATGTGGCCAGGGCCCTGGATGGGCGGATGTTGCGACTATGGAATCAGGTATCACCGCGGAAACGGGCGATGCGCCTGGCTGATTGGCTATTGCCTAGGTCGGTGAGGCGGCCGACATTCCTGGTGGTGTGCGCAGCCCTGTTCGTGGCGGCCACATTCTTCGACTGGGTGAGCTTGCTTCCTTTTCGCTTGCTGGACAACCCCGCCACGATTCTAGGACTGCTTCTCGCGTTCGGGTACGTGGGCTT
>Ga0209101_1001885_pt1 | contig 14709 bp, 8 predicted proteins | sample ConPoolayeCmetaG_FD_185481 | JGI IMG/M metagenome (GOLD analysis project Ga0209101, IMG submission 185481) | Hot spring microbial mat communities from California, USA to study Microbial Dark Matter (Phase II) - Cone Pool mat layer C metaG... ...
CTGCCGAGGGCTAAATCCTGGAAAAGGGGCGCTGAGTTTATGGCGCCCGGCAATCGCCTGGTCCGGCGACGGACTGCTGGTGGCCACCGATTTCGGCTGGCGGGGCAGAAACTATCCGAACGCCATCAGCTATGTGATTGCGGCCAACAAAGCCGCGCTGGTGGGCGGCGATTTCCTCTGGCCGCGCTCAGCCGTGTTGGCATCCACTGACCGCGCCGACCAGGCCGTGGCAAACCCAGCGCTGGCAGCCGACCCGGAAGGCAAAGCGCTGCTGGTATACGAGCGCGATGAGGCGATCGACCGGCAATTGATCGAAGCGTTGCTGCTGTCTGGCCCGAATCGTTGACCAACCTGTCCTGACGCGCCCTGCGTCGGCAACGAAATTACTCAAACCGTAAACGGCAACGCCTGTTTTTAGCCAAAACTTTATCTCAAATAAGGAGTTATTTAATTGTGTCCGGGAATTCGCAGTTGGTAACTCACTGTCGCGTATGAGGTTACCAATACTGATTCCGCCAGCAGCGCCACCAATGTCCGTTTCTCGTGCTGCCAGTTGCCGAATCCCCTGGTGTTTGAAGCAGTTGCGCGGCACCGATTCCCGGACACCTTCATCGTGACGCGCAATCTCAATTTGTTTGCTGGGGCCGGGGAGCCACGAAGTCGTAGCTTGAGCCTATTCCGGTCGGTCGCGCCAGTAGCGTCTCTATCTGACCAAGCCGGAAGCCCAGTCGGCATGCTGGGCATTTGGCACAGGGGCCGCGGTAATAGGCCGGATGAGCGGTTGCTGCCTAATTATTGGTCAGTTAGTGCCCGCTATTTGGGCAACTGCCCACAGCCGCACTATAGTAGGCAATTTGGCTGTTGTCGTAAGTGCCGTAAAGACGAAAGGTTGTGCAAATCGGTTGTCTTGCTGAAGTTCGGCACCGAGTTTGCCAATCCTCTAAGTGCACAGGCATCATCGTGTGCTCTGGCCGGACTAAGCCAAAATGTACCGGCCAGCCAGGCGGTACAGCTTGCTGGCAGACCGGAACCCGCCCGGACTGGCCCCATGCAACAGGGAACGAGCGAGGCACTAGAAAACTACAGTTACACAATGGTCGTTTGTGAAAGGGTAAGCTTGTGACTCCAAAAGAAGTGTTGGCGCTGTGTCGCGAAAAAGGCGTGAAATCCGTAGACCTGCGGTTTATGGATTTTCCCGGCTTGTGGCAGCATTTCACCATTCCGGTGGACAAACTGACTGAAGAGGTGTTCGAGGAGGGGCTTGGGTTCGACGGCTCGAGCATTCGTGGGTGGCAGGCGATCAACGAAAGCGACATGCTAGTGGTGCCGCAGCCCGACACGGCGATCCTCGACCCGTTCTGCAAACTGCCCACCTTGTCGATGATCTGCAACATCCAGGACCCCGTTACCCGGGAAGACTACACCCGCGATCCGCGCAACGTCGCCCGCAAGGCAGTCAATTACCTGAAAAGCACCGGCATAGCCGACACTTGTTACATCGGCCCGGAGATCGAGTTCTTCATCTTCGACGATGTGCGCTTCGAGCAGACGCCCAACGCCGGCTACTATTACATCGACAGCATCGAAGGGCAGTGGAACCGGGGACGCAGGGAATCGCCCAACCTGGGCTACAAACTGCGATATAAGGAGGGCTACTTCCCTGTTCCTCCGGCCGACCAAATGATGGACATCCGCAACGAGATGATGCAGTTGATGATCGAGTGCGGCATCGAGCTGGAGGCCCAGCACCACGAGGTGGGCACGGCCGGACAGTCGGAAATCGACATGCGCTTCGATCACCTGGTCAACATGGCCGACAAGGTGATGTGGTACAAGTACATCATCAAGAACGTAGCGAAGAAGCATGGCAAGACGGTCACCTGTATGCCCAAGCCCATCTTCGGCGACAACGGCTCAGGCATGCATACCCACATATCGTTGTGGAAAGGCGAGCAGCCGCTGTTTGCCGGCAGTGGCTACGCCGGACTGAGCCAGATGGCGTTGTATGCCATCGGCGGGTTGCTGAAGCACGCCCCTGCGCTGTGCGCATTCTGCAATCCCACTACCAACAGTTACAAGCGTCTGGTGCCGGGGTTCGAGGCACCGGTCAATCTGGCCTACTCGCAGCGGAACCGCTCGGCTGCTGTGCGTATTCCCATGTACAGCCCCAATCCCAAGACCAAACGGCTCGAATACCGCTGCCCGGACCCGAGTTCCAATCCCTACCTGGCCTTCGCTGCCATGCTGATGGCGGTAGTCGACGGCATACAGAACAAGATCGATCCCGGACCGCCGCTAGATAAAGACATCTACGACCTGGAGCCGGAAGAACTGGAGCACGTGCCCAAGACTCCCGGCTCGCTGGGCGAAGCACTACAGGCGTTGCGCAAAGATCACGATTTCCTGTTGCGCGGCGATGTTTTCACGCCCGATGTCATCGACACCTGGATTTGGTACAAGACCACCAACGAAGTCGAACAGGTGCAGCTACGCCCGCACCCGTACGAGTTCTGCCTTTACTACGACATCTAGCGGAACCCCCGGGTCCCCGTGTTTCTGGCAGGCTGACTTGATGGCCGTCGGCGCCGGCAAGCGACATTTTGCCGTGGGCGTCGCCAACCTCGGCCGGAGGCCCGAGCACAGCCGCACGGTACGGTTGCAACACCTGCCGTCGCGGGTGTAGCTTAGATGGCGTGTACCGGCCTCGTAATACTTGCGCTTCTTCCACCGCAGTCTCAAGCGGCCGGCGGCCGAGTTGCGGCGCGACGCCAACGGCGGATAAACTTTTCGTCGACAGGCTCCGGCCGTGGCTGCTGGGCGGCGCTGTTGCGCTGTGTGTCGCCCGGCCGCTGTGGCCCAGCGAGTCGGCAGCCGCGTACGGCGACGGTTTGCCGGCGGTGATGTTGTGGATCGCGCTGGGCGTGCTGTGGCTGCTCGGCGCGCTCGGGAAGCCGCAGTTTACGGTCCGTACTGGCTGGACCGACGCCGCGGTCTTGCTGCTGCTGGCCTGGCATACTCTGGCATCCGTCGCGGCCGCCGTCCAGGCTGCGCCCCGCCCGGCCGTCAATATGCTCTGGGAATGGCTCGGCTTTTCCCTGTGCTTCTTTGCGCTGCGACAATTCTTGCAAGAACGTTCGGAGGTCCGGGCGGTAATGGCCGTGATGATGGCCACAGCGGTGGGGCTTTCTGGCTACGGGCTGTACAAAAAGTACTGCGAAGTGCCCCAGACCCGCGCTTATTATCACGCCCACCGCGACCAGTTATTTCCGCCCGACGCCCCCGAACGAAAACTCCTCGAAGACCGACTTGCCGAGCCATACCCCAGGGCCACCTTCGCACTGAGCAATTCGCTGGCAGGCTTCCTGGTGCCTTGGGCTGTGATTTACTGGGCGATAATGCTTTCCCCAAAGCTGCCGCGCCGTACGAAAATCCTCGCCGCACTTCCGGCCGCCGTGCTGCTGGTTTGCTTGTTGCTGACGCGCAGCCGCAGTGCCCTGCTGGCTGCGGCTCTTGGCGCTGTAGCGACGGCCGTCGTGCAACGCACCGGGGTCTCACGTGATCGCCCCTCCTCTGGTCGGACGCCGGCGGGCCTGCGCCGCTGGCAATGGGTTGCGATGGTCGTCGTGCTGGTTCTGGGGTTGCTTGCCGCAGCAGCGGTCTTGTCCGACACGCTCTGTCGCGGCCTCAGCGGGGCGGCCAAATCCTTCCGCTACCGCCTGGAGTACTGGCAGGCGTCGGCGGCTATGATCGCAGACCATCCCTGGCTGGGCTGCGGACCTGGAAACTTCCAAGACTACTACACGCGATACAAACTCCCCCACGCCCCTGAAGAAGTCACAGACCCGCACAACTTTCTGCTGGAAATCTGGGCCACTGCCGGCACGCCGGCTGCTGTGGCGATGCTGCTGGTGCTGTGGTTCTTCGGGCGGGGTGTAGCGCCGATGTTCCGGCGGGCCATTAGCACGGGCGACACCGCAACGCCGATTACAAACGAGCAGCCGCGCGCGCAGAGTAGCGGCTTTGATCGCCGAAGCGATACTCTCGCCAGCCATGCAATCGCACCGGCCCTTTCGGCCATCCAGCAGGCGTCATCCGCGACGCCGCACATTGCAGCGGGGATGATCGTCGGTTTTGCGCTTTCGCTGCCGCTGGGGGCGATAAGCGTCGCCCCGCCCGGAATTGTGCCCGTGGTCGTCGGGCTGCCGCTGGCGACTGTAGCGTTGGCTGCCCTGTGGCCGTGGGTCAACCACCGCAGCCCAGTTGGCCCGCCTGCCGGCGGCCCAAGCACCACGGTGGGCAGCCGCGCGTCGTGCGAGCAATTGCGCTGCCAGCAATCGGGCGGGCCCGAGGAAACACGTCTGGCAGCGGTAGCGGCAGCCGCAATGCTGGTGAACCTGCTGGCCGCGGGCGGCATCGCGTATCCGGCGCTGGCGCTCGTGTTCTGGTTGCTCCTGGCGTCGGGATTGAACGCGGCGGGGCCGTCCAGCGTGGTCCGCCTTGGTCGCATTGTAGCCGGCGCTGGTTTACTGCTTGCCCTTGGGACACTGGTTGCTTGCTATCTGACGGCCTACGCCCCAGTGCTCCGCAGCCGGGCCCTGATGGAAGTTGCCGTGCGTGAAGACGCCGCTGGTCGAGCGGATCAAGCCCAGCAGGCTGTGGCAGAAGCGGTTGCCGCAGACCCGTTGTCCAGCGAAGCGCCACGACTGGCTGCCGAGCTGGCGCTGAAACGCTGGTTAAAAGAAGGTAATCCGGCTGCGCTGATGGCCGCCAGCTACTACACGCAGCAGATGGTGCGGCTGTCGCCCCGTTCGGCGGCTGCCTGGAGAGCGGCCGGAGATATTTACCGCCAAATGGCCGAAGCCTACGGAGAGGGCCAATCGCCTCAGCAGGAGTTCCTACTGGAAGCCGTGGCTGCATACCAACAGGCGGTCGAGTGCTACCCGAGCAGTGCGCTTTATCGAGCCAAGCTGGCGCTGGTACTGTCGGCCTTGGGCAGACACGCGGAAGCGCGGCAGGAAGCCGAAATCGCCCTGAGCTTGGATGCCGCCCAGGAGATGGCAGAAAAGAAGCTGGCTCCGGCGCTTCGCCGGCAAATCGAGGCCCTGCGCTGAGCTGGTGACGACTGGGAGCGGGCCGCGAGGTTATCCCGCGCGATCGAGGTTATACATCGAGGTTGCGCGCTTCCAGGGCGTGTTTTTCGATGAACTCGCGGCGAGGCTCGACTTTCTCGCCCATCAGGATGCGGAACAGGTCGTCTGCCGCCGTGGCATCTTCCATGGTCACGCGCACCAGGGTACGATTGGCCGGGTCAAGCGTAGTCTGCCGCAGCTCTTCGGCATTCATTTCGCCCAGTCCTTTGAAGCGGGTGATTTGCAGTCCCCGTTCCCCCGCAGCGCGCACCGCCGCCAGCAATCCGCGCAAGTCTTCCAGGCCCACCACGGTGTCGCCACGGCGGAAACGGAAGCGTGGCTCTTCCGTGCCCGTCCGTTCCTGGGGTATCAGGGCGTCGATGTCGAAACCCATCTCGCGCAACTGAGCCAGTTGGTTGTTGATCGAGCGCACCTCGTGAAGTTCCACTATGTGCGCCCGGCCCCTTTCCTCGTCATCGTGGGGCGCTGCCTCGCCAGCAGAGTGCTCGGGCGGTTGCTCCCCCTGGGCCTGCGCCTGCTGCTGGCGGGAGAGGAAACTTTCCATCTGTTCGCGGGTGCTGAACCAGTGCTCCTCGGCCCCGATGAGGACATGATAGACCGGCAGCCGGCCTGTGACGGGATCGCGGCGGGCGGCGTGTGCCCGCAGACTTATCCCTCTGCGTTCCAGCGCCACCAGCGACTCCTCCAGCGCTGCCAGAGTACGGCACAGTTTTTCCATTTGCGCCCCGGCGATCACCCGCCCGTCGCCCGGTTCGAACACCGCATCGGCCAAGCCCAGTTCGAGCAGTTGGGCCTTCATCTCCTCTTCGGTCTGTACGTAGCGAACTTCCTTTTTATGCCGCACGCGGTAAAGCGGCGGCTGGGCGATGTAGATGTACCCTTGGTTGACCAGCGGATACATCTGGCGATAGAAAAACGTCAGCAGCAGGGTGCGGATATGGGAACCATCCACATCGGCATCGGTCATGATGATTATTTTCCCGTATCGGCGCTTACTCAGATCGATTTCCTCTCCGATGCCCACGCCCACGGCCGAGATGATGCTGCGGATTTCCTCGTTTTCCAGCACCTTTTCCTCGCGCGACTTGTAGGCATTGATGATCTTTCCGCGCAGCGGCAGAATGGCCTGGAACTCGCGCATCCGCCCGCCCTCGGCGCTGCCTCCGGCCGAATCGCCCTCCACCAGATACAGCTCGCAGCGGTCCACTTCCCGACTGGTGCAATCGCGCAGCTTGCCGGGTAGCCCACCACCGGTCAGCGCATCCTTTCGCTCGCGCACCAGTTGGCGGGCCTTGCGGGCGCTCTCGCGGGCCTCGGCAGCCAGCAGCCCTTTCTGGACTATCGCCCGAGCCGTCTTGGGATTCTCCTCGAAGTACTTGGCCAGGAAGTCGCCCACTGCGGAATTGACGATTCCCTCGACCTCGCTGTTGCCCAGTTTCGATTTGGTCTGTCCTTCGAACTGCGGTTCAGCCAGCCGGACGGAGATTACGGCAGTAAGTCCTTCGCGGCAGTCATCGCCGGTAGGGATGAGGTTCTTGTACATTCCCTCCTTCTTGCCGTAGTTATTGATCGTCCTGGTCAGTGCCGCCCGGAACCCGGAGACGTGCGTGCCGCCGTTGACCGTGCACACATTGTTCACATAGGCGTGCACGTTTTCGGTGTATTCCGAGGAATACTGCATTGCCAGTTCCAAGTCCACCGTGTCGAACGTTCCCTTCAGATAAATAATGTCCCGGTGGAGAGGCTCGCTGGCGCGGTTAAGGTATTCGACGAACTCCACGATTCCCCGCTTGTAGCAGAAGGTCTCGCCCTGTCCGACGCGCTCGTCGCGGAACGTGATCTTCAAGCCGGCGTTCAAAAACGCCAGCTCCTGGAGCCGGCGGTGGAGGATGCCGTACTGGAAGTTTGTGGTGGAAAAGATCAGCGGGTCGGGCTTGAAGGTGGTCTTGGTGCCGCGCCGATCGGTGCGTCCGATACAGCGCACCTCGCCGGTGGGCACGCCGCGTTCATACTCCTGCTGATACAGGTAGCCGTCCCGACGAACTTCCACCTCGCACCACTCGGACAGGCAGTTGACGACCGTAACGCCAACCCCATGCAAGCCACTGGAGTGGCGATAGGCACGCTTGTCGAACTTGCCGCCGAACTTCAGTACGGTCATCACTCCTTGTAGGGTGGAGAATCCGAGGTCTGGGTGGACTTCGACTGGGATTCCGCGTCCGTTATCCTCCACGGTCACCGACCCGTCACTGTTTATTGTTACAGAGATTTCGGTGGCGTAGCCGGCCATGGCTTCATCCACCGAGTTGTCCACAACTTCGTACACCAGGTGGTGCAAGCCGCTTACCCCTGTATCGGCAATGTACATCGCCGGGCGTTCGCGGACATGCTCCAGGTCGCTAAGGTACTGGAGTTGCTCGGCGGTGTACTGGGCGTCCTCCCTGCGGAGTTCGTACCCCTGCACATCCTGGCGTTCTTCAGACGGCTCGTATGCTGTCGGTGTACTCATATTATTTTTCGCTGTCGTGCACTGCGGGACCGGCGCTGGGGCGTCCCTAACCCTGCGTGCTCAGTGTCCCGGCGCTATCCGGAACCTGATGTCGGTGATGCCCTCTCGCGGCAACAACGCGCCAAGCCGCGCCAGCAGTTCCTCTTTGCGGAAGCCGAGTTCCTGCAACAGGGTAGAGTTGCCTACGAAGACTTCCAGCCTGCCAGCATAGATTCCCTTGACGGATGTGTACCGCGATAGTATCGCGCCTGCGGCCTCTTCCCAAGCCCGCTGGTAAAGGGCTATTGCCTGTTGCTGGCCAAGCCCGCGGCGAATTATCACGCTGCTGAGAATATCGCCGATTCGTTCCGGCCCGCTGGACATCACCATCCTCCCCGTTCCCTACTGAGCGGCATGACGATGTATGCGTATCCGTCGTTGGTACTGAAGAGCACGGCTTTTTCTGGGTCCCCTATTGCCACGCTGCAAACGACCTCGGCATCCAGGACCCGGAAAAACTCCAACAGGAAGCGGGGGTCGAAGATGACGCTCACCGGTTCCCGCTCGTAGGCGATGGGCAGCTCGACGCGCGACTCGCCGAACTCCGCCCCCTGACCGACGATCACTACTTTGCCGTCGCTGAAGGTGAACTCCATGCGCGGTCGCTCCGGGTCCACCACTACCGCGGCCTGCTTGATCGCACCGTAGAAGGCCCCTGCGGGTATGTCGATATTCTTCATTTCCTCGGCGTGAGGAAACACGTCGCGCCACTTGGGGAAGCGACCTTCGACTAACCGAGTGGTGATGACGAACTGTCCACAGGAGATCGCCATAGTGTTCTCTTGAGCGAATATGCGCACGTTATCGTCGATGGTGCTGAGAACTCGTTCCAGCAACTGAAGGGCCCGGGTGGGAACTACAGTGGTCATCTCGAGGGTAGAATGTCCGTTGACGGCGGTAGCCGGGCCCTGCTGTCGAGTCAGCCGGCGCCCATCAGTAGCCACGGCGATGAACTCGTTTTCCCCTAGCTCGAGCAACACCCCGCCCAAAGCGTAGCGCACATTCTCCGCGTCGGTGGCAAAGACCGTGCGCCGAATGGCCTCGCAAAACAACCGCGAGGGCATCTCGTGGTACTTGTTCCACTGGACTGTGGGAACCACGGGATACTCCTCGGGGCTCTCGATGGGAAGGTTGAATTGGCTGGTGGTTCCGCGGACGGTCAACCGTCGCCCATCGCACTCGAAGCTCAACTTCTCATCGCTGCTTTCCCGAAGGATCCCCCCCACACGACCTATCGGCAGCAGAGCATCTCCGGGCACCTCGACTTCCAGGCCAGGAACCTCTACGCGAATGCTTAGCTCCAAGTCGGTGGCCAGCAGTGCGCTTCTGTCAGGGCGGGCCTCCAATTTGACATTCTGCAAAATAGGTTTAGGGCTGCGCGTCGGAGCAACACTGGCCGCCGGTTGAAACACGGAAAGAAACTTCGCTCTCTCACAAGTCAGTTTCATGACAGTTACCGCCTTTTGCGAACTTGTAGTTTTACTGCTTGATATTACTGCACGTCACCGATAACAAAACTTTGCCATGCAGCCTGGCACGGCTTGCCGCCGCCACCAAACTAGGGCGATACAGCGACACTATGGCAATACAGCAACGCCCGAGCAGGCCCCCAAGCACTTCCCCGCCGCCACGACAGAGCGCGGCCCTCTATCGATCTTTCCGAAACGAACTGACCAGTTGATGTTGTGCTCGTGGGCAAGAATCCAGCGTTGTCGGTGCTAATACATCTCATTTCCCCCTCAAGCTGATGGTACAATGCATTGCCAATTGTTGTGTGTAGCCGCGTATTGCGAACGTCGACAAGTTGGGTCGGCACGATGCTAACAGTTATTGCCGTCTTTACAATTCCCACTGCTGCATGAGCGGAGGCTCATAGCGGTACTAGCTAGGCGACTGTGGAAATCTTTGGCTGGCTTGATTTGCCAACACATCGCCGTCGCTTTGTAAGGAAACAATTGAATAATTTCAGGTAGTAATGGTATCAGTACGTCTAGAAGCACTGTTGACAGTTCTGCGAGTCTGTTCTCCAAACCGAAGCTGGACACGCCTTAGTCGTCGGCACCGTATTGCTGGTCCCGTGTGGAAAATCTGTCGACGAGCAGTCGGCCCAAAGTGCTTGTGTGTCGAAACCGATCGGTCGCTGCCGATGCATTGGCTTGTTAAACAGGCACGCATGTCAGTTGGTTGGCAGTTGCCAACAATTGCCGACTGCGGGCCCCGGCCGAGCAATGTGTACTTGCTGTGCCAGCCCAACCCGGTCGGCATTCCGAGGCATAGCTTGAAGTCCGTACGGTATGGCCGTGCAAGGTTGTACGGCAAAGCCGTTGGACGGTAGTCTGGGTGCGTCGGCTGAAGCCCCTGCTGCCGGTCTTGGACAAAGGTTTTTATTGAATGCTCCGAGGTTGTATTGGATGTTCCGATTTTTCTCGGCTGTCGTACTCCTGGCTTGTGGTGTCTGGTCGAGGTTGTTTCGCTTTTTCTGTGTTTCTGATGTTACTAGTTTGCTGTTGTTCTTGTCCTGTTGTTCTGTGATTGCTAGTGTCTGGGCAGTGGCGCCTGTATGCGCTGGGCGATGGCGGCGACCGCTTTGCGTGTTTCCGGGTCGCTGTCCAAGGCCGATTTGGTCTTCAGGTAGCTGTGCAGCACCGTGGTGTGGTCGCGTTGGCCGAAGTACTCTCCGATCTGCTTGAAACTGGAGTTGGTAAGTTCCCGCACCAGGTAGATGGCGATTCCCCGGGCAGCAGATATCACGCGTCGGCGCGACTGGCCGCGCAGGTCGGCTGCACGCAGCGAGAAGTACCGGCCTGTTTCGGCTGTTATGTTCCGCAACGATGCCAATTGGCTGCTCTTCTGCCGGCGAAGCCACTGGCTGACTATTGCTTCGTCGATGCCCTGGCCGTCGAATTGTGCCAATGCGCCTAATTGCGCGATGATTCCTTTCAAGACGGCTGGGTTTGAAGGGGCGTTGCTTGCCAGCAGCTCGATCGCAGCGTGGGTGATTTCCACCTGCTGCAAGTCGGCGAACTGCCGGAGCAGGGCCTTGCGAGTCTGTGGGGCAGGCTCGGCGATCGGCGCCACCAGACCGCAGGTCATCCTGCTGCGCAGGGCCGGCGCAAGTTCCGCCAGTTCCCAGGGAGTTGATGCGGATGTTAACACTACTCGGTTGCCGCAAGCTACAAGGGTGTCGATGGTATATACAAGCTCGTTCTGGGCGGCGGGCTTGCCGCGCAGGTTAGCCACCTCGTCGAAAATCGCAAGCGCCGCGGAGCGGTAACGAACTCGCAGCTCGTCGGTCGATTCCGCCTCGATCGCTTCGGATAGTTCCCGAGCGAAGTCGCTGGCCGCAGCGTAAACCGCCCTCAACCGTCGCGGCCGGCTACACTGCCATGCTGCGATCAATCCCCGGGCCAGATGCGTCTTACCGGTTCCCGAAGGTCCGCAGAAGAATATCGGATTCCAAGCCGGGTGCGTGCCATCCAGTATTGCCTGTACGGCCGTGACGACCAGCCTGTTTTCCGGACCGAGAAGGAACACACGGTCGCAATAGGACACTGACGGCACTGCGCAACCTGCCATGCTTGCCGGGACTGCGGTTTCCGGCCGGAATAGCGACACGACGTCTTCCATTCCGCAGGCGCGCATTCTATGTGCTCTCTTGCTTCCGTTGCGCTTGCCGACAACCCGTCATTGTAACCTTTTCACGACTGATATGGGAGCCTGGCCGAGCGATTTGATCTACCCCGGCACAGCCCAACTATCGACGATTGGTTGCGCCACCATTGGATCGGTAAGCTCTTTGCAGGCGACAGGTTATCTTCGTGGAGCCACGCACGCTGCGCAAGCAGTGGCGATGGAGCAGTCCAGCCGGCCGGCAGTCACGGTGGTAAGGACGCACTTGACCGCTGGTCGGTTTAGCGTTATTCTGCCGCCGCGCGACGTTGGGGGGCCGGGGAATGGGTTTGTTGCGCGCGTCGGCATCATTTATGCCTATTGGGACGTCCTGCTCAGTGGATTGCCCTGGCAGCCGCTGCCCAGCAGGCTTCTGAGGAATAGCAGGCATGGAAGCAGTCTGCATCTGGTTGTGCCTGGGGCTGGTGGCGGCGGCCGCTTTGATTTCACTGATGCTGGGCCTGCACACCTGGGAGCATCGGCGGTACGTCCGTAGTTGCTTCAGAAATACCACGCGATATAAGCCCACCGGCAGAGCGGCTGTGTTTGCCCCATGCAAGGGTAACGATCTCGACTTGGCGGGAAACTTGCATGCTCTTTTCCACCAGGACTACCACGATTACGATCTGACGTTCGTGGTCGAAAGCCCCGATGACCCAGCCTGCGCGCCGGTTCGCCGGCTGATAAGCGAACACCCGCGGGTGCGTGCCCGGCTGCTGGTAGCCGGGGCGGCGCAAGATTGTGGACAAAAGGTACATAATCTGCTGGAGGCTACCGCGCTGCTCGGGCCAGAGGTGGAGTACCTGGTTTTTGTGGATTCTGACGCTCAACCGCGGCCGGAGTGGCTCCGGATGCTGCTGGCGCGGCTGGATCGGCCGGAGCTTGGGGCCGCGACTGGGTACAGGTGGTTCGTGCCGGCACGTGCCACCGCGGCCAACTGCCTGGTGTACAGCATCAACTGTGCGGCAGCGGTGTTGTTGGGCAGGCGGAGGGATTATTGGGTCTGGGGCGGCTCTTGGGCGATTCGGCGCGAGCGCTTCGAGTCGCTGGAAGTGCGCAAGGCCTGGGCGGGTATGCTCAGCGATGACTTGGTGGTCAGCCGGCTGTTGCGCCGACATGGGCATACTGCCCGGTTCGAGCCGCTGGCGATGGTGGCCTCGCCGGTGGATTTCTCTTTGGCGTCGATGCTCAGTTTTTTGCGGCGGCAGTATCTGATCGGGAGGTTCTATGCATTTGGTTGGTGGCTGGCGGGCCTTCTGACCACCAGTTTGATGGCGATTTCGTGGCTGACTGCCCCGGTGCTGCTGATGCACTCGCTGCGTGGAGGACAGCCCGGCATTTGGCTGACCAGCGGGGCCACGGGGCTGCTCTACCTGTTGGGGGTGTACCGGGGCTGGTTGCGACAGTCGCTGGTGCGTACCTATTTTCCCCAGCTTGCCAACAAGCTGAGAGTTCCCGCGCTGGTAGACATCCTCGCCGGTCCACTGGTAACGCTGGTAAGTTGGCTAACTCTGCTCAGTTCTGTGGTCGGGAGCACGCTGCATTGGCGCGGAGTCAGTTATCGGCTTGGCCGCGGCGGCAGGGTGGAGAAGATCCAACGGCGTGCTGAGCACGCAGGTGGCTCGTCTGAGTGGGTATTGCCATTGCCTGATCGCCCAGCGGTGGACTGTTCCGACTGGGAACATACCGAGCCGGCCTGGGACATATTGCGTACGGCCCACTGGCCGCGTCAGGATGCCGCTTGAGGCATCGTTGGAACTCTTCAGTGTGGCACCCTGCGCCGGTGCCCGCTCAGCCGGCAGCCCTGCTCGTGTGTGCATCTCGATTGCAGGTGGATAATTTGCTCCGGGCAGTAGGCTTGCCCATTTTCCGGCCCAAACCGGTAGCGGGGTGCCACTGTTTGACAAGCCAGCAGTTTACCATGCGCCGGCAATTGATCCATCTAAGATATTGCCAATTGCCCACCGACGAAACTAACCCACGCCGCTGGTTCAGCGTGCCCGCAGCGCCTCGAGGTTGCCCTGTCGGAAGGCGGCGGCCATGGCCAGCGGCACCTGGGCTTCAGCCAGAATGACCTGGGCACGATTGGCTGCCACTTGGGCCTTCATCTCTTGTTCGCGGGCGGTGGCCAGCGCGCGGCGTTCTTCGGCTTTAGCGCGGGCGACGCGGGTGTCGGCCTCGGCCTGGTCGGCCTGAAGGCGGGCGCCGATGTTCTCCCCCACGTCGATGTCGGCAATGTCGATCGAGACGATCTCGAAGGCGGTCTGGGCGTCCAGCCCACGCTCCAAAACGGCCTTGGAAATGCGGTCGGGGTTCTCCATTACGTCGAAGTGGCTCTCGGCCGACCCGATGGCCGTGATGATCCCCTCGCCCACGCGGGCGATGATCGTCTCTTCGGTCGCCCCGCCGATGATCTGCTTCAGATTGGTGCGCACCGTCACACGGGCGCGCACGCGCAGTTCCACGCCGTTGCGGGCGATGGCGCTGAGGCTGGTCTTGTGCGATCGTTTTGGGTCCGGGCAGTCGATTACCCGTGGATGGACGCTGGTCTGCACGGCCTCCAGCACGTCGCGCCCGGCCAGGTCGATGGCTGCCGCCCGGTCGAAATCCAAATCCAGGTCGGCCCGGTGCGCAGCGATTATCGCCCGGATTACTTTCAGCACATCTCCGCCGGCGAGGTAGTGGGCTTCGAGTCGGCGGGTGGTTATGCCGGTTTCTGTTTCTTTGCCCAGGCCTGCTTGAGTGGCCATGATCTTCGCCCGGACGATAAGCCGCGCGTCCACGCGGCGCAGGCTCATGCCCACCAGACTCAGCAGGCTTACGTTGGCGTTAGACATGTAGGCCTGGAACCAAAGCTGGCCGTACATGACGATCAGCAGCAGCAGGATCAGCGCGAATATGCCGAAAACGATTACGGCAAATATTACCCACGGCAAGTAACTCGTCCGTTCCACGGCTGCGGCCAAGAGCAATCCAAGCGACATAGAACCCTCCGCAGGTTGGCTGACTGTGCAGCAGGTCGACGTTAAACAGGACAGACGTCCGCCCGGGCTGCGATGAGCGGCAACCACACGTCCAGCCCGCAAATGCCATCTGCTCGTTGCAGCCTTCGAGCAGCACCCCGATGCGCGTAAAGCCCTCCGCGCCGCCAGCAGGAGTCTAACCGGAGCATAGCCGGCTGCGCTCAGCCTGCTCCGTAGCAGGCGGCACACGGGTTACCGTTTCGCAACGCCGGGCGCTGCGTGCGCAGCGTTGGCAGCGGCTAGTCAAACCAGATTATACTGATAGAATAGTGGTTGGGTAGCCAGAAGCGTGGATTGGCCTTGGGGGGAGGGTCCGTAG
>Ga0209101_1001886_pt1 | contig 14706 bp, 10 predicted proteins | sample ConPoolayeCmetaG_FD_185481 | JGI IMG/M metagenome (GOLD analysis project Ga0209101, IMG submission 185481) | Hot spring microbial mat communities from California, USA to study Microbial Dark Matter (Phase II) - Cone Pool mat layer C metaG... ...
CGCGCCCTAATTTCGGATGAACTCTAATTCATCTTGTACTCCATTGTACATATTGTACTCCATTGTACATACCGGGCGTCAGGAAAACGTCAGGAGTTTTGACGGTGGTCGCAAAAAGGGGTATAATGTAGTTACCCAAGTGTCCACATCCGAAAGGAGTGTTGAATGGAAGAGATCGGTATCCGCGAACTCAAGGCCCGTGCCTCAGAACTGGTGCGCGCGGTCAAGGAGCGCCGCGCCCGTTACCTGATCACCCAGCGCGGCAAGCCGGTGGCCGTCCTGTTGCCGGCGGACGCTGTCCCGCCCCGGCCCGACCCGGATGAGGTATGGGCGCGGCTGGAAGCGCTGGGCGAAGAGATCGCGCGCAACTGGCAGAGCGAGAAAAGCGCGGTGGAGATCCTCTCGGAGATGCGGCGATGAGCCAGGTCTTTACGATTGATGCCAGTGTCTTTGTCAGCGCCTTTACGCCCTCCGAGCCAGCCCATCCGGCCAGCAAAGCCTTTCTGCGCCAGATACGACAGAGCGACGCGGCGCTGATCCTGCCCACCCTGGTCATCGTCGAGATCGCCGCGGCCATCGGGCGGGGGCAGGGCAAACCCGACCTGGGCTATGCGTTTGCATTGGAAGTTGGACGTTTTCCGGGCCTGACCCTGGTCGCGTTGGACGACACCCTGGCGCAGGAGGCCGCCGAACTCGCCGCCCGGCACCGCCTGCGCGGCAGCGACGCGGTCTACGCTGCGGTGGCGCGGCGCTTCGGGGCCGCACTGGTCACGCTGGACACGGAGCAAGGCGAACGCGCCGGCGCGGTGGTGCCGGTGCAAAGGCCTGAGGAGAAATGACAGGAGTCAGAGGTGTCCAGACTTACGCTTACCTTGTTCGGCTCCCTCGCCATCACCCTGGACGGCCGCCCGGTCACCCACCTGGAATCCGACAAAGTGCGTGGCCTGCTGGTACGGCTGGCGCTGGAGCCGGAGCGCGCCTTTCGCCGGGAAACGTTGAGCGCGCTTTTCTGGCCGGAGGCGGCGCCGGAACGGGCCGCCCAGAACCTGCGCCAGGCCCTCTACGCCTTGCGCCAGGCCATCGGCGACGCTTACCTGCTGGTGACGCCACAGACCGTCCAGTTCAACGCCGCCGCCGATGTGGAGGTGGATGTGCTGACCTGGCGCGCGCTGCTGCGCGAGACGCAGACCCACCGCCACCGCCGCCGCGAGACCTGCCGCCCCTGCCTGGCGCGGTTGGCGCAGGCGATAGACCTCTACCGCGGCGATCTGCTGGCCGGCTTTGCGTTCAAGGATTGCCCGGAATTCGAGGACTGGCTGACGGTCGAGCGCGAGCGGCTGCACGTTCAGGCGCTGGAGAGCCTGACCTTGCTGGCCGATGACGCCGAACGGCGCGGCGACTATCCGACGGCGCAGGCCTACCTCCGGCGGCAACTGGCTCTGGAACCCTGGCAGGAAGAGGCCCACCGTCAATTGATGCGCCTGCTGGCGCTGGAAGGCCGGCGCGCGGCGGCGCTGGAGCAATACGAACTCTGCCGGACGACGCTGGCCGACGAACTGGGCCTGGCCCCGACAGAGGCAACCCACGCTTTGGAGACGCAGATCCGCGCCGGGGTCACGCTGCCCGCCGTCCTCCATCTCCCCCCGGATTTGCCCGCGCAACTCACCTCCTTCGTGGGCCGGGCGCGCGAACTGGCCCTGCTGGAGGAGCGCCTGACGAACCCCAACACGCGCCTGATCACCCTCACCGGGCCGGGCGGGGTGGGCAAAACCCGCCTGGCGTTACAGATCGCCGCGGCGCTGGCCGACCAATTCGCCGACGGGGTTGCCTGGGCGCCGCTGAGCGAGGCCCGCGACGAAACCGACCTGGCGCTGGCCGTCGCCCAGGCGCTGCGCCTCAGCCTGGCCGGCGCGCAGGCCCTCCGCGCGCAACTGCTCGACGCCCTGCGCCGAGACCGGCGCGAGGTGCTGCTGGTGCTGGACAATTTTGAGCAATTGCTACCCGCCGGCGCCGGCCTGGTCCTGGACATCCTGCGCGCGGCCCCGAATCTAACGCTGCTGGTCACCTCGCGCGAGCGGCTGAACTTGCAGGCCGAAGCGGTGCTCTCGCTGGACGGCCTGGCGCTGACGGCGGAGGCCGGGGAGGTGTCCGAGGCCGCGCGCCTGTTCGCCGAGCGTGCCGGACACGCCCGGCTGGGCTTCACGGTGGCCGCAGACCAGCAGGCCGCCGTCGCCGACATCTGCCGGATGCTTGCCGGCTCGCCCCTGGGGATTGAACTGGCCGCCGCCTGGACGGGGGACCTGGCGCCCGAACGCATCGCCGCCGAGATCCGCGGCACGCTGGACTTTCTCGCCTCCGCCCAGCCCGATCTCCCCGAACGCCATCGCAGCCTGCGCGCGGTCTTTGCCGGCTCCTGGAAGTTGCTCACGGAAACCGAGCAGGCGGCGCTGATGCAGGTGGCGGTCTTCCGCGGCGGCTTTCGACCGGAGGCGGCGCAGGCGGTGGCCGGCGTATCCGCGCCGACGCTGCGCGCGCTGGCGCACAAATCGCTGCTGGCCTGGGATGAAGCGCAGGGCCGCTACGCCTTGCACAACGACATCCGCTACTACACGCTGGAAAAACTGGAGGCGCAGCCGTCCCTGGCGCAGCAGGTGCGCGCCCGTCACGCTGCCTTTTTTGCCGATTTCCTCCAACAGCGCGAGGGCGCCCTGCGCGGGCCGCAGCAGGTGCCGGTCCAGGCCGAGATCGAACCCGACCTGCCCAATCTGCTGGCCGCCTGGGAGTGGGCGCTGGCCCGGCGCGACACGGCGCTGCTCGCCCGCCTGGTGCACGGATTGTTTGCCTTCTACGAATCCAAAGCCTGGTTCAGGGAAGGGGTCCGCATCCTGCAACCGGCGCTGGACTGGGCCGGGGAGGCCGGTGGCGCCGACCCCGACGCCGCGCGCCTCCTGCGGCGTTTGCTGGGGCGACAGGCCGCGCTCCATCGGCAAATGGGGCAGTACGAGCAGGCGCTCGCACTGCTGGAAGCGGGCCTGGCCCTGCCGGGGCTGCCATCCGATGAAGAACACGCCTTTTTGCTGCTGCAGCGGGCCTGGGTAGCCTTTTTGCAGGCGCAGTACGCCCAGGCGCGGACGTGGGCCGAAGCAGGCCTAGCGCGTTATCGGGCGCTGGGGCGGCTGGCGGGCAGCGGCGATGGCCTGGCGCTGCTGGGCTGGACGGCCTACGAGTTGGGTGACTATGCGGCGGCGGAGGCCCTGTGCCGCGAGGCGCAGGCGGTGTGCGAGCAGACGGGCTACGCCTGGGGCGTGCAATACGCAGTCTATGGGCTGGGGCTGGTCAAACGGGCGCAAGGGGATTATGCGACGGCGCAACAGTGCTTCCGGGAAACCCTGGCGTTCTGTGAACAGATCGGCTATCTCTGGGGGATGGCGCAGGCGCACATCAACCTGGGGCTGACGGCACTGGCCCAGGGCGAGGCGCAGACGGCAGAGGGATTCTTTCGCCAGAGCCTCAGTCTCAGCGAGTCCATTGAACACCGCTGGGGCATCGCTCAGAGTTACGAGGGATTGGGCGAGGTGACCCTGGCCGGCGGGGATTGCCTTGCGGCGCAGACCTGGGCGCAGCGCGGCCTGGCGCTCTATCAACAGATGCAGGACCGCGACGGGCAGGCGGATTGTCTGCTGATCTTGAGCGCGGCGGCGCAGGGGCGCGGCGATCGGGCTGCTGCCTGGCAGGCGCTGGAGCAGGCCGAGGCGCTCCTCCGCGCCTCGGAAAACGGCTTCCGCGCCGCGCGGGCGCTCTGTCGGCGGGCCGAACTCCTGCTATGGGAAGGGCAGACCGCGCAGGCCGGGGCTCTGTTCGCCGAAACGCGGCGTCACCCGGCCTGCGAGGCGCACATCCGCGCGCGTGCCGCGACGGGAAGGGCATGCGGAGGGGATTCCTCCAGTGCGGTCTTCCCCAACGGGTGAGCCTGGATCACGACACGGTGTTCTATGACAATGTTTCTTCTCTCTTCCCGACGCTGATTCACTTATGGCTGGTGGCTCTGGGCGTGGAGGTGCGGTTTATTCAGCACCCACCCCCGCGAGGGCACAGCCGGATTGAACGGACGCACCGGACGGTTCATCAGCAGGGCCTTGAGGGCCAACATCCGGCCGATGGGATGGCGCTCCAGCGAGGATTAGACGAGCGCCGGGAGTTTCTCGGCAGCCGGTATCTCTCCTCGTCCCTGGGTGGGCGACCGCCACTGGTGGCCTTTCCCGAAGCCCGCCATTCGGGGCGGCCGTATCGCCTGGAGTGGGAGGAGGAGTTGTTGGATATGCAACGGGTGGCCGATTATCTGGCCCATGTCCGCTGGTATCGGCGAGTCAGTTCCCAGGGGCAGGTGGCGGTGGGAGCCATATGTACCATTTAGGAAAGGCCTATGCCCGGCAAGAGGTGGAAGTCACCTTTGATCCCCAGACCTGGGAACTGGTCTTTCAGCCGAGCAGATAGACGGGACCAACAATGCGGCGGAGCGGGCGATTGGGTGGTGGGTGAAAGAGCGGTATCGGAGCATGCGGGGGTACAAACGAGAAGAGTCAGCGGTGAATGTCAGCCGACTGCTGGCATGGTGCGGGAATCATTTGCACCAGGGGGGAGCGCCACTGGCCCTCCTGCTGGCCTGAGGGATTTGGGAAGAAAAGAAAGAACAGCAGGCAGGGCTGCCTCTCTCCCCCCTTTTGCCGAATTTTGAACAATCACTGGACCGCCGCCATTTTCTGGACGACCCGGAGGTTGCCCGGCGTTCGGGGCTGCGCATCGGGACTCCCGGGGATTTCATTGCCTGGTTTCGGACCCTTCTGGAGCAGAAGTAGACGGAGGGCCTGCCTTTTTGTTGGCTGTCCCCTCTGGTGCTCCCCCCTCATCTCTACGCCCCTGTCTTCCCTTCTCAGATGGATTTGACATCTCCTGTGACATCTGGTAAAATAGCCATACAACGATACTTGTATTTCCCGACACCCCCTCTGGGTGTCGTACAATGTGTCAAAAACGGGGGTCTAACGGCCCTCAAACCACGTCGTACAATGTTTTTCGTTCACCCAAAGACACCGAGACACAGTGTCTTTCTCCGCGTCTTTGTGCCTTGGGTGAGGTTCAGGAGGCGTCCAATGTGGGATGAACAGGTCCAACTGTTCCTGGAACAGCACTCCGGCATCACCCGGCGGCGCTACGGCGACGCCCTGCGGGAGTTCGCCGAATGGTACCGCGCCTCCTACGGCGAAGCCCCCGACATCCGCCTGCTCACCCCCCAGGAGGTCCGGGAGTACGTCTCGTACCTGACCACCGTTCGCCGCCTGAAGGCCGCCTCGGTCAACGTCCGCCTGGCGGCGATCCGTTCCCTGGCCCGCTTCCACGAGCGGGAGTTGCGGGTGCGGGGGCCCCGGCAGGAACGCCCGCCGGTGGAGGCGCTGGACGGGCGGGAGTTGGGACGGCTGATGGCCGCGCTGGAGGGGGAGGACTGGATTTCCCGCCGCAATCGGGCGATGGTGGCGCTGATGGCCCGGGCGGGGCTGCGGGTGGGGGAGGTGCTGGCGTTGAAGCCAGAGGACGTAGAACTGAACGCCCGGAGCGGCTGGGTGCTGGTGCGGAAGGGGAAGGGGATGAAGGAGCGGCGGGTGCCGCTTTCGGCGGAGGCGCGGCGGGAACTGCGGGAGTACCTGGAGGTGCGCCCGCAGCGGTCGGGGCCGCTGTTCTTTTCCCGCACATATCAGCCGCTGACGGGGCGGGACGTGCAGCGGGTGGTAGTGGAGGCGGCGCGGCGGGCGGGGCTGGGGAAGCGGGTGACGCCGCATACGCTGCGGCACACGTTCGCCACGCGCTTTTTGCAGGCGGGAGGCGACCTGGCGACGCTGCAGATGGTGCTGGGGCACGCCAGTCTTTCCACCACGGCCCGCTATCTGCATCCGGATGCGGGACGGGTGCAGGAGATGGTGGAGGAACTGTAGCATTTTGAAGACTCAAGCGATGGTAGCCCAAGATTGGAATTGACAAACCGTCCTGTTATGATATACTCAAAATAGTAAGGCGTTTTCCAACAAAAGCCCTTCTAATCCCGCTCTGTCTCCACCACCTCAGACTTGATAGCGCGTTCCGGCCGATAACTGTTCTCGGTGCTCTTATCACTTTTGACTGGAGGTTTGCCTCTGGGGTGATCGTGGCGGCCCGCCGGTGACCAACGGAAGAGAGGCCCTCTGGTGAGAATGGGTACTGGTTCCGCAGAAGGAGGGGAGGATGGGGAGGCTATTCGGCGCGGACGGAATTCGGGGAGTGGTGGACCGTCATCCTCTTCGGCGGGAGGACGCCGAGCGGCTGGGCCGGGTGGTGGGGGCTTGGCTCCGCCAGCATACGCCGTTGCCGGCCTTTCTGGTCGGCACAGATACCCGGGAGTCCTGCTATCGGCTCAAATCCGCATTTGTGGAGGGCCTGGCCCGCGCAGGTGTTCGGGTGGTGGACGGTGGGATTCTGCCTACCGCCGCGGTTTCCTACCTGATTGCCAGCAAGGGGTTCTTCGCTGGTGGTGCTATGATCTCCGCTTCCCATAATCCCATTGAGGAGAACGGGATCAAGATTTTTAACCATCGGGGCATCAAAATAGATGACCAGGCCGAACAGACCCTGGAAGACCTCTTCTTCGGCGATGTTCCTCTCCCCTTTGAGATTCGCCCTGCTACCATCACCGAAGAGCCCGGGTATGCCTGGCAGTATGCCCACGCCCTGGCACGGGAATACCAGGGGTATCCCTGGGAGAATTGTCGCATCGTGGCGGATTGCGCAAATGGAGCATCTTATCAGTTGGGGCCGCTGGTGCTGGGGCAACTGGGCGTGAACTGCACGGTGCTGAATGCGTCCCCCGATGGCGTGAACATCAACCGGCAGGCCGGCAGTGAATTCGTCCGGGCCAATCCCCGATGGCTGGCCGCGAAGGTCCGGGAGTATGGCGCAGACCTGGGGATTGCCCTGGACGGCGATGCGGACCGCCTGCTCCTGGTGGACCGGGACGGCTGCCTGTACGACGGGGATATGGCGATGGCCATCCTGGCGCTGAAACTCCGGCGGGAGAAGGCATTACGTCAGGACACAGTGGTCGCCACAGTGATGAGCAATTCAGGTCTCCCGTACTACCTTCGTCACCAGGGGATTGTCGTCCAGCAGGTGCGCAATGGGGATAAATACGTTACGGAAGCGCTGGTGGCTGGCAACCTGACCCTGGGGGGCGAAGAGATCGGGCACGTGATCCTGCATACGGATGACGCCCATGTGACCGGGGACGGCCTGCGCACTGCTCTGACCATACTGGCCGAACTGGCCCGCTCTCCCGGCACATCTCTCCGCGACCTGGCGCCGGGGATGCGCAAGTGGCCCCAGGTCAAGGCCTCTATCTGGATCGGGCGGCGCGTGGATGTGCCCCCCGACGACATCCCGGGCCTGGCGGGCCTCCTGCAACGAATTCGGGAGGAGATTCCGGACCTGACTCGCCTGGAGTGCCGACCGGCCAGCACAGAACCCGTTTACCGGGTGATGTTAGAGGCACGGTACACGCCGGTGAACGCCCTGGCGCAGCATGTGCTTCGCCTGGCTGAACCCATCCAGAAGCACTTCAATACCCAGGGGCGCCCTGTGGAGGTGCTGGACTGCGTGTCAGGAGGACGGGTGCCGCTGGATGGGAGTCCCTCTTTCCGCTAAAAGAGGCCGAACACATCCAGGAACAGCCCGCGCGCCAGTTCCTCCGGGAGGTGATATTCCGCAATCCATTGGGGAAGGTGTTCCTGGGTGATCTCCCGGACCAGTTCGGGCGGGCAAATCTGGAAGCGCCGATAGATTCGGGCGTAGGTCAGGCGGTGGGCGAAGGCCTCACCCGAGTAGGTGTTGAAGTAGTACACGGCCAGCAGATACGAGCGCGCCGTCTGGAGTAAAGCCTCGCGTGTGGGCACATCCCCAGGTTTTCCCTCCCTCTGAGCCTCTATGCGTCCCCGCTCAAAGGAGATGGCCCCGGCCAGCAGTTCCACCTGCCCCATCAGTTTGTAGTAGGCGTCCACCCGCTCCGCCTCGGGCATTTCTGCCAGCCCGATGCCGGGGCGAATGTGGTAACTTTCCGGTATTTTTGTCCGAATTTCCTCCAGGAGCCGTTCTGCCTCATCGTATTCTCCAGCCCGGGCAAGCAGCACGGCCATATCCTGAAGGGAATCCAGTTCTTCTATAGGGTATCCGTGGCGCCGCGCGGCCTCAACGGCTCGCCGGAACCAGGTCCGCCCCTGAGAGAGCACCATCCGCTGTTCTGCCCCAGACGCGCCTTTATGCACCAGCAGCCAGTGGCGGGCCCGGTAGCAACAGGCCAGTTCGTTGCAGGCCTGAACTTCGCGAATCGGCTCCCGCACCGAGAGCGAGAAAATTCGCACCGCCTCTTTCAGGTCCGTCTCCGCCAGGTCCGCGTACCGGATAGCATCCTCCAGAGAAATCCCCAGTTCCCGCCATATATCCGCCATATTGCGGTAAATCATCCCCCGGGTCAGGGTGCCCAGACCGATGCCCCGCTCCACCTCGGCCCGCCGGAAGCGGCTCAGCGCGTCTTCTACCGCGCGCAGCGCGGGCTCTATTTGCCCGAAGCGGAGAAGCGCCTGGGCCAGCGAATTGGCGCTCAGTGCTTCCCGGTACGTCAGGCCGAGCCTTCGGCGAATCTCCATTCCGTTCCGGATCAACTGAAGGGACTGGAATTCCTGCCCCAACAGCGCGTAGACTCGCCCCATATTATCGTTAGAGTTGGCCAGTTCCTCCTCCAGGTCAGCGATGCGGAAGAACCGGACCGCCTGCCGGAAATCGTGGATGGCCTGGCCGTATTGTCCCAGGTACATCCAGCGGGTATAGCCCAGGTTGTTGTACGCGCGTCCCAGCACCAGGCACAACCGCCAGCGTTCAAAGGGATCCAGACCGTCCAGCGTCTGTTCCGTTGGCGCGTACGTTTCTTGAATCAGGGCGATGGCCCGGTTGTACATCTCCATCGCCTTGGGGATCTCATACCCGTACATCACCGCCTGGCCGTACCAGAGAAAGAGTTCGGCCATCGGGAGAGCATAGCGCTGAGGGTCAGCCCGATACATCTCTTCAGCCACAGCCAGCGTTCCTTCGCCAATCCGCCGGGCATCCTCCAGTTTTCCCCGCATCGTATAGCGGTTGACCCAGTGGATGGCGCTATCCAGGCGGAAATCGTCAAAGAGTTCCGGGAAGAGCACCCGGATATTCTCCCGGTCAATCGGGCTGCTCAGCGAATAACCGGGTTCCTGCTCCTCTTCGGGGGACGCGCTAACCAGGAACAGGGCCATCGCGTCCCGCAACCGCATATCCAGTCCCGTTTGGGCGCTGCGGATGGCCTGATTGATTTGTTGCAGGTACCACCGATAACCAGCGACCGGGTCCGCTCGCATCCGGTAGAAGAGGGAATCCACCAGGAGGTCAGGGTCCGGCACGGGGCGCTGCAGGCGGCCCAGGCGCGGGCGCATCTCCTCCTCGGCCCGGATGCGCTCCTCGTACCAGGCCAGGATGCGCTGGCTATCCCTCTGAGCCTGAACGGGCGTGAGGAGCACTTCGTCGCAGAGGGTATACATGGCATCGTGCAGAAAATAAGTACGCCGCCCAACCCGCTCATCGCTTCCGGGTTTCGCCACCGAAACCTCGCGCACCTTGATAAAGGGCAACTCTTCCATCCGCTCCAGTTCCCGGATCAGCGCGTCGGCTCGCTGGGGTTCCAGAGAGCGGAGCAGGTCGGCGAACACCCCGTTGCGCGCCAGCGCCAGGTAGCGGAGCAGGGTCTGGCGCTCCGGGCTGGCCCGGTTCATATATGTCTCAATGAGCGATCGTTCCACTTCTTTCAGTCCATCAGAGGCCTGCAATGCCCGGCGGATATCGGCCGGGTTTCCAGTCTCCAGCAGGGTCTGAAGAGCCATATCCAGCAAGAGCGGGTTGCCGCCCGTGCGTTCCGCCAGAAGAAGTTTGAGGTCTTCAGTCAACAGTCGCCGGAGAGCCGGATACCGCTCATTGCGGTTCCTGAGGAATTCCTCCAGTTCCTCTGCGTCCAGTGCCCCCAGGCGGACGCGGTGGAGTTCTATCGGTGGTAATCCAGGCCGCTCCTGGTTGGCCTGCTGGACAATCCGCTCCAGGGCCTCGTAAAACCGGTCGGCCTTCCGGCCCAGGAAAAGCACGACGCCCTGCCGAAGGCGGGCGACCTGGAAGAGGAGCCAGCCCATCACCGAGGCGGTGTCATCAAAGAAACCCATCTCTTGCTGAGTGGGGTCGGCCGCGCTCTCCAACCGTTCCACGGTATCAAAAGCCAGCACCGGTCGCCAACTCTTTGCCACTTCCCCCAGCCCCTCGGCGAAGGCACTCTCCACTTTTCGGCGCTGTTCCTCCAGGCTGGCGCCAACCACGCCTCCCTTAAACCAGGCATCGTAGATATCCCGGGCATCCCGGTACGCATCAAACTCAAAGCCGCGCTGGGGGAGGGCCTGGATCAGGCGCCGCTCAATCCCCTGGTTGCTGTTGGTGTCGGGGTCGTAGATGTCCAGAATCCCCGACCAGGCGATTTTCCCCATCCGGGCGGGCTCGTAGCCCGTTGGACTGCCCAACCGCGTGCCCAGGTCACGGGCCAGGAAAGTCTTCCCCATCCCCGCAGGGGCCTCCACCAGGTAGATCACGGTGGAATTGTCCTCCGTAATGATTCGCTGGTAAATCTCCTCCGCGATACGGCGGGAAATCCAGAGGCGCGTCATCGGTTCACCTCCTGAACTTGCTGAATGATTTGGGTGGCTGCATGAGCGGCCGATTCCAGGAGCCGGGTGATGCGCTCAAAAGCGGCGGGGCCCAGCAGGGCCTGTAATTCTTCCCTTGTGGCTTCATCTCCCGCACCCGTCTTCCAGGCCCACAGGACCTTCTCCCAGGGGGCCCCCAACCACGTCCCCAGGGTGTCCTCTATCCACCGGGTGCATACCTTCCCGGCCTCTTCCTTCCCGAAATGGGCCTGGGCCGTGTGATATAGAGCGCTGACCAGCGAGCGGTGGAGATAGGCGGCCCGTTGGGCCTCCTGCTGATAATAACCAGCAGCAATCTGATGAATGCGCCGGAACTGCTCCGGGTCGCGATGGAGGACGCCGCGCGCCAGAAGGCGGCGGACCGTGCTCTCCCGAAACCGATAGGCGCCAACCTCTCCATCCCAGAACACCAGGCCTTTGCGGATCAGTTCTTCCAGACGCTCCACGTACTCGCTATAGAAACTCTCTGTATCTTCTGCAGAGAGGACCGGGCGCAAGGCTGCGAGGTCAAACACAGGGAATAGGCTGGCGACCTCCGCCAGTTGGCGGGTTTCCCCGGAGAGACCATTCAGGAACAAATCCGCAACTTTCCGGTCCATCTCTTCCGGAGGAATGTTCGGTTCCTCCTGAAGCCAGGCCAGCACCTGGGGATGACCCAAACTTATCGCAAAGGCCTGATCTGGGTCCATTTGCTGCTCCCTGGCCCATTCCGCCACATCTTCCCGACGGAGGGGAGGAATATGCAGATTGCGGGCCGAGATGCGTACATCGTAATCGCGCCACTGAATGAGGGGAGCGCGACTGGTCACAATGATCAATGTGTCCCCGCGCCGGACCAGTTCGCGCAGGACCTGGCGCTCAAAAGTGAAGAACGGCTCTCCGTCGCCGGTGTGGAGAAGTTCATCCAGGTTGTCCAGCAGAACGAGTTTCTTGCTCTCATTGGGAGCATCCCGGACAGCCGTCAGGACCTGCGATGCCAGGACCTCGGGAGGGGATGTACGGAAATCCCAGGGGCCTGATAGCAGCAGAGCATCTCTTGCATATTTGTCCCGTACTATGTTCAGGAAAGTCGTCTTGCCCCCTCCGGGGCCCGCCCAGAAAGTGAGCACCGATGGCCCCTCAGGGGTAGAGAGGCGAGTAATGCTTTCCTCAACAACTGCCAGAATATGCTGGTAACCTTTCATCAATGTAATCATCATCCGCCTCCCAGGGCTCACGGCAGTATCCTATAAAGATGGGCGGATCCGGTATCCGCGACCTCTAACTGTCTCTACCCAACCGGGATCCACGCCCTGTTCCCGGAGTTTCTGTTTCATTCGCCGGACAGCTTCATCTATTGCACGTGAGGTCACGCCGGCAGGGTCATCTTTGGGCCAACCAGCGCGAGCCAGGTCCTCAGGGGAGCAGATGCCGCCCCCGGCGCGCACCAGGCAGCGGAGCAGAGCGTGATAACGACCGGTAAGGATTACCTCCCGGTTCTGGAAGAAAATCCTATCTCTCTGCAAATGAAATGGTAAGTCTGCAACAGGAGGTTGTCCCAGAATCCAGCCCCGGCCCTCCTGCCTCCACCATTCTTTTACATCTTCCCAGGTTGTCGGCCGGATTAACCGGGGTGGAGAGTCTTCGCGACAGTGAAAGCGCAGCAACTGGTCGGCCAGACAGACAGCAGCGCGGGGATTCCCTTCCGCCAGGGATGCCAGTTCATTGTCTATTCGGGCTGCGAATCCACCAGATGGATCGCATAGTTCTCCTAAAGACTGGTAGGGTGCTGCCTTACTTTCTGAGAAAGCAATCATTCTCTGGCGGATCAGCCGTTTCAAGTCTTCCGGATCCCAGCGCAAATCCCCTATCCGGTACCGGTCCAGCCGTAGACCCTTCCGTATCAAAGCATCTTTCAGCCACGCGGGGAGGAAATAGCGGAAGGCGACCCCTTTCACCGAGTGCAACCGGGGATCCATCAGGCATGAGAGCAACTGGATCATGATGGGTTGTTCTTGCAACTCTGGCACTTCGTCCACTTCATCCACCAGGCAGATGACCAGACGGACACTGGCTGCTGATGCCAGTTCCTCCAGAGACTCATATCCCGGTGGGCATCGCAATCTTCCGGTTACTCGGAGGGTTCTCATCAGTTCATCAACATTCCGTGCGCATTGGGAGCCTACTGCCCAAAGGGGCAGGTCAACCTTTTCCAAGAGAAAAGGGATTACCGGGACATCATACTCCATAGCAAATAAGACTTCTCGCTCCATCCATACGGAGTCCCTGCTTCGTTGGGAAAGCACGGGGATCATGGCCCGTGCGTTTTGAATTCGTTCCTCCAGTTCCTTACACCAGCGGCGGCCTTTATGGAGTTTCCGATCATACCAGATGGCGACGCCCGCTTTTTCCAGGCGCTCGGCCAGTTCATCCACATACGAACGATCTTCGTGCGCGTAGGCCAGAAAAACCGCACCGGCACGGGCTGAGAGCAGTCTGGACATCCATCGTGGGCGCTGCTCTTCAGGCAACGAGGGAATTGCCAGTTCTACCAGGGTTTCGGCCCAGTGGTCCAGCGTCAGTGTACCCGGAGAACCCGCTTTCTGTAGCGTTCTATCCAGTGTTTGCCAGTTACATTCTAAAGCGAGAATATCGGATGCAGGGTTAACTGGACGACATCGGGCTGCTACCATCATCCGCAGCGAGGTCTTACCGCTACCCCTCTCACCGAAAATAGCCCAGGGTTGCGGGTCTTCTATTAGATCAGTGAGACGCAAAGGACCCAGTGGAACAAAGTACGTGGAGAGATCACGGTCCTTCTGGGCTGAATAATCCTGGAAAGGATTCTCCTCAAGATTTACCGTCTTCAACCATTTCAAGAAGATATCCTGATCCGCAGTGGTTTGGCTCATCGTTGATCACCTCTTGACCATCAGCCGCTCATTGGTTCGGGTCCACCATAGAGACGATTTCCCATAGACTGCGAATTTGTTGGACTTCGCCTCCAGAGCAACCGTTCCGGTTCACCCAGAAGGCAGCATGGATACCCGCCTTTGTGGCAGCCTTAACGAAATCGGGGCGATCGTCCACAAACAGGATGTGTCCTTGAGTGTTGTTGACAAGGCTCATGGCTTGACGAAAAATCTCCCGTTCCGGCTTAGCGCATCCGCAGCGGTGAGACCAGACAACAAAATGAAAGTAGGGCTGGAGTTCCAGGTGGTGGAGAATTTCTTCAGCGGACGGAAAAGAGTTAGAGATGATTCCCAATGCTATTCCCATTTCCTGCAATTGGTCCAAGACCGGCTTTACCTCTGGAAACGGTACAAAGGACTCCCGGTCTATCGGCACCGAGGCAAGCCATTTAAGAAGACGGGGAGGATGCGGGGTAATTCCCAGCCGATCCAGCACTGCGCGGTAAAACCACTGCCAGTAATGCACCTCATCTTCCTTTGTCTGGACCCACAAGAAATCCCTTGGTGTTCGCTTATTCCATTCCTCTCGTTCTGCTTGTTTTAAATCCGTAATGCTGATAGGATAACCAGCATATGTCTGAATAAGCCGCACGGATTCTTCGCGAAGGCGGGGGTTAATTTCCACAAGCGTATCACCAAAATCAGAGAAGACGACCTGGATGTCCATAATGCACCCTCAATGCACAAGAGATGGGCTATAGAATAGACCAATAAAGAAGCCAGTTATAATGCTATCAGTATGGTGGCTAAGATTTCTTTGCATTTATTATCCACTTCTGGGCACAGGAAGTCAATAGGGAAACTCCACACTTTTCCCACACTTTCCCCACACCTCTGCCGGGGACCCGCGGGTGCGTTCTCACATCAGGCAGAAGCATTTTGCCAGAGTGGTGGCCGCTATCACTCCCAGGGCC
>Ga0209101_1001887_pt1 | contig 14704 bp, 10 predicted proteins | sample ConPoolayeCmetaG_FD_185481 | JGI IMG/M metagenome (GOLD analysis project Ga0209101, IMG submission 185481) | Hot spring microbial mat communities from California, USA to study Microbial Dark Matter (Phase II) - Cone Pool mat layer C metaG... ...
GCCCTACACGAGACCACGCTGGACCTGGCCAGTCACCTCGATTTGGACGCCCTGCTGGAGGCGATCATCGTGCGCTCGAGCCAGCTCCTGGAAACGCACCACGGCTTCATTTCCCTGCTAAATCCGACGGAAGACAAACTGGAAAAGAAAGTGAGCATCGGTCGCTTTGCCGAACTCGGACATTTCTGCACCCGACGGGGTGAAGGACTGTGCGGGCGCGTATGGGAAGCCGACCGGCCGGTCATCATCGCCCGCTACGACGACTGGCCCGATCGCCTGCCCGGGATGCAGCCGGGGCTGTTCGGGAGCATGGCCGGCGTGCCGCTCAAAAGCGGCGAACAGTTTCTCGGCGTGTTGGGCCTGGCCTACGACGCGAGCGACCAGCGAATCTTCGGCGACGCCGAAGTTGAAGTGCTGGAACGATTTGCTCATTTCGCTTCCATTGCCCTGGACAACGCCCGTCTTTACGCTGAAGCGCAGGCGGCCAGAAAGGTGGCCGAGGCGGCCGACCGCGCCAAAAGTGCGTTTTTGGCCAGCGTCAGCCACGAGCTGCGCACGCCGCTCACCTCAGTGCTCGGTTTTGCCAAGGTCATCAAGAAGAAGATGGACGCCATCGCGCCGACCATTGTCAACAGCGATCCGAAAGTGGCGCGCGCCATCGAACAGATGAACACCAACCTGGACATCATCGTCTCTGAAGGCTCACGGCTGACGGCTCTGATCAACGACGTGCTCGACCTGGCCAAAATCGAATCGGGCAAGATTGAGTGGCACATGCGCCCCGTTTCCATCAAAGATGTCGTCGAGCAATCTGTTTCGGCCACGTCCTCTCTGTTTGAAAGCAAGAATCTGCCGGTTGTGTTGGATATAGCCGATGACCTGCCCGAAGTCATCGGCGACCACGACCGACTGGTGCAGGTGGTCATCAATCTGCTGTCGAACGCCGCCAAGTTCACACCGGCTGGCTCAGTGACTTGCCGCGTGCGCCGGGCAGACGGCCATTTGCTTGTCAGCGTCATTGACACGGGTATTGGTATTGACCAGGCCGATTTCGACAAAGTGTTCGAGCAGTTCGTGCAAGTGGGCAACACGCTGACCGACAAACCAAAGGGCACCGGCCTGGGCCTGTCCATCTGCAAGCAAATCGTAGAGCATCACGGCGGCAAAATCTGGGTCGAAAGCGAATTGGGCAAAGGGAGCAACTTTTCCTTCACCCTGCCTGTCGAACCAGCCAGGCCAGGCCGCGCGGACGTCTCCGAAAGTCCGGCGGAGCGAATGCACATCGTGGGCCTCGACGAGATGATGGCGCAGGTCAAGAAGCATGTCGTAGCCGCCGTCCCCGAACGGCCCAAGACAATCCTCGTGGTTGATGACGACCCGGCCATCCGCGAGCTGCTCCGTCAGGAGCTGACCTCGGAAGGCTATCTCGTCCAGGAAGCGGCCAATGGCGTGGAGGCTCTGGAAAAATTGCGCGCGCACCGGCCCGACCTGATCACCCTGGATGTCATGATGCCCCAGATGAACGGCTTCGAGGTCGTCAAAGCGGTCAGATCATCGCCGGACACGGTGGGCATCCCTATCATCATGATTTCCGTCACCGAGCAGCGAGAACGGGGCTATCGTCTGGGCGTTGACCGATATTTCACCAAGCCACTGGATGTCAGCGCGCTACTGCGGGAAGTAGACCAGCTCCTGGAACAGGGCCTGGCTCGCAAGCGCGTCCTGGTTGTAGACAACGACCCCGATGTCGTGAACAGCCTGGTAGAGGGTTTCAAAGAGCAGGGCTACAATGTCACAGCAGCGTATGGGTATCAAGATGGCCTGGAGAAAGTCCTGGCTGAGCAGCCGGACATTGTGGTGGCGCATTCACGCCTGTCAATAGAGGGTGACCTGCTCGGTCTGTTGCGCGACAAGAAAGGACCCGGCAATGCCTTCTTCTTTCTGTATGAATAGAATCTCAGTGAGATCTGTGCGTCTAGCGAGGTAGAGGATATGGGTTACAAAATTCTGATAGTGGATGACGAAATACACATTCGCCTGCTTATGGAACAGATTCTCGAAGACCTGGAGGAAGAGGGAGTGGAGATCCTCACCGCCGCGGACGGTCAGGAAGGATTGGAAGTCATCCAGACCGAGCGTCCGGCGCTTGTCTTTCTTGACGTGATGATGCCCAAAATGAACGGCTTCGATGTGTGTCGGACGGTGAAACATGACCTGCAAATGAAAGACACGCGGGTGATCATGCTCACGGCCAAGGGACAGGAGTATGACCGACAAATGGGCGAAGAGGCTGGCGCGGACCTGTATATGACCAAACCCTTCGACCCTGGCGATGTCCTGGAAAAAGCCAGAATGTTTTTGAGTTTGCAGCAATGAGATAATACTCCCGTTCTGCTGGCCGGGACCGGAGGTTTACGACATGGTTCCGATTACAAAAGAAAGCAAGCAGTTGCGTCGCCTGCTGAAGCGGCAGGCCAATCCCCTCCTGGAGCGATTGGCGACGATGTTGCCAGGTTATGGCCTGGCGCTGCTGGATTTCGACGGTGAACTGGTGGCGCAGGCTGGCGACTGGCCCGCGGCGTCGCTTGAAGCCCTGCAAGCGCAGGTCGCCGGTGCGGACTCAATCGAATCGCTGGACGAAATACCGGCTCTCCACGCGGGCGCACTGCACGTCCACCCCCTGAGACACGAAGCCGAGCCTGTTGGCGCGTTCGTCATCCACCATAAAGGCCGCGATGCACAGCTCGAGGCGGGAAAGGTCTTAATTCACATTCTCGAACTATTCGTCGCGCAAGCCGTCGAGAAGCGAGAGCTGATCGCCGATGCACTGAACCGCTACCGCGAGATCAACCTGCTCTATCGGGTCAGTGAAACCATTGGCGCGGCCATGAACCCGACGGTGATTCACGAGCTGGTGCTCGAAGAAAGCAGAAGAGTGCTGGAATCGGCCGAGGGCGCCGACGGCGGGCTGTTTGTCGTGCGAACGCCGTTGGCGTCAGGCCGGGAGACCTGGGACATCAAGTCCAGCTTCGGCGACGCCCCCTACATACGGGCGCTCAAGCAATTCTTGCATCAGGAATTGAAACGCCTGGTCATTACCGAGCGACCAGAGATCATCACCGACCTGCCGCGCAATATAGCCGGCTTAGAGTATGGAGCGATTCTATGGGTGCCGCTTAAGACGCCCAAGCGTTTATTGGGCGGCATTTTGCTGGGACGCGCCGCAGGGAAGCCCATGTTCACGGCCAACGACCTCAAGCTGTTGGCCATCCTGGCCTCGCAATCGGCCCTGGCCCTGGACAACGCCTATCTCTTCACCCAAACGGATGAAGAGCTGGCCCGGCGCGTAGAGGAGCTGGACGCATTCGCCCACACGGTGGCCCACGACCTCAAATCGCCCCTGGCTATGACCATCGCCGCTGCCGATTTGCTCAAAGACGCCTGGCCTTCCCTGTCGCCGAACCAAATACAAGAATTGCTGCAGGGCATCTCCGACAATGGGCACCGGCTCAACAACATTATTGAAGAGCTGATGCTCCTATCCAGTGTGCGCAGGGGCGAAATCATGCCGGAACCACTGGACATGGGCAAAATTGTCGCCGAGTCTTTGCAGCGGCTGGCCTACCTGGTGCAACAGTATCGCCCGGAAATCATTTGCCCGACCACCTGGCCGGTCGCTTTTGGCTATGGCCCGTGGGTCGCCGAGGTCTGGACGAACTACCTGAGCAACGCGATGAAATACGGTGGCAGGCCGCCGCGCGTCGAACTGGGGGCAGAAGAACAGCAAGACGGCATGGCGCGTTTCTGGGTGAAAGACAATGGCCCCGGTTTAGAGCCGGAAGACCAGGCCAAGCTGTTTACGCCCTTCACCCAGCTCAAGCAGGCCCGCGCGCTGGGCCACGGCCTGGGCTTGTCCATCGTGCGCCGCATCATCGAAAGGCTGGGCGGCTCAGTGGGCGTGCAAAGCGCGCCCGGCCAGGGCAGCACCTTCTTCTTCACCCTGCCCATGCACCTGACTGAGCCTGACGAACTGTCCGACGACCGCATCCGGCGCGCCGAACGCGCCGTGGCGATAATTGATGAGGAAACCAACTGATCGCTGCCATAGCCACTGAATCGGGCTGGCCGTCATTCTGAGCTCCTCCACGGCGCGTAGGCGCGCCGCTCATGGGGGAGGAAACACCGCCCGATCCCGTCATGCTGAGCCGCAGGCGAAGCATCTCGCGCTGGCAGGCGTTGAGATTCTTCGCTGCCCCTTCGCTGTTCCTTCGCTTCGCTCAGGACTTCGGCTCAGGGCTTTGGCTCAGCATGACGTGGTTGAGGCTTCTGCTAACTCGCCTAAAATTCTGGATGCACCCCGTATGCGTGCCGTGCTTGACAAAACGTGCAAGAACTGATATAATGTGCATAGAGCATTTGTTAAAGAGCTGTACATTTGTGCCCCCGTTTAAGTCCCATCATGAGCCGAAGGAGGTGATCGCCGCGCGAATTGCATGGCCTGAAGAGATTCTGGAGTTGAGTAGCAGACGTCTCATTGGTTTTGTTCAGTGTTGACCTCTGGCCCCACTGATGGAGGGCCCTAGCATTTTCCATGAGGAGAAAACCGAGAATGGAACTGTCGCGTAGGAATTTCTTGAAGAGCAGCGCTGCGGCGGCCATGGCCGCCAGCCTCGGCCATTGGGTGACGAGCAACCCGGCTCAGGCCCGTATGGTCAAGAACATGTTCGACAACCTCAATGAACCGGCCCACAAGGAAATGAACCTCAATGTCGCCTTGATTATGACCCAAATGGCTGCCCAAAGCAACCAGGGCGTCGTTCAGGGCTGGGAAGCCTGGCTGGAACGCAAAGGCTACAAGGGCCAGTGGAACGCTCCGCTCCAAGACGGCGAGGGCAGCTCGAGCAAGGTAGCCGCCATGCTGGAAGACGCCGTGGCCAAGAAGGTGGATGCCATCGTCGCCGGCTTCGTCACTATGGAAGCCGTGGAGGGCGCGCTGAATTCAGTGCGTGCGGCCGGCATCCCGATGTTCACAGTTGACTCCGGCTGGAAAGAGCCGGCTTTGTGTGACATCGCCTCCAATAACTACGACATCGGTGCGAAGATGGGCGAGTACCTGATCCAGCGGATGTTGGGCGAGGGCAAGGCCGAAGGCAACATCTGCCGCATCACGGCCAACTTCCACCACGGCACGCGCAAGCGCGGTAAGGTCTTCACCCAGATCCTCAGCGAAAACGAAGGCATCAAAGTCCTCGACGACCGCATTATCGAGTACGAAGGCTTCTTTGAAGTGACGATGAACACCGTGGCCGACTGGTTGACCCAGCACGGGGACAAGATAGACGCCATCTGGTGCCCGTGGGACGAGCCGGCCATGGCCGCCTCGCAGGCCATCCTGCAGAGCGGCCGTACTGTCAAGGACTGCTTCGTCGTCGGCGCGGACGGGCACATCCCGGCCGTGGACAGAATGCGGGAAGAGCCGGACTATCCGATGGTTGCCACTGTATCGCAGTCCTTCCCGCTGTGGGGCAACATGGTCGGCTACTTTGTCGAGCAGGTGGTCGGCCTGAAGCGGCCGGTGCAGGAGGTCATTCCAGTGCCTATCATCAGCCTGCCCACCCCGCTGTTGGTGAAAGGCTTCAACCTGCCGCCAGCCAATACGCCGACCTGGATGTTCAAGGACATGTACGACGTGTTGCAGGCCCAGGCGTTGGGCACCGCCGAGTAACACATGGGGCATGCTGAGCCGCTGCTGCAAGCCATAGGGATTTCAAAAGCCTACCCTGGCGTGCAGGCCCTGGACCGGGTTGACTTCGAGCTACGGGCGGGAGAAATCCACGCCCTGGTTGGGGTCAACGGGGCCGGCAAGAGCACGCTGGTCAAGATTGTGGTGGGCGCGGAACATGCCGATAGTGGCGTCATGAAGCTGCGGGGGCGCGAGCTGCGCCTCCGCAGTATCCACGACGCGCTGGAAGCAGGCATCGCCGCCGTCCACCAGGAACGCACCCTGGTTCCACATCTCACTGTGCCTGAGAATATCTTCCTGGGCGACGAGCCGGGCAGATTCGGCGTCATTGACGGCCGTTCGATGCGCGCCAGGGCCCAAGAGCTGATCGAGCGGTTCGGCATTGACCTGCCGTTGACTACAGAGGCCCTGTTTCTTGGAGCGGGCGAGCGCCAGCTGGTGGATATTCTCAAGGCGTTGCGCAGCCATCCTGCGGTGTTGATTCTGGATGAGCCGACGGCCGCCTTGTCAAAAAGCGAGGCTGAGCGCCTCTTCGTCATGATGGACAACCTGCGCGGCGAGGGCATTGGCATTATTTTTGTCTCTCATCGTTTGGACGAAATCTTCGGTATATCTGACCGGATTACGATTTTGCGCGACGGCAGGAATGTAGCCACTCATCGCATCGCCGACGTGACACAGCAAGAGGTGGTGCGGCTGATGATCAACCGCGACATCACTTACGAAGTCGTTGATGCCGCCGCGCTGGAACGTTCGGAAGTCTTGCTCGAACTGCGTGGCTTCTCAGGCGAGCGGTTCGAGAATGTGAGCCTTAAATTACACGCCGGAGAAGTCATTGGCCTGGCCGGGGTAGTTGGCGCCGGTCGCACCGAGCTCCTTGAGACGATCATCGGTTTCAGGCGTTCCAGTGCCGGTCAGGTGTTGTTGCGCGGCGCCGAAGTCAAAATCCATTCGCCGGAAGATGCTGTCCGCAAAGGCATCGCCCTGGTGCCGGAGAAGCGGACAGAAAAGGGGCTCATCGAAGCCCTGTCTGTATCTGAAAACATTGTCCTCCCTTCTTTGGAACGATATACCTATGCGGGTGTCGTATTGCCGGCGCAGGAGGCGGAGGCCGTGCGCGGCGTGGTCAAGACGCTGGAAATCGCCGCGCCACGCCTCGACTTCAAGGTCAAGAACCTCAGCGGCGGCAACAAACAGAAGGTGGTGTTTGGCAAATGGCTGCTGGCCGCTCAGGACGTGAAGGGCAAGGTGTTCTTGTTCGACGAACCGACCGAAGGGGTGGATGTAGGGGTCAAAGCGGAGATGTGGGGCATCATCCGCGACCTGGCCAGGCGCGGCGCGGGGGTCATTGTCGCCTCTTCGGAAATGGAAGAGCTCATGTATCTGTCTGATACGATTGTTGCTCTGCGCGGCGGCCATGTGGCCGGCATTGTCCCTCGCGCTGAGGCAGACCACGAAGAGCTGCTCAACTGGATGATGGCCGACACGGCCGATGAGACCCGGAGCGGCTGACTGCTATCTGTGGGGGTGTGACATTTCATGACCAGACCGACCAAAGACGCATCCAAGTTTTGGCCACGCGCCAGGGGTTTCGATACTTCACTCTTCACCACCAGGTACGGAACCATTGTGGCGTTCTTCGTGCTGTTCGTTGCGTTTGCGTTCGCGTCAGACCAATTTTTGACCAGCCGTAACCTGATCAACATCTTGCGCCAGACTTCTGTCTTGATGATTATCTCCGCCGGCATCACCATCGCCGTGGCTGCCGGCGAGTTCGACCTGTCGCTGGGGCAGGTGGCCAGTATGTCCATGGTTATCAGCATGGGTTTAATTGTCCGCCAGGAACAGGGCACGGTCGTGGCTATCGTCGCCACGTTGTTGCTGGGCATGGCCTTTGGGTTGGTCAATGGCTTGTTGGTCACAAGGGCGCGCATCCCATCGCTGATCTGCACCATCGGCACCGGCGCGATGGCCGTCGGGTTGAACTATGCCTATGGCCGCGGAGACTCCATTTATGGCCGCACGCCCCAGAGCTTTCTGTATATCGGGCAAGGATTTGTCGGCCCGGTGCCTTTCTCGGTGGTACTGGCCTTGATCGTTCTCTTCGCGCTTTATTTCTTTCTCAACCACACCAAAACCGGCCGGTACGTGATTGCCACGGGCGGGAATCCGGTTGCCGCCCGGCTGTCCGGCATCAAGGTGAGCACCTATCGGATGGTCGGGTTGTTCACCTCCGCGGCGTGTTCTGCGTTGGGGGGCATTACTTTAGCTTCGTATCTGGGCGCGGCGCAGCCGACCGGCGCCGACCCTTACACGATGAACAGTCTGGCGGTGGTCTTTCTCGGTATGACCACCATCAAGCCGGGACAGGCCAACATGCTGGGCACGTTGGTCGGCGTGATGTTTATCGGCGTCATGAACAACGGCCTCAATCTGGTGGGCGCGCCGTTCTATCTCCAGAACATCATTCGGGGCGCGGTGCTGATCGCAGCGGTCATTTTAGCCGTCTCGCGTGAGGAAATTCGCCTGATGTAAACGTGCGGCGGATGCTCCACGTTGTGCAACTGAATAACTGGACTCTGTGTCACTGAGCTGAAAGGAAATTGCTGACTATGCCCGGACCTTATCTCATGGGAATTGATTTTGGCACCGAGAGCGTGCGCGTGGGGATCTTCACGCCCGACGGCGCGCCGGTGATCTTCCGCACCAAATCGTATGGCCTCACCCACCCGCGGCCGGGTTGGGCCGAGCAATCGCCGGACGAGTGGTGGGACGCGCTGGGCGTCGCCGTGCGGCAGGCCCTGCAGGACGGCCAGATTGATCCGTCGGCTATCGCCGGCATTGGAACGGACACGACCTCGTGCACGGTGGTCGCTCTGGATGAACATTTCCGGCCGCTGCGCCCGGCTATCCTGTGGATGGACCTGCGCGCAGCAGAGCAGTCCAAGCGCATTGCGGCGTGCGGCCATCCCGCCCTCAAGTACAATGGCTACGGCGCGGTATCGGCCGAGTGGTTTCCATGCAAAGCACTGTGGCTCAAAGAGAACCAGCCGGACATCTATCGCGCGGCGCGGTATCTATGTGAGTTCGAAGACTGGCTGACTTTCCGCCTGACCGGACGGTATACGGCCAACATCAATACCGCGGCGATACGCAACTATCACGACCGTAACGTGGGCGGCTGGCAAGCTGATTTCTATGCCCTGATCGGCCTGGAAGACCTGATGGACAAGATCCCGAACGAGGTATTGGACATGGGCACGCTGGTCGGCGGTTTGACGGCCGAAGCAGCAGCTCACCTGGGGCTGCCGGCCGGCATCCCTGTGGCTGAGGGAGGTGCGGACGCGCTGGTGGCGCAGATCGGCCTCAATGTCGTCTCGCCGGGCAAGATGGCGTTCATCACCGGCTCGTCTCACCTCATGCTGGGACAATCCGCCGTCGAACTGCACACCAAAGGCATGTGGGGCGCATATACCGACGCTGTAGTGCCCGGCCAGTATACGGTTGAGGCCGGCCAGGCGTCCAGCGGCTCGATTATGAAATGGTTCAAAGACCACTTTTGTGGCGATTGGGCGCAGGAGGCCGAACGCACAGGCCGCAGCGTATACGACATTCTAAACGAAGAGGCGGCCAAAATTCCGCCCGGTTCCGAGGGCCTGATCGTTCTCGACCACTGGCAGGGCAACCGCAGCCCCTACACCGACCCCGAATCCAGGGGCATGATATGGGGCTTCTCACTGAAGCATACCCCCGCCCACGTCGCCCGCGCGATCATGGAAGGGGTGGCGTATGGCTCGGAGCAGAACCTGCGCCTGTTCCGACAGAATGGCTACGAAGTCACCGAGCTGGTGATCTGCGGCGGAATCGTCAACAGCCCGCTGTGGATGCAGATCCATGCCGACATCAGCAACACGCCAATTGTCCTGACCAAGGTGTCGGAAGCGGCGACGTTGGGCTCGGCCATCCTGGGTGCGGTGGCCGGCGGTGTCTATCCGACTGTCCAGGAAGCTGCCGCCCGCATGGTCGAAGTCGTTGGCCGGGTGATGCCTGACCCCGACATCCATCGCGAATACGAGTTTTATTATGACCAATACGCCGCGACGTACCCGGCCATGAAGGACTTGCTTCACGCGGTCGTCAGGCACATCGCCTGACCACCCCAACCTGGCGTCCGTTGGCAAAGGGGCAAGGCAGGAATCATCATGAGTCCACGCGCATCCGAAATTAACGATCAGCGAGATGAGCTGTTGGCCGAAGTCGCCATCCTGACCTACGACCGGGGGTTGACGCAGCAAGAAGTCGCCCAGAGGGTCGGCCTCTCGCGTTCCACGATCTCGCGCCTGCTCGACGAAGCGCGGCGCAAGGGCATCGTCGAAATCTACATCAACTCGCCTTTCCGCCAGTCGGTTGAGCTGCAAGCAGAGCTGTGCAAACGGTTTGGCCTGAAAGAAGCGCGCGTTCTCGTCTCAGACAGGCTCAGCTATGAGGAAATGCTGCAACGCCTGGGTCGCTCGGCTGCCTTCTATTTGAGACCCTTGATCAAAGAAAACATGATCATTGGCATCGCGTGGGGCACGGCCATCCACCAGTTGGTCCGCTCGTTTCGGCCCATGACGCGCGAAGCCAACATCATCATCGCTCAAATGGTCGGCAGTGTGGGAGCGCAGAATTATGACGTCAGCGGCGCCCGACTGGCTCAGGAGATGGCCCGCCTGCTCCGCGGCCGCTACTATGAGCTTCATGCGCCGCTTCTGGTGGAAACCCCGCAATTGAGAGAAGCATTGATGCAGGAGCGAGATGTGGCGGAGGTCCTGCGTTTGGCCCGCCAGGCCGACCTGGCTATCGTGGGCATCGGCTCATTCGCCAGCGAATACTCCAGCCTGGTACGATCCGGCTATCTGCGCGAAGACGAATTGGCCGAACTGCGGCAGGCCGGCGCGGTGGGAGACATCTGCGCGTACCCGATTGATATTTTCGGCCGCGAGGTGCAGGTAGACTTGCAGCGGCGCGTGGTCAGCATCACCCTGGACGATCTGAAAGCCATCCCGCTTGTCGTCGGTATAGCAGGGGGGTGGAGCAAGGCCGAGGCCATTCTGGGCGCGCTGAGCGGCGGCTATCTCGACGTACTGATCACCGACAGCGTGGCGGCGAGCGAAGTGCTACGCATGCACGAACGGATAAGGCTGAAGGAGCGGGAATGATGCGACGGGGTGTACCATGAGCCTGTGTTCGCCTTGCGGCCGCAGCAGTGAGGTGCACATTGCCGCGTCCATCCTGGCCGCCGATTTCGCCTGCCTGGGGCCGGCGGCGCGGGAAGCGGAGCTGGGCGGCGCTGACTCGATACACATTGACATGATGGACGGGCACTATGTGCCCAATCTCACCTTTGGTTTTGACCTGCTGCCCGCGCTGAGAAAGTGGACGACCTTGCCGCTGGTGGCACACCTGGAGTTGGACAATCCCGACGCGCTCATCGAGCCGCTGGCGCAGGCCGGCCCCGACATGATTGTCGTCCAGGAGGACACCTGTCCGCGCCTGGACGAAACCATTGCCCACATCCGCAGCTATGGCGTCAGTGCAGGCGTCGGCGTGAACCCCGACCGTCGGCTGGAGCCGGTCTTGCCCTACCTGCCGCAGGTTGACCTGCTCATCATCATGTCCGTTCCACCCGGCTTTGGCGGGCAGCCGTTCGATGAAAGCGTTTTGCCCAAGGTAAGCCTGGCCCGCCGGCACCGAGATGAGCACGACCTTCGTCTGCGTATTGGGCTCGATGGCGGCGTGAACGAAGGGACCATAGTCCGCGCCGTGCAGGCCGGCGCGGACTACTTCATCATGGGCTCCGCCATCTTCCAGCGCGATGGCGTGGGGACGGCGATCGCCCGCTTGCGCGAGCGAATTTGCCAGTCTATGGCTTGAACAGGTCCTTGCTGCCCTTGCCGTCTATGGTGAAAGTGCCGCGCGTCGGATGCGGCTTGTAGTTGCCGCCCGCCTGGTACTGTGCCTGGCGCGCCATCTCGCGCTTGGCGCTCAGCAGCTTGTTCAGAGCGAACATGTACGCCTTGGCGCTGGCGACGACAATGTCGGTATCTATGCCGCGCCCGCTGAAAATCCGCTTCACCGGCTGGCCGTTGCCCGAGATGTCCGCCGCGATGCGGATGGTGACCTCGCCGACGGCGTCCATCCCCTCGGTGATAGCCTGAATCGAGAACTCGACCAGCTCGTTCTGCACGCCGATCACGCGGTTGATGGCCTGGTACACCGCGTCCACCGGCCCGTCGCCCAGGGCGGCGTCGGAGATAACCTCGCCGTCCGGCGTCCTGAGGCGCACCGTGGCCGTTGGGATGCTGTTCATGCCGCACTGGATTTGGACATGTTCCAGCTTATAGACTTCGGGCGGCTGGAACAGCTCATCGGTGATGATGGCCTCAATGTCGGCGTCGGTGACCAGCTTCTTCTTGTCGGCCAGCAGCTTGAAGCGGGTGAAGACCTTGTCGAGGCTGTCGCGGTCGAGGTCATACCCCAGGTTCTCCAAATACTCCTTGAAGGCATGGCGGCCGGAGTGTTTGCCCAAAACCAATGCGCTCTTGGACAGGCCGACCGATTCCGGCGTCATGATCTCATAGGTGAGTGGGTTCTTCAACACGCCGTGCTGGTGGATGCCTGCCTCGTGAGCGAAGGCGTTCGCCCCGACGATGGCCTTGTTGGGCTGGACGGGGATGCCTGTGTGGGTGCTGACGATGTTGCTGGTGCGCATGATCTGCGTGGTATCAATGTTGGTCTCGACCTGGAAGAACTGCGGGCGTGTCTTCAGGGCCATTACAATTTCTTCCAGGGCAGCATTTCCGGCGCGCTCGCCGATGCCGTTGATGGTGCATTCGATCTGTCTCGCCCCGTTGCGGACAGCCGACAGACTGTTGGCCGTGGCCAGGCCCAGATCGTTGTGACAGTGGACGGAGATGACCGCCTGGTCAATGTTTGGTACGTTCTCCTTGATGCCGCGAATGAGCGCGCCAAACTCATCGGGTGTGGTGTAGCCGACCGTATCGGGGATGTTGACCGTTGTGGCCCCGGCGGCGATAACCGCTTCCAGAACCTGGTAGAGATACTCCGGGTCGGTGCGGCCGGCGTCCTCAGGCGAGTACTCGATATCGGGGCACAGGCTCTTGGCGTAGGCGACCATCTCGCGGGCCTGTTGCAGCGCTTCCTCGCGCGACATACGCAATTTGTGATGAAGGTGAATGTCCGAAGAGGCCAGGAAGACGTGGATGCGCGGCTTCTCCGCGTGGCGCACCGCTTCCCAACAGGCATCAATGTCGTTCTTGTTGGCGCGCGCCAGGCCGCAGATGATTGGGCCTCGCACTTCCAAGGCGACCTGACGGACTGCGTCGAGGTCGCCCGGCGAGGCGGCTGGGAAACCGGCCTCGATGATGTCCACGCCGAGGCGGGCGAGCTGGCGGGCCACGTCCAGCTTCTCCTCGATGGTCATCGTCGCGCCGGGCGATTGCTCCCCATCTCGCAGCGTCGTATCGAATATGAGTACCTTTTCCATAACAACTACCTCCTTCAGTCTATTTTGGGCTTTCCAACGGGGCGATGAAGTCGAACAAAAAAACAGCCTCCCGGTCAGGAGGCTGTTTCTATGCCTGCTTATGGCGTACTGGTGTGCGAGCTTACGACAAACACCTCCCAACCGGCAATAGCTCCTTGAGACCAAGGAGCAGGCTAAGAGCGAGAACCAGGTTGAGAAGCAATTTAGACATCTGACACACCGTCATTTTCTTCACGTATCTTACGATATAATTGTAGCATAGAATGCCAAAAGTGTCAAATCCAAATCAGCCTCGATTACAATGGTTCACGGCGTCAGTGAGCCCAGCACCTCGAGGATGACTCCCTCTGGCACGTCGTCGCGGATGGTCACGCGGCCGATGTCTTCGGGCAAGATGAAGCGCAGGCGGCTGCCGCGCCGCTTCTTGTCGGTGGACATGGCCGCGCGGATGGCGACCGGGTCGTAGCCGCCCAGGCGCGTGGGGATGTCGAAACGGCTCAGCAGGTCGGCGATGCGGCGTTCCACTTCGGGTCGGCACAGGCCCATGGCGACGGCCGTCCGCGCCGCGGCGATCAGGCCGATGCCTACCGCTTCGCCGTGGCGCAGGCGATAGTCGCTGACCGTCTCGAATGCGTGGGCGAAAGTGTGGCCCAGATTGAGCACGGCACGGCGCCCCTGCTCGTAGGGGTCTCCCTGAATGATCTCTACCTTGACTGCCACAGCCTGTTCCACAATCGCATCGAGCGGTTCCAATCCATGCTGCTCCAGAAGGGCGAACAGTTTCGGCGCGGCAATGATGCCATGCTTGACCACTTCGGCCAGTCCGGCGCGCCACTCGGCCGGTGGCAATGTGCGGAGCACGTCCGGGTCGGCGATGACCAGGCGCGGCTGATAGAACGCGCCGATCAGGTTCTTGCCGCGCGGGTGGTCAACGGCGACTTTGCCGCCCAGGCTGGAGTCAATCATGGCCAGCAGGGTGGTCGGCGCCTGGACGAGTGCGATGCCACGCAGGTAGGTGGCGGCCACAAAGCCGGCCACGTCGCCCACGACACCTCCGCCCAGTGCCAATACCGCCCCGTTGCGGTCCAATTGACCGTCAATCAGTTGATCGTAGAGGGCGCGGACTGTGTCCAACGTCTTGTATTCTTCACCATCGGGCATGGTGCACTGTACGGCGGCTACTTCGGCTGCCTCCAGGCCCGACATGACCACATCGCCGTACAGTGCGGCGATGGTCGGGTTGGTGATCACGGCGACTTTGCCCGTGACGCCGATTCCACGCACCAGCTCGCCCGCGTGGGCGAGCGCACCTCGCCAGATGTGCACAGGGTACTGGCCGGTTGGGTGTGTGACGGTCAGAATGCTCATCGAGATGCCCTCCACAGTTCGAGAATCGCGTCAACGGCCTGTTC
>Ga0209101_1001888_pt1 | contig 14700 bp, 15 predicted proteins | sample ConPoolayeCmetaG_FD_185481 | JGI IMG/M metagenome (GOLD analysis project Ga0209101, IMG submission 185481) | Hot spring microbial mat communities from California, USA to study Microbial Dark Matter (Phase II) - Cone Pool mat layer C metaG... ...
CCCTAGGGCAACGACCTGGTTCGAGGCAGCGGCAACCCGCTGCAAGGCTTCTCGCTCGCGCTTACGAAAGCCCTGCTCGCCTTCTCGTTCAAAGATTTGGGGGATGCGCTGCGCAGCCGATTGCTCGATCACCTCATCTAAATCGACAAAAGCCAACCCGGTTCGTTCAGCCAGACGAACGCCAATGGTGGATTTTCCCGAAGCAGGAGGTCCGTAGAGATAAATATTCATTCCCAAAACAAATGCTCCTGTCCGTCTAGAGCGAAATGATCGAGGGTCATTTTGGGCAACTGCTCAAAACGCCGCTGCTGCTCTGCGAGTGAATCACCGCCCAATTTTTCTTGCAAAGCCTGGGCAAGGACAAAAGCAACCATCGCTTCTACGATCGGCACGGCGCGCGGCACCGGGCAAAAGTCTGAGCGTTCATAGCGCGTTTGGGTTTCTTCACCCTTCAATAAGTCGACCGAAGATTGCGGGGTCAGGGTGGTCGCAATCGGTTTCATCGCCGCCCGCACCAGGATTGGCTCCCCGCTGGAGATGCCTCCCTCAATCCCCCCGCTGCGCAACGTACGGCGCACCAGACGCCTTTGCTCCAAAAATATCCCATCCTGAGCTTGTGTGCCTCGCCGACGGGTGTTTTCAAAAGCCTGACCAATTTCCACGCCCTTAATGGCTTGAATGCTCAAAAGGGCTGCCCCCAAACGCGCCTCTAAGCGCCGATCCCACTGAACATGGGAACCCAAACCAGGCGGCACGCCAAAGGCAAGCACTTCCAAAATCCCCCCCAAAGTTTCCTTTTCCTCCATTGCCTGGCGGATGCGCTCCTGCATCGCTTGGGCAGCCGCCCCATCGGGGCAACGCAGGGGAGAGGCCTCTGCCAGGGAATAGCGCTCCTCTAAAGGGATAGCCTCGATTTGCCCGTCAATGTCTGCAATCGAGCGTACATATCCTTCAACGCGAATACTGAACTGGCGTAGATACAGCTTGCACACCGCCCCAATAGCTACTCGCGCAGCCGTCTCCCGCGCCGAAGCGCGTTCCAGGGCTGGGCGCAAGTCGTTATACCCATATTTCAGGGTTGCAGTAAGGTCTGCGTGACCAGGTCTTGGAATGGTCATCGCTTCGATTGGTTTGCCCTTCCAACGGCTATGATCACGATTCTCGATCAAAATCGCCAGCGGCGCACCAATGGTCTGCCCTTCCATAACACCGCCAAGAAAGATGGCGTGATCCTCTTCGATTTTCATGCGCGGACCAGCGCCATATCCCACCTGACGACGCCTTAACTCCTGGTCAATAAAGTCAAAATCCAAAACCAGGCCGGCCGGAAGCCCCTCCAAAACCGCTATCAAAGCCGGCCCATGCGATTCTCCCGCAGTTATAAAATGCAAACTCATCGTTTTGCCATCCATTTCCCCAGCCGTTCCATTGCTTCCACAATCAAATCATCTGCCAGGCAAAAACAGATGCGCGCCGCTCCCTCTCCATATTTGCCAAATACAATGCCAGGGGTGATGCTCACCTGGGTTTCTTCAAGCAACTGCTGACAAAACTCCTCACTGCGCCAACCATCGGGTAGAGGCATCCATACATAGAGGGAGGCTAAGGGCTTCCGCACAGCCACGCCCATCTGTTGAAGGGCTTTGACGATTAAGTCGCGCCGCCGCTGGTAGATTTGATTGCGTTCTTGCAACCAGCCTTGATCTTCGGTCATGGCCTGGACGGCTGCATCCAAAATTGGCCGAAAGTGCCCGGAATCCACCTGAGTTTTCAGGGTGTATAACGTCTTCAACACCGCTGCATTGCCGAGCGCTGCGCCCACTCGCCAGCCGGCCATATTGTGAGATTTTGATAGCGTATTGAACTCGATTGAAACCTCTTTGGTTGGATCAACCTCAAAGATGGAAGGCGAGCGATAGCCATCGAAGTTAATTTGAGAATAAGCAGCGTCGTGACAAACCAGAAGGTTATGCGCTCTGGCAAATTGCACCGCGCGCTCAAAAAATTCTCGGCTAGCCGTGGCAGCGGTTGGGTTATTGGGATAATTGAGCCACATAATTTTTGCCCGCTCAGCAATCTCTGATGGGATCGTAGAAAAATCCACCAGATAATCGTTTTGCGGCAACAGCGGCATGCGGTAAACTTCCCCACCGGCAAATCGGGCCGCCGCTTCATAAGTCAGATAGCCTGGATCGGGAATCAAGACCACATCGCCCGGGTTGACAAACGCCTGGGTAAGGTGGAAAATGCCTTCTTTAGAGCCTAAAAGGGGCACAATCTCAGATTTCGCATCAACCTCAACGCCGTAAACCTGGCGATACATCCCCGCCCAAGCCTGTAAGAGCGCTTCACTGCCACGATGGGGTTGATAGCCGTGCGTATCCGCCCGACTCGCCGAACGAACCAGCGCTTCCACAATGGAGGGAGGCGGTGGCAGGTCGGGTGAACCGACATCTAAGCGGATCACGCGCTTGCCTTGCGCCTCTAGCGCGGCAATGCGGGTCGCTAATCCGGCAAAGAATTGTGTCTTTTGGGTTTGCATTCTCGTTGCAGCTTCAATCATGGCTCGATCGTATCCTTAGGGTAATTTCGGTTTCGATTTCAGGTGTAATTGCGACTCTGTAGCCGGTCCAGCATTCGAAAGCCAAAGCAGCTTGCCAGAGCAGCATCCCAAAGCCATTCCAGGCCTGGTGCCCTTTTGCCCAAGCATTACGAATGAATGCCGTTTCGGGTGGATTATAAACCAGGTCATAAAAACAGGTCTGTTTGGGCAAGCAGAACTGGGATGGAAACGGAGAGCTTTCCTCCAAGCCCTTCGTCCCCAGGGGCGTGGCATTGACCACCAAACGGAGATTGGGTGACTCTTTTTCAATGATTTCAATCCCATCCTGTAAGGAAAGCGCTCGCATTCGAGAGGAGCGTTCTGATTGCAGGCTTTCCTCAGTCGAGAGATCAGAGAGTATTTGTCTGGCTTGTTCAAGACGGCGAGCCGCAATCCAGACCTGCCAGCCGCTTTTTAGCAACCCCCATGCCACCGCTCGCGCCGCTCCCCCGGCGCCGAGAATCAACGCCGTGCCTCCCTCTGTCAGTGAAAGCTTTTGTCCCACATCCAATAAGAATCCTTCTACATCGGTATTCGTTCCGATCAGGTACTCACCGCGACGGTAGATGGTGTTTACCGCCCCAACAGCCCTGGCTTTTTCATCCAGGCTATCCAGGCAGGCCATAACCCCCTGTTTATGCGGAATGGTCACATTGAGACCGTCGTAGTCGCCGCGGCGCATTTGCGCAAACACTGCTTGAAGGCGTTCATTCACCTGCGCATCAACCGCGATGGGGAGCAATTCATAGCTTCCCTGTTTTCCACTCGTCTCTAAAAAAACCTGGTGAATAAACGGAGAAAAACTGTAGGTTAAGGGAAAGCCGATCAAGCCAAAGCGGTAAGCCATCTCACCCATCGGTTTCACAAAGAATGTCTGCTCCTAAAGAGCGCAGAAACGGAATAAATTGTGGCAACGATTCGGTGACAACTTCGGCTTCCTCAACAACAACCGGTTCTTGCGATCCAAGCCCGGCGACCATCAACGCCATTGCCAGACGATGATCCCCATGCGCATTGACCACGCCCCCGCTCACTTTCCCCTTGCCGATGATCCGAAAGCCATCCTGCGTCTCAATTGCCTCCACACCGAGTTTCCTCAGTTCTTGACACAACATGGCAATGCGATCGGATTCTTTATACCGCAATTCCTGGGCATCGGCTACCAGTGTCTCCCCCTGCGCATACGCAGCCGCTACGCCAAAAACCGGAAATTCATCGATCATGCGCACCACTCGCTCGCCCATCACCGTTGTGGCTTCCAGAAAGGAGGACTGGATGCGAAGGTTACCACAGGGCTCCCCACCTTGAGCCTGTGCTTCTTCAATCATTAACCTGGCTTGCATCTCATCCAAAGCCTCTAACAAGCCACAGCGGGTTGGATTCAAGCCAACATTTTCGATCGCAATATCCGAATCCGGAGCAATCAAAGCGGCAACAATAAAAAAAGCCGCCGAAGAAATATCGCCCGGTAAGTGCATCTGGAGGGGCTTTAACGGTTCAGACAGCGGTTCTACCCAGGTTTGATAGCCAGTTTGATCCATCACTTGGGGTGGAATTGACCCAATCTTCGCTCCCATGCTCGCTAACATCCGCTCGGTGTGATCCCGCGAAGGACCGGGTTCACAAATCTGCGTCGGTCGATCGGCAACCAGAGCTGCTAAAATCAAACAAGATTTCACCTGTGCGCTGGCTACTTCAAGGCGATGCTCCATGCCACGCAAGGGATGATGCGATCGGGTTATGGTCAACGGTGCGCGCCCATCGGTGGACTGAATCGCCACCCCCATTTTCTGGAGCGGTTGCACAATGCGCTCCATCGGGCGGCGCCTTAAGCCCGGACTGCCATCTAAAACTCCCTCAACGTTAGTAGCGGCCATTGCCCCAGCCAGCAGGCGCATGGTTGTTGCCGAATTTCCACAATCGATCGCTCCAACCGGATTTTTCCATCCTTCCAAACCATTTCCTATCACCGTCAAATGCTGCTCCTGCAGAGACCATTCGATCCCAAAAGCCGTCAAAGCTGCCAGCATGGGTTGGGTGACTCCAGCCAATAAGAGATTGTCAATTTCACTTCTGCCTTCAGCCAGCGCAGCAAAGAGGATGGCGCGATGGGATAGCGATTTATCCCCCGGTAATCTGACGGTGCCTCGAAGCGGTCTTCCACCTTTAACAGTGCATCTCATTGCGGTTATCCCTTCTGGAGAATTTTCTGCAAATGTTCTGCCGCTGCGTTCAGCCGTTGGTTGAGCTCGTCATAAGCCTGTTGATTCAGATAAGTTTTCAACTGCGCCAGCTCACCTTCAACCCGATCAATCGCCTCGAGAATGAAGCGGTGATTGGTCTTCAGCACATCCAACATCATCGAGGTCGGTGTGGCAGCCAGGCGTGTGCTGCTGCGGAAGCCCGGCCCGATGAGTGTAGTAAGCTCCAGAGGCGTGCTGAGGGTTAACGCGCTGGCGATGAGATAGGGCAAATGGCTTACAGCGGCAACCATGCGGTCATGCGTTTCTGCGTCCAACCAGACAATTCGGCTCCCGATCGCAGTAATCATTTGCTCAGCGAGCGATTTGGCGTATGGGCTGGTCCGCGCCAGCGGCACCAAAGCAAAGGGGGCTCCCTGATAGATCGCTGCTTCGGCAGATTGGATGCCTAAGGTTTCCTTCCCACACATCGGATGCCCACCAATCGGATCGAAATGTTCAGCCAAACCTTCCATCTTTTGGCAAATGACCGTTTTGGTGGAGCCAATATCCATAATGACAGTGGGGGCTTGCACGGTTGCATTGAGCCTGTCCAATAAGGCAAGGATTTGCCCGACCGGCACAGCCAGAATGATCATGTCCACTGCCCGGGTTTGGGTCGCATCCTGCCAGACAGCCTCCACAACTTCGTGCATCAGCGCCAATCGGCAGGTATCTTCGTTTTGATCGACACCATAGAGCGCTTTGCATTTGCCGCGCAGCGCCAGGGCAAGCGAGGCGCCCATTAACCCCAGGCCAACGATCAAGATGCGGCAGTTAGCGAGCGATAAGGGGATCTGCCCACTCATTGCACCAGAGCATGTTCAGAGGCCTTTAAATCCCGCCCGACCGCTTCAGCAATCACTCGAACCTGACGCACCAGCTCGGCAAAACGTTCCGGTTTCAATGACTGAGCCCCATCCGATTTCGCTTCGGCCGGATTGGGATGCACTTCAATCATTAAACCATCGGCTCCGGCTGCAACGGCAGCTCTGGCAACCGCGGTGACATACTCCCATTTGCCGGTGCTGTGGCTGGGGTCTAAAATGACCGGCAGATGCGTGGCTTCTTTAAGTACCGGGATAGCGTTGATATCGGTGGTGTTGCGTGTGGCGGTCTCAAATGTACGGATGCCCCGCTCGCATAAAATCACCCGGCGATTGCCATGCGATAGGACATACTCGGCCGCCATTAGCAATTCTTCAATGGTTGCCATCATGCCGCGTTTGATTAACACCGGGTGCTGGCTTTCGCCAGCAGCATGAAGCAAGGCATAATTTTGCATGTTGCGAGCCCCAATCTGCAAAACATCGGCGTATCTGGTAACCAAAGGCACCTGCTCCGGAGACATCACTTCGGTGACGACCGGCATCCCGGTCTGCTCTCGCGCTTCGGCTAAGATTTCCAGCCCGGCTTCACCCAAACCCTGAAAGGAATAGGGCGACGTGCGCGGTTTATACGCGCCACCTCTCAAGGCGTGGGCGCCGGCTTCTCGAACGGCAAAGGCGGTCTCCAGATATTGAACGCGATCTTCCACCGAACAGGGACCGGCAATGATAACAATCGAATTTGATCCAATGGTCACCCCGTCCAGGCGAAAGGTTGTATTGAGCGCTTGAAAATCTCGGGAAGCCAGCTTATACGGCTTCAAAATTGGCAAGACCTGATCAACACCATCCAACAAAAGGAAAGAGTCCTTGGGGATTGGGCGATCATCTCCAATCGCTCCGATAATACATCGCTCTTCCCCTTGAGAAAGATGGGCGCGTAAACCGCATTCTTCAATGCGTCGCACCACGCCATCAATTTGGGCTTGAGTAGCTTGGGCTTTCATAATAATAATCATTTCAAACTCCTTTCGACTTAAGATCGCAAACTACCGTCTCGGAAATTCCCATTCAGGGCGTAATTGAGCTGCCTCACCCAGATAGACATGCTGAATCTCGGTAGGGCTTAATTCCGTATTCCAATGAATCAATATCCGCAGGCAGCGCTTCAAACCATGCGGAACAGCCATCTCCTGAGCACAGATCAAGGGCACATCCATCCATCCCATTTGTCTGGCTGCCCTGGCAGGGTATTCGGCTGTCAAATCTGGCGTTACCGTGAAGAAGCAACTGGCAATCTCCTCAGGGCTCAAGGATGGATTGGCAACCATCATCGCTTCCAATAATTGACCGGTTGCCGATAGAATTGACTCGGCTGTGTTTTCTTCTACAACAATTGCTCCGCGAACGCCACGCAATGCCATCATTCTTCTCCTAGAAAAAAATCTGCGAAGCCGTTGGCTTCGCAGGATTTGGTTTCAGCAGGAGGACCTTACGTTTGCTTAAGCACCGCCAACGGCAGTCGCAGAGAACTTGCCGAAGTAATAAAAATAGCGGTAAAAAGCAAACCAGAGTTCCATCAGTAATGATTGTATTGAAGAATGAAAGGAAAGTCAAGGAGATTATGATAAAAAAATGCACAAGATTTCTCCTCGCTTTTTGGTATTTTTCACGAAGGATTTCTCAGAAGCGTATATAATAATCCAAGGAAAAACAACTTGTTAACGAATCATCTCTCAACCCAGTCAGTGGAATGAAGATTGGGAAGTGAAAGCAATCGTTAACCGGTTGTGGAGGTTACCGATGAAATTACGAACCGATCTCGGACTCACTTTTGATGATGTCCTTTTGATCCCCAAACGCTCCTCGGTCGTCAGCCGCAAGCAAATTGACCTTTCAACCTGGCTCACCCCTCAAATTCAACTTGCCATCCCGATCATAAGCGCGAACATGGATACGGTTACCGAAAGCGAGATGGCGATTGCTATAGCGCGGGCAGGCGGAATCGGCATTCTCCATCGTTTTATGACCGTCGAACAGCAAGTCGAAATGGTGCAACGCGTCAAGCGCGCCGAGAGTTTTGTGGTTGAGAACCCGATGACGATCGCTCCTTCAGCCACTTTGGAAGAAGCCCGCCAAAAAATGCTTGACGCCGATATCGGTGGTCTGGTGGTAACCGATCCCGAAGGCACATTATTGGGTATCATCACTACCCGCGATGTCCTGCTTGCTCCCAACCCTGAAGTCAGCGTTGAACAAGCCATGACCCCGCGCGAACGTCTGGTAGTGGCTTCTGTCGATGAGCCTTTATCCGTTTCACGGCAAAAACTCTATCAGCATCGCATCGAAAAGCTGCCGCTGGTTGACGCGAACGACCGGGTGGTGGGGTTGGTGACCGCTCAAGACATCATTAAGCTTCAAGAACACCCTCAGGCAACCAAGGACACAAAAGGACGCCTGCGTGTGGGGGCAGCGGTTGGCGCTAACCCGGCTGACCTTGAACGCGCCCGAGCTTGTGTTGCTGCAGAGGCGGATGTCCTGGTAGTGGATGTCGCCCATGGACATCTTGAAATCGTTATCCGCATGGTGCAACAATTGAAAAAGGAATTTCCTGCCATCCCAATCATTGCCGGCAATGTGGCAACGGCTGAAGGTGTCCATGACCTGACCATGGCTGGCGCAGACGCGGTCAAAGTCGGAGTGGGATCAGGTTCAATCTGTATTACCCGTTTGGTGACCGGCTTTGGCGTTCCTCAGTTGACGGCTATTGCCGATTGCGCAGAAGCTGGGTCTGAATTGGGCATCCCGATTATCGCCGATGGCGGCATTCGCAATTCAGGGGACATTACCAAAGCGTTGGCAGCCGGGGCAAGCACCGTGATGCTGGGTAGCCTGCTCAGCGGCACAAAAGAGAGCCCTGGGGCTACGATCTTCCGCAATGGGCAAAATTACAAGGTCGTGCGAGGCATGGCCTCCCTAACGGCAAACATCGCCCGCCGCAAAATCGATCGCCAAGGCGAAATAGACTGGGAAGAGTGGAGCGATATCGTTCCGGAAGGTGTGGAAGCTGTCGTCCCCTATCGCGGCTCACTAAACGAGGTTCTACATCAATTACTGGGCGGTTTACGGTCGGGAATGAGCTACTGTGGGGCAACGAATCTTGCCGAGCTGAGAGAAAAAGCCGAGTTCATCCGCATCACCCGCTCATCCCAAATCGAGTCAGGCGTGCACGACGTCACCGTCTTGTAGGGATATAGCCATGGCAGAGCCAGTACGCCCTTATGCTACCTGGGTAGAGGTTGACCTGCAGGCAATCCGGGATAACGTCCGCTGGGTGGTCGAGCAAAGCGGTGTAGCAGTCATGGCAATTGTCAAAGCAGATGGCTATGGCCATGGGAGCGTGGCAGTTGCGCGGGCCGCCTTGCAGGCAGGTGCTACCTGGCTGGGGGTTGCCCGCCTTGAAGAGGCGTTGGAGTTGCGTCAGGCGGGTTTCCAGACCCCCATCTTGCTGCTCGGTTACCTCTCAAAGGCGCAAATGGCTTATGCCATTCAATCCGATCTATCCATCACCGTATGGACTGGCGAACAAATCGAGGCGCTTGAAGACCATGCCAAGCGGCTTGGGCACAAAGCTCGTGTGCACCTGAAAATTGATAGTGGAATGGGGCGCATTGGAGTTCTTCCTCAAGATGCCCCAAACCTTGCCCGTCAACTTGCCCACTCAAAGCATCTGGTTTGGGAAGGGGTCTTTACTCATTTTGCCAGAGCGGATGAAAGCAATCCAGCTCCAACCGACCAACAACTCGCGCGCTTTCATTTCGCCCTGGAGCAGATGCGCCCCGTTTTTCCGCCATCCTTACGCATCCATGCCGCCAACTCGGCTGCCGCATTGACCCGCCGGGATGCCCTCTTTGACATGGTACGCCTGGGAATCGCCATGTACGGCCTGCACCCATCCTCAGCTTGCCCACTCCCATCAGCATTCAAGCCTGCCCTCAGTTGGAAAACCATCCTCAGCCATGTCAAGCGCCTGCCACCGGGCGAAGGGGTCAGTTATGGGCATAGCTATACCACCCAAACGACAGAGCGCATCGGAACCCTGCCCATCGGATACGCTGATGGATTCCGCCGCTGGCAGGGGAACAGGGTATTGGTGCGCGGCAAAAAAGTGCCGGTCATCGGGCGCGTTTGTATGGATCAATGCATGGTGCAGTTAGACGAGCTGCCAGAAGCTGAAACAGGAGACGAGGTGGTCATCATCGGCAAACAAGGCGACCAACAGATCACCGCCGAGGAAGTTGCCAGCACCTGGGGAACCATCAACTATGAGGTGGTGTGTGGCATCGGCAAGCGCGTGCCGCGGATTTATGTGAACTCATAGGCATTCCCGAAAGGATTGGCCGGTCGTTACTACCGAAGCGGTCAAACAAAAGGAGCGCGCCAGAACAAAAACAACAATGGGAGCTTCGGTTAGCGAAAACCACCTTTTTGCTAACGTGGAAAACGCTCAAACTCATTCGAGACTGCTCACCTTGTTACCCCTCGTTCACAAAGTAACTATTGCCCTATCTGTGGCGATTTGGAAAATCCGAAACCGCCACAGATAATGGGAGAGAATTTTGAATTAATTCTAATAGCCGTGAGTTATAGGGTAATCACCTGGTCTGGCGGGTTGTTGCCCAAGGCTTCATAAAGTTGAGGGAAACAGGCAACCTGAACGCCTTCAACCAAATCCTTAGGCTTTAGCTGTGCTGTGCCACACTGGCTGAATTCTCCCTCGGCCAGGCCGCGCTCCATCGCACAGCGATCGCAGACCATCAAAAGGATGCCCTGTTCTTGCGCCAATTTAGCCAGCCGTTCACCAATGGGGTTGCCCTGGCGCAACAGGTACAGGTTATCATCGAAGAAAAACATGGCAACCACTTGCGCGCCGTGGTATCCTCCCTCCAATTGGGGCAAAATCATCTTGCCCAATTTGTAAGTAGCGGCCATATTGGTTGCAAAAATATAAGCGACTTTCATGATTGAATCTCCTTTCTTTGTTTATTTGGTTTCTTTGTAGATAACGTGCCTGCGCAGGATGGGGTCATACTTGCGCAGTTCTAACCGCGACGGATTGTTGCGGCGGTTCTTTTGGGTGTAGTATATGTGGTCGCTTTCGGTGCTTTTCAGGCGAACCAACAAACGAACATCTTTCTTATGGCTTGGCATAGGTTTCTCCTGTTATTACTGATTATGTTTATCTAAGCAACTTTCAATCCGTTCAGCAATTGCCTGCAAAACCAATGGGTGGTCATTCCATGCTCCTAAATTGACCAACCGAACGCCTTCTGGCAACGATACCTCGTTTAGCATTTCGGGAATTTCATAAGCACTATGAATGCCTTCAGCACTTATTGAAGAAGAAAAGACCAATATCAAACGGACATTTTGTTGAAGTAATTTTTGTAACCCATCCTGAGGTGTTGGATCTCTATATTCCATCCAGGCTAGCGAGATATTATCAGCCAGATAACCTGACTGTACCAGACGGTCACGAATGGCTTGTCTAAAGTCAGTTTCTTGTTGGGTCTGTTTGGGATAAATTTGGTCCCATTGCGGCGGTTGACCATGAGCAACCAGCAAAATCCCCACTTCATCAGCCGGAAGGTTATGTCGCATCTGTTCAGCCTGATCGACAAACATCTCCACAAGCGTATCTGAATTCCACAGAGGATAAGTCGTACATACTTCAATACCGTTCGCCTCTAAATTAAGTTCTTCAATCATCTCTTCACCTTCCAATGTGTGGCTCGATTCGGTCAAGAAGACATGAGTGAGCACAACTTTATTTGCGCCGGCCTTGACTGCCTGCCATGCGGCTTCGTTTGGGTGGGGTCGATCGTCAATGAAACTGATATAAAAACGGAGATTAGGGTAATTTGACCGCATCATCTGTTCCAGTTTCATCATCATGCGATTGTGGATTGCATTATGGTGACTACCACCAGCCTCTAGAAACTCAGTGCGTACGGCATTGAAAAAGAACGGACGGAATGGGTAAGGAATGAACGGCGCTCCGCTTTCGTCCATTTCTTGAATAGAATGTTTCCAAGCTGGAATGGCCTTATCATAGGTAGGAGGTTCTCCATGGGTGAAATAAATCACCGCAGTAAAACCATCACTCTGCTTACTAGCTGGAATCTCTAAGGGGGGAAGTTCCTCGCGAGTGATTGGTTGAAGAAATATAGCCGTGCCAATCAGGTAACCTGTTATGAAACTAAGAAGAAAAAGCGGAATAGCAACCAATCGCCACCAATTCTTAAAGGAGCGGTATCCCAAAACAACAATCCCCATCAGCACAAGGCTAAAGCCAGCGCTATAAAAAGGTGATTGTAGCGGGCTCGAAACCAGAAACATCAAAAAGAGGTAACCAGATAAAAGAGAGAGCGAAATAAATACTATCATGGTAAGGTCAACTGTTTTTTTCAAAGCATGTATCTCCTTCTAACGAATAACTTCCCAGGCCAAATGTTGGATTTCAGGCAGGATTAACTTTTCCCAGGCCAATTGCACAGCGGCAGGAGATCCCGGTGTGCTGATAATTAACTTACCTCGGTAGAGTCCAGCCGTTGCCCTTGATAGCATTGCCGCCGCGCCAACCTGTTCATAGCTCAACATGCGGAACAGCTCGCCAAATCCAGGCAGCGTTTTCTCCAGTTTGCGGCTGAGCACGTCAAACGTAGTGTCGCGGGTAGAGATACCGGTGCCGCCGTTGACCAAAATCAGGCGCGCTTCGCCTGCGCAGAACTCATCCAGAATAGCTTCAATCTGCGTCGGTTCATCCCGGACAATGCGATAAGCCACCAGACTATGTCCGACTTCTTTTATTTGTGTCTTTAGATATTGCCCGTTGACATCCGTCTCTGGGGTGCGGGTGTCGGAAACAGTGATAATCGCCAAGGGAATACTCCCCAAAGCAACAGCCTTCTCGCGATGGATAATTGATCCGCTGCTCATTTCGGTCATGGAAAAATCTCCGCCAGAATGGGCTCATAAAAACAAATGCAGCCGCCAGGACGGGAACAGCCCTCCGCCGGCAATCGCGGAACTTGATCTAACTCATACACACCTTGAAGAGTTTGCCCCAGTATGCAATCTTGTGGCGTCGCAACGCGGATTTTGATCACGCGCGGATTGGCACGCAGTTTTTCAAGAACCGCTTTCATTTCCTCTTCACGATTGGACTTATTTATCCTCAACGATTCTGACATGTTTGCCTCCTTTCTTCTGCAAGCGGGGTTTTGTAAATTCGCAAGCGTCCTATATCGGCCCCACACGCCATACAGGTTTCAATCTCTACTTTGAATTCGTTGCCGCCGCTCACCCATTTGAGCGCTTCCTGCAATATGCCAACAGCAGTATGGCACAAAGGCTTATCGCTGGTGCGACCATAGCACATTGAACAACGTTCAAGCGTGTACAGGTAATATTCTCCTTGGTCGCTAACATGGCTGATCTGATCACTAAAGGTGTTGAAAATTTTGGCAATAGCCGGAATACCAATTTTTAATTTGGTCTCAAGAGGCAGAACCTTAAAAGCAAGGTCACCCACCCCGGCGAGGGCGCCAAAGTTTTTCAGCCCATTGGCAAACAAGGCACGACCGGCGCGCTGTGCCAGCCCGCGCCCGCCACGGGGGCCATACATTTGCTCCAACGCATTAAGCAAAGCAGCAATCTCAACAAAGTCAAATTCCTTTTCCAAATTATCGGGTGGTAGGTTGTCAATATAATGCTCCAACCCTGCCAGACGCAAGATGGCATACAAGCCGTTTTGCCCCATGACATCTTGCAATGCAAGTAAAAAAATTCGCCCCATCTTGTTAGGGTAGGATAAGCCGCTCTTTACAAGAGGCATAGAGTTGTCCTAGTAATCTCAATCTAAAACCTTGAATTAACTTGCTTCCAACTCGATCCCATCAGTCAGGCTGGAGACGCTTTGGGACAGTTTCGTCAAAAACTCCGTTGGTCACTGAACTAATGCACGTACCCAGTCCACAACCTCACTGACAACAGCCTGTCGTTGAGCGGTTTGAGGCGTCAATGCTGATTCAAAACGCCGCTTCAGGTCCTGGGCATTCACTCCGCCAGCGCCTCCAATGACAACAATTTCGTTATGAGGAATTTCATCCTCACGCCAGGGCTCAGCCAGCGAGAGTCTCACCCTTCTTCCCGTTACTTGAAGGACACCCCGGCGCGCTTGAGCTTCCGACAAGTACACGAACCCTTTGACACGATAAATAGAGGGTGGCAAATTCTTGGTAACTTCCCTCAGGGCTTTCAAATTAAACGGTTCAAATGACTGGTAAAGCCAGGTATTGTAAACCAAACTGTGATCATGAACATGATGAGGATGTTCTTCTCCAGACTCATCATGTTCTTCCCCTTCAGAAGCATGAACATGAACATCGCGTGCCTCACGGTTCAATTGCATCAAGTCAAAACGGCCAACACCAAGCGCCAGTTCAAGTGGAATCTTACCGTAGGATGTTTCAAAAATTCTGGCATTTGGATCAAGCATATGTAACCAGCGACGTACTTTTTCAAGCCGCTTTGGAGACAATAAATCTATTTTGTTGATTACCACCATATCTGCCGCAGCGATTTGATCGATAGCCAACATTGCATCTTGACCTCTTAAGTCAAGCACTTGCTCAGCGTCAATCACCGTAAGAATACTGTCCAGATTTACAAAAGGACGAACTTCTGGCATGATAAAAGTGAGCGCAACCGAGACCGGGTCGGACACACCACTGGTTTCGATAATGATATATTCCGGTCGATCCGATCGTTCTAACAATTGAATTACCGTGTACAACAGGTCTTCGCGAATAGTGCAACAAATACAACCATTTGAAAGGCTAACAGAATCTCCCTCGACCCCAACGATTAAGCGACTATCGATGTTTACACTGCCAAAATCGTTGACGATCACTGCAATTCTTAAGCCATGGTTGCTACTTAAGATGTGATTTAAGAGCGTGGTTTTACC
>Ga0209101_1001889_pt1 | contig 14697 bp, 16 predicted proteins | sample ConPoolayeCmetaG_FD_185481 | JGI IMG/M metagenome (GOLD analysis project Ga0209101, IMG submission 185481) | Hot spring microbial mat communities from California, USA to study Microbial Dark Matter (Phase II) - Cone Pool mat layer C metaG... ...
CAGGAAAACAATGGTCTTGCGGCGAGACATGCCCGGCAGTATGGCAGAGGCGATTTCCGGTGTCAAACCCCGCTCCGGCCTACGGCGGCCTGTCTTTGACAAATCGCCTCTGTGAGTATATGTTCTCGCTTTTTGGGAAGGAATGTTTGCCCATGGCTGCGGAAAAGCGTCTTCGAATTGGAGTCATCGGATGCGGCGAGATCGCCTACACGGCCACGGGGCCGGCGATCCGACAAATGCTGGCGGCGGGGCCCGATCTTCCGCGTGGGGTTCGGGACGGCCGCTTCTGCTATCTCTTCGACCTCTTTCCGACGCTCTGCGAATGGACGGGCCTAGCCATTCCGCCCACAGCGGAAGGGCGCTCGCTTGGCGTTTCCCGGAATACATCGGCAGGGGGGCGGGAGGCGCTCTATCTTGCCTATCGGGAACTGCAGCGGGGCGTTAGGACCTCCCGCTACAAATTGATCGAGTATGTGGTCGGCGGCCGGCGGACGCGCACGCCGTTGTTTGATCTCCAGAGGGATCCTCATGAAATGCACGATCGGTCGGCCGATCCCGAGAGTCAGGAGACGCTGGTCGAACTGCGCCAGACGCTGGCTGGGCTGCGCGATGAGTGGGGCGACCGGGAGAGCCCCTGGGGACGAACGTTCTGGGAGGGATACGAGCGGCCGGCTTTGTGACGCGCGCCACGGGCGGTCGGAACCGTCGAACGAGGAGGATCCGATGGAAGCGATGACACGGCGGGAGTTTCTGGCCTTGAGCGGAGCGGCGGCCGCTTCGCTGGTCACGGGGTGCGCTACGAACCCGGTCACGGGCGAGTCCCAGTTCATGCTTTTCACGGAAGCGAACGAACGGGAATGGGATCGCCTCCATGCGCCGCACCAATTTTCGGCCGATTATGGGGTGTTCCCCGATCCGGCGCTGAACGCGTACGTGGCGGACGTTGGTGCCCGGTTGGCCGCCATCAGCCACCGGCCGCACATGCCCTATTCCTTCCGGGTTCTCAACGCCGTCCACGTGAACGCCTACACCTTTCCCGCCGGCAGTATCGGCGTCACCCGCGGAATTCTGCTGTCCATGGAAAGCGAATCGGAACTGGCTGCACTACTCGGTCATGAGATTGCTCACGTCAACTATCGGCATGCCGCCTCTCGGATGAGTCAGGCCCTGGCCGCGCAGCTCGTCGTCGGGCTTGGGGTCATGGCCATCGCCGCCAAGAAAGAAAAATACGCCGCCCTGGCGGCCGGGCTGGGCGCCCTCGGATCGGGGCTCCTGCTGGCCAAGTATAGCCGCGATGACGAACGGCAGGCGGATCAGGGTGGGCACGCTTATCTGGTGACTGCTGGGTACCATCCGGATGGCATGGGCGACCTCATGGAACGTCTGGTGGCGCTGCAGGAGCGAGAACCGACCCTGCTTGAGATCATGTTTGCGAGCCATCCGATGAGCCGGGAGCGGCTGGATACGGCCCGGCAGAGGGCGCTCGGCGAGTATGCCGCGATGCGGGATCGTTCGCCGCTTCGAGAAGCGTACATGGACCGAACCGCGTCGGTGCGGGCCCAGCGCGACGCGATTCTCGCGATGCAGAAAGCCCTTCGCGCCTTTGACGAAGGACGCGTGGAGGAGGCGGACGCGTTCCTGGCCGAGGCTCGCCGCCGGGCTCCATCCGATTATGCCGCGCTGGTGTTGAGCGCCAAACTGAAGCTGGCGCAGAACCGTTCCCAGGAGGCGCTGGCCATGGCGCTGGCGGCCCGGCAGGCCCTGCCCGGAGAAGCCCAGGCGATCCATCTCTGTGGAATGGCCCGTCTGAAACAGGGCCAGTACGACGCGGCGTGGCAGGAGTTCGAACAGTACGACCGGACACTTCCTGGGAATCCCGAGATGGCCTTCTGGAAAGGCTATGCCCTCGAACAGATGCAGAGGCTTCAGCCGGCAGCCCAGGAGTATCTCCGTTATCTCCAGAGCGGAGCCGAAGGCGAGCAGGCCCAGTATGCCTATCAACGACTGGTGCAATGGGGGGTCATCGCGCCGGAGAAAACCTCACCGGCCACCGGGAGCGAGGGAGGAGCCAAACCACCCGCCACCAAACCCAAGAGTTCTCAGAAGAAACCAACGAAAAAGAAATGACGTCCACCTCAGGGCGATCCGTGATCCGGAGGCGCGTTCAGACCTGGCGCGATCCCACCCCCTTTGAGCAGCGGGTGTATCAGGTGGTTCAGCAGATTCCGCGTGGGTTCGTGACCACCTATGCCGATGTCGCCCGCGCGGTCGGGTGTCGTTCCCCCCGCGCGGTCGGCCAGGCCTTGAAACGGAACCCCTGGGCGCCGGAGGTACCCTGTCACCGAGTGATCGGTTCGGATGGCCGACTGGGGGGCTTTCAGGGGTGTGCCGCTGGATCGCCCCTGCGAAGGAAAGCCGCGCTTTTGGCGGCGGAAGGGGTCCTCGTCACGCCGGAGCATTTCGTTCCTCCGGCCTGCCGTGTGCGATGGGAGGACGGTCATTTCCGACTTGAGGTGGAACGGCGGCGCCGGATTTCGAAGAGCACAATGGCTGCTGCGGCGCCGGCATTGAGCGATTCAATTTGCCCGGCCATGGGAATACGCAGGCGGAAATCGCAGGTCTCGGCAACCAGCCGACTCAATCCCTCGCTTTCGTTTCCGATGACCAGACCGACCGGTCCCGTCAGGTCGGCCTCGTCGTACGGTTGGGCATCGGGGGAGGGATCGAGCCCGCTCAGCCAGAGACCGGCGGCTTGCGCCGTGTGCATGGCCTGAACGAGATTCGGAATCCGGATCACCGTGAGATGTTCGGAGGCGCCGGCCGAGGTCCGAACGACCGCGGGTGTGACGGAGGCCGCCCGGCGCTCCGGTATCACCACGGCATCCACACCCGCTCCCTCCGCCGATCGAAGAATGGATCCCAGATTCTGCGGATCCTGAAGGTGATCGAGAAAGAGAACGAAGGCGTTTCCCCCACGCTGTTCGAGCAATCGCTTCAAATGGGTCGCATCGCCATAGGGGTAAGGACCGGCTTCCAACGCGATGCCCTGATGGTGAAGACCCGCCAGACGCTCGTCGAAGAAGGTCCGGGGAACGACCTTGAACGGGACACCCAGGCGGAGCGACGTCGCCTCGATTTCCTCCAGAAGAGGATCCCGCCGGACGCCTTCGGAAAGGAGGGTTCGCTGAAAGGTCCTGCGACGGGCCCGAAGGGATTCCAGAACGGGCCGGCGGCCATAGAGCAGCTCCACAGGCGGCATCGGTTACTCCTCCGCGTCCGTGGCGATGGTCCGGCGCCCGGCTTTGATGGCCGCCCGATGATGCTTGGCCTCGAGGAGACGGGCCTTCTGGCGGCGGGATCGCCGTTTCTTCTGTCGGCGAATCCGGGCCGCTTCGGCGAGGCGTTCCAGGGCCACCCCTTGCTGCCGGGCGGCCAGTTTTTCGCACAGCAGACGGCGGGCGAAAAACCGGTTCATCTCGCGGGAGCGCGACTGTTGAACCTTGACCTCGAGACCGGAGGGAATATGGCGCAGCTGAACGCAGGTGGCGGCCTTGTTGATTTTCTGCCCCCCCGGTCCACCCCCTAGAATAAATTTTTCCACAAGGTCTTCTTCCCGAACTCCCAATTGCTTCATGAGGGTCAGAAGGGCTTGTCGTTTTTCCGGTCGAATCGTCTCGGACATGGCCAGTTGCTTTTTTGATGTCGGGGTATCAATACCATTGACATGGCCTTCTGCAAAGCGCAATGTTGGGGCATCGCTATCGCAATCACGATCGTTATCGGGATGGCTATCGGGATCGGGATCGACAGAAGAAGGAAAAAGGCACCGGAAAGGCCGCCGATGGCGAGCGGCGGCGTTGCTTTGAGATCGCACAGGGATCGGCGTGGGAGTGCGCCGCGATCGAGGATGTGCGGGTGGTCGGCAAGGCGTTGGACGAAGCCGAGAGCGAGAACCGCAAGACGGAGCTCGATCCCATGGCCGCGATGCTGAGTCGGCTGGGCGGAAGAGGATACCCGGTACGAGAAAAAGCGTGGGCGGGATGGCGGTCACGGTGTGGTGGTGGGCGGTTACGGCTTTGCAGCTGGTACGCTGTATCACCATTTGAATTTCGGCTGGGCCGGACAGGCCGACGCCTGGTACAATTTGCCGTCCGAAGTTCAAACCAAATACTCGGCTTATCTCGTGATCGGCATGCTGTTCAACCTGCACCCGACCTAAAGCGGCTTTCACATCATCAGCGGTCGTGTGGTCGGGCTGGATGGGAAGCCTCTGGCCGGCGTCAAGGTCGCCGCCCGGAACACGGGAACCGGAATCGCCTACTCCTCACGCACGAACGATCGTGGGATTTATGCGCTTCTGGTGCCCCGTTTTGCGGCCTATGAGGTCAAGGCCAAAGCCGACGGCCTTGGATTCATGCCCAAGGCCCGCGCCGGCGGTGGCGGCCGTGCCCGATTTCAGCCGAGGCCATGGCGGTCAGTCGCAACCGGGTCGAAGGGTTCCGAAAAGCCATGGAGGCGGCCGAAAAAAGTCGCATTCGGAACGGTGAGGCGGTAGCCCTCTTCGGCGAGTGAGGTTTTGATCCCTACCGGGCCGAGGCGAGGATTTCGATCACCGCCTCAGGCGTCTCGGCATCGAGGACGGCCTGACGAACATCGGGGTTATCAAGCGCGTGGCTGATGGCCGAGAGAAATTGGATATGGGGACCGACCCGGCTCATGGGGGAGAGGGTCATGATGAAGATTCGTGAGGGTTTCCCATCAAGGGCATCGCACTCGATGCCGCGCCGCTTGATCCCGATCGCGGTCACCAACTCGGTCACGGCATCGGTCTTGGCATGCGGGATCGCAATGCCGTGTTGAATGGCGGTTGTCATCTTCTGTTCGCGCTCGTGGACCGCCGCTAGAGCCGCCTTGGCGTCGTTGACTTTGCCGGCCTGGACGAGGAGGGCCATCAGTTCTTCCAGAACCGCTTCCTTCGTTTCCGCTTTCAATTCCAGAGTGATGGTTCTGGGATCGAGTACGTTGCGGAGATTCACGCGTGGTCCTTTCTTCAAACCGGACTGGCCGCGGATTGATTTATGGCAATTGCAACCGCTCTTTCAGGCCTGTCTGACGCTGAACCAGTCGGTTGTTTCGGATAGCAATATAAACGGCTTTGGGAGATCCGACAAGACAAACCAGTTGTTTTCCGCGGGTCAGGGCGGTGTAGAGAAGATTGCGTTGCAGCAATTTGAAGTGCTGAGTGGCCATCACAAGGACGACGGCTGGATATTCACTGCCCTGAGCCTTGTGGATGGAACAGGCATAGGCCAATTCGAGTTCGTCCAGTTCGTCCGCCTCGTATGGGACGTTCCCCATGTCGTAGGCCACGACAAGGCGTGAGGCGCCCGGATCCAATTGCCGGATGACCCCCACATCCCCATTGAAAACCCCCTTGTCATAGTTGTTGCGGATCTGCAACACGCGATCACCCAATCGGAAAAACCGTCCCCCGCGCTCGATGGCCGGACCTTCGGGATTGATCGCGGCCTGAAGATGACGATTCAGGTTTTCACTGCCCAGTTCGTTTTTCCGCATCGGGGTGAGGACCTGGATGTCGGCCCTGGGATTGAAGCCGAACCGGCCTGGAATCCGTTCCGTGACCAGACTCAGGACGGTCCGGATGATTTCGGCCGGTTCCTCTTGGACGATAAAATAGAAATCCGAGAGCGGCGCTTCCCGTCCGCGCGGCGGCAGGAGAAGCGATTGCCCTTGGTTCACGCGGTGGGCGTTGATGACGATTCGGCTTTCTTGACTCTGCCGAAAGATCGTATGCAGCCGGGCGCAGGGAATTCGGCCCGAATCTACCATATCCCGGAGCAGGTTCCCCGGACCCACGCTGGGCAGTTGATCCACATCGCCCACAAAAACGACTCGCCCCCCCTCCGGGACAGCGTCGAGAAAAAGGCGCATGAGCGGAAGATCAATCATGGAACACTCGTCCACAATAAAGACATCGCCGGGCAGGGGGTGCCCCGCGTTATAGGCCAACGACGACAGACCGGCCTTCATCCCCAGCAGCCGATGAATCGTCTGAGCCATTCGGCCGGTCGCCTCTTCCAACCGCTTGGCCGCTCGTCCGGTCGGAGCAGCCAGAACCACCCGCATCCGTCGTGCCCGAAATACTTCGGTCAGGGCCCGAACGATCGTCGTTTTGCCGACGCCGGGCCCGCCGGTGAGGATGGAGACTTTGGCCCGCAGAATGATTTCAAGGGCTGCCCGCTGATCCGGGGAAAAGGGAAGACGAATCCGCTCCTCGATGCGGCTCAAGAGCCCCTGCCAGTCGGTTAGAGGAACCGAGGGCTCGGTCGACAACAGACGGTGCAACTTCTGGGCGACGGCCACCTCCGCCTCGTAGAGGTCGGCTAAGTAGAGCCGTCCTCGGTCGTCCACCAGCCGTCCCTGCGCGATCGCCTCGGTGATGGCCTGATCGAGAATCGCTTCGGGAATTTCCAGCAGGTGCTCGGCTTCTTTCCGAAGGACCTCGCGGGTGGCGTAACAGTGCCCCTCCTCTTGAAGTGTTTGAAGGACGTACTCCACGCCGGCCCGGGCGCGCACCGGCGAATCTCGGGGGATGCCCAGGCTTTGCGCAATCCGATCGGCCGTTTTGAAACCGATGCCGCCAATGTCCCGTCCCAATCGGTAAGGATCGGATTGAACGAGCGCGATGGCCTGATCCCCGTACCGCATGTGAATCCGGTGGGCCAGGGAAGGGCCGACCCCGTGCGACTGGAGGAAGAGCATAATCTCACGAACCGCCTTTTGCTCCGCCCAGGCGCGGCGGATCTCCTCGCGGCGCTTCTGGCCCAGCCCAGGCACCTCCAACAGTCGGGCGGACTCCTTTTCGATGATGCGCAGGGTGTCCAGACCGAATCGTCGGACCAGCCGGGCCGCCATGGCTTTTCCGATGCCCGGAATGATTCCGCTGGCCAGGTATCGCTCAATGCCCTCGGGGGTGATGGGGGCGACGGACGTGATCCGCTCAGCGCTGAACTGTGCCCCATGTCGCGGGTGGCGGACCCATCGCCCCTCGGCCTTGAGAAGCTCCCCGACCCAAATCGCGGCGCAGGGACCCGTGACCGTGATGGCCGGCCCCCGCCGGGCGGGTTGTATCGTGCATACCGTATATCCCGTCTCCTCGTTCCGAAAGACGATCTTTTCGACGATTCCCGAAACGACCTCCAATTCGCCTTGGCGGTCTTGTTGGCGCGAGCTTTCCATGGATCCTCATCCGGTCACCGCCCCGTGACAAAATGTTCCATTCCTTTTGCTTTTTACCCTAGCATGAGGCATAATGAATGTTCAAGGCGAATGGGACCCATGGTGCGATCGAGTGCTCATCGTTATCTCTGGGGGGTTTTTCTCCTGTGTGTTGTGGGCGTTTTGTCCGTGGGCTGTCGAACCGTGCCGGTACGGATGCCGCCCCCCTCGAAACCCTTCATCAAACGTTCGATCAAACCTGCCGTGGCGGTGACCAGTTTCGAAAACCGGTCGGGTTTCGAGGGCGAGTGGCGTATCGGCCAGGGGATGGCTGATCTGCTGGTGGCGGAGTTGAGCCGATGTCAGCGGTTCGAGGTCCTTGAACGGCAGCACCTGAATGACGTCCTGACGGAGCTGGGTTACCAGCGGAGTCCGCTGTTTCGGCAGGAAGGAAAGGCGCGCCTGGGGCAACTTAAGCATGGGCGCTATCTCATACGGGGAGTGATTCACGATTTCTCGCACACCAGCGGGATCGGATTCTGGGCGGCTCTGAAGCGGATCTTCCTTCGGGGGCGGGTGTCCGAAGCGCGGGTGGCGTTGACGTTGACGGTGGTGGACGTCGAATCCGGCGCCGTGGTTGGGACGGCGTCCGCGGCGGGCTATGCGCACAGCACGGAAGGCGAGTTTCGGACCCAGTATAAGAATGTGACTTTCGGGGGAGAGGCCTTCTATCGCACGCCCCTTGGAACCGCCACGCGGGAGGCGATCCGTTCGAGTGTTCGGCACTTGATCCGAGTCATTCCCCGGGAGTATTGGCAACCCATGATTGCCGAGGTGCGCGAGGATGGGGTGATTGTGCTCAACGGCGGTGCGGATTGCGGGTTCGAAATTGGCCGCGTCTATCAGGTCCGGAAAGCCCCCTCGCCGGTGACGTGTCCGGTGACCGGCGATGTTCTCGATTGGCTGCCGGGTCCGGTGGTTGGGCGGATTCGCGTCACCCGGTTCGATTCCCGCCTGGCGCTGGCCGCCCCGGAAGGGCAGGGGACCTTCGAACGGGGGCAGTTATTGGAACCGATCCGTGGGGAACCGGGAGAACCTTTGCCATGAAGTCGGGATTCCTGGGACGCCTCATGGATCGGCTCGACCGGCTCGATCCCGAGAGCCTTCAGACCTACTTTCGTCATCTGGCTCAGGAAAAGGGGCTGTTGGAGACCATTTTCGACGCGATTCAGGAGGGTCTGGTGGTGCTCGATTCGGATGGCCGCATCACCTATCTCAATCGGGCGGCCGCGGAGATGATGGGGCAGACGGTCGAGGAGTCCATTGGTCAGCCGATTTCGCGTTTCCTCCGGACGCTCGACAAGCAGAAACTCATGTCCTTCGATGCCGGCGAGTGGAACCGGCTGGTCCGTCAGGAAATGGAGGTCTTTTATCCCCGCCGGCGGATAATCACCTTTACGGCCATGCCCCTTAATATGGTCGAGAAGCGGGCCCGAGGGGTGTTGATTATGCTGCGGGATATTACCCGCGACCGGGAGCAGGAGGCCAGTCTCGTGGAGACCGAGCGGCTCAATGCCGTCCGTCTTCTCGCCGCCGGGGTGGCCCACGAGATCGGCAACCCGCTCAACGCGCTGAATATTCATCTTCAGCTTCTGGAACGGGAAGTCGGTGCGCTTCCCGAAACGGACGCTCGAGCCTCCATCCAAGAGCTCGTCGCTGTGGCTCGGGAAGAGGTGCGCCGTCTGGATGCCATCCTGACCCAGTTTCTGAATGCGATTCGTCCCTCCAAACCCCGGTTGGAACCCCTGCGGCTCGAGGAGACGATACAGGAGACGTTGACACTTCTCCAGCCCGAGATCGAGAATCGCGGGGTCAACGTGCGGCTCGAACTGTTGGGAACGATTCCCACCATTCGGGGAGATCGGGATCAGCTCAAACAGGCCTTTTTCAACGTGATCAAGAACGCCCTCGATGTGTTGACCACCGGAGGACTCGTCGAGATCGTGCTGGCGGCCGAGGATGGCCATGTCGCCGTCACCATCCGGGACAACGGTCCCGGGATTCCTCCCGAGGTGATGGGACGGATCTTCGAACCGTACTTTACCACCAAGGCTACCGGGCATGGGCTTGGACTCATGATTGTTCAGCGGATCATCCAGGACCACGGCGGACGTCTGGACGTGTCCAGCGAACCGGGAAAGGGAACCTCCTTCGTGATCCGCATCCCACTGGCCGAACGACGCCTTCGGCTTCTCCAGAGTCAGCATGCTCCGACGGCAGAGGAAACAGCTACACTATGAAACCCGACAAACCGGTCATTGTCCTGGCCGATGACGACAAGAACACGCGCGAGGGGATCGGCCGAGCCCTGCGGGACCGCTACGAGGTGTATCTGGCGGAAAACGGCGAACGAGCGCTCGAACTCCTCTCAGAACACCCTGTGGATGTGCTGATCAGCGACATGCGGATGCCCGGAATGGACGGCCTGTCCCTGCTGCAACGGGCGCTGGCCCGCCAGCCCCGTCCGGCCGTGATCGTTCTGACGGCCTACGGCAGCGTGGAAACGGCGGTCGAGGCGATGAAACGGGGGGCCACCGATTTTCTCCAAAAGCCGGTGGATCTGAGCGTTCTGGAGCAACGGCTCGAGCGGGCCGTTCAGATGGTCCGGATGGAACGCGAAAACGAAACGCTCAAGGCCCAGTTGGATCGGCGGTACGGGCTGGAGACGATGATTGGCGAGTCCCCCCCCATGCAGGAGGTCTTCGACATCATCCGACAGGCCGCGCCAACGACGGCGACGGTGCTGATTCAGGGCGAGAGCGGCACCGGCAAGGAACTCGCCGCGCGCGCCATTCACCAGTTGAGCCCCCGGGCCAAGGGTCCCTTCATTGCCGTCCACTGTGCGGCGCTTGCGCCGACCCTGCTCGAAAGCGAGCTCTTCGGGCATGAAAAGGGCGCGTTCACCGGCGCCACGGAACGGCGGATCGGCCGTTTTGAAATGGCCGACGGTGGCACCCTTTTTCTCGACGAAGTCAGCGAAATTGATCCGGCCATCCAGACCAAGTTGCTCCGGGTGCTGGAGGAGCGCCGCTTCGAACGGGTCGGCGGTCGCCAGACCATCGAAGTGGACATCCGGCTGGTGGCCGCGACCAACCGCGATCTGAAGGCGCTCGTCGAAGCGGGAACGTTCCGCCGCGACCTATTTTTCCGGCTCGATGTGGTCACCCTCACCATGCCCCCCCTTCGCAAGCGCAAGGAGGACATTCCGCTGCTGGTGCAGGCCATGCTTCGCGAGTTTTCGGAAAAGCACGGCAAGCCCGTCCGGGAACTGACCCCGGAGGCCATGGACCTTCTTATGCGTTACGACTGGCCGGGCAATGTGCGGGAGTTGCGAAACACGATCGAACGGATGGTGGTTCTGGCGCGGGACAGCCGCCTGACGGTCCGGGATATTCCCACGACCATCCGATCCGCCGTAACCGCCCCCTCCGTCGCCAATGGACTCGCTGCGACCTCTCTGATTCGTCCGTTGGAGGAGACGGAGAAACAGATCATTCTGGCGGCGCTGAAAAAGTTCGGGGGAAACAAAACCCTTACCGCCCGGGAACTGGGCATCAGCCGGCGGACCCTGCATCGCAAGCTGAAAACGTATGAAAATGAGGGAGCGTCCCACGAGGGTGCTTCGGGAGGATCCGTATCATGACCACCTCATTTCGTCTTGTGGCGATGGCCCTTGTGATGCCTGCCTTTCTGGCAGGATGGCCGGTTCGGGCGGACGATGCATACCCGGCGGCCACATCGCTCGCTCCCGAACGGCGGGTGGAGATCGCCAAAACGATGATGGAGGAGGGGGAACGTCTGTGGCGCGCCGCCGAACGCGAAAAGGCGATGGATGCCTTTGAAACGGCCCTCGGGATCTGGGAAGGTGTGGAGGCCGACTATCCGGGATGGCAGCCCCATTTTGTCCGCAGCCGGATCCTCTATGCCGAGTCCGCCATTCGCCAAATCCGCGAAGGAAGGCCTTTTCCGGAGGCGACTCCTTCCGTCTCGCTCTCTCCTTCCCTGGACATCCTGGCCGCCACCGACGAGAAGACGGCCGCCGCGTTGCGGGCGTTGCGGGCCGGGATCGACGAGCGGGACGCGGCCCTACAGCAGGCTCGGGAGGAGAACCGCCGCCAGGCGGAGGAAATCGCGGCGCTCCGGCGACAACTGGAACGGTACGAATCGCGTACCGGAAAAGCCGAAGACGTCCCGGCCATCGCGCGGGCCATCCGATCGGAGGCCCGCCGACTCCTGGAAAGCAGCGATGCGACCGCTGCCCTCACCCTGCTAGAAGAAGGGGTTCAATGGTTCCGCCAGGACGATGCCATGACCCATTTGCTGGCTGTGGCCTACTGCCAGGTTGGCCGTTATGGCGACGCGTTGCGCGTCCTCAATCCACACATCCGATGGGGACGGGGTTCGGCTGAGGTCTGGATGACGGTTGGGGTCGCCTACCTTGGTCTGGAAAATCTGGGTCGGGCCCGGTGGGCGTTCGAAAAGGCGTTGGCACGCAACCCCCGTTCTGCCGAGGCCCACTACAATCTCGCTTCGATCCTGATCAAGCTCCCTAAGCCGGAAGCCGAAGAGGCTGCCTTCCATTACGGGGAAGCTCGGCAGTTGGGGCTTCCGGCTGATCCTGGGCTGGAAGAGGAGATCCGACGGGCCATGCTCTGGCAACGGGCGCAATCGCTGCGATGATAAACGCCGAACGAATTCAACGAACGAAGCGGTGCCGCGGGGCCATGCTGCTGCTGGCCATGCTTGCGGTCGTGCTGACGGCCACATTTCTGAATGGCGCCGCCGTGCTGAGCCGGCGCGTACGGCAGGAGTCCTTGGCCTTCTACCGCCGCGCCCGGTTGCGCGCGGTTCTTCTGGAAACCGCCGCTCGTCGTCTCCGCGCCAAGACATCCGCATGGACCGGGATGGAAAACACCCCGGACGGGATTCGTGTGCAATGGACCATTTCTCGGCCGTCCGTGCCGGCGGAACCGACGGGAGAATTTCAAGCTATCGCTGAGGACGCCGACGGCGGCCGGCGCGAATGTCGGGCGGTCTTCCGCATCGGCCGGGATGGGGTATGCCATATTCTGGCCTGGTGGGAACCATAAGATGACCCCTTTCTCCCAAACCCGGACGGCCGACTGGGCTTCAGCCGCGGCCGGCGTCGAGCTGGCGGAAGGGGGTCCTCGTGTCGTTCGCTATTGCCGCCGGTGGGGCCGCCTTCGATTGGTTCAGGGCGAACGGCGGAATCCCGCCGAAGCGGTCGCGGGTGGAATGCGGGAGACGGAGTGCGCCCTCCGCCGAATTCATGTTCCGTTGAGCTCTCGCCGAAAAGCGGTTCGCGTCTGGCGGTCGCTGCTGGATATTGAATTGCCAGGTGGAATGGAAGGAAAGGCGGCCATTCCGCTGGCCATCGAACCCTCTAAGAACGGCTGGGACGTCTTGGTGGCTGTAGCGGACCGTGAGGCCGTTTCGGTGCGTCTCGAGGCCTATCGCCGGCAGGGATTCGATCTGCATGTGTTGGACCACGAAAGTGCGGCGCTCTGGACGCAGGCGCTCATGGAATTTCCCCCTGAAAAACCCGATGAACCACGAGTCGTTCTTTATGCGACAGACGATCGTCTGACGGTGACCGTCGGGGTGGGGGAGGCGTTGAGAGCCTCGGCCGGCGCGCGCACGTTCGAGGGGGAGACCATCCGACGCCTTCTTCGATCGGTCGGAATTGGGGGAAACGCCGAGATCCGCTGGATCTGGTGCGGCTCTCGGGTCGAATCGGAGGAAGAGTGGCTCGCCCTGGTGGCGCGTTTGGCGGGCGGCCTCGGCCGGCACGACCGATTGAAAGACCCGGCGGCCGTTCTGGCGCGCGCCTACGCCTGCCGAGCCCTTCAGGATGGCGCGCTGCGCTGCAACTTTCGTGTGGACGAATGGGCCCATCCCGAATCCGTCCGCCAGCGCGTCCGCCGCCACGTTCGAATCGCCCTGCTGACCTTGGGCGCCGGTCTTGTTGCCCTGGCTGGTTTTATGGCCGATGTCCGGTGGATCGAAGCAAGCGATCGCGAAGTTCAACGGGCGATTCAAGCGGCCGTGCACACGATCGGGGATCACCTGGGACTTCCGATCGAGACCGCGCCGGGATACGAACGGGCCCAGGTGGAGGCCGTGATCCATGAGGCCGAGCCTCGCTATCGTCCCTTTGCGCGCATGACCGGTCCTTCCCTTGTTTCCGCCCTGGGGCGCCTTCTGGCTTCGGCTCGCCGGGACGCCATGGAGGTTCATCGGCTGGAAGGCGAACAAGATCGTCTCCGCGTTTCGGGGTGGGCGGCGAACCGGGAAACTTTTGAACGATGGATCGAAGAGGTGTCGCAGGAAGACGGATGGCACATGATTCGAAAGGACATCACACCGAATGGATCAGGGTGGAGATTCGAGGTGGAAACGGTGGTTCGCTGAACCGGGGAACCGACTTCTCATATTGCTGATCGTTACGACTTTGATCTGGGTTTTGGCGATCGGCGTAGGATGGAGGACATTCCAGGCGTGGCGCCGGTGGGGCCGGCAGCGGCCGGTTCGAGAAGCTGACCTGGCACAGCTCCTGCATCTTGAGCAGACGGTGGCCCAATGGCGAAAAGCCGTCGGCCTGGCGGAACAGAGATGTCGCGAGGGCTTGCGGCCGTTCGAGTATGAAAAGACGCCGTTGCTTCGGGAGGGCGGTCTCACGCTGGTACGGAATGAGACCGATAACGTCCGGCCAGGGTGGCGTGTGCGTCGGCTTCGGTTCGAGGGATCGGATGTCCCGTTGGCGGGACTCAGCGATTTTATGGCGTCTGCGGAATCGGCGATACCTCCTTGGCGATTGGTATCGTTGTCGATCGAAGCCCTTGACGCGCGGCCCGGTCGTGGCCGCGTGGTTTTGGAACTGGAAACTGTGGAAAAGGAAACGCCATGAATCGTTCTCGAACCGATCCCGCGACGTTTGAATTCAGTCCGTCCTGCTATCATCGGGCCCTCATGGAGGCTCTCGAACCCTCGGATGGCTTCCGGGGCGGGGATGTGGCGGCGTGGCAACGCCGCCTGCGGCGGGGAATTGCGGCGCTCTGTCTGGAACAGCGGTCCTTCGGCGAGCGGCGGGAGCCGTGTCAAAAAAGCGTCTCCTCACATGGGTGCCATGATGCGACCATGCAGGCGTTGATGCTGGGCAAGACGCTCCTGGGCGAGCGCGTCTGTGCGGAAATTATGTCCCCGGCCTTCTGAAAGTCGCCGAAATGGCCGATATCATGGGACTGTTCGCTCCCAAACCGCTGGTTCTGGTCGCAGGGCGGGAGGATCCCATCTTTCCGTTTCACGGGGTACGCCGAGCCTACCGCCATCTGAAGGCCATCTACCGGGCCGCGGGTGCGCCGGAGCGCTGCCATCTTG
>Ga0209101_1001892_pt1 | contig 14674 bp, 9 predicted proteins | sample ConPoolayeCmetaG_FD_185481 | JGI IMG/M metagenome (GOLD analysis project Ga0209101, IMG submission 185481) | Hot spring microbial mat communities from California, USA to study Microbial Dark Matter (Phase II) - Cone Pool mat layer C metaG... ...
GCAGGCCGCGCAATGCACCAGCGAGTCCTCGCCCACGGCGGAGAGCAGCATGAACTCATGGGAGCCGGTGCCGCCCATCATGCCCGAATCGGCTTCCACTACCTGTACCGGCAGGCCCGCCCGCCGGAAGACGTTGACGTAGGCCTGGACCATGCGCGGATAGTAGGCATCCAGGTCAGCCTGATCAGCGTGGAAGCTGTAGGCGTCTTTCATGAGGAACTCGCGCAGGCGGATCAGGCCGGCGCGCGGCCGCGGCTCGTCGCGCTCTTTGGTCTGGATGTGATAGACCACGCAGGGCAGTTGGCGGTACGAGACGATCTCTCGCCGGGCCAGGTCCGCCACCGTCTCCTCGTGGGTCATGCCCAGGACGAAATCGCGGCGATGGCGGTCTTGCAGGCGGAACAACTCCGGGCCGAGGTCGTACCAGCGGCCGCTTTCCTGCCACAGCTCGGCCGGGGTCAGGACCGGCATGTGGAGTTCTTGCCCATCCACGGCGTTCATCTCCTGGCGGATGATCTGGGCGATCTTGTGGAGCACCCGCCAGCCCAGGGGCAGGTAACTATAGACCCCGGCGGCGTGTTGCCGGATCATGCCGGCGCGCAGCAGCAGGCGGTAGCCCTCCGTATCGCCGCTGGCCTGCCGCAGGGTGGTGCCGAATAGCTTCGAGAACCTCATGTTCTCCTCCTGACAGCTTGTCCTACGTCTCGCTATAGAAGCCCAGGCCGGCCAGGTACTGCACGCCGGCGGCCAGGTCCCCGGTGGAATGTTCCCGGCTCACTTCCAGCACGCGCAATGTCGTGGCCGGGAGGTGCCCCCGGATCATCTCCCAATCTATCGTGCCCCGGCCCGGCGGCTGATGGTCGTGCAGGCCCCGACAATCGTGCAGGTGTATGCCCAGACAGCGCGGGCCGTAGGCGCGCAACCAGGCTTCGTGCCGCTCCAGACCCAATGTCTCCAAGACCTGGGCATGGCCGACATCGTGCCAGTAGCCCACCACGTCGGCCGGCAGGCGCGCCAGCAGAAGGCCCACCTCGTCCCAGATGGGCATTTCCGGGTAGTAGTAGCGGTTCTCCAGGCCCAATTGCACGCCGGCCGCCCGGGCCTCGTGGGCCAGTTCGAGCAGGCTGGCAGTCACGGCCTCCAGGAAAGGTTCGCGGAGCCGCGCCCGCTCGCGGATCAATTCCTGGCGCAACCGGTCGGTCTCCGGCGACCCGGCGTTGTATCGCTCCCGGAGCTGCTTCTCCAACTGGCCGGGGCCGCGTACCCGGCCGATGTGGAGCACCACCACTCTGGCTCCCACGGCCTGGGCCGAGGCGATACTCTGCCTGGCGATCTGGATGGCCCGGCGTCGGCGGTCCGGGTCCACGGATGACAACAGGCAATCCTGTTGGGTCATCTCGCGCAGGCTGATGGTGGCCGGGCAGGGATCATGGATGCTGGTCACCAGGCCAGGTTCCTCCCGGCTCAGGCGTACCAGCCCTTCGAACATGGCCGGGGGCATCTCGTGATTGGCCTCCACATGGGCGCACCCCAATTGATGGACCGCCGCCACAAATGCGGCGGCGTCGTCAAAGCGGCCCATGGCCCACATACTGGAAATAGAGACGTTGTACATAGATGACCAGGCAGGCAGATTGTTCGAGTCGCCGGGGACTCGACCGCTGATCGTTGACGGCCAACCGGCTTTCCTGCGATAGTCGGCCATCCGTGGTCAGCGATCGTCTATTGTAACAGCAGGCTCTCGCCCCGGATGACCCGCAGCAAGTCAAAGATGGAGATAAAGGCGACAAAGGCCAGGAGGAGCACCAGCCCGGCGAAATGCACCAGGGCTTCTTTCTCCGGGGCGATACGTTTGCCCCGGCGCGCCGCCTCCAGGAGCACAAAGATCACTCGCCCGCCGTCCAGCCCCGGGAACGGGATCACGTTGATGAGGGTAAAGTTCAGGCTGAGCAAGGCCGTCAGGTCAATGAGGCCCAGCAGCCCGCTGCGTTGGGCCACCTCGCTGGTCACGTGGGCAATGCCCAGCGGCCCGGCCATGGTCGGTTCGGTCTGGCCGATCATCATGGCGCGCAGGCCATCAATCATGAATTGCAATACGTCCAGGGTGTGTTGCACGCCCAGGCCTACCGCCTCCCAGATGGGGTGGCCGATGGTGCGCGTCTCTATGATCTCGGTCATCTGGATGCCCACACCGAGGGGGCCTTGCCCGGCCGGGGCCTGGACGCGAGGCGTAACCGTGAAGGTGAGCATCTCCTCGCCTCGCCGAACCACTATCGTCATCGGCTGTCCCAGGCGGGAGCGGGTATAGTTCACCAGGTCCGTGGGATTCAAGACCTCGTGATCGTTCAGGGTCAGGATCACGTCACCGGCCTGCAGGCCGACGGCGGCGGCCGGCGATCCCGGCGCGATCTCGGTGATGGTCACCGGGCCTACCGGCACCGGCTCGCCCACGGCATAGATGGCCGCGTAAAGGGCCACGGCCAGGACCGCGTTCATGGTGACCCCGGCCAGCAGCACCACCAGGCGTTTCCAGGGCGGTTTGCTGGCCAGGCTGCCCTCGGCGGAGGGGTCTTCTTCACCCAGCATCCGCACAAAGCCACCCACCGGGATCAGGTTAACAGACCAGTCTATGTTGCGCCAGCGCACGGCGAACAGTCGCGGCGGGTAGCCGATGCCGGCCTCCTCGATCTTGACTTTGGCCCACAGCGCGGCCACGAAATGGCCGAACTCGTGCACAAAGACCAGCAGGCTGAGCACCGGGATGATGGCCAGCCAGTATATCCAGTCCATGAAATGCTCTCCTTATGTTGCAGCTACGGCGCGGGGGAGGGATAAAGGCTCTCGGCGGAGTTCGTGCTCGCGCCCACGCTCTGCGTGGGCGCGGCACTGCTCCCACGGCGCGGAGCGTCCCGCTGGCATTCCCACGCGGAGCGTGGGAACGAGGGGAGCTCTTGGCGGGGTTCGTGCTCGCGCCCACGCTCTGCGTGGGCGCGGCACTGCTCCCACGACGCGGAGCGTCCCGCTGGCATTCCCACGCGGAGCATGGGAACGAGGGGAAAAGGCTCTCGGCGGAGTTCGTGCTCGCGCCCACGCTCTGCGTGGGCGCGGCACTGCTCCCACGACGCGGAGCGTCCCGCTGGCATTCCCACGCGGAGCATGGGAACGAGGGGAGCTCTTGGCGGGGTTCGTGCTCGCGCCCACGCTCTGCGTGGGCGCGGCACTGCTCCCACGACGCGGAGCGTCCTGCTGGCATTCCCACGCGGAGCGTGGGAACGAGGGGAAAAGGCTCTCGGCGGAGTTCGTGCTCGCGCCCACGCTCTGCGTGGGCGCGGCACTGCTCCCACGACGCGGAGCGTCCCGCTGGCATTCCCACGCGGAGCGTGGCGTTCCCACGCGGAGCGTTCCCACGCGGAGCGTGGCGTTCCCACGCGGAGCGTGGGAACGAGGTGAATCTGCAATCCGCAATTTTATGGGTTGGGCAGGTCGGCCACGGCCACATTGATGTACTTGTCGCCCTCGTCAATGAGCATCACCGGGATGTCATCGCGGATGGGGTACTTGCGGGCGCAGTCCCGGCAGACCAGCCAGGTACCGTCGCGTTCCAGGTCCAGCAGGCCCACACTCTGCCGGTCTGGATCGTTAGCACGGGCCGGGTTGAGTATCGGGTTGACGCAATAAGGACAGCGTAAGATAGCCAAAAGGTCTTGGGATACCATGAGTTCCTCCTCGTGATTCGTGATTCGTAAGTAACTGCCTACCCTCCCGCAGGTTTGGGCGCAATGACCAGACCAGAGCGCGCCCAGATGACCGGCTGCATCGTTCGCCAGCCCCTTTCTAACCTGCGGGAGGGTTCAGGGTAGGCAGTTACATTCGTAAAACGTTTTCATCGTCCACAGCACTTCTTATACTTCTTGCCAGAGCCGCATGGGCAGGGGTCATTGCGGCCCACCTTGCCATAGTCGGGTCTGGATTGGGCGGCTGCGCGCCGGGAGGCTTTTTTGCCGGGCGGCCGTGAAGCTGAGCCGGCGCCGGCTACGGCCACCGCTGGCTGAGCCACCGGCCGTTTGGGGGCGCTGGGACGACGTTGCCCCGGCGGCCGGGGGGCCGGGGCCACCTGGGGCTGAACCTGCACGTGAAAGATGACCCGGGCCACCTCGTGGCGAATGGCGGCCAGCAGCTCCTGAAACATCTCGTGGGCCTCTTTTTTGTACACCACCAGCGGGTTCTGCTGGCCGTAGGCCCGCAGGCCCACCCCCTCGCGCAGGGCATCCAGGGCGGTGAGGTGCCGGACCCACAGGTTATCCATCGTGCGTAATAAGACCCACCGCCCCACCTGGTGCATGAGGGCCGGCGTGAGCTGGCGTTCGCGGGCGTCGTAGGTCTGGGTCACCAGTTCCGCCGCACGCCCGGCGATCTCGGCGGTGGACAGGTCCCGCAGGAGAGCCGGCCGCCAATCGGTCGGCAGGGGCACGATGCGCTGCAGCTCATTCAGGAACCCGCTCAACGCCTCCTGGTCCACCTCCGCCGCCAGATAGCTATCCACCAGATCGCTGACCTCAACCTGCACTATCTCCTCGATGATGGTCCGCAGACGCGCAGCGTCGGCACTCAGGACCTTGCGACGCTGGTCATAAAAGACCTCGCGCTGGGTGTTCATCACGTCGTCGTATTCGACCACGTGTTTGCGGATGTCAAAGTTGTAGCCTTCGACTTTGATCTGGCTGTTCTCGATGGTCCGGGCTACCAGGCTGGCCTCGATGGGGACATCCTCGTCCAGCCCCAGACGGTCCATGATGCCAGCCACGGCGCTGCCCCCGAAGCGGCGCATCAGGTCGTCTTCTAACGAGATGTAAAAGCGTGAGGAGCCGGGGTCGCCCTGGCGGCCGGCGCGGCCGCGCAACTGGTTGTCTATACGTCGGGCCTCGTGGCGTTCCGTGCCGATGATGTGCAGCCCCCCTAATTCACGGACCAGCTCCTGGTCGCGCTTCCAGTCGGCCTTGATGGCCTGGATCTCGGCGATGATGCTCTCCGAGAGTTCAGGGTGCGCGCGCACCAGTTGGCGAGCCTGGTCCAGGTTGTCATCCAGCACGTGGCGGATGATGGCGACCATGGTGTTATAGTAGCGGGCGAAGAGCCGGCGGGCGATGAACTCCACGTCGCCGCCTTCCACCTCATAGTCGGCGCGCAGGCGCTTGACCTCGGCGACCAGCTCTTCGGGCAGGACCCGGGCCTCGGTGGTCATGTGCAACACGGTGGGCCAGTCCTCGTTCAGGATGGCCCGCACCAGGTCCAGGGCCAGGCGACTCTGTTCCGGGGCGAGGTGGTCTTCCTCGATAAGGCGGCTCACGATGAAGCGGGCGCGCCCGGTCCCGTGCTCTGCGTCCGAGCGTTGATGATAGGTGTCATATTCGGCCTTGAGGGCCTGGACCAGGGCGATGGACTCGGCGGTGAGGCCCTGGGTGCGTTGCGCCAGTTGCCGCGCCCGGGGCAGGTCGCCGGCCAGGGTGGCCCGCACGAAACTCTGGGCCGCCTCGTAGAAGCGGCGTTCCAACAGGTCTGCCGCCAGACCGTCCGGGTTGCCGCCCAGCAGGATGTCCACGCCGCGACCGGCCATGTTGGTGGCGATGGTGACGGCCCCGGGCCGGCCGGCCTGGGCGATGACAAAGGCTTCCTTCTCGTGCAGCTTGGCATTCAGGACGTTGTGGGGGATGCCGCGTCGTTTGAGCATCCCGCTGAGCATCTCGGAGGTCTCCACGGCCACCGTGCCGACCAGCACCGGCCGCCCCAGGCGATGCATCTCTTCGATCTCGTCCACCACGGCCCGGAACTTGGCGGCCTGGGTCTTGTAGACCACGTCGGTGTGATCCTGCCGGATCATGGGCTTGTGGGTCGGAATCACCACCACATCCAGGCCATAGATCTTGAAGAACTCTTCCTTTTCCGTAGCCGCCGTGCCGGTCATGCCCGCCAGCTTCTCATACATGCGGAAATAATTTTGGAAGGTGATGGTGGCCCAGGTGAGGGTCTCACGCTGGACCTTCACCCCCTCTTTGGCCTCAATGGCCTGGTGCAAACCCTCCGAGTAGCGTCGGCCGTGCATCAGCCGGCCGGTGAACTCGTCCACGATGACCACCTGGCCGTCCAACACCACATAGTCATGGTCACGGTGGAAGATGAACTGGGCCTTGAGGGCGTTCTCCAGATAGTAGGTCAGCTCGTTGTGCTCCGGGGCGTAGAGGTTTTGCACCCCCAACCAGTGTTCCATCCTGGCGATCCCCTCTTCGGTGAGGGTGACGACGCGCATCTTCTCATCAATCTCCACGTCTTCGCCGGGGCGCAGGCGAGGGACCAGGCGGGCGAAGCGCACATACTCGTCAGTGGATTCCTCGGCCGGGCCGGAGATGATGAGCGGGGTGCGGGCCTCGTCAATGAGGATATTGTCCACCTCGTCCACGATGGCATAATACAGCTCGCGTTGGACACACTGGCTCAAGTCGTGGACCATGTTGTCCCGCAGGTAGTCAAAGCCGAACTCGTTGTTGGTGCCGTAGGTGATGTCAGCGCGATAGGCTTCGCGGCGGTCGCAGGGGCGCCAGTGCATCAGGCGATTGTCGCCGCCGTGGTCGGCCGGGTCCACGTAATCCGGGTCATACAGGCCGGCGAACTCATGGGCGATAACCCCGACGGAAAGCCCCAGCCGGTGGTAGATCGGCCCCATCCAGCCGCCGCCCACGCGGGAGAGGTAATCGTTGGGCGTGACCAGGTGTGCGCCCCGGCCCAACAGGGCGTTGAGGTAGAGGGGCAGGGAGGCGGTGAGGGTCTTGCCCTCGCCGGTCTTTTGTTCCGCGATCTTGCCCTGGTGCAGGACGATGCCGGCCATGAGTTGCACATCGAAATGCCGCTGACCGATGCTGCGCACAGCGGCCTCGCGCACGGCGGCAAAGGCATCCGGCAGGATGTCGTCCAATGTCTCGCCGTCGGCCAGGCGGGCGCGGAACTCATCGGTCTTGGCCCGCAGTTCGGCATCGGAGAGGGCCTGGAAGGCCGGCTCGCGCTCGTTGATGGCCGCCACGATGGGCCGCAAACGGCTGAGGGCACGCTCATTAGAATCGAACAGGCTACCGAGAGCCTTTCTGAACATGGGCAACCTCATGGTAACAGATATGCAGTGTTTACCGCCAAGCCAGAGAAGATGTCAGGTCTATTCTACTCCATCCGGGGCAATGGCGCAAGCGTGACACCAGACTGATCCCGGGCTGGGCCAAAAGATTCACGGTGGTGTGAGCGTTTCGCGTTAGGGACAGTACGGCTCTGGAGTCGAGGCTTTAGCCGGTTCGTGCCCGCAAGACCCGCCTGAAGGCTCGACTCCAGCGCGCATAATCGCTACTGGTGCCCGTTTCCTGTGTCCCCAATGTGTAACGCTCCCCGGTGGTAGGCTTGCATTATGGGGCTACTGAGGTATAATTCGCCCCTGGAGGATAACTGCTTACCCTGAACCCTCCCGCAGGTTAGAACAGGGCTGGCAACCGCTACAGTTGGTCATTGAGGCACGCCTGCGGCGTCCGGTCTGGTCATTGAACCTGCGGGAGGGTAGGCAGCTCTGGAGGTGTAGATGACGCGCATCCTGCTGGTACGGCATGGGCAGACGGAGTGGAACCGGGAGGCCTGCCCTGAGCGAAGCCGAAGGGAACGGTTCCGGGGACAGGTGGATGTACCCTTGAACGAGTTGGGGTACGCCCAGGCGCAGGCGGTGGCCCGGCGGCTGGCGGACTGGCCGATCGCGGCGGTCTATTCCAGTCCCCTGAGCCGGGCATTGGAGACAGCCCGACCCACGGCAGAGGCGCACGGGCTGAACGTGCAGCCGGAACCGGGGCTGCTGGACATCAACTACGGCGCGTGGAGTGGACTGTCGGTAGAGGAGGCCCGGGACCGGGACCCGGACCTGCTGGCCCTCTGGAGCGCCGACCCGGGCCGCGTGCGATTCCCCGCTGGCGAGAGCTTGGCGGAAGTGCAGACCCGGGCCCTGGCGACCGTGAACCGACTGGCGGAGCAATATCCAGGCCAGACGGTGCTGGCCGTGGGGCATGTGGTGGTTAATCGGGTGTTGCTCCTGGGGCTGCTCGGCGCGCCACTCTCCAGCTTTTGGGCAGTGGGGCAGGATAACGGGGCCATCAACGTGCTGGAATGGTGGCATGGCCGGCCGATGATCACCCGCTTGAACGATACCTGTCACCTGGAACGCTTGAGTTCATGAAAAGACCAGACCCATACCAGAGCCTCAGCAGATGGAAATTTGTGCTCCTCGGCGGTCTGCCAGGCCCAGGCCTGACTGGGCGACCGCCGGGCGCGAAAGCGGCGGGTCGCAGACCCGCCGCTTCGCGGAGCAACTTTTTCCATGTACTGAGCCTGTTCTGGCCCCTGGCGTTGACCCTGGCCGCTTTTGGCCTGCGGGCATATCATTTGGGGGCGCAAAGCCTCTGGTTTGACGAGGCGTTCAGCATAGACTATGCCCGGCGGGGTTGGGAGACCTGGCTGGCCGGGCAGACCACTGTGCAGGGCATCACGGTGGTGGAATTGCACCCACCGCTGTATTTCGCCCTCTTGCAGTTCTGGCTGACCCTGGCCGGGGCCAGCGAGTTTGCCGTGCGTTTTGCCTCGTTGGTGTGCGGGGTGCTCCTGGTGCCGCTGGCTTTCGTCACCGGCCGGCGGCTGTTTTCCGGGCGCGCTGGCCTGCTGGCGGCTCTGTTTGTCACCATCTCCCCTTTCCTGGTCTATTATTCCCAGGAAGCCCGGCCTTACATCCAGCCCACGTTCCTGGCCTGGCTGGCTTTCTATGTCTTCCTGCGGGCCGGGGAGCGCTGGCTGGACTGGGCGCTCTATGCCCTGGCTACCCTGGCGGCCGTGAACCTGCACTACTACGCCGCCTGGCCCACGCTGGCCCAGGGAATATATCTGCTGTTGTGTCGGCGGCGCTCGTTCCCCCGCTGGTTGGTTGCCGTCCTGGCCGTAGCTCTCCTCTACACACCGTTACTGCCGACTATGCTGCATCAACTGGGCAACTATGGCGTCTACTGGGAGGGCCAGATAGGGCTGGAGGTGATCCTGCGCCGGGCTATGGCCGCTTTCGGCGCGGGCCTCACGGCGGACCCGGCCTGGGGTCTGCTTAGCTGCGTATTGTTACTGCTCCCGGCAGTGGTGGCTCTGCTCAACGGCCTGCTGAGCAGGCCACGGGAGGAACTCGACCGGGTGTTTATGTTGGCCTTATACCTGGTCGTCCCCCTCCTGGCCGTCTATCTGGCCGGCCTCCTCAAGCCCAAGTTCCACGAGCGGTTCGTCATCGTGGCCGCGCCAGCCCTGTATCTGCTGGCCGCACGGGGGTTGGATGCGTTGGCCGGCGACCAGCTTGCCCGCTGGCGAAGAATACGTCTGGTCGCTGGGGCCATGGTTGGCGTCCTCATCCTGGTGGCCGTTATCCTGCCCCTGGGCAACCTGTACTTTAACCCGGCTTATGCCCGTGACGATTACCGGGCCGTCGCCGCCGCCATCCAGGCTCAGCAACAGCCCGCTGACGCGATCCTCCTCTGCGCCCCATATATCTATCCGGCTTTCAACTATTATTACCACGGCGGTTTGCCCTGGGACGGCCTGCCCAGGCAAACCCCGGCGGACCGGGCCAGCACGGTGGCGGCCCTCAACGCCCTGACCGCCGGCCGAGACCGCCTGTGGCTGGTGTTATGGCAGGAACACGTGGCCGACCCCGAAGGGTTCATCCTGGACCAACTGGGCACCAGGTGTACCCGGCTGCCGCAACCCCACGAGTTCCAGGGCCTGCGGCTTTTGCTCTTCTCCCTGACCGATCATGCGCCCTTTACGACTGAACCCGGCCTTCAGTATCGCCGGGCCGCCCTGTTCGATGAGCGGGTGGAGCTGCTGGGCCTGGACCTGGATCGCACCGCCACTCAGTGCGGGGAGACGGTAAACCTGGCCTTGTTCTGGCAGGCGCGGGAGCCACTGGCCGAAAACCTGACCGCCTTTGTCCACTTGGTGAACGAGGCGGATGTCGTCTATGCCCAGCAGGACAAGCGGCCCATCAACGACTACCTGCCCACCAGCAAATGGTCGCCCGGCCAGACCATGAAGGACGAATACCGCCTGTTCATCCCCTATGGCACGCCCCCAGGCACGTATCATCTGGTGACCGGGTTATACCGGGCGGAGACAGGCCAGCGTCTGCCGGTACGGGATGAGTCGGCCAAAGAGGTATGGCCCGGCCAGCGAGTTCACCTGGCCCGTATCTACATCATGCGCACGAACCCCGGCCGCCCGGCCGATCTGCGCATCCAACACCCTCAGCCCGCCGACCTGGGGCGTGGTCTACGCTACCTGGGCCACGAGTTCAGTACTTCGGAGGTGGTCCCTGGCCAGGCTCTGCTGGTAATCCTGTTCTGGCAGGCCCAGGGCCGGGTGGACGGCGACGCCGTGGTGACCCTGGAGTTATGGGATGAGGCCGGGCACATGGTAGCCTGGCAGCGAGGACGGCCGGCCAACGACACATACCCGACAGGCGATTGGTTGGTTGATGCCGTGGTGCGCGACATCCGGCTGTTGTTCATCCCGACGGACCTGGCGCCAGGCCGGTATCGCCTTCGTCTGGCTGTGCAAGACGCCACCGGCGCAGCCTGGGGTCAGGTGGACCTGGCGCCGGCCATCAGCAGTAGATAGAAAAAGTCGCTCAGAGCGGGTCCGCGCTGCGCGCTCGGTGGTCGGTGCGAAGCCGCCGGCCCCCGGCCCAGGCCGGACTGGGTAAGGGACGTGGAAGGAATAAATTGGGCTGTTGACGGTCTGGGTGCGGGCCTGTTGGCCGGGGCGCTGGTCAGCGGGATCGAGGTGGCCTGGCTGGTGGGGCACACCGGGCGGCTGGACCTGGTGGGCGCGCTGGCCTATGCGGTGCTGGCCTACGGGCTGGTGGGCGCGCTGGTCGGCCTGGTCTGCGGCCTCCTGTGCCTTTGCTGGCGGCGGCTGGCACACCCGCTACTGGGGGAAAGGGTTGACTGCTGGCCCTGGTGCGCCAGCCTCACCGTCGCCGTCTTGCTCGCGCCGGTCGCCGCCTATCGCCTCTCCACCGATTGGCCCCGGCAGCAGAGCGGGCCGGCCGTGGCCGTCGGGTTGGCCCTCCTGGTCAGCCTGGGCATCTTGTTCATCCTGCGCTGGCTGATCCGGCGTTCGCCGGGGCCGAAGCTCCTGGGCTGGCCCGGCAGCCTGTCGCTCTATGGGGCCATCCTGCTCGTGGCCGGGGTCCTATCCGCTGCCCCGACCTGGCTGACTGAGGCCGCCAATGCCCTCGCCCCGCCGGCCGGCGCGCCAAACTCGGATAACCGGCCCGATGTGATCCTCATCGTCGCCGATGCGCTGCGGGCTGACCGGCTCTCTTGTTACGCGGACGGGTCCGCCACGAACGCCACGCCGCACATAGACGCCCTGGCCCGCGATGGGGTGCGCTACCAGGACATGAGCGCCCAGGCTTCGTGGACCAAACCGTCCGTGGCGACCATCTTCACGTCGCTCTATCCCTCGTCCCACCAGGCCCTTCACGCCGAGAGCCAGCTCCCGGCCGCCACAACCACTCTGGCCGAGGCCCTGTCGGCCGGCGGCTACCGCACCATAGGTCTGGTGACAAATGCTTACATCACCCCTCTCTTTGGCTATGACCAGGGCTTTGACCGCTATGTTTATCTGGAACCGGACGACCCCTTCTTTGCGCCGGCGGCCGCCACCCGGTTGACGATCCATCACGCCCTGATGCGCCTTTACCGGCAGACCGACCTGGGACGCTGGCAACGGCAGACCCTGGGGACCTGGCCCGGGCCATATTACCGTCCGGCCGAGGTCGTCACTCAGCATCTGCTACCCTGGCTGGAGGCCCGGCGCGGCGAGCGGTTCTTCCTCTACGTACACTATATGGACCCGCACACGCCGTATTTCCGGCACCCCTACGACGGCACGGCCTTTGTGGACGCCCTGCCGCCGGACCAGGCGCCCTGGGTGAGTCGGCTGTATGACGGTGAGGTGAGCTATCTGGATACCCAGGTGGGGGAATTGTTCGCGGCGCTGAAACGATGGGACCTCTACGATGAGGCCCTCATCGTGTTTACGGCCGACCACGGGGAGGAGTTCTTTGAGCACGGGGGTTGGGGCCACGGGGCCACCTTGTACGAGGAGCAGTTGCGGGTCCCGCTCATCATCAAGTACCCCGGCAACCGGTATGCTGGCACGGTGGACGAGGGTCTGGCCCGGAGCCTGGACATCGCGCCGACGGTGTTGGGCGTGGTGGGGTTGCCGGTGCCGGCCGCGATGCAGGGCGTCAGCCTGCGGCCAGGGGAGAACGCGCCAGCCCGGGCTACCGTCGCCTTCGCCGAGACCATCTATCAGGGCCAGTACCCCATGCAGACCGTGCGCGTGGGATCGCGCAAGCTGATCCGCACCGCGCCGGGACATCCCCGGCTCATCCCCCCCACCCTGCTCTTCGACCTGGCCGCCGATCCGGGTGAGCACCACGACCGGGCGACGACGGAACCGGCGCTGGTTCAGGCCCTTCAGGCAGACCTGGACTGGATTGTGGCCTATGCTCAAACGCACGCCGTGGCCGGTTCGGCTGGCGCGATAGACCCGGCCACCCGGGAACGCCTGCGCAATCTGGGGTATTGAACAGAGGCCGGTCTCTCAGTACCTGGTGCGTTGCTTCCAGGCCCGTGCGGCCAGGGTCAGACCCAGCCCGGCCAGGAGTAGCGGCACCACTGGCACCGGAATATACAGGTCAGCATAATCGGCGACGGCGGCCCCCAGACCCACCACCACAGTGATACAGCCCCAGGCCAGGGTGAACGCGCTGGGGGGATGGGCAGCCCGGTAGCGCGCAGCATTCAACCCCCACAAGATCAGGCCCACGGCCAGGCCAGCCAAACCCTCCGGTAACAGCGGGATGCCCCAGGTGAGGCCCAGTACCAGCAGGACCAGCCCCCAGGCGTAGGCCTGGCGGATACGGTCATCGAGACCTGACTGGTTGGGGAGATCCGGCCGGCCAGTCATTCATTCACCAGCTCCCGGCCCCGGCTGAAGGCGCGCCGGTTAAGGTCCAGGAAGCGCGCTGGCACACGTGCCTCAATAACCTGGAGCCACGGCGCCGGGTCAGCGTCCATGAGCTGGCTCAATGCACCTAGAAGCACCATGTTGGTCACCCGGGCGTTACCCAGTTCCTGAGCCACAGCCAGGCAGGGCAACAGATATACGTTTCGCGTGCGCGTGTGCAGAGCCGCCAGCAAGGCCTCAGTCGTCGGGTATTCTGCCTCGCCGACGCTGACCGCCAGGGGTTGGATGCGTTGTTCGTTGATGAGCACTGTACCGTCTGGCCGCAGATAGTTCGCCCACCGCGCTGTTTCCAACACCTCAAAGCTGATGAGGTAATCCACTGTGCCGGCCTCCGCCAGCGGCGAGTGGACCAGCCGGCCCCAACGGACGTGGCTCTCCACGCTGCCGCCACGCTGGGACATACCGTGGACCTCGCTCTTTTTCACGTCATAGCCCAGGGCCAGGCCCACCAGGGCCAGCACGTCAGAGGCCAGGATCGTGCCTTGCCCACCTACACCCACTATCAGAAAGTCCACTTTGTTCATGGATTCGCTCCTCTCTCGTAAACAGCGCTCCGGCCACTGCTCGCGGCGGGTTTGTCGCCGCCAACGCAAAATTTTCCAAATCTGTAACTACCTACCCTCCCGCAGGTTTGGGCGCAATGACCAGACCAGAGCACGCCCAGATGACCGGCTGCATCGGTTGCCAGCCCATTTCTAACCTGCGGGAGGGTTCAGGGTAGGCAGTTATCCCCCTCCAATATTAATTCCATAGGCTTCAATCTGATGGGTATTGCCATCTCTTAAGCCAGAAGGAAGACTTATTTGAAATCGGTGATTACAATTTCCACCACATTCGTTACACACATCCTGTTCAGCGTAAATATTGGCCGTGGTAGAAACAAGAAAATTATTACCATCATAAATATGGACCTCTATTGGTTGATTATAATCGCTCTCATCGCAGGCCCAACCTCCAATAGAATCACAATTAGCCCAATTAAGCCATCCTTTTGGATCGGCAGCCGGAGGCGAAGGGGGATTTAGGGGTTGGCAATTGGGGCCCACGTCACAATCCCAAAAACACTGGCTTACATCAACTCCGCAGGTAATCGCCCCACACGACACTCCTTGGCAAGATTGAACGCAGGGTATCAAAGTCTCTGCAGCAAATTGATTAGAAGAACACACATCGGGCTGAACTCCTAAACATCTATATTTTTTGCAGCTCTTACACAAGGGGCAAGGATTCCAATCGCAACCAAATCCTTGGGGAACACAATAATGACAACATGATTTGCCGGGTGTGGTACACAACCGGCACTGATTAGTACTGGTATTACACTTATAAGGAGAAGTACAGTGATCGTCGTTCGTGCAGCTGGTTCCCACAATATCCGCACACCATTCCCCACTGCAATTAGCAGTACATTGTGGGGTTGGTGTTGGCCCGCTGGGCGTTGGTGTTGACCCACCAGACGTCGGCGTCGGCCCGCCGCCCGGGACCGGGGTGGGAGTGGGGGTGGAGGCCGGAGCTTGTTGTGTTGGGG
>Ga0209101_1001893_pt1 | contig 14672 bp, 14 predicted proteins | sample ConPoolayeCmetaG_FD_185481 | JGI IMG/M metagenome (GOLD analysis project Ga0209101, IMG submission 185481) | Hot spring microbial mat communities from California, USA to study Microbial Dark Matter (Phase II) - Cone Pool mat layer C metaG... ...
GGTCATGCGCGTTTCATTTCCCCTGTCGGCGCTGAATAAAAAATGGTGCCTTTTTACCATGGCTCCCCTTCTGCTGAAAATCGTTCTGCGCCACGGTGCGGATGTCTCCATCGAATGCGGCAATCTGTACACCGCAATTATATCCTGGCTTGTTTGGCTTGTGACCCGCCGGCCGTATCGCGTGTATACATACGGGACTGAATTGATCCCGCTGAAAAAAAACACCGTAAAAACAATCGTTTTACGCCGCATATTGGCCGACGCGGAACGTCTCTATGCATTGGGCGGATATACGCGACAACTCCTGGCAGGGCTTGGCCTGAAAAACTCTGTAGAGATACTACCGCCGAAGATTGTCCTCCCTCCTGCCGGCGAAACGCGAAAACCGGCCAATAACGGCCGTTTCAGCATCCTGTGCGTTGGAAGGCTGGTTGAACATAAGGGCCAGCACATCCTGATTCAAGCCGCCGGGATGCTTCCGGCCGATTGCGACTGGGAACTGATCCTTGTCGGCGACGGGCCCCAGCGCAAAAATCTTGAAACCATCTGTTCGAGGCTGCCGTTCAGGGACCGCATCTGCCTCGCAGGAACTGTTTCGGACGATGAGCTTGCCGGCCGCTATCGCGCGGCGTCCGCGCTGGCGCTTCCGTCGCTTGAAACCGGCTGCGGGACTGAAGGGTTCGGCATCGTGCTTTTGGAGGCAATGGCCTACGATATTCCCATTGTTGCAAGCGCAACGGGCGGCATTCCCGAAGTACTCGACCACGGCCGCTGTGGTCTGCTGGTAACGCCCGGCATAGCCGGTGAACTGGCCCACGCCCTGCGGCGCCTGTGGTCCGATAACGCGTTTTGTCACCACTTGACATCCAACGGCCGTCAACATCTGCTGGCACATTATGTCTGGAACCGCTAAGCCGAGATTCGTTTTTCTGAATCACTGGGCGTCACGGCTCGGCGGCGCAGAATATTCGCTTCTCGATATCCTCGCGCATGCCGCACCGCTCTGGGAATGCCACCTGGTGTCGGCCGAAGGCGGGGAGCTGCACCGCCGGGCATGCGCGCTCGGCATAACCTGCCATGTCGTAGCCTGCGGCGGCTCAATGGAACGAATTCGCAGATGGAACCTTCTCGCCACGCTTCTTGTATCGTGGAAAGAATGGCTGCATTTCGCAGCGTATCTGTTGAAGCTGCGCCGCCTTGTTCTCAAGCTCAGGCCCGACCTTGTCCATGCGAATGTCCCCAAATCCCATGTCGCCCTCTTCCTCCTGTGCCGCATAGGTTACCGCGGGCCTGCCTGCTTCCACATGCGGGAAATATTCGGCTGTGCTCCCAACGCCGCCTCCGTTCTCTACGGTCTGCTTTTTCCACGGTCCCGCGCCTTCATTATCGCCATTTCTCAGGCTGTCGCGGCAAGTCTGCCCACGCGCTGCCGCAGGAATGCATCAGTCATTTACAACGGCGTTGCGGTGGCCGATGGAGCCGGCGTTCGAAAGGGATTCGACGGAACGCTGCGCCTCGTGTACCTCGGCAGGATTGTCCCATGGAAAGGGTGTCATACGCTTGTCAGGATACTTCACAAAGCCCGTTGCCGGTATGTGTCCACGCCTGTCGAGCTGGATCTTATCGGAGATACGGCCTATTGGCCGGACGAATACCGGCAAACGCTTGTATCGTTGATTGTCACGCTCGGCCTTTCGGGTTGCTGCAGGCTTCTGCCGCATACCGATGATATTGATGCGATGTTCGGAACACATGATGTTTTCTGCAATGCCTCGCTCCGTGAGCCGTTCGGCCGTTCAATCGCCGAAGCTCAGGCACATGGGCTTCCGGTCGTTGCATTTGCATCAGGCGGTATCGCAGAAATTGTGGTGAACGGCGAAACCGGTGTTCTTGTTCCCTATGGCGACGAAGATGCGTTTGTCGAGGCGCTGGGCAGGTTTATCAATCAACCCGGCCTCTTGTCGGCGATGGGAGAGAAGGGACGCTGCCGCATGCGGGCGGATTTTAATAGGGCTGTTCAGATCCCCCGCATCTGTGCCTGCATGGAGAAACATCTCGGCGGGATCAGTGGAAAAACCGCAGAAGCAGAAAAATGCCCGTAGCAATCAACGCCGCGGCCACGGCGCAGCCGGCTATCAGTGTATAATACCGTCTCCGCGCCGCGCCCCATTCCTCTTCGCCGAAAAGCGGAATCTGGGGCTCGAGGATTTTATCAGAATCTTCACTGTTTTCCGCCGACCCAATTTCAAGGCGAACCGTATCAGGTTTATGCGGCACAGCAGGTGTTTCATCCCCGGCAGGATCTATGGCAATTGAATCTGTCGTTCCAAACGGCGGCTCCACTGCATCGGATCCCTCCGGCGGAGTATTCGCCGCAGATTCTGTATCGGCAGGTGCTGTCGCGCCCTGAAGCGCGTGAATATCGATGACTTTTGTATCCTGATCGAGCACGTATTCATCCGCGTCGGTCGCCTCACGGCTTTTTTTGTCGGACAAACCATCGCCGCGCGAAGCGGCGCCACCGCCGCTCTTGGCGGCCGCGACCGCATCCTCGATCGGTACCCATTGTCCGTGGAGCAACACCTTGCCCCGGCGCACCTGCTCGAACCATTGCTCCTCTTCGGCAATCGCCTGCTCAATAGGCACCCATCTGCCGTGACGACCTATCACGAATCCGTCTTCTATGTATTTCTCCGCTTTGGAGGTCATCGAGTTTCTCTGAGGATATGCCGCTTGAAAAGACGGTGCGGCCTTATTTACTCCCGCTGGTTTGAGTTGTTGTTCAATCCTGACAATCCTGTTTTATCCTAAATTCCGCAGTTGGGGTGGATGCGAATACGTGCGTGGAAACTGGCGTGAAGGCGGCGCAGGGCATATCCGCCGAGTGATATGTCCAAGCCGCCTGAAGCGCCAGAGCGCTCAACAGATTGCGGCCGCAGCGCCGCATCCAACTGCGGAATTTAGGTTTATAATCCTGTCAATCCTGTTAAAAAAAGGATATGCTGTCGCGGGGCACCAGAAGCTTCGGCGGTTTTTTCACCGGCATAGCCCGCGTGGTCCGTTTCCTCTGCTCCTCTGCCCGCGCTTTCGCCTCCAGGTCCTCCTGACGTACCATTTCTTCCGGAATGGTCTTTACTTTTTCCTGCTTCTTCATTTTATTTCCTATATACGCGTCCTCTTCCTCGTTGATCCGTTCCATTTCGATTTCCGCGAGCACATCGCCGGGATTGAGCCGGCGAAAAGTTTCGAATTCTTTTCGCGCTTTCAGATATTCATGGTTCTTCCTGTAAATCTCCGCGGCAAGCATGAACGGAATAACATCCCGTGGATTGGAGATCTTTGCCGTTTTAAGTATGTCCAGTGCATCGTCATCCTTGCCTCCGTACATCTTGCCGAGCGCCTGTGCAATCCTGCCGTAGTGCGCATCCCGCATTCTCCCGCCGTGCATGGAAACGGCGAGCGTGACCGCCAGGACGACAACGCAGGCACAATTGACCGCCAGCACAATGACCATAGCAAGCGGCAGTGCCTGCTTTCGAGCCATCCTCCGCGTCATTTCTCCCGCATGTATCTTCTGCAATTGCACCGATGCATAAGCGCTGACGTCGGAATCGGGAAACTGCCGGATCAACTGCTCGTAGATGTCGCAGGCGGCGGCTATCTTGTGCTCCCGGTACTGAAGCTGATACGCGTGATGATACAGTTTGAGGGGAGAACTTCCGGCGATGTTTTCGTTCACACATGACCTCGCTTGACATTTTTCAGCAGCGATTTTATTTCGCGCGCCGACATGGTCTTTGTTTCCTGCGCCGCGGGAACATAGCGGTCGCAGACGAATGTTTCATCGCCGCCGAATGACACCACGCCGTTCGAACCTCCTGTGCTGCGGGCGCGGAACTCGACGCATTTGTTTTTCATTTTGCAGGTAAAACATGACTTCTCGCGCTCCCGGCCTGCGCCGCCCTCTCGGCGTCCCGCGCCGCCGCTTCTTGCCGCGGCTTCATATGCCTGCGCCATGCTTTTATTCTTGTCCGCAAAGCGATCATGATCTATGGTAAACGCCATTGCGCGCCCTCCGTACGCCGGTAAAGCCGGCAATCCGAAAAAATCCAGAACCTGATGTCCACCCGTCCCCCCATTGCCCCCATTCAAATTAATATAATCCCATCACGAGGCAGGCCGAAAGGCCTGCATGTCCTCCCATGCGCTCTTCATCCATTCAAGCGCCTCGCCGGCGGAACTGCACCGGGATACCGGCACCATTGTCAGAGAATCCTCGTGCCGTTTTACCCACCGATGAATGATCTCCAGTTCGGGGAAATCACTTTTTTCCGGCGCCGGCGGCGGGCCGAAAAAAAACGCGTTGAGATGCTCGATCAGACCCGCGCTGTCGCGGAAATCGGTATCAAACGGTTTTAAAACGGCCTTCTGCTCCCGGCGAAGCCAGACCGACATCCCCTTCCCATCGTCGGCATGGGGCAATAGAATAATGCAGTCGGGCACGGGGGAAAAGTGCCCTCTCCGTTCTCCAATCGATATCTGTGTGTTGAGCGCCGGCGCATGTTTCCTGATAAGGCGATACTCAAGGATGAGGCTTTCAAGCTCCGAACCGCACCGGTGTACTGTGAGGGTGTGGGCCTGTGCCCGGAGGACGGTGAGTTTCCGTCTGGTCTCATCAGTATAGCGGAAATAGCTTTTCAGGCGCCGGCGAAGATTTTTCGCTTTTCCGATATAGATGAATTTCCCGCCGCGGTCCTTAAAACCATACACGCCCGGCGCCTGGGGTATATCGGCGATATCGGACAGACTGAACGATGCGGCGGCCCACGGCGCCGCCGGCATCTTCTCGGCCTCCAGACTATCAAGGCCGCGCCGCGTCACAATCCCCTGTTCCATGATCCTGCGCAGCGCTTCCCACACGCATTCGGCAAAACATTCACCGAAGCGGTATGCCGAACCGGCCGCTGGAGGCCGGTTAAAAACGGTCTGACAACACGCCTCAAGGGTCATCGGCCGCGGAACGGTCATGCCGCACATTCTCATAAGAGTGCTCATAAGCATCGTATCATCGGTCAGCGACTCGCCTATGAGCAGGCCGTCGCGCGTGAGCACGCCCTGATGACGGGCGGTGAGAAAAACAGGCGCACGATTCTCCAGCAGCGCAAGCACCTTTTGTATCGTTTGTTCACGCCCCTCATACGGCGCATCAAACGGACCGCACATCATCTCCCTCTCCTCCGCGCTCAGCGCAGATGGATCCGACGCCCAGCCGGAGAAAAGATTTGCTGGTGTTTCGAAAATGTTCCACACCGAAACATATAGTATCCTGCCGCCGCCCGCCTCCGTATCGGCGAGCACCCAGACCGCGGTCCACGGCATGTCGCGTATCGCGCAGTCTTCATCGGCATGAATCACCGCGACGGGAAACCACTTTTCATCCTGCCCTAGGCGGCACCTGCGATCCTTTTGCAATATGGCGGATATCATCCTGTGGGCAAGTTTCTGTTCGGGATTTTTAAATTTCAGGACCCTTTCGGCGAGTTCGCGCGAGCAGACGCCGCCGGGATGCGCGCGCAGGTACTCTACCAGCCCGTCATGCAAACCCGTCGTGCTCATAGCTTCACCCGCCCCGATAGTAACTCCTGTCGTACGTTCACGACTTTTTCCTGTGCTTTGCCCTTATCTGTGAGCTTGAACCCGACGCCCGCATGACCGTGCCGCAGACAACGCCGGTTATAAAACCGCCGATATGGGCCCACCAGGCAACCGGCGCCGCTTGAATCGAACCTGCATTCACATACTGAACATAACACCAGATCAGAAGGAAAACAAACGAAGGAATGCGCACGAGGAAAATCGGCGGTATCCACGTAAGGATCCTGGAAAACGGCAGCAGGACAAAATGAATACCCATGACGCCGGCAATGGCGCCGCTGGCGCCCACGACGGGGATTGCGGACAAGGGCGCGTAGAGGGCTTGTGCGATCATCGACATGCCGCCGCACAGAAGATACAGCCCGAAAAATCTTAAAAAATCCAGATGATATTCAACGGCGTTGCCGAATATCCATAAGTACCACATATTCGACACAAGATGCAGAATATTGGCATGGACAAAAAAAGCCGTCACGACGGCGGCAAGGGCGGTCACTGTGCCGCGGCCCGGATGCAAAAGGGCGTGGATGAAATCGAGCGGTACAAATCCTATCGACGATATTCTCCACCGTCCCAGGAACGCATACACGAGACAACAGACGGCGATGAGGAGGAGTGTGGCGGGAGCAATCCGTTTTTGAACCGTGTCGCAGCGAAGCGGGATCATATGAACCTAAAAACAACCGTCAGAATTCAGAGGTCAGTCGTCAGCATAGAACGGTACAGCGTCCTGTATCCGGTAGAAATTCCACATCTCGATGACGCTGCAGCCGGTACTTCAGCGTTTTCGCATCTCACAGTCAACCGTCCGCGCAACATGGGGTAAAGGATTTTTGTTCTTTCCCCCGCTTGCAGCAACCAGATATTGCTCAAGATACTGGGGATACCAGAACACCTCGATACCTGCCGACCGTGCGGCTGGCTTGCTTTCGTTATAAAACAAACAGGCACGTCCCATGTCCGCAAAAATTAGTATCCATTGCCTGAGGTTGTCGCACGAACATGCGTCCGCGCGCCTGTTCGTGCCGCAGGGTATTACCTCTCCCGTTGAAAGCACTGCGGCTGTTTTTTTGTCGTCAGAGATCATTTTTGTGACCCATTGATAGCCGGCCTCGGTTTCCATGAAAACAATACCTTTGCGCTGTCGGGCCCGCTCCGCCAGGTCCCACGTTAATTTTTTTGCGCCGATAACGCCGAATTCTTTTTTATTGAGGGCAAGAATCCACGACGCCAGCCCTATGGTCGGCGGCGGGGCTTTGCCCATGCGGGGCCATGCCGCCTGCACGACCCGCCGCTTTCCATCCGGCCCATCAGCCGCTTCATAGCCGGTGCCAATCCATTGCCGCCGTGCTTCCGTATACAGCGCCCTGCTCACGCTGTCGGCATCTTCCATGCCCTGAAGCCGCGTCAATACCCAGGCCAACGCATGGATATAGCTTTCCTCGTCGCGTCCGATAAACGCGATCGGCCGCGTAAACGCCGATTCGAATCCGATCCCGTCGTCACTTCCGCCACCTGCGCCGCCGCACGCCGCCGCGGCGCACAGAACATTGAAGACAAAGGCTGCGCATGCGGCCCGGCGAGCCGCGGCCCCGCCGCCGTCGTGGTGCATGATAAGCGCCATTATATACCGCCGCAGGTGAAACGCATATGAGATCATTGCGCGGAATACATAATAAATATATTTTATTTGTAAAGGTTCCCGCCATATCCCTCATCACATCGACTGTCGTTCCCGGCCAGAAAAGCAGCGGCGTTATTTACTGAAAAAGAAAATTTGCTCTTTGCAGAAAATAATCTTATTTTAAAAACTGCGTTCTCCAACACATATTTTCAGAGAGGAGTGGTCGTATTATGGCAAGAATCAGCAAGGCTGAGCTTATCAAGCTTCAGAAAGAATTGAAAACAGACGCGGCAATCGGAGCAAAATTCAAAATTACACGCCAGGCCGTCCATCAGCTCCGCAAGAAATACGGCATCGAGTCGGTCATCGCCAAGAATGCCGAGCGTAATAAGAAAATTGTTTCCGCGTACAAAAGCGGCGTATCCGGCACTGCTCTTGCCAAGAAATTCGATCTGTCGATTTCCCAGACCTATCGGATTATCAACGAAACAAAGGCCGGTAAGAAAAAGGGTAAAAACAAAAAGTAACCGGTGTGTCGTCATTGAGACAAGCGGCGGTTCTTTCAACAGGGTCCGTGAGTATTCATGGGTCCTGTTTTTTTTCGTATTCTCCTGTCGCCATACCCAGGTCAAGCACGCATTATTTTATATACACGGTCATACGTGCGCGGCGCAGTGCGCAGCGCGTTACATTTCATTTTTTCACTCTCCTTTGGCGGGGAGAGGATGGCGAGAGGGGTACTGCGTGATGAATGCGGGTGCACCACTTATGTCCCAGTGTATAATTGTATAATGCCGCGAGATACCACCCTCAACCGTTCATCGCTTGGCAGCTCCATATCAGGCGCCGTTATCACCCTGGCGGTCTCCAATCTTCTCAGCAAGTTTTTGGCGCTGGTGCGCATCCGCGTGCTCGCCGGACACGGCGGCGTCGGCGCGCATGTCGACGCATATGCCTTCTCTTTTCTCATCCCGGAGCTTCTGAACCATTTCCTTGCCGCGGGCATGCTCTCAATAACGTTTATCCCAATATTCCAGAAATACATCGTCACAAACGACCGCGAGCGGGCCTGGTACGTATTCTCAAACCTTCTTTTCGTCGGCACCGTTGCCTGCGTTCTTCTCATCGGCGCGGGGATGGCATATACCGCACCCATCATACGCATCTTAAGCGGCGTGAATATCGATAACCCGTCACATCCTCAACAACTCGCGCTCACCGTACGGCTTACCAGAATTATTCTTCCCGCTCAGATATGCTTTTTCTGGGGAGCGCTCCTGATGGGAGTACAGTATTCGCAGAAACGATTTCTTTTTCCATCGCTTTCAGGGGTCGTGTATAATGCCGGCATTATTTCCGGCGGCGTTCTTCTCGCCCCCCGTATCGGCATCGAAGGTTTTTCATGGGGAGTGCTTGCCGGCGCGCTCTCAGGCAATGTCGCTCTCCAGCTTTTCGGCGCAATCCGCAGCGGCATGCGTATCCGGCCGGTGTTCAATCTGCGCGACAAGGATCTGAAAACCTATGTGCTCCTTACCATACCGCTTATTCTTGGACTCAACCTCAATTTTTCAAACGAATTCCTGTTCAGGTTCTTCGGATCGCGTATACCCGACGGCGAAGGCGCCATTGCGAGCCTTGAATATTCGTGGCGCCTGATGTTTATGATTGTCAGCGTGTTCGGCCAGTCGCTTGCCGCGGGCTTTTATCCCTTCATTTCCCAGCTCGCCGTCGAAAATAAATGGGCGGACATTCATGCCCTGATGCGGTCGATTCTGGTGAAAATCGCCGCGATACTCGCCCCCGTTTCAGGCGTGGCCGCCGTTCTGGCCCCGTCAATTATCACGGTACTGCTGCGCGTGGGTAAATTCAACGAGCATTCGGTTGCCGCCACCGCCCCTCCTCTTGTCATGTACCTTATCGGCACGTATTTCTATGCGGCGACACCGCTCATCTATCGCATCTTTTACGCGCGGCAGAATACAACGCTGCCGCTTGCGGTCAACATCGGCGCCGTCGCCGCCTGTATCCCGCTCTATGTCATCGGGTCCCGGATGTACGGCACCGCCGGTATCGCCCTTGCTTCATCAATCTGCATGGCCGTGCAATTTTTTCTTATATACGGTATTTATACTACCGCGTATCATAATCCCTATACCCAGTCAACGGCGAAAAGTCTGGCGGTAATAGCTGCTGTTTCCGCCGCCGCAATAATCGCATGCAAAGGCATCTTTGCCGCAGGCGGCCCGCTGTTCAAGGCGGTCCACTCGCCGCTGCTCCAAAGCCTTGCAACGGCGGCAGCGGCCGGCATTCCGCCCCTCGCCGGCGCCGCGGCAATTCTGCACCTGTCAGGCTGCGTAGATATGAAACGCATAGCGGCGTCACTGTTGCGCCGTGACAAGGCTTCATGTGGCTGAATCGTTCATATCTGTTGTATAGTATGTCAATCAAGAGAGAATATATTTTACCATCAGAATTTGCAGGATGAAAACAGGAATAGCAGAATGTTGCCATCGAGACGGCCATACGGATACGCGCTTCCGGCCCCCCGTGGCGCCGTCATTTCTGCACAGAGAACGAATATGATACTCCCCGTATCGGCAGTATCTGAAAGAGAGGCGGCAATGCCGGTGGAAGGGCTCGCATTCGATGAGATAATCGAGCAGGCGCTCATCCTCTGCTCCCGCCTTCCGGACTCCGATCACTACCGGCGGCAAAGGGACCTGCTCGCCGATCTGAGCGAACGGCTGGCCGGCGGACGGCTGCACCTTGCGGTGCTCGGACAATTCAACCGGGGGAAAAGCAGCTTTATCAATGCCTTGCTCGGCATGCCGGTCCTCCCCGTGTCCGTGCTGCCCATCACCACCGTCCCCACCGTTATCGTCTACGCCGCCCGCGTGTCCTGCACCGTAGAATTTAACGAAGGGAAAGAGCCGGTGCAGGTGTTCGATTCGCTGGAAACCATCAGCGACGTTCTCCGCCGGTATGTTGCCGAGGATACAAACCCCCGCAACGAACGCGGCGTCGCGCGCGTGACCCTTGCCTGCCCCAGCGACATGCTTCGGCACGGCACCATGCTTATCGACACGCCGGGATTCGGCTCCACGCATGTCCATAATACCGAAACTGCGCTCAAACTCGTTGAGGGCTGCGACGCGGCGCTGTTTCTTTTAAGCGCCGACCTGCCGATTACCCAGGTTGAAGTGGACTTCCTCAAGGAAATCAGGAAATACGTACCGAGAATATTTTTCATATACAATAAAACCGATCTGCTGTCCGCCGACGAGCTCGCCGCCACGGGCGACTATATCATCGGCGTACTCAAACGTTCGCTTGCGATGCCCGATACCGTGCGGATTTTCCCCATTTGCGCGCGCGCAGGCATGGAGGCGCGCAGGCAGGCGCCTGATGACGAGCGGTGGAGGACAAGCGGGATGGAAGCGGTAAAAACCGGCATCATCGACTTTTTGCTTCGCGAAAAATATTTCGCCCTTTCCGAAGCGTTGAGCGAAAAATGCATGCTGGCGCTTGACACAATCACCACGGCGCTCGCGGGCGAACTTTCAGCATTACGCGCCCCCCTTGTACAGCTTGATCAAAAACTTGCCGCGGCACGCAGCCATGTGGACGCGGCGCACAAAGACATCGATATCCACATGGGTTTGGTGCCGCATGAGGAAAAAGCGCTCTGCCGCCTGCTCGATGAGATATGTGCGGCGCGCAAGGACAATCTGCACCGCTTGATCGATGACGCCATGGAACCGCTGCTTGCCGCCGCCGCACTTCGCCATGGAAACTACGGCGTGATTTACTCATCGGCGAAAAAGCTGCTTGACGAGATGTTCGCCGCTCTGTTTGCGCAGATATGCGGTATACTCAACACAACGCTCCGCCGGAATCTTTCAGCGCATCAGAAAGCGCTTGAGCGGATGTGCCGGGCCGCCGATGATATCGTCGGCAGCGCGGCAGGCGCCGAAGCGGACGGCATGCAGGAACTAAGCGATATTCAGATCGACCCGTCGCCGGGGTGGCGGCCGGCAGTTGCGTTCGACGAGCCGAAAGCCGCCTGGCCGCAGCGAATTCTCGACAGGGTGCAATCGCCGCGCCGGCGGCTTCAGGCATATAAAAAAAGCATACTGCCGCTGCTGCATGAATACGGCGACCATTGCCTGCAGGACATGGCCAACGCCCTTCGCACCCGCATTCACGCCGCATGCGCATTGTTGTCAGAGGTTCTTTTCAAACATTTCAGCATCCGGGTTACGACGCGCGTGTTGCGATGGCAGTCCGAGCAGCAGGCCGCTCTTATCGACCGGACCGCCGTATTGAAACCGCAGATGGACAAACTTGAAGAGCTCTCCCGCCGGTTCTCGGCGCTCAAAGCCGCCCTTGTCTGATTTACTCGCTTTTCATCCGGGAATCGATCTTCTCCAATTCCCCGCGGCGGCTCAGCGCCGTGGCGCACTGCTCGTCCTTTACCCGCGACGCGCAGTTGGAGAATTGCAGATAGTAATCCCATGCCTTGATCGCATCGATAAGCAGGGTCGGACTCCTGTTGTCGACATAGGTATACTGGCGATCAAGGGCGTTGGCGTAATAGAACAGAAGTTCACGCCGGTATTCCTCGGTCTGGGGCATGACCGAGCCTTTTTTGGCGTTGAGCGCGGCCCCAAACCGGTCGCGCGCCTCGTTATACAGCGCCAGCTTGAAATATATCTGCCCCAGATAGGCGTCGATGGCCGGATCGGAATATTCCATGCGGATTTTTTCAAGGATGGCCCGCGCTTTGGTAAACTGGTTGAGATGGCGGAAACAGATGAATGCGCGGCGCAGCTGGGCCTCGAGGTACTCGTTCGCCATTCCTCCCTCTTTTACCGTGGGAACAAGCTCGTACATGGTGACCGCCTCCTCCCACCGTCCCGTACGCTCGACGTCCCGGCCCCGCTCCACAAGCGACATCGGCGACTGAGCGAACGACGCAGCGCCCGGCGGCGCCGAAGTCCATCAATTTCACCGTCTTGTCGGCGGTCAGCATGATGTTCTCCGGTTTGATGTCGCGGTGAAGGATACCGGTAATGGTCTCGTTGGCCGGAGTCTCTATGGTGATGTTGTGCGCGTATTCGAGCGCATTGACAAGCTGTGAGGCAATATTCAGGATATCGCGCTCGCTGATACGGGTGGCGGACTGCAGAAACGAGCGCAGCGTCTGTCCCGTGATATATTCCATCTCGATATAAAAAAACCGTCAACCTCGCCCGTATCAAACACCCGCAAAATGTTGGGATGATCAAGCCGTGCGGTCAGCTGAGCCTCCTGCACAAAGCGGATAAAGAATTCCCCCTCGTCTCTGAGCGATGGTTTGAGGATTTTAACCACCCGGTCGAGCTTGAAGCGGACATTATGGGCCTTGTAAATATATGCCGTGCCGCCCTCGTTGAGTTTCTCCAGTATTTCGCAGTTGCCGATTGTCCTGCCGATAAACGGATCGGCCGGCGCGCGCGGCTTGACCGCAGCGTTGGTGGTATTGCCCGGCAATGGAGCAGGCCACACACCCGTCGAAGGCGGTTTCTCCATTTATCCGTCCATTACATCGAGAATATGCGCTTTCACGGCCTCGGCCTGTGCCGCTACCGCCTGTTTTTGTTCCGTAAGCGGCGTTCCGGCCCGGCCGCAGATCGAGGCATAAAATTTTATCTTCGGCTCGGTGCCCGACGGCCGCGCGGTGACAATACTGCCGTCCTCCAAAATAAATTGCAACACATTGGATGGCGGCAAATCAATTTCCTTTTTTCGTGTCCCCGACCGCATGTCAACCACCGTTCCATCGGCATAGTCTTTCACCGCCGCGACATCCACGCCGGCAAACGACAGGGGAGGAGCGGCGCGCAGACGTTTCATCAGGCCGGACATCGCCGCCAGGCCTGTCTCGCCCTTGAAATGTTTTGAGACTTGCAATTCGTAGAAATAGCCGTACGTTTCATACAGCTCATCAAGCCTGTCCATGATCGAGCGGCCATTGCTTAGATGATACAATGCCATCTCGGCAGTCATCGCCGCGGCGGACACCGCATCCTTGTCCCGCACTGCCGTGCCCACCAGATACCCGTAACTCTCCTCGCCCCCGAACACATAGGTATAGCCCTCGCCGCCGCTTTCAAACTGCCGAATTTTTTCCGCGATATATTTGAAACCGGTGAGGACGTCGATCACCGTCGCGCCGTATGCGGCTGCTATCCTGCGCTGAAGCTCGGTGGTCACTATCGTTTTAATAAACACCGGCTTTGCGGGAAGCGTTCCAAGCTCGGCGCGGGTCGAAAAAATGTAATCCGCCAGAAGCGCGCCGAGCTGATTGCCGGTAATAAGCGCAAACGCTCCGTCGCGCTGGGGTACCGCAATCCCCAGCCGGTCTGCGTCCGGATCGGTCGCCATCACCAGCGCCGCCTTCTCCTTTATCCCCAGTTCAATACCCATCTTCAGCGCATCTGCCTCTTCTGGGTTGGGATATTTCACCGTCGGGAAATTCCCGTCCGGCTCCTTCTGCTCCGACACAAAAATGACGTCTATCCCCAGCTCGGCAAGTGTTCGCGACAGCGGCATTGCCCCGCTTCCGTGCAGCGGCGTATACACGACCCTGAGCTCCTTGCCGCGTCTTCTGATTAAATCGGGACGAAGCGCCTGGCTTTTCACCATTGCGACATACGGTTCATCCACCTCCTTGTCAATCATAACCAGCAGCCCCTTTCGCAGCGCATCTTCCTTTGTCATGCACGAAACATACTTAACCGCCCGCACTTCGGCGATAATGCCTTTGTCGTGCGGCGGCACCACCTGACCGCCGTCCGACCAGTATACCTTGTAGCCGTTGTACTCGGGCGGATTATGGCTTGCGGTAATCACAATGCCTACCGCGGCTTTCAGGTGCCGCACTGCAAAACTGAGCTCCGGCGTGGGCCGCAGACCCGTGAACAGGTACGTCCGGATGCCGTTTGCGCACAATACCAGGGCCGCGTCAAGGGCAAACGCGTCGGAAAACCGCCTGCTGTCATAGGCAATCACCACCGACGGATTGGAGGCCTGCGCATGGTTCCGTATGTACTGTGCCACACCCTGCGTCGCGCGCTGTACCACATAGGTATTCATCCGGTTATACCCGCCGCCGATCACGCCCCGCAAACCGCCGGTGCCGAACTCAAGATCCGTGAAAAACCTGTCGTTGAGTTCATCCATGCTGCACACGGAAATAAGGTTCTCGACTTGTTTGCGAAAGAAGTCGTTTTTCTCAACGGCGACATATTCGCGGGCACGGGCAAGGATCTGTGAATCATCCATGAGTGATGCTCCTGTATTTTTCAGTAGAAAAATCCATGATGATAGAATAATAAAAATAATACACTGT
>Ga0209101_1001894_pt1 | contig 14671 bp, 13 predicted proteins | sample ConPoolayeCmetaG_FD_185481 | JGI IMG/M metagenome (GOLD analysis project Ga0209101, IMG submission 185481) | Hot spring microbial mat communities from California, USA to study Microbial Dark Matter (Phase II) - Cone Pool mat layer C metaG... ...
ACACATCCCTACAGTGGCCGATGCATCCCTATGCATCGGCCGGTGGGCGTCGGCGCCGACACATCCCTATAGTGGCCGATGCATCCCTATGCATCGGCCGGTGGGCGTCGGCGCCGACACATCCCTATAGTGGCCGATGCATCCCTATGCATCGGCCGGTGGGCGTCGGCGCCGACACATCCCTATAGTGGCCGATGCATCCCTATGCATCGGCCGGTGGGCGTCGGCGCATGCGCTTTAATTCGCTTCGCCGTTGCTTGGCTTCCAACCGTTTACGCCGTGCAGCAGCCGACGGGCGAGTTGGACGACGTTGTTTGGGCGGAACGGCTGCTGCGCGGATCAGAGCCACCAACCGATCGAGAGCATCCTGGCGGTTGCGCTCTTGGGTACGCTGTGCCTGGGCCGTGATGATCAACAAGCCATCGCGATTGATGCGCTTTCCGGCAAGCCGAATCAATCGCTCGCGCACCGGTTCGGGCAGCGACGGGGAAAAGACATCAAAGCCGAGTTGTACCGCCGTCGCCACCTTGTTGACGTTTTGGCCCCCCGGCCCACTGGCCTGTACAAAGTGCCACTGCAACTCGGCAGGATCAATGGCGATCTCGGCCGTGATTGCGATCATCTCACCCATTTTCGACCTGCAAGACAGCGGCTCCGTTCACCTCACCCCGTTTGAGCCGCAACAATACCTCATTGGCGGCAAGCAACGGATACGCTTCAACCTCAACCCGTACCGGAACGGCCGCCGCCAGGCTTAGAAAATCCAAAACATCTTGTCGGGTGCTGTTGGCCACGCTTTGAATTGTGCGTTCGTGCCACAACAACTCATAGGGCATTTCCGGAATCGGACTCATATGAATGCCACCCAGGGTCAGCGTTCCCCCCCGATCCAGGTGACGCAGAGCGTGAGGCACCAGCCAACCGGCCGGGGCAAAAATGATGCTCCCGTCCATCAACGCGCCGGGGTCTTGTTCTGCGCTGCCAACCCAGATCGCACCGAGTTGTTGGGCCATTTGTCGATGATGGAGACTACGGGTAAAAACAAACACCTCACATCCCCAGTGCACTGCAATTTGAATGACGAGATGGGCCGACGCGCCAAACCCATACAATCCCAACCGCTGGCCCGGCTGTATCCGGCTCAAGTGCAAAGCGCGATAGCCCACCACCCCGGCACACAACAAAGGAGCCGCAGTCAGGTCATCAAACTGCGCAGGAAGTGGATAAGCAAACCGTTCATGCACCACCATCCATTCCGCCAAGCCCCCGTCGGCGTGCACGCCGGTAAAACGGATGTCGGCACACAGGTTTTCCCGCCCGCTCCGACAATATCGACACGCCCCGCAGCTCTGATACAACCAGGGCACACCCAGCCGATCGCCGATCCGATGCATGGTTACCCCTTCACCCAGCGCGTCTACCACGCCGACAACCTGATGTCCGGGGACAACCGGCAAACCGGGCAGAGCGAGTTCACCCTCGACAATGTGCAGATCGGTATGACACGCCCCACAGGTACGCACACGCAGGCGAACCTGGTGCGGACCGGGAACGGGAGGTCTGCGCTCGACGAGCTGAAGCGGCCTTGTCTCGATCGGCGCAGGTTGAACCAATTGCATGACACGCATCAAACACCTCAACTCAAAGTGACCAAACCCAAGTTACGACCGGACTTGGCTTTTGGGGGAGTGAAGGTTTCAGTCGGCCTATGTCCGGTGGTTGAATCCGGCTAAGAGCCTATCCGAAAAACCGTACGAGCGGCATCCCTATGCCGCTTATACCGACGCATAGGGATGCGTCGGCTGCGTTTTTCGGATAGGCCCTAAGGCCTCGGCTCCACTATCAGATTGCCAGAGTTCGGTTGTTCACTGCCCCCAATTGTATCACCAAGTGTGGCTTTTGTCATTTTGACCCACCGATTTTTTTGTAGTATAATCCATGTTAACGTTAACGATCCCTCATGGTTTTTCCCAAGACGTGAGAGCGTGACATGCGCAAAGTGACGATCAAAGATATTGCCCGTGAGGCCGGTGTATCTGCGCAAACCGTCTCCAGAGCCATCAACGACAAAGCCGAAGTCAGCCCACAAACCAAATCTCGCATTCTCGATATTGCCCGACAGATGGGCTACCTCCCTAACAGCGTAGCCCGCAGTCTGGTCAGCCAACGCACCTACAACATTGGCCTGGTCGTTCCCGATATTGCCAACCCCTTTTTTTCCGAAATCGCACGCGGGATCGAAGATGCGGCTCAAGAAGCAGGATATAATGTCTTTTTGTGCAACACTGCCGAGAATCTGAACCGCGAACTCAAGGCCCTTTATTCGCTGGAAGCCCAGCGCGTTGATGGGATCATCCTGTGCAGCTCACGGCTTTCCGAAGAAGAGCTGAAAGACCTGGCCGATCGTTACCAGCCGCTGGTGTTAGTCAACCGCCGCCTAACCGGCAAACCGGCCGGGTTGGTGTTGATCGAGGACATCGGCGGGGCCGGACAGGCTATTGCACATCTGACTGCGCTTGGACATCGCAACATCGGCCTGCTGGCCGGCCCACCGAACTCACATAGCGGTCGGGAGCGAGCACGAGGATACCGGCAGAGCATGGAAGCCGCCGGATTGTCCGTTTACGCACACTGGCAAATGTATTGTGCGCCCCAGGCCGAGGAAGGGCGTGCAGCAACGCTCAAGTTGCTCGCCCAAGCGCCCGAACTGACCGCGTTGTTGGCCTATAACGATCTGACTGCCATCGGCGCGATGCGGGCATGTCAGGAATTGGGCATTGTCGTGCCGGACGAGTTTTCCATTGTCGGCTTTGACGATATTCCATTGGCCGCGCTCATTTCTCCTGCCCTGACTACCGTTCGCATTCCCAAATATCAGTTAGGTTATCAGGCGATGACGCTGTTGTTAACATTGATGGAAAAAGGGGCAATTGCCCAATCTGAGGCGACTTTTCTCGCTACCGAACTGATCGTGCGTGGCACAACGGCTGCCGTGCGCGTGTCAAATCGCTGAGGAGTTGAACTATGAACGAACTCTGGTCTATGTTAAGCGGACAGCAGCTTGCCCCTGCTCTTGAAGAGAGGACGGCACAGGCGTTGGCCGGTGAATTGGGCTGCATTGCCGCCGCCGATGTGTACCCGCGTTCAATTGCTTTTGCACACGGCGCTTGCTTTTTTTTGGGGCGCAAAGAAAGTGAGAAACGCTTTTTTTTGCTGTATCAAGACGGAAACCCGGCACTCGACGGCTTTCAAGGGGACAACACCGAGGTGGTTATCGAGCACCGAACGCTGGTTTTGCGCACTTGTCCACTCGGTTACTCGAATGCAGTGGCTTTGCATAGGGCGCTGCCGTTTACCCAACCGATCACCTGGGGACTCAAAACCTCGGTCGGCTGCGGTGACCGCCTGGGACTGGCCACGCCAGGACACGTGCGGGCAGTGCGTAAAACGTGGCCCACTCTGCCCCTTTCAAGTTCACCATACGGGGGCATAGCACCGATTTTCAGCCAGCAATCGATCCGCGAGATGGAACGCACCGGACGTACGCCGCAAGATGTGATCGGCGACGGCACATGGGGGGTGTTTCAAGAGGGCTGGCGTGGCGGTTATGGCGCCGATGCCGATCATCTCAAGAGCAAGGCCGATATCGATGCGTGCGTGGCGGCCGGGTTTATCTTTTACACCTTTGACCCGCGTGAGCATGTGGACAATCAAGCCCACAACGATCCATTTACGGTGCTCAAAGACAAGGTTGCGACGTTGCCATGGGAACGGCTGGAAGATGATGAACGCGCGTTGGGTGCGCGCTATGCACGCTATTTGAAAGCGTTCACGTTGGAAGGCGGCATCACACTCACCTTTGATGAGGAAACGTTATTCCGCGCCGCCGCCAAGTACGGTCGGGCCATTGCCCATGTGGCCGAAATGTATCGCTACCTGGCACAGGCGATGAAAAACAAGCCTTTCGAGGTTGAAATTTCGGTGGACGAGACCGACACGCCTACCTCACCGGAAGAGCATTTCTTCATTGCCGGCGAACTACAGCGGTTGGGGGTGCAGTGGGTCAGCCTGGCGCCGCGCTATGTAGGCCGCTTTGAAAAGGGTGTGGATTACATCGGCAATCTGACCGAACTGGAGTGTCAAATCATCCGGCATGCGGCCGTCGCCCGCCACTGCGGCCCTTACAAATTGAGCATTCATTCCGGTTCAGACAAATTCAGTGTGTATCCGATCATAGCCCGTCATACCCACAACCTTGTTCACCTCAAAACGGCCGGAACGAGCTACCTGGAGGCGCTGCGCACTATTGCCGTGGTTGACCCGCTTTTGTTCCGTGACATCCTCGATTTCTCTTTTGAACACTATGAACAAGACAAGGTGTCGTATCATGTTTCTGCCAACCCGGCGCTGGCACTTCGTTCTGCCGGCTTGGGCGATGTCGAACTGCCCCGCGCGCTGGACAATTTCCACAACCGCCAGATGTTGCACGTGACTTTTGGCTCGGTGTTGAATGCCCCTTGCTTTCGGGCCCGCTTTTTTGCCGTGCTGCGCAAGCATGAAGAGACCTATTACGGTATGTTGGAGAAACATTTTGACCGGCATCTGGAAGCGTTCAAATAAGAGCGCGGATCAGGGCGAATCTACATCCTGCAACGGAATTAAGGCTTGAACCGAATTTTAGCCACCCAATGCAGGCCGGCTGAAGCCTCAACTCCCGAAAACGCCGAGACGATGCGAGTTATATTTTGATATTTATGTATAAGGAGATTTTTTAATGAAAGATTACATTGTCAGTCTGTTCAATCTGGCCGGCCAGGTTGCCGTTGTCACCGGCGGCGGCGGTGTGCTGTGCGGTGCGCTGTCGCGAGCTTTGGGCAAAGCTGGGGTCAAGGTGGCCGTGCTTGACCTGTTTCCGGAAGCGGCACAAAAAGTGGTCGATGACATTGTGGCCGAAGGCGGTGAGGCCATTGCGGTCAAATGTGATGTGCTCGACAAGGCCAGCGTTGAAGCGGCCAAAGATGTGGTAGTCGAAAGGTTTGGCCGGGTGGACATCTTGATCAACGGGGCAGGCGGCAACAAAAAGCAGGCCACCACCGCTCCCGATCTTTCCTTTTTCGACCTGCCTGCCGATGCCGTGCAATGGGTGTTCAACCTCAATTTTATCGGCACTTTGCTGCCCAGTCAGGTCTTTGGCAAGTTGATCGCCGAACGGGGCGAAGGGTGTATTTTGAACATCTCTTCGATGAATGCTTTTCGCCCATTGACCAAGATTCCGGCCTATTCGGCGGCCAAGGCGGCGGTGAGCAATTTTACCCAATGGCTGGCCGTGCATATGTCGCAGGAATACTCGACGAAAATCCGTGTGAATGCCATTGCGCCTGGCTTTTTTCTCACCGAACAAAATCGGTTCTTGCTCACCGATGAGAAAACCGGCGAACTGACCCCCCGCGGACGGCAGATCATTGCCCACACGCCGATGGGTGAGTTTGGCGTGCCCGAAGACCTGATCGGCACGGTGATTTGGCTGCTTTCACCCAGCGCGCGCTTTGTGCATGGCGTGGTGGTGCCCATTGACGGCGGATTTTCCGCTTATAGTGGAGTGTAAATGCAAGGTCCTATTATTCAACTCGGAGGAAAACAAGATGATCGAAGCTCATAAACCGTTGACCGATATGCAACCTCAACATGCGTTTTTTATCGGCATCGACTCGGATGGCTGCGCGTTTGACACGATGGAGATCAAGCACAAAGAGTGCTTTACGCCCAACATTATCAAGCATTGGGGCTTGCAGGCCGTCTCCAAATATGCCCGCGAAGCCAGCGAATTTGTCAATTTGTACTCCAAATGGCGCGGCGTCAACCGCTGGCCGGCACTGGTCAAGGTGTTTGATCTGCTGATGGATCGCGCCGAAGTGATCAAACGCGGCTTTCACGTTCCGCCGACACCCCGCGTGCGCGAATTTGCTCTGAACAAAGAATTTCCGCTGAGCAATGATGGTCTCAAGGCTTACATGGCCGCCCATCCCGACTCGGAGCTTGAGAAAGCGTTGGCCTGGAGTGAAGCGGTCAATGCAACCATCGCCGATATGGTTTACGGCATTCCTCCCTTTCCTTATGTGCGCGAAAGCCTGGAGTTTCTCCAAGACAAGGCCGATATGATCGTTGTTTCGCAAACGCCCACCGAGGCGCTCTGCCGCGAATGGGCCGAACATCATATCGATCGCTATGTGCGCGTCATTGCCGGGCAGGAAATGGGCACCAAGAGCCAACACATTGCCTTTGCCGCCGGCGGCAAATACGCTGCCGACCACATCCTGATGATCGGCGACGCGCTGGGCGATCTGAAAGCGGCCCGTGACAACGGCGCGCTCTTTTTCCCGATCAACCCCGGCCGCGAGGACGAAAGCTGGCAGCGCTTTTACGAGGAAGGTCTGCACAAATTTTTGAATCTGGAATACACCCGCGATTACGAGGCCGCACTGATCGCCGAATTTGAAAAGACGATGCCCGAAACGCCGCCATGGAAACGGTAGGGCAGACCTTGCGCCTGCTCAGGGCGAAAGGCGCTCCTACCCCCAAGTCTTACAGCCCGGATTTCGCAGTTCGCGCATGAGATGTGCGAACACCTCTAACCGGGCTTGCACGAGGATGCGACGGCTTGCCCAAGGACGCAACTGGACTCTGACGTTTCGAGAATTGAGGCTTCAGCCGGCCTACATCTAGGGGCAAAATCCGGCTAAAGCCTCGACTCTACTACCAGATGTAGATTCGCCAGAGTCCAGGACGCAAGCCTATGGAGGGCGAAATGCAGGCTATGGCTCATTGGGACTGCAAGCTGTTGCTACGAACAAAACCGCCGATTTCGGCTGCCTCGGGGTGCTGCCTTGAAAGGTATGTTGATGAGCCAGGATGAGGTAACGCGAATCAGATATTTACTGTCGGCACGCAAAGCCAGGCGGGTGAACGATCTGGCATCGGAAATGATGCGCCTGACCTCGGTGGCAGCGGCTATGGGCGTGCAACAGGTGATCGTGTTTGGTTCGATGGCGCGAGAACAACCTGGACCGGACAGTGACCTGGATTTGCTGATCGTGTGGGATACCCCGTTGGATTTTTTAGCGCGCACCGCTGCGTTGTATCGGCAATTTCAACCACAAGTGCCTGTTGATTTGCTGGTATACACACCCGACGAAATGACACGCATGGTCGAGCTGCCATTTATTCAAAAAATATTAGAAAGTGGCAAGGTGTTATATGAAGCGTAATGCACATACGGAAGGAATGCGTTGGTTTGAACAGGCTCAGGCCGATCGACATGGTGCACAGTTGCTCTTTGACGGCGGCAGCTATCACCTGGCATGTTTCATTGCCCAACAAGTTGCGGAAAAAGCGGTCAAGGCTTTTCTGTACGCGCAAGGCGAAGAATTTGTCGTTGGACATTCCGTGGAAGCATTGTGTCGTTGGGCAGCCGAGTTTGATGCGGACTGGGAAGCGTTGCGACAAATAGTGGCCCCTCTGGATGCCTACTATATCCCCACACGCTACCCCAACGGAATACCCGACAGCATCCCGGCGCGCATTTACACCCGCGCGGTAGCGCAGGAAACGCTGCGCATGGCCGATGAAGTGCTGATGCTGGCACAGCAGAAACTGACATCCCACAACGATACGACTCTGCAGGAGTAAGATCAATATGACCATAGGAAAAGGATATCTAGATAGAACATTAACCGAAGCCGAGGTGCGCGAAATCGTGGCCCAAGCCTTTGCGCAACACGATATGACCGGCAAACGGGTGCTGTTTATCACTCCCGATGCGACCCGCTCTGGCCCGCTCGACATGATGTTCAGGATTTTTTATGATACAATAGGTGAACAAGTTGCTGCATTGGATTACCTGATTGCCCTGGGCACGCATATGCCGATGGATGAGGAGCATCTGAACCGGCTTTTCGGCCTGACCGCTCAAGAAAGAGCCGAAAAGTACGGCAAGGTGCGCATTTTCAACCATCAATGGGATCGGCCGGAGACGTTCAAGCAAATCGGGGTTATTCCGGCAGCCGAGATTGGGGAAATCACCGGCGGGTTGATGGAAATGGATGTGCCGGTGACGGTCAACAAGCTGCTATGGGACTACGACCAGGTCATCATCTGTGGGCCGACCTTTCCCCACGAGGTGGTGGGCTTTTCCGGCGGCAACAAGTACTTTTTCCCCGGCGTGGCCGGACCGGAAGTGATCAACTTTTCACACTGGCTTGGCGCCGTGATCACCAGTTGGAAGGTGATCGGCACCAAGCACACTCCCGTGCGCGCGGTGATCGACCGTGCCGCCTCGTTCATTGATCGGCCCAAGCTTTGTTTCAGCATGGTGGTCAAAGGACACCACGATCTGGTTGGCCTGTATTTTGGCACGCCAGAACAGGCCTATGAAGCGGCTGCCGACCTTTCGGCCCAACATCACATCATTTATGTGCCCCGGCCTTTCAAACGTGTGCTCTCGGTGATGCCGCACCTCTATGACGATATCTGGACGGCCGCCAAGGGGATGTACAAGATGGAACCGGCTATCGCCGATGGGGGGGAGGTGATCATCTATGCGCCCCATATCACCGAAATCTCGTACACCCACGGCAAAATCCTGGACGAAATCGGCTATCACTGCCGCGATTATTTTCTCAAGCAGTGGGATCGCTTCAAAGGGTATCCGTGGGGTGTGCTTGCCCACAGCACCCATCTGCGCGGGGTCGGCAGCTATGACCCGGAAACGGGCGTCGAAACGGCACGCATCAAGGTGACGCTGGCCACCGGTGTGCCGCGAGAACGCTGCGAACGGCTTAATTTGGGCTACCTCGACCCGGCCACCATCAACCTGGACGAGTGGAAAGGGCGAGAGGAAGAGGGAATTTTGCTTGTGCCACGTGCGGGAGAAATGTTGTATAGAATAGCGGTCAGCGGTTAGCGGTCAGTGGTCAGTGGTTAGCGGTTAGCGGTCAGCGGTTAGCGGTCAGCGGTCAGTGGTTAGCGGTTAGCGAATATAGTTTGCCCGGTTTTGTGAAGGTATTGTAGCCTTTGCAAGGGTGGGCCGTGTAGTTTTGATTAATTCTTTGGAAAGGAAGATAAAAATGGATCAAGTACGAATTGCCGTCATCGGCATCGGGAACATCGGGAATCTGCATTTGCAATTGATCAGCCAGATTCCGCAGTTCAAGTTGACGGCGGTGTGCGATATTGTGCCGGAAAAGGCCAACGCGGCTGCCGAAAAATATGGGGTCAAAGCTTATTATGATTCTAACGCCTTGCTGGCCGATCACATAGCCGACGCCGTGACCATCGGCACGCCGCATTATGCCCATACCACCATCGGCATTGCGGCCTTGAACAGCGGTCACCATGTGCTGGTCGAAAAGCCGATCTCGGTGCACAAGGCCGATTGTGAGCGGTTGATCGCCGCACACAAGGCCAATCCCGATCGCGTGTTTGCGGCCATGTTCAACCAACGCACCGATCCCTACTATAAAAAGATCAAAGAGATGGTCGACGGCGGGGCATTGGGCCAATTCCTGCGCATCAACTGGATCATCACCAACTGGTTTCGCACTCAGGCCTACTATGATTCGGGCGGCTGGCGGGCCACCTGGGGCGGCGAAGGGGGCGGCGTGTTGCTCAACCAATGTCCGCACAACCTCGATCTGTTGCAGTGGATCTGCGGCATGCCGGAAAAGGTCTACGGCTTTTGTGGCATCGGCAAGCGTCACCGCATTGAAGTAGAAGATGAAGTGACCGCTTACATGGAATATCCCGGCGGCTGCACCGGTTTGTTCATCACCAGCACCGGCGAAGCGCCCGGCACCAACCGCTTCGAGATCGCCGGCGACAACGGCAAGCTGGTCTACGAAGGCGATCGGATCGTCTGGACGCGCAACCTGGTGCCGGCCGGCGAATTTTTGCGCACCTCAGCCGAATCTTTTGCTCGTCCGCCCAGCGAAACCGAAACCTTTACCTTTGAGAACCATGGGGGCCAACACGCCGAAATTCTGCAAAATCTGGCCGACGCCATCCTCAACGGCGCGCCTTTGATCGCTCCGGCCGAAGAGGGAATCCGTTCGGTCGAGCTGGCCAATGCTATGCTTTATTCCTCATTGCTCGGCCGCCCGGTGGCACTGCCGCTCGACGGTGCCGCTTATGAGGCAAAATTGCAAGAATTGATCGCCGGTTCGACCTTTGTCAAAGAAACCAAAGCGCAGATCGAGACCGACATGGGCAAATCGTTCAACTGAACAAAGGGTGCGTAAAAACGTTGGTTTCGACAGACTCGATCAATTATTTGTTCTTCTATGTATAGGGAGGTAGTTTTATGTCTAAAGCAGACATCGGCCTGATCGGCCTGGCCGTGATGGGCCAAAATCTGGTTTTGAATATGGAAGATCACGGCTTTACGGTGGCCGTGTACAACCGCACTTTGTCCAAGGTAGACGATTTTATCAACGGGCCGGCGCAAGGTCGCAAAATCATCGGCACCCACTCGATTGAAGAGCTGGCCGGCGCGCTCAAGACACCGCGTCGCATTATGCTGATGGTGCAGGCCGGGCAGCCGGTTGACGATTTCATCGAAGCGCTGATTCCGCACCTGGAGCCGGGCGACATCATCATTGACGGTGGCAACTCGAACTATCAAGACACCATGCGCCGGACTGCTTATGTCGAGTCCAAAGGCTTGCTCTACATCGGCACCGGCATTTCCGGCGGCGAAGAGGGCGCCCGCCATGGCCCCTCGATCATGCCCGGCGGCTCACCGGCTGCCTGGCCGCACGTCAAACCGATCTTTCAGGCCATCTCGGCCAAAGTAGATGGAGACGTGCCTTGCTGCGATTGGGTCGGTGAGAACGGCGCCGGTCACTATGTCAAAATGACCCACAACGGCATCGAGTACGGCGACATGCAGCTCATTTGCGAAGCCTACCATCTCATGAAAGAGGTGTTGGGAATGAGCAACCAGGAGATGCACGAGACCTTTGCCGGGTGGAACAAAGGCAAGCTCAATTCCTACCTGATCGGGATCACCGCCGACATTTTGGGGTATCGGGATGAAAACGGTGAATATGTGGTGGACAAAATCCTCGATACAGCCGGACAAAAGGGCACCGGCAAGTGGACCGGCATCTCGGCCCTCGATATGGGCATTCCGTTGACCCTGATCGTCGAGGCGGTCTTTGCGCGCTGCCTTTCTTCGCTCAAAGAAGAGCGCGTCGCCGCTTCAAAGGTGCTTTCCGGGCCGGTGGTCCAATTCGACGGTGACAAAGCGGCATTTTTGCAAGACCTGCACGATGCGCTGTACGCATCCAAGATCATCTCGTATACGCAAGGCTACATGCTGATGCAAGAAGCAGCAAAGGAATACAAGTGGAATCTTAACCTGGGCGGCATTGCCCTGATGTGGCGCGGCGGATGCATCATCCGTTCGGTCTTTTTGGGGCGGATCAAAGAGGCGTTCGACAAGAATCCACAATTGCCCAACCTGCTGCTTGACGACTATTTCAAGGCCGAGGTCGAAGCGGCGCAGCCAGCCTGGCGGCGGGTGATCGCCAGGGCGGTAGAATTGGGCGTGCCCGTTCCGGCCATGTCGAGCGCGTTGGCCTTCTTTGACGGCTATCGTCGCGCCAGTCTGCCGCAAAATCTGCTCCAGGCCCAGCGAGACTATTTCGGCGCACACACCTATGAGCGAATCGATCAACCGCGCGGCAAATTTTTCCACACCAACTGGACCGGCACAGGCGGCAATGTGACGGCCACAACGTATAATGTCTGATCAGCGGAGGGAGGTCAACAGCATGTCCAAACCCAAAAACGTGATCGTCGCTCAGTCCGGCGGGCCTTCGCCGGTGATCAATGCCTCGCTGCGTGGCGTGGTTGAGACCTGTTTTGCAATGCCCGATTTGTTCGGCACGGTGTATGCCGGTCGACATGGCATTGAGGGGGTGCTCAAGGAAGAGTTGATCGACCTGTCGGCCCAGCCAAGAGAAGAGATTGCCCTGCTCAGCACCACTCCGGCTGCCGGTTCGATCGGCACATGCCGTTACAAGCTCAAGCCGAGTCAAAAAGAGGATTTTGATCGGGTGATCGAGGTTTTTCGTGCCCACGACATCGGCTATTTCTTTTACAACGGCGGCAACGATTCGATGGACACCGCCTTCAAGATCGCCCAACTGGCCCACGAGCGTGGCCTCGACCTGGTGGCGACCGGTGTGCCCAAGACCATCGACAACGATGTGGGCGACAGCGAATTCAAATTGATCGATCACACGCCCGGCTATGGTTCGGTGGCCCGCTATTGGGCGCTGATGGTGCAGAATGCCAATGAGGAAAATGCCGGTTCCTGTCCCGCCGACCCGGTGTTGGTGATGCAGGCGATGGGCCGCAAGATCGGTTACATTCCGGCCGCTGCTCGTCTGGCCGACCCCGGCCGCGAGCTGCCGTTGCTGATCTTGATGCGCGAATCGGGCCTGAGCATGGAAGCGGTTGCCGACCATGTGAACGATATGCTCAAACGACGTGGACGTTGTATGGTGGTGATCAGCGAAGGCTTTGATGTGGGCAGCGTCGGCGAACGCAAAGATGCGTTTGGGCATACCATGTTTGGGGCCAGCGAGACCACTGTTGAGCAGGTGTTGGTGAATTATCTCAACACGGTAGGTCTGGCGGCGGTCGGCGCGGCGCGGGGGAATGTGCCCGGCACCGACCAGCGTCACAATATGATCTATGTCTCAACGGTTGACCTGGAAGAAGCCTACAAAGTGGGACAAAAAGCCGTTTTGATCGCCGCCCAGGAAGGATCGGGCTATATGGCGACCATTTTGCGCCAACCCGGCCCGATCTATAACGTCTATTACGACAAGGTCCCCCTCGAACGGGTGGCCAACTCGGAACGGGCGTTTCCGGCCGCCTGGATCACCCCCAACGGCACCGACGTGACCGATGAGTTTGTGGCTTATGCCCGCCCGCTGATCGGTGACGGTTGGCCCAGCATCCCCCTGATCGACGGACGGCAGCGTTTTGCACGCATCCGTCCCATCCTGGCCGAAAAGAAATTGCCGCCTTATACGCCGCAGGCTTTACGCTCCTGATCCACATTTTCCCGGTAGGGGCGACCCATGTGGTTGCCCCAGAGCAGAATCGCATCATAGCCGGCGGCACCTCTGTGCCGCCGGCATTTTGCTAGCCGACGTATGGGAATGCGTCGACGCGCGGAGGTAAAAACCCGAACGGCACCTGGACGGGCATCCGCTCGGCGTCAAACAGGGTGCGCCCCAACAGCACCACCCGCAGCGGTTGCAGATCGGGTATGTGCGGAGCCCACCGCCAGAGGACCCAAGTCGCCGGGCTGCCCGGCGTGCCGAATGGGATCGAGGGCAGGTTGATCAATCGACGTGGATTATCGGTGACCAGGTCGAGGTGATCGGCAGGGGTGGTGTTTCCGTCCATAAACGTGGTGAAATTGGCCAGACAGCGGGCCAGCGATACCGCCGCGCCGATCAGGGTGGGCGATTGATAAAACCCCAAGCGGCCTTGCGGAGTCATTTCGACGATTTGCCCAAGATGATGGTACAATCCGGGCGGTGCGCCGGCCATTTCGACCGCATCGCTGACCAAAAAAAGCCGTTCGCGCGGCTTGGCCCGCGCCAATACCCGCACCGTCGCCCGTGGCAGATGATGCCCATCGACGATCAGTCCGGCATCAAGTCGGTCTTCGGCGGCTTGTTCCCACAAAATGTTCGGATGCCGGGGCAGCACGCTGTGGCAGCCGTTGCCCAGATGCGTTACCCCTCGTGCACCGGCCTCGACGGCGCGGCGGATCGTTTCGGCGTCGGCGTTGTGGTGCCCCAGGCAGACGGTCACACCGCGCCGGCTGACTGCGCGGATCAGGTCAAGGGCGCCGTCAACCTCCGGCGCCAGGGTGAGCAGACGAATGCGTCCGCCGGAAGCCGCTTGCAGGCGTTCAAAATCGGCCAGATCGGGTTGGCGAACGTGCTCACGGGGATGTGCGCCGCGCGGGCCGTCGTCGGGGGAAATCCACGGGCCTTCCTGATGGATGCCGGCCACCATCGCGGCCACATCGGGATACAGCCGGCAGGCGACATCGATCTGGCGCATTGCCTCGGCCATGATCGCCAGGTCGTCGGTGATGATTGTCGGCAAAAAAGCGGTGCTGCCACTGAGCAGAATTGAGCGGCACAACACGCGAATCGCCTCCGGCCCCTTCAAATCTTTGAAACCGCGTCCCCAAAAGCCGTTGATCTGTGCGTCAAACAAGCCGGGCGTGGCAAACACATTGGGGTCCGGATCGACATGCGCCCGTTCGGCCGCCTGGACAGGACGCCAGCCGGTAAAGCGTTCGCCGGCCCAGCTCAGCACCACGATTTCGTCTGGACGGTCGCCCGGTCGGAGACGGACAACGGCGCTCTCGTGTGTGGGGGAATCAGGCCACGGACAATCGAACATCGAACAACTCCTGTAAAGCCGGCGCATAGGGATGCGCCGGCCACGTAGGGATGCGCCGGCCGCGTAGGGATGCGCCGGCCACGTAGGGATGCGCCGGCCACGTAGGGATGCGCCGGCCACGTAGGGATGCGCCGGCCGCGTAGGGATGCGCCGGCCGCGTAGGGATGCGCCGGCC
>Ga0209101_1001895_pt1 | contig 14664 bp, 13 predicted proteins | sample ConPoolayeCmetaG_FD_185481 | JGI IMG/M metagenome (GOLD analysis project Ga0209101, IMG submission 185481) | Hot spring microbial mat communities from California, USA to study Microbial Dark Matter (Phase II) - Cone Pool mat layer C metaG... ...
GCTTTTAGTAAATAGTTCCGACATACCTGATAAAATTGTCTGGAAGCAAACCGTAAGAGGAGTAGAATTAAATTCTGTTTATCTATTTTCTTTCTGGAGTGCTGTTGTGCATCCAGCAAACCCACCTTTTTTTGATGTTTATATCAATGGAACTCTGATGCAGCCCTCACCTTTCTATCTCCCTGATGATGTTTGTAAATGGACCGAGATAAAATATATTTGGAATTCGAATAATATTGATACTGCAGAAATAATTATAATAAACAGAAACGTCAGAAAATCCGGGAATGACTTCGTTATAGATGACATTTCATTTTCTATCTACTGTTCCTTAACAGCAAGTGCTGAAAAGTATGTTTCCACCTGCAAAGGTGAAGCAGTTCGTTTGAACGTAACTGCTTCCGGTGGCGAGCCTCCGTTAAAATATGAATGGTTTCCCAAAACTGGCTTGGATAATCCTTACTCACCCAATCCAAATGCACTGGCTGATATGAACACTACTTACATTGTAAAAATTGTTGACAGTAAACTCTGCGAAGCTTATGACACAGTAAGAGTAAATATATTTCCTGAACCGAAAGCAGTCATTACATCCGATAAAGGATTTTTCATCTGTCCCTGCGACAGTGCAAGGCTCTCGGGTCCTCCGGGAATGTCATATCTTTGGTCAACCGGGGAAACAAGCCAAAGTATATATATAAATAAAACTGGTAATGTCTCTCTGAAGATTGTTGATAGAAACGGTTGCACAGCAGATACATCTGTTTTTATTGAAATGCTTGATGTTTCCTCCACTATTGAACTTGGAACGGTCGAAGCAGAAATAGGAGAAACATTTAATTTACCAATGTCAGTCAAGTGGAGCGATACAAGGGTATTATGTAATTTCGATATTAACAGTATTGGTTTAGTATATAACAAATCCATATTGCAACCAGTAAGCATATTTTCGAATCGTAGAATCGAAGGCGATTTAGAATATATAGAGTTATTAGGAAATAATCTTGATCAACTTATTAAAGAACTAAAATTTACCGCAGTATTAGGTAAGGTTGAATGCACACCGGTTGAGATAACTCACATTTTATATGATTGCTCCGAGATAAAAGTTTCTTCAATAAACGGGCAGGTTTGCCTTAAAGGAATTTGTAAGGAGGGTGGAACAAGGCTGGTTAACACAGATACAAGACAGTTTTTAATAGTAAATTCAAATTCAAATAATAATAACATAAGGATTAATTTCGGAACTATCGAAACAGGTTCAATAGAACTCGGAATTTATGACTATCTCGGAAGAAAGCAGCTAATTAATGAAATGAATGAACTCGAGCCCGGGAGCTATGAATATAAAATTGATGTAAGTCCATTGGGTTCTGGGTTATATTATCTGATTTTAAAAACACCCACTAATATTATAACTCAGCCATTGATGTTAGCAAGATAGAAAAGAAAATTTTGTATGTTTTTCTTACGTGAATATTGCATATCAAATCAGCAACACTAAAATTACTTAATAAAAAAAATTTTTAAAAAAGGGGCACACTTTTTTTCTTGTTGTTCCATAATGTTATATTTGTAGGTTTATTAATTATTTAAACAAAGCAATTTTAAAAATTTCGAATTGTAAATTATTTAAAAAAAAGGTAAAACATGACAGATAAAAGAAGACCTTGGGCAGAGCCATACAAAATCAAAGTTGTAGAGCCTGTAAAGATGACTACTCGTGAATACAGAATTGAAAAAATGAAAGAAGCGGGTTATAACACATTCCTTCTCAGAAGCGAAGATGTATATATTGATTTGCTGACAGACAGTGGAACTAACGCAATGAGCGATTACCAATGGGCTGGCATGATGCTTGGCGACGAAGCTTATGCTGGAAGCAAGAATTTTTACTATCTGGAGTCGAACGTCCAGAAGTATTATGGCTATAAATATCTCGTTCCAACTCATCAGGGAAGAGGTGCAGAGCATCTTCTTTCCCAGACATTAATAAAAGATGGGGATTACGTCCCGGGAAACATGTATTTTACAACAACAAGACTTCATCAGGAACTTGCCGGTGGAACTTTTGTTGACGTAATAATCGACGAAGCACATATTCCTGACAATCTTCATCCATTCAAGGGAAATGTGGACATACAGAAATTCGAAGACCTTATAAAAAAAGTTGGTGCAGACAAAATACCCTATATATCTGTTGCTGGAACAGTAAATATGGCAGGCGGTCAGCCTGTATCAATGCAAAACATAAGAGAAGTGAAGCAGGTAGCGGATAAATATGGTATTAAAGTAGTTCTGGATGCTACCCGGGCGATCGAAAATGCTTTTTTTATAAAAGAACGGGAACCGGGTTATGCAGATAAAACAATTGAAGAAATACTTTTTGAGTTTTGTTCCTATACCGATGCTGCAACAATGAGCGGAAAGAAAGACCTGCTCGTGAATATTGGTGGTTTTGTCGCAGTGAATGATTGGGATTTGTTCGAGGAGCTTCGTAATTTAGTTGTAGTTTATGAAGGTCTTCATACTTACGGAGGGCTTGCCGGACGTGATATGGAAGCAATGGCTCGCGGAATGGAGGAAGCTGTTCAATATGATCACATCCGTTCAAGAATCAAGCAAATTGAATATTTCGGCAATAAGCTAATCGAAAACAATATTCCGATAGTGAAGCCAATTGGTGGTCATGCTGTATTTCTCGATGCAAAAGCTTTCTATGACCATATTCCCCAGATTAACTTTCCTGCACAAAAATTAGCAGCCGATTTATATATCGAGTCAGGTGTCAGGTCAATGGAAAGAGGGATTGTTTCTGCTGGAAGAAACAAAGAAACTGGCGACCATAATTATCCAAAACTCGAATTAGTCAGATTGACCTTTCCAAGAAGAGTTTATATGCAATCCCACCTTGATGTAGCGGCTTATTCCGTTAATGAACTTTTCGAAAAAAGGCACGAAGCGAAGGGGTTGAAAATGGTTTATGAACCAAAATACCTTAGATTCTTCCAGGCAAGGTTCGAAGAATTACCTTAAAATGACTGACTTTAAAAATAAGAGGCTGTTTTCTTTTGGAAGACAGCCTTTTGTTTTTGTAAAATTTATATAAATTTCCCCAGAATCAATTAAACTGTTTGTCAACAATTGTAATTCTTGGGGAGCTGATAGCCCCGAAAGGAGTGGAAACCGTCGGCTTGGCATCGAGTTTAAGTCTTGCAGGACTTGAATTAACCCCACCAAGAGCCAGTGCTAAATTAATAATACCGTCATAGCCCTTGTTTTCAAAGAATTTAACCAGATCAAGCCCAATCGAAAGAGGTATGATAGATTGCTGACCAGTTCCGGGAATTTCAATAGGTCTTTCGATATTGCCAGAAACAGTCGGGACATCGTCAATATAAAGCTGCCATTCGAAGCTTGTTAAAGTGGCTGTGGTTTGTTTTGAGCCACCTGTTCCATCATTAGGATTTATTGCCGCAACATTTAGAACGAATTGAGCGGGCAAACTCTTGCTTGAGAATGCCTTTGTGAGATTTAATCCATCGGAGAGAGAAAAATCAGATATTGATTTTTTATCGCTCAAGCTGATACCAGCAAGCCTAAACCCATTGACGTTTTCGAGTTTGAATTTTAATCTTTGTAAATTAACAAGTGTTTGAGTTACCTGTTTAATTGCAGAGCATCCGGTAAAAACAAAGACTGCAAACAAAATCAAAGAAAACACTTTTAATGATTTAAAATTAACCATAAAAAAACCCCTTTTTGAAATAAACAATTTGATTGACAGAATTATAATCATAGATATTGTAAAAAAACAAAATAATAAATAATATATTACTCCGTCAAATCTCCGTCTTTTTTAATAAATAAATTTTGTAAAATTATTTTTGTAATTTTATTGTTTAAAATTTTACTTTTTTATTAAATGTTAATGTATCCTGTTGAATCAGGTCCTTTTGCGACTATTGGATATTTAGTTTGCTGCACGGACACAAAATGTGGTTTAGTAATTGATGTTCCATTGGACAGCAGTCAGTATTTTACAGACTACGCCCGAAAAAACAATATTGATATAAATTATATTTTCCTTACACATACACACTGGGATCATACAGCAGATTTATCCAAATTAAAAAAAGAAACAGACGCAAAAATATACGTAAATCATCTTGATGAATATCGCATAAAAGACCCAATGAAACATGCTTTGATGCCTTTACCTTTTGAACTCGAGCCAGCCGAACCAGATTTCTACTTTCAGGATGAACAGAAAATTAATGTTGGAAATATACAAATTGAGGTCAGATTTACGCCGGGCCACACAGAGGGAGGCACATCGTTTGTAATTCATAAGGAAAGGAAAGTCTTTGCTGGAGATACTTTGTTTTATGGAAGCATTGGGAGAGTTGATTTACCCGGTGGTTCTTATGATACAATTATTAATTCAATAAAGCAAAAATTATTTACATTGGATGATGATTATGAAGTATATTCGGGTCATGGACCAAAAACTACAATAGGATATGAAAAAATGACAAACCCTTTTTTTCAGGATTAATAAAAAAATGAAAATTTTTTCATACTTCCGTAATAAAAAACTTATCTATGATTTATTAATTTGCATGTTTGTAACAAGCATATTTTATGGATGTTATTCATTTACGGGAGCAACAAAAGCAAAGCATTTGAATACGCTTAAAATAGAGCCTGTAGTTGACATGAGTGGATATGGTAGCCCGAAGGTCAAAGACAACATGATATTATATTTGATTGAAAAATTTAGAAATGACAATACTTATAATATAGTTGACAAAGAGGGAGATGCAAGTTTAAAGGTTCAGATTAATAGCATAAGAGATGAAACAATGGTAGTTAATCCCGGAGAGTTAGAGAAGGAGAGGAAATTAAGTGTGAACGTTGAGGCTGAGTTTTACGACAATGTTATGAAAAAGAGTATCTGGAAGAAGAGTTTTAATAATTTTAGTGTGTATGATGTTCAGAAAGCTTTGACTAACAGGGAAGAAGCTCTTATGGATGCATTAAACAGAACATCTGAAGATATCTTAATCGCAGTTGTTTCTGGCTGGTAATTGAAAACAATATTTATAACTATTTGGAAGAGGTGAGCTAAAGAGATGGAAGATTTTATACTACTTATTTACTTCCTGTCGCTATGTGTTCTTTTTGGCTTTGGTATTCATGGCTTGGTTTTATTGTATTATTATCATAAGACAAATAATTACAAGCTACCCGATAATACAATGCCAGAAGTATTTCCAAGAGTGACCATACAGCTCCCAATGTATAATGAAATGTATGTTATCGAGCGTTTGATACGCTCTGTTTGCAACATTAACTATCCCAAAGATAAGTTAGAGATACAGGTGCTTGATGATTCAACTGACGAAACAGTTGAAATAGCTAAGAAATTAGTTGATGAATATCGTCAAAAGGGATTTGATATTCACTATATCCACAGAACTGACAGATCAGGCTACAAAGCCGGTGCTTTGAAAGACGGTTTAGAAGTTGCCACTGGCGACTTTATCGCTATTTTTGATGCTGATTTTGTTCCAAAGCCTGATTTCCTGCTGAAAACCATACCATATTTCAATGACAAAGAAGTAGGAATGGTTCAAACCAGATGGGAACATTTGAACGAAGAATATTCGTTTATAACCAGAGCGGCAGCTCTGGCACTTGACGGACACTTTGTGATTGAACAACAGGTCAGGAACAAAGCAGGATTCTTCATTAATTTTAACGGCACAGGTGGAGTTTGGCGTAAAGAAACCATCCTTGATGCTGGTAACTGGCAACCAGACACTTTGACCGAAGACCTTGACCTTAGCTATCGAGCTCAGTTGAAAGGGTGGAAATTTATTTATCTTAATGATTTCACCTCTCCCGCAGAGTTACCGGCTGATATTAATGCTCTTAAGACCCAGCAATTCCGCTGGACAAAAGGAGCTGTTGAAACTGCTAAAAAAATTCTTCCTTTAGTTTTAAAATCAACTTTACCCCTAAGAATTAAACTTGAGAGTTTTGTTCATTTAACAAGCAATATTGTTTTTCCATTTATTATTGTAGTTGCTGTTTTGAATATTCCTCTTGTAATAATTAAAAACACAATTGGGGGTTTGGACACATATTATAATATTATGTCAATTTTTGTTCTTGCGTCAATTTCCACATTCCTGTTCTATATGTATGCACAGCGAGCTATTCATCTTGATTGGAGAAGAAGACTTCTACTATTTCCTGTATTCCTTGCAGGGAGCATGGGATTCGCTATAAATAATACCAAGGCAGTTATCGAGGCTTTAATTGGTAAAAAAACAGGATTTACAAGAACACCCAAATATAAAATCGAATCGCAAAACGATCAATGGAAATACAAAAAATATGTTCAGAAAAAATTTAACTGGACTGTTGTTTTTGAAATATTTCTTACTCTTTATTATGTGGTTGGTATAGCTATTTCATTTTATTATCTGGAAATAGCCGCCATACCATTTCAATTGCTCTTCCTTATCGGGTTTGGAACTGTAGGTTTGATGTCTCTGAGGCATGCACTGGGGAAGTAGTTTAGCTTAATAAGGAATTGAATTAAATTCTGAGGATATAGACTATCTTCAGAATTTTTTTTATTTTTACGGTTCATTTATTAATGATTAGCCTTGAAGAAAAAATCAAATAATGAATTTTTTAATAAAGTATATCAAATTGTTGAGAAGATTCCTTACGGAAAGGTTACTACTTACGGTTTGATTGCTCAGAAAGCTGGACTAAAATCCTCAGCAAGAATGGTTGGATGGGCTTTGAATGCCTATGCATATACTTCTGTTCTCCCCTGCCATCGAGTTGTTAACAGGAACGGAGAATTAACCGGTAAAAATTATTTTGGAACACCAAACATGATGAGGGAACTGCTTGAATCCGAAGGGATAGAATTTATTGATGACAGGGTTGATTTGAAAAAATATCTCTGGGCTCCGGAGGAAATTTTATGAAATTTACATTTGAGGAGCTTGAAGAGTTAACAAAAGAAGACGGCGGCAGGTTCGGAGTTGATTCTTCCGATTCTGCTTTTGATTTTTGCAGGAATCTTTCGCAAACACATTATGAGAATTTCCCTGTTGCATCCTTTCTGATAAAAAAAGGATGGAGAAAATATATCTTTGCTGTTTATTCTTTTGCAAGAATTGCAGATGATATTGCCGATGAAATCATACAAATTCCTGAGGAAAAGAGAATTAATCTACTTAATAATCTTGATAAATTAATTCAGACAGATGATTTATCCAAAATCAAAAATCCTGTTGCAAAAGCACTTATCATTACAATCAGAGACAAAAAAATTCCGATTGACCCATTTCAAAAATTGCTGACAGCCTACAAAATGGACATAAATTTCAAACAAGCTGAAACTTTTTATGAGTTATTGGATTATTGTAAATATTCAGCAGAACCAATTGGTGAATTGGTTCTGAGGATAACTGATAATTATAATAATAAAAATATTATACTATCTGATAAAATTTGCTCAGCATTACAGCTGATTAACTTTTGGCAGGATTTTTCTGTAGATTTAAATAGGAATCGGGTTTTCATACCAATGGAATATCTTGCTAAATATGATTTGGAAATTAATGATTTGTATGAAAGAAAAAAAACTCATAATTTAAATAGTTGTCTGAATGAACTTTATGACCAAACTGAAATATTGTTGAGAGAAGGGTCTGAATTAATTAAGTATTTAAAAAATTTAAGACTTAAACTTGAGATTAAAGTAACCGTATTGGGAGGTGCAACAATATTAAACAAAACAAGGAAATTACAAGCAAACATTTTAGTTAAACGTCCTAAATTATCGAAGACTGAGTTTTTTTTAATTTTTTTAAAACTTTTTTTAAGTTCTGGTAAATGGAAGTAATAACAGAAAATGAATTAGCAAGTTTTGAACAAATGCCACCCCCAAAGGTAGCACGTTCAAATTTTGTTTATTCTTTCAATCTTCTACCTAAGGAGGAAAGAAAAGCGATTCAGTCTTTGTATGCTTTCTGTAGCTATATTGATGATATAGCAGACAGCAGCCCAACCTTTACCGACACAGAAAAACAGCTCAAGCTACAACGCCTTGCTTGGTGGGAAAATGTTATTGAAAATATATATAATGGGAGGTTTGATCAGTCAATCCTGAATCCATTTATTTGGGCAATAAAACGTTTCGAAATACCAAAGCAGTATTTTTTAATTCTTATTGATGGTATAAGGCGGGATGTCCTTAAAAATAGATACGCAACATTCGAGGAATTAAAAGATTACTGTTTCGGAGTTGCAGGCATTGTCGGGCTAATCAGTATCGAAATATTCGGATACAGATACGAAGAAACAAAAAGCTATGCTATAAATCTGGGTTATGCCCTCCAATTGACAAATATAATCAGGGATATCAAAGCTGATAAAGATAGAGGTTATATCTATATTCCGCAGGAAGACCTTAATAGATTTGGTTATTCCGAGGAAGATTTAATTAACGAAGTTTATAATGATAAATTTATTGATCTTATGAGATTTCAGGTTCGTCGAGCCAGAGAATTCTATCATAACGCAAGGAAATTACTACCGCCCGACGAAAGAATTACTATTGTGTCAGCAGAAATTATGGATGAAATATATTACAGGTTACTCGAAAAAATAGAGCTGAACGATTTTAATGTTTTCAAGAAAAAAATTAAAGTGTCTGTTGTGCATAAGTTCCTTATTGCTTTGAAACATTGGGTCTCGATAACAATGTTCGTCAAAAGGATTAAAAAACAACCATAATTATTTTGTTCCAAAGATACCAAAAAATACGAAAATTCGAGAGATTTTTTTTAATTTGTAAACACTTAGACTAAAGAAGGATAAAAAAGAATGGAAGACATTCAGGAAATCAGATTTTCAGATGAAGAACTCAAAGAAATTGAGGAGGTAAAATCCCGCTATCCATCTTCAAAATCTGCAATTATGCATGTTTTGTGGATGGCACAGAAAAAATTCGGTTGGTTGAGCAAAGATGTTAAAGAATATGTTGCAAAAATATTAGACCTACCCGAGTCCCATGTTCACGGTGTGGCAAGTTTTTATACTATGTATTTCAAAAAACCTATGGGGAAATATCACATACAGGTTTGCACTAATATTTCCTGTATGCTGAGAGGTGGCGAAGAGATTTATGAACATATATCCGAAAAGCTTGGTATCGGGCATAATCAAAGAACAGACGACGGTATTTTCTCCTTAGAAGAAGTTGAATGTATGGGGGCATGCGGCGGAGCACCAATGGTAGCCATTAACGAGGATTTTTACGAAAATGTTGATATTGTTTCTGTTGATGAATTAATTTCTTCTTTCAGGAACAAAATTTAGGTCTTTTTTCGAAATTTATAACTTATCATAGATCACACAATGAAAACAAGACGATTTCCTAAAAAAATTGCCTCGATGGATTTATTTCCTTTCAAACAAACTATATCCGAAACTCACTCCAAAAATTTTCGCAAATTGTTTTTTTTGGTATTAATTATTTCTTTTTCCCTTAACTTTTATTCTTGCAAAGATGATACCACAGCACCAACTGAGGAAAAAATAAAAGTCTATGTTTCAACTGAATTGCTTGACTTTGGAATTGTTCAGTTGGGTCTGTCTAAAATACAATCAATAGGAATTGAAAATACATCAAAAAAAGCTGGGAAATTAACACTAAAAATAGTTGGTGAAGATAATAGTGTCTTTACCATTATGGGTAATCAAACAACAAATCTTCAGCCAAATCAAAAAGATACAATTTTTATTCAATTCACTCCTGTCGCTGAAAAAACATATAATGCTTCTCTTGAAATTGGCACTGATCCCGTAAAATTAGTTCCCTTGAGGGGAATTGGCAAAAAAACGGTTGAAATTAATTATTTTCCAACTTTTCTGGATTTTGGAAAGGTCGCTGTTGGAGAATTTGTCAGACAAAAGGTAACATTAAATAATCAGGGTACTACTCCATTCAAATTAACTCCGGGTATAGTTGGCAAAGATGTTACTGACTTCTTTATTGAATACTCTCCAGATAAACCTATAATGCCGGGAACAGGTGATAGTGTTATTTTGCGGTTCACTCCAAAAGAAGAAAAAATCAGTGAGGCTGTGTTTTATCTCGATTCAGAGCAAAAATACCCCGTTGGATTAAAAGGCGAAGGAATCAAAATAGATCAATTGGAGATCCAGCCAAAAAATCTTGATTTTGGAAGTATAGAAATAAATTCCGAGAAGATACTGGAAATTACTGTTGTCAATAATTTATCTCAAAGCTTTACACTCAATACAAACTTTCCTTCGGGCTCTGAAGGCTTTAGTGTTACTAATACTATGCCTCAGCAATTAGCAGGAAAGAATTCAACAAAAATCAATGTTAAATTCAAGCCAACTGAAATTAAACAATATGAAACCACTTTATTTCTTGATAATGATAAAAAATACTCTGTTGGCTTGAAGGGCTCAGGAATAGCGGCAAATGATCTTGATGTAAATCCTAAATCACTCGATTTTGGTAATGTTGAATTAAATACTGCCGGGACTAAAGAAATTTTTGTAACAAACAAGACAACAAAGACAATAAAAATAACCTGCTCGTTTAATTCAGGAGGCACAGATTTTTCGGTTGACTCCCAGAATCCTTTTGAACTGGTGGCTGGAAGCAATAGTAAAATAATTGTAAAATTTTCTCCGAAAGATATCAGAACCTATGGGGATATATTAAAAATAAACACAGATAACAATACATCATACACAGTGAATCTGAAGGGCAACGGGGTTAATCCTGATTTGTTAAGTCTTGTTTGTGAAGTAACCACAGCACCACCCGTTTTAGATGGTAATGATTATGATGAATGCTGGAAGTCTGCCAAAGAGTTATTTTTCGTAATGAACCAGATTGAACCAACATATATTGACCAGAACAAGAAATTCAACGGTAGTATAAAAGCACTGCGAGACGAAGAATACATTTATTTTCTTGTCAGGATAAAGGATGATTCGAGAAATGATATGCCCAATTATTTCATCTTCAACGGTGGAGATCCCTCAAAAGAATCAAGCTGGACTTTGACAACCGAAGGGCAGGATGGTATTTCATTTATGTTTCCTATCAGTTCAAATGTAAGAGGTAAAACAATTGGTGAAACATTCGATAAGGTAGGATGTTTTGTCGCATGCCACACAACCAACTCAATCAACAATTTCGAGGGTGGCTCGTTCCCCGATTTCGGAACAATTGACATCTGGTATTGGAAAGCAGGAACCACAGGACCACAGGGGTTTGCCGATGATTACTATGCTATGGGACAGGATGGAAAATATCCTAATGAAAGGCGTGGTGATGTTGGTGGAAAAACTTTCGAAGACCCGAATTTCAGACCTTCAGGGACGGGATTAAACCTTCCTATAAGTGTGCCGGGCGGCGATAATAATAAACTGGACCCCAGTCGTTTTATCTGGGATGATACCTCTGAACCATTTGACCCCAAAGGAAATAATCCTATTACAAATTTACCTTGGGCAGCCGGTGATAGACTTGCCGGATGGAAATTAAGAGTTCAGGATAATGAATTTTCAGGGCGTGGTGATGTTGAAGCAAAAGGCATTTTCTGGAATGGTCAATGGGTGGTAGAATTCAAAAGAAAATTAAAGACTGAGTCCACAAATGGCGATGATATTGAATTGAAAAAGGGAAGCATTATTCCATTTTCTTTGAGCTATTTTGATAATTCAAGAAAATATGCAGAGTTCGAGTATATTAATTTAAAGCAAAATCCAAGACCGGGACATTACGGAACTAACCCGCCGGTTATTTTTTTACAAATAAAGTAACGTTTTACGATTTCAAGTGTTATTAGATATATAAAGAGAATAAAATAATAAATGAAAAAAATAAAGAACATAAGAATCTTAAACCACTTTATAATAATACTTTTTGCTTCTTTCTATTTAGTTGATATTCTTTTAAATTTCAAGATTTCACAGGATTTTGGTCTTATACCTTCTAAAGCCTTTGAATACAATGAGTTGTTCAGGATAATTACTTATCCCCTGTCATTTTTTACGATTGAATCAGCGATATTGTTTTTATTTACAATTTTATTACTCTTTCCGTTCTATGAGATAAAATTCAGGTTGCCTGTTTTGATATCATTGTTTTTTGGATTGGTATTATTACAGGGTTTATTGTTCACATCGTTTTTCGGCGGCAGCAATATTATTTTGAAAGGGACTGATGGGATTTCATTCTTTTTAATCACTTTTTTTATTCTTACTAATTTTAACATAAAGCAATTAAAATTAAATCCAAAATTATTCCATATCAACACATTTATACTACTGATATCCATAAGCTGGTTAGTTACGGTATATCTGCATTCAAAGTTTGCTGATTTCGATATACTGACTCCGTCAGTTTTTTCTATGATTTTTGGAATTTCTTCAGGATTGATTGTTGATATTGGTATTAAATTATATAATCTTTTTCTGGGATTATCCAGTCCAGTCAAACCAAAAATACCTGAAATATCTGAAGAAGAGCTTATGCCTGCTGAAATTTCAAAAAACGAAAAGAAATATCAAAATCGACAAGCTGAAAAAAGTCATTTCAATGAATTAGATAGTGATTATTTCTCTGAAGATAAACTAAATCAAATTCTCGATAAAATAAACAGCGAAGGGAAAAAATCTTTGACTGATGAAGAATTGAATTACCTTGAAGAATATTCAAGAAGAATTTAATTTTTTTTGATGGTAGAATAATATGGATTCAGATAACAGAATAATAGAACTGCTAAGTGAGGTGCTTTTTGAGCAAAAGGAAACCAACAAGCGTCTGGATAGAATTTTAAATAAGTTGGATAACAATGAAGAGCATCTATTGAAAACGAACCTTGCTATAGGAGAACTTACCTTATCGGTTGACAAGTTGTCTGGCCGTTCAGATAATGTCTTCAGTCATGAACAACGGATTCAGAAATTAGAACAAGTTGTTTTTGGCAAGACTGATTGAATTTTATAATGGGAAAGGATCTAATTCTCGGGGATAAAAGACCCTTGATAAAATCAGACCTTTTGAAGGTGCCATCGGACAATTAAAACCTCTATCCTTTTGTTTGAGTGCATTTTCTATGTCTGCAATATTTATTTTACCTCTTGCAATTTCGATCATAGCACCCACAATACCCCTTACCATACCATAGACAAATCTATCAGCCCTAATTATCATTTTATATTGCTTTTCACCAATTTCAGACCATTTGCAAATTTTAACCTTACAGACATAATCTTTTGTTTCCTTGTTCAATTTCGAAAAAGTAGTAAAATCCTTTTTTCCCTTGAAAATTTTAGCAGATTCAAACAAAAGAGGTATATCAATATTTGTTTTTATAAGGGTTGAGTAATACCGCAAAAGAGGTCTGTCAATCAAGTGAACGAAGTAATTATATTCTCTTGCAATAGCATCTTTTGTAGAATGAAATTGATAGTCAATAATTCTGCTATCTAAAATTCTGATATCATTGGGGAGGTGAGAATTAATAGCCTTTGATAATTTTTTGGGAGGGATTTTTAGCATTTCGGGTAATCTTGAATGTGCTATTTGCCCAGAAGCGTGAACTCCGGCATCAGTTCGCCCGGCTCCAATGATAGAAAGGTTAAGACCGGTTAGAGATTTCAAAGCCTTTTCGATAGTTTCCTGAACAGAAAGAGCATTTTTCTGTCTTTGCCAGCCGGCATAAGCTGAACCATCATATTCTATTTTAAGAACAATTGAATACATATACTATAAATAATCAATCCGAAAATATCAAAAAAAATTGATATTTTTGTAAATTAAATTAATGGGATATGTTAAAATCTATTCATCACAAAGGCAAAACATTCACTCTCGGAATACTTGGGGGTGGGCAGTTAGCAAAAATGTTGGCTCTCGAAGCTTACAGGCTGGGACTGAATGTTGCAATTATTGAAAAAGAAGCTCAAAGCCCTGCGGGAGATATGACAAAACTCGATTTCGCTGAAGGCTGGAATAATGAGATAGCACTTCAAAATTTTATCGAAGCCTCTGATATAATTACACTGGAAAATGAATTTATTGACCCGGAGATAATCGAGAAAATTGAACAGAAAAGAAATGTTTATCCAACTTCAAAGACAGTCAGACTGGTTCAGGATAAATTTATTCAAAAATCAACTTTTAAGGGCGCTGGTGTAGCTGTTCCCGAATTCCAGTTGATTCAAGGATTTGATGATATTATTGATTTTACTTCCAGATATGGCTACCCCGCAGTGATAAAATCACGCAAATTTGGTTATGATGGCTATGGCAATGCTACTGTATTCAATGAAGATGAAGTAAGAACAGCTATGCAGAGATTCAGCTCTGACACTCAAAGGAAAGATGTATATATAGAATCTTTTGTTGATTTCACAAAAGAACTTGCCGTTATGGTTGTTCGGAATAATGCGGGCGATATTGCAGTCTATCCTTGTGTTGAGACAATTCAATACAGGCATATCTGCCATTCTGTCATTGCTCCTGCCGAAATTGATGAAAAATTGAGAAATGAGGCAAAAGAAATTGCTGTTGCC
>Ga0209101_1001896_pt1 | contig 14656 bp, 13 predicted proteins | sample ConPoolayeCmetaG_FD_185481 | JGI IMG/M metagenome (GOLD analysis project Ga0209101, IMG submission 185481) | Hot spring microbial mat communities from California, USA to study Microbial Dark Matter (Phase II) - Cone Pool mat layer C metaG... ...
GCTTAAACGAGATGAGAAAATTCGGCGTGAAGTTCTACAAGACACATCACATCTACCGGAAGGCACTGTAGTGACCGTGACAATACAGCCCGCCGCATTCAACTGGCACAGCAACGGCGGAATTGCCGCGATTTCATTCGATTTCGCATCCGTCTTCCACTGTCCTAAAGCAATGCCGTTGTGTGTGGCCTATTATTCCGTGTCAGCACTTTTGATACGATTGCTCTGGGTTCTGCACAGCGGCCCTGCCTAACCTTCGGACCACCATGGAAAGTGCCGCAACACGCGGGCGGCGTGTCTGCGAACAGAGGCCGCCCGATCCTGCCTCATAGCCAGCAAGGGCGGGATCAAGGCGGGATCGTTGAAGTGCATCAAAGCTGTGATCGCCTTGCAACGCACTTCCGCGCGAGGGTCCGAGAGAGCGTTCAGAAGAGACGGAATAACAGACGGATCACGGTAAGAGGCGGCGGCGGTCACAGCTTCCTGGCGTACGGCAGGGTGAGGATCGGAGAGAGCCGCGAGAATAGCCGGCAATGCTGTTCTGAGCCGCCGCCGGCGGACAATCCAGATGGCCAGCCGGCGGACGTGCGGGTCATCATGGCGGGTCAACGCAATGAGGCGGGGGATGTCCTGCCGCCGGCGGATGCGTACTAGGCCCTGCGCCGCAATTAGGCGCAGGAATTTATCATCACCGCTCAGCAGTTGGAATAAAAACTCTACGACACGCGGGCTGGCTATGCGGCCCAGCCCGTTGACAGCCCGGCGGCGAAATGAGGGGTCAAGCTCTCGATCTGTTGCAATGGCTGTCAAACCGTCAATCAGTTCTTCCGAGTAAGCTAACCCAATAAACTTGCGTACTGAGTACTGCTCTAGGCTGATCCGCTGGCTCAGGATGAGCGGTGTAATCCACGAACCAAGCTGAGGAGCAGTATGAGGATGGGTGCGGCATACAAGGATAAGCGCTTGGAATAGAAGGTCCTCCCGAAGGGAGTTTGGGTGACAGGCGGTCGCCGCCTGAGTGAGCGCGGGAACAGCCGCCTCGCCGAGCCGCCCCAGCGCTTGAATGACCAGCTCGACGGGGACCCACACGCTGTGCCTGTCCAACATCTCAACCAGAGCGACAGCCGCCCGCGAGTCGCCGGTATTCCCCAGCCATTCAACGATTTGCCGCACCTTCAGCCGGTTGCGGAACACACGGGCCTCATTCAGCACATTAACCAAGACCGGGATGGTTTGCGAACGGCTAGGGGGGTGGCTGACAGCCAACATACCAATCAGGCGGAGAGCTAAACTGCGCCGGCGTGAATCTCCTTCGTGCAACATAGCTGCCAGCCGAGGCAGATCACCGGCTAGAGCGTCAGCCAGTATCTCAGTGGCCGCCAGCCGGAATTCGCCTGATGCAGACAGTATCTGCTCCAGCGGCCTCCCCCCGCCTAGAAGCGGCTCATAGCCCGATCTCCCGCTGTCTGAAGGGAGGGCTGGCTCATTCCCTGTGAGCGGATCATCACTCATAAAGCTTCTTGTCCGGCCAAGCGGTCTGTGCAGGATGCTTCTTGTCTCACCACAAGATGGCTGTCATCACTTGGCATAATCCACTGCCCGTGTCTCACGAATGACCGTTACCTTGATCTGGCCCGGGTACTGCATAGACTCTTCGATCTTCTTGGCAATATCCTTGCTCAGGCGGATCGCCGTCAGGTCATCTATGTCCTCAGGCTTCACAATGATCCGAACCTCACGCCCGGCCTGAAGGGCATAGCTCTGGCTGACGCCTTCAAACGAGTTGGCGATCTCTTCCAGCGTTCGGACACGTTTGAGGTAGCTCTCCAGACTCTCACGGCGTGCGCCAGGCCGTGCGCCGCTGATCGCATCTGCGGCTTCGACGATGATCGCCTCCACACATATCTGATCAACCTCATGATGGTGTGATTCAATGCAGTTGATCACAGGCTCCGGCACGCCATACCGCCGGCAGAACTCAGCCCCGATCTGGGCGTGCGTTCCCTCGATCTCATGATCCATGGCCTTGCCGATGTCGTGCAACAGGCCGCCGGCCTTAGCGACCTCAACCCGCGCGCCCAGTTCAGCGGCCAGCACCCCAGCCAGCCGGGCCGTCTCGACGGCGTGGGCTAGCTGCTGTTGCCCGTAGCTGGTACGGAACTTGAGCCTGCCCAGCATCTTGATAACTTCGGGGTGGAGTCCTGGCACGCCGGCGTCATAAGCGGCCCGCTCCCCTTCCTCCCGGATGGCCGCCTCGACCTCCTTGCGGGCATCGGCGATCAGCTTCTCGATGCGGGCGGGGTGGATACGTCCGTCCAGCACCAGTTGGCTTAGCGCCCGACGGGCGACCTCACGCCGGATCGGGTCAAAACTGCTGATCGTGACAGCCTCCGGTGTGTCATCCACTACAACATCCACACCACTGGCCTGCTCAAAGGCACGGATGTTGCGTCCGTTGCGGCCAATGATGCGTCCTTTCATGTCATCACCAGGGAGAGGGACTACCGAGACCGTCACATCGGCCACATAGTCGGAGGCCACCCGCTGAATGGCCATAGCGATCAGCTCTCTGGCTCGGTTGTCGGCCTCTGCCGAAAGCTCATCCTCTACCTCGCGGATACGGCGGGCCATGTCGTTACGTGTTTCCTCTTCAACCATAGCCAGCAGATGCTCCCGCGCCTCAGCACGGGACATCTCAGCGACCCGCTCCAGCGCTTCCATGCGCTGAGCCTGCAGCTTTTCAAGTTCATTACGCTGTTTGTCAAGCAGGCTCTGCCGCTTGTTCAGTCTCTGCTCGCGCTCTTCCAGCCTCTCCAAGCGCTCATCAAACTGCTCACGGCGTTTGCGCAGACGATCATCCTCACGGTCAAGGTCAAGGCGGCGTCGGTTGAGTTCCTCCTCCACCTCAGCACGGAAGCGCAGGGCCTCTTCACTTGCCTGCCGGAGCAGGCTCTCGGCTTCAACCTGAGCCGCCAGAACGATCTGATGAGCCTCCTCCTCAGCATTCCTGCGCATTCGGTTAGTGCGGCGTGCCTGCCAGAGATAGGCAATGACCACGCCAATAGCGATACCAACTACCAGATCAACGGCGAGAAAAAGCGGATTTTCCAGCCATCCCATAAGTTTCTACTCCTCTTCGTTGTGGAGGTCCGAATCAGATTCTCTTTCCATCCAGAGGCGCTCCACAGTCTCACGTATGATTCCAAAAGCAAAGCCGCGTCGGGCCAAGAAATCTCCTAACCGCTTATAAAAAGTCTGCCGGTCTGCCTGAGCGAGGCGCTGCGCCTGACTGCGGGCGGCCTCGTAGGCGGCACTAGTTTCATCTAAACCCTCCAGGGCAGAGCGGATGACGGCCTCCGGCACGCCCTTCTGCCGCATTTCATACCGCAATGCCTTTGCACTGCGTGGGCCAAACTGGGCACGGCTCTCAATCCAGAAGCGGGCAAAGGCCTCGTCATCCAGTAGTCCGGCGCGTTCCAGCCGTTCAAGCACAGCCCTGACAGTGTCCTCGCTGTACTTTCCCTCGCTCAGCCTACGGCGGACCTCTTCGACACTGCGTGGCCGGAAGGAAAGCAAGCGCAGGGCCTGCTCATGTGCCGTCTCAATCTCATCAACGGCCTTCAGACGGGCGATCTCCTCATCGCTCAGGTACTGCCCCTTGCGCAGTTTGGCCGCCTCAATGGCCGCCAGCCCAAAGGCAAACTGGCCGTCAAGGTAGACATTGACGCGCTGTTTGTTGCACTTCTGGGCAACCAGAGCAGTGATCGTGCCTGCCATCTCGTGTGATTGACCGCCTCTCAAAAAACAGACAGCAGTCGTAGCGCATACGCCACGGCTGCTGAGTCTGTCTCACTCTCTCTAGATAGACTGAAATAGCCTAAAACCATGCCCCGGTTGGGGCCGGCTAACCGACAAATAAAATCACCCCACGGCCTTCCCTCTTGAACCTGCTGATGGGCGCCGAATCGGTATCCGGTTTGGCAATTTCATATCTCCTGCCGGCCCAGATCAACCGGCAAGAGGTTTATTTTCCAGAGCCTAAGCCCAGCATGGCGCGTGGCTTCCACCACCGTTTTTCGATTCTCAACTTGACGCTCGTGCCATGCCTCACCGGCTTGACAAGGGTTACTCCGCGCCAGGACGAACCGGTGCAGAGCGCAGGTTGTAGGCTTCCCGGATGGCCTGATCAAGCGCCTGACACAATGCCGGATGCTCAATCAGATATTGCCGGGCATTTTCACGCCCCTGCCCAATCATCTCCTCATTGTATCGGTAGAAAGACCCTCGTTTTTCAATAAAGCCCAGTTCAGTTGCCAAATCAAGCAGGTCACCCTCGTAACTGATGCCCGTCCCATACAGAATATCAAACTCGGCTTCACGGAACGGAGCGGCCACTTTATTCTTGGTGACCCGTACACGGGTACGGTTGCCAACGACTTCACCGCCCTGTTTGATCGCCTCAACACGCCGGATGTCCAGCCGGATGGTTGCATAGAACTTCAGCGCACGCCCGCCAGTCGTGGTCTCTGGACTGCCAAACATCACGCCGATCTTCTCACGTAACTGATTGGTGAAGATCATGGCTGTGTTGCTCTGCTTGATGGCGCCTGAGAGCTTGCGTAACGCCTGACTCATCAGGCGGGCCTGCAAGCCCACATGGCTGTCCCCCATCTCGCCTTCGATCTCGGCCCGTGGTACTAACGCCGCCACCGAGTCCAGCACGATCACATCCATCGCACCGGAGCGCACCAGCGCCTCAGCAATTTCCAGCGCCTGCTCACCGGTATCAGGCTGGCTGATATACAGATCGTCAACGTTGACGCCGATGCCCTGCGCATAGTTCGCATCCAGCGCGTGCTCCATGTCAATGAAGGCGCAGATGCCACCCAGCTTTTGGGCCTGAGAGATGATGTGCAGACAGAGGGTTGTCTTACCTGATGATTCAGGGCCGTATATCTCGGTTACGCGTCCACGCGGGATGCCTCCAACACCCAGCGCGACATCCAGTGACAGCGCACCAGTCGGGATAACATCCACCTGAAGGTGGGTTGCCTCCCCGAGACGCATAACAACGCCGTCACCAAACTTCTTGGTCAGGTCCTTGAGAGTCTTATCGAGTGAAGCCAGACGGCCCTCATCAGGCATGAAAAGGCAACTCCTGGTTGGTGAAACAGTACGAGCGTTCTATACTGTAAGGTTAGTGTACAGCAAGGATTACAAAAGTGCAACAGCCCCCACAACGCCAGCACAATCAGCCGGGCGGGCGTGTATCAGATTGTCTCGATTATACGAACATAAGTTCTATTTGTCAAGCTGTGTGGCTGTACAGAACCGCATCGGTCAGCTCCAACAGAAACATCTCCTGGGGCTCATCTTTACCCTTGACAACCTGCGGGGGAAGCTTCTCTACCTTGAGGCCGGCGGCGTCGGTGGGCAGACCCTCAGCGAGGACCTCAGGCGTGACAATGATCTGCCCGTCCTGCGCGATCTCAACAAGGCGGTGAGCAATGTTGACTGTCAGACCGACCATGGCGTAATCCATACGCGAATGACCGCCAACATGGCCAAGCACCACCAGGCCGCGATTCATGCCTATACCCAAACCGATCTGCATACCCCGTGCGGCCCAACGTTCCTTAGCACCGATGAAGCGCCGCTGTATCTCTATCGCTGTGGAGAGGGCACGTCTGGGGGCATCAAGCTGATTGTAGGGGACGTTGAACCCCACCATCAGCTCATCGCCCACAATATCAAAGACCACCCCCTCGTACTTATAAACGATGTCTATCATCTCGGTAAACACATCGTTAAGCAGTTCAACGACAATATCAGGGGGATGCTCAACAGTCAGGCGGGTGAAACCGCGCAGATCGGCGAACAGCACAATCGCTTCACGCCGCTCGCGGCGCTTCAAGATGGCTCGGTCGTTCAGCACCTTGTCGAGCAGGGCTGGACTCATATAGCGCGAGAAGGCCTCCAGCACACGCTGTGTCTCTGCCCGTTCGATGTTCAGGCGGAAGCGCTCATTCTCCTTGAGGTCGGTGATGTCCTGCCATACCAGCAGGTATCCCACCCCCTCAATCGGAGAGATGCTGACATTGAAGATGCGCTGTGTGCCTGTAGCGCGATCACGGTAAGTATACTCCCCTAGAACAGCCGAGCCGCGTTCCTGAGCACGGAAGAACAGGTCAGCCAGCGTCAAGCTGAAGACTTCAGCCAGCGGCCGGTTGAGGTCACCCTTACTCAGGTGGAGGATTCGCTCAGCCGCTGGGTTGACGCTGGTAATGACCCCTTCAGCATCTGTCACAATCACGGGGTCGGCTGTCTGGTTGAAGAGGGCCTCACTGCGTGCCCGTTGCTGGCGGGCTTCTTCATACAGTTGGACATTCTCCAAGGTGATGGCCGCCTGACTGGCAATCGCCGTCAGGAGGTTGAGATGTTCCGCTCTGAAAGCATCCGGATAGGGTGAAGTAAGAAGCAGCCCTCCTGCCACCTGGCCGCCCCGCACCAGCGGGACCCCCGCCGCAGACACAACAGGGGTATCATCCTCTGAGAGCTGTACCCAGCGCTCATCCTGACTGACATCGGGGACAAGTACCGGCTGTCTATGCTCGATCATCCAGCCGAGCAGTCCTTGATTGAGCACGCGCGGATCAATCGTATCGGTACTGCGCGGCTCCGATCCGCGGCGTGAGAGGATTTTCTGCTGGAAGCTTCCATCCTTCCCCAGTATCACCAGCAACGCTTTTGTAGCTCCAGTCAGCTCGCTGGTTAGCGACACAACCTCGCGTATCAGGTGCTGGCAGTCGAGCTTCGACATCAGCGCCTGCCCGACATCATAAAGCAAGGCCAGCCGCTGACGTTCCATATCAAGCTCATCGCGGGCCTGCTTGAGCGCCAGCAGTGAGTTAATGCGGGCTAAGAGTTCATCCGGGTCGAACGGCTTAGAGACGAAATCATTGCCCCCTGCTTGAATGCCTCTGGCCCGATCCTGAGGTTCCTGCAGAGCGCTCACTAAGATAATGGGAACAAAGGTGGTAGGGTAACTCTCGCGGATCTGTCGGGTGACTTCAAAGCCGTCCATGTCCGGCATCATGACATCGAGCAGAATCAGGTCGGGCATCTGAGCGGCAATTTGCTCTAGTGCCTCTGCCCCGCTCATAGCCGCAATGATATTCTTGAATCCAAAAAACCTCAGCCGCGCCTGAAGCAGGTTACAGTTAATTTCATCATCGTCAACCACAAGGATGCGGGCTTCAGAGAACGATGCCGCCATATAAGTTCATCCACCCCGGAGAGATATGACCAGCATATATTTTATAGAAAGCATTATACCATGTAAACAGAACGAATGGCCCGGAACAAGCCTTGACCCCGCCTGTAATGTATGCTATTGTAATAGCTAACAGATGTCAGTTAGATGTATCATTTGTTAATATTTTTGACCTGCCTCCTCCCGCAGGTACTGAGGCAGTGTGTAAAAATGGGGTGGCATGATGCCCGGACGACGCATATCGGGCGACCGCATGGAACTGCTCGCTGATGTGGTTGAAATGTACTATGAGCAGGAAATGACGCAAGAGCAGATCGCCAGCCGCATTGGCGTCACCCGCTCAATGGTCTCTCATATGCTTCATACGGCCAGACAACTGGGCATCGTGGAAATCCGTATTAACCGTCCCTTGCAGTTTGACCACGCCCTGGAGAACGAGCTGATCGAGCGTTTCAGCCTGTATACCGCCAGTGCTCTGATCACGCGCACGGAGGATTACCGCCGCCTGATCCAGCGGATCGGTGTGGCCGGCGCTCGTGTGCTGAGAGGTTATCTAAAACCCGGTGGTATTCTGGCCCTCTCATGGGGGATGACTATCAGCGCAATGGTCAAAGCCTTTGATGTGCCTGAAGCTGTCCCCATCAAAGTAGCTCAGATTGTTGGCGCAGTCGGCGCACGCGGGCAGGACTATGACGGGATGGTGTTGGTGCGCCGAATGGCGCGTATTCTGGGCGGTGAGGCCTACTACCTGAACGCCCCCTTCGTTGTAGACAGCCCTCAAACCGCGCGTGCCCTGCTTGGCCTGCCCACAATCCGCGAGACAATTGAGCTTGGCACAAGAAGTGATGTGGCGGTGTTTGGTGTGGGGACAACAGCCCTGCCCGAATACTCCAGCCTGTGTCTGTCGGGCCATATCACACCTGCCCAACTGGAACGTCTCCGTATGGGAGGCGCGGTCGGTGACGTATGCGGACACTATTTTGATGTCAATGGCAGTCCGTGCGCCTTGGATTTCAGCGCCCGGACGGTCGCCATCTCCCAGAGCGGCCTGTTGGCTGTGCCGCTCAGAATGGCCATGGCCGCCGGGAGCGTGAAAGTGCCGGCTATTCTGGGGGCATTGCGTGCCGGCTACATCAACGTACTCGTGACAGATGCCCATACAGCCGAGGCAGTGCTGGTGCTCGATCAGGAGACGCAGAGACTGGCCGCCTCTTAGGCCTCCTGCACCAGATGAATAGAAGGGATAAGTGAGATTGTGTCTACAGACTACCACATGATCAAGTACATCCATGAAAGCCCCGATGCTCTCCAGCGCACGCTTGACAGTAACGAGTCAGCTATTCAGTCCCTTGCAGTCCATGCCGTCGAGAGCGGCATCCGGCGCGTGATCATCGTAGGGATGGGCAGTTCATACACAGCGGCTGTCATGGCCGCGCCCGTCTTCTATTATCATGCCGCCCTGCCGGTCTACATCATGCCTGCCAGCGAGTTGCCCCACTACGCGCCGCGTCTAGTAGATCGCCGCACGCTGGTTGTTTCCGTTTCACGCTCCGGTGAGCGGGGGCAGGCTATAGATGCTCTGAAGGATGCCGTCGGGCGGGGCGCTCTGAGCGTTGCCATGACCGGTGTTTCTGACAGCCTGCTGGCCCAGACTTCACAGCTTGCACTGATCACATCAGAGGGGCCGGAGATCACCTTCCCCAAGACTAAGAGCGTGATCACCAGCGCAGGCCTGCTGATGCGTCTGGCGTTGGCTCTAGCCGCCCCTGAAGACTCGGAGGCCGCCGCGCGGCTGTATGCCCTGCGGTCTACGCCCCACTTGATCCGGCGTACCATCGAGGCGACCGAAGAGGCCGTCCGCAGAATGATCCCGGCCCTCCAGATATTTCACACAGTGCGCGTTGCCGGTAGTGGGAGCAACTACGGCACTGCCCTTGAGGGGGCAATGAAAATACAGGAAGCCGCCTCTATCGTTGCCCACGCTACCGACCTAGGCAACCTGCTTCATGACCCGCTCGGCGTAGCCAACGAAGGCTGGTTAATTATCCCGCTCATTTCGCTGGAGGATCAGGAGACAGGCCAAACAGCCCTTGAACTGGCCGGCAAGTTTGGCGCACGCCGGCTGGCTGTGGCCGCGCCGGGCCTCGATGCAGGAGGTGCGGCTGAGTATGTGATCACCCTGCCTGAAACCCTCGACCCACTGCTTAACGGCCTGATCTACCTCCCGCCTCTTCAGTTGCTGGCCTACTATTGGGCAGTCGCCAGAGGGCTGAACCCCGACGCGCCGGCCTCCATGCATACCACTCTCTCAGCGGTGCTGGCCCCCGGTCGTAAAGAACCGGAACTCTGAAGGGGTTGGACTCATGACATACTCCGTTGACTCCCCTGCTCCTCCCTATGCCCCTGAGCTGGTCTCTAAGCTGGAGAAGATCGCCATCCAACTCCGCCGCGAGGTGATCCGCATGACCCATGCCGCACGTTCCGGCCATCCCGGCGGGTCGCTCTCCGCCGCTGAGATGATCGCGGCGCTTTACTTCCACACGCTGAAAATAGACCCTGCCAACCCTTGCTGGCCCGAACGGGATCGTTTCATCCTTTCCAAGGGACACGCCTGCCCGGTGGTATATGCGGCGCTGGCGTTGCGCGGTTACTTCCCGTTGGAGGACCTGCCTGCTCTGCGCCAGATTGACAGCCACCTGCAAGGACACCCCGATATGCGCAAAACCCCCGGCATTGACATGACCTCCGGCCCGCTGGGCAATGGGCTGGCGGCGGGGCTGGGAATGGCTCTGGGGGCGCGTGTGAAAGGCCTTGACTTCCGTGTCTATGTCATGCTGGGTGACGGCGACCTTCAGGAGGGATGCAACTGGGAGGCCGCTATGATGGCGGGGCATCAGCGGCTGGACAACCTGACGGCGCTGGTTGACTACAACCGTTCCCAGGTGGACGGCTGTACTGACGACATCGTGACACTGGAGCCGCTAGCCGACAAATGGCGGGCCTTCAACTGGGCAGTGCGCGAAATTGACGGACATGACATGGTACAGATACTGAGTGCGCTGGACTGGGCGCGCTCTGCCGGCGGACAGCCAGCCGTCGTCATAGCCCGCACGGTCAAAGGCAAGGGGGTCTCCTTTATGGAGAATAATCCCTGCTGGCACGGCAAAGCGCCGGGCGATGAGGAAGCCGCCCTTGCACTGGCCGAGCTGGAAGGCATGCCATGAACAAGGCCATGCGGGATGTTTTCGGCGAGTACCTGCTCGAACTAGGGGAGGCCTATCCTGAGCTGGTCGTGCTGGACGCAGATATTGCCTCCTCTTTCAGGACGGCTCGTTTTTCGGCACGCTGGCCCGAACGCCACTTCAACTTTGGGGTAGCCGAACAAAATATGCTGATGGCCGCCGCCGGACTGTCTACCGTGGGGCTGATCCCTCTGGCCTGTACCTTTGCCTCCTTCTGCGCTCTGCGTGCCTGCGAACAGATTCGGAGCTTCATCTGCTACGGCAGATTGAATGTCAAGATCATCGCCACACACGGCGGGCTTGAGGTCGGGTACGATGGCCCTACCCATCAGGCAACTGAAGACATTGCCATCATGCGGGCTATGCCCAATATGACAGTTGTTGTCCCTGCGGACGCCGGAGCTGTGTCGTCCCTTCTTCGTCAGGCTGTTGAGATGGAAGGCCCTGTGTACTTCCGCATGACACGCGGCGAGTCCCCCCTGATCTACCAGCCGGATCATCCCTCCCCCGTGCTGGGCTGTGCCAGCCTCCTACGGCAAGGAACGGATGCAACCATCATTGCGGCAGGGAGGCTGGTTCCTATCGCCCTAGAGGCCGCCGACAAGCTGACCGAGCAGGGAATACAGGTGCGCGTCCTGGATATGCACACCATCAAACCACTGGACACTGCCGCCGTAGAGCAGGCAATCGCCGAGACGGGTGTAATTGTCACGGCTGAGGACCACAACGTCATAGGCGGGCTGGGCGGGGCTGTGGCTGAGTATCTGGCCGGCAGAGGATCAGGGCCGCTGGTGCGCGTGGGGGTATCAGATACCTTTGCCCGTTCCGGCCCCCCGGATGCCCTCTATGAGAGGTACGGACTGAGCGGACAGCACATTGTTGAGGCAGTCCGCACGGCTATCGGCAGGAAGGAGAAGACAGGCATCTGATGAGGCCGCTTTCTGCCTCCCATCTATCCTGAAGGGGGCGATCCTGTCTTCTCCACCACTACGAAATGGGACAGGCCAAACAGGCGCAGGGGAGTACGCTCGGCCAGATGCAGGATAGCCCGCAGGGCACGCCCCAACGTCGGAGCGCGGGCAATGATGTTGTCATACGCGCCAAAGATGCGGGTATGATATACCACCCGCAGAGGCAGTCCCCCCATCAGGCGACGCAGCCCATGCCATGTATAGGTCCTCACATGGGGAGCCAGCCTGTTACGCCAGACATTCGGCAGGTAGTTGATGAGGGGGGTATTGCCAAAGTGATACCGGCCCCGCCAGTAGTGCCCGTGCGTCTCAAACGGATACCAGCGGTTAGGGCAGAAGATAACAGCCCGCCCGCCGGGCCGCAAGACACGGATCATCTCGGCCAGAGAGGCCCGGTCATCCCGCACATGCTCCAAGACCTCGTGGGAGAGGATCAGGTCAAAGGTGTTGGCAGGGTAAGGCAGACGTTCGGTGGCGGCAACATGGATACATGGGACCCGTTGCCGTGCAGCCTGTACGCGCTCCAGTTCGATGTCAAAGGCGTAGACATGAGGGCTGTCTTCCAACAGGCGGGCGGCATACTGCCCTAGACCACATCCAGCCTCCAGAATGTACGCCCCATCAGATACCCGTCCCCAGCGTCGGATCATCGCCAAACGGCGTTCCTGACCAGCCCGCCAGACGTAGCTGGGGGCGCCCCTTTCCGCGAGCTTCTCTTGTTCGGCCATTGTCACCTGTCTGTCCCTAAGACACTTCCGCCAGCCTGCGCTTGAGTATATCAATGGGGCGGATGGGGGTCGGGTCTGTGCTGTAGGCTATGGCTGTATAGTAACTCACATAGTCGCCAAACTGGATCAGGCTGGCCTGCTGGGCCATACGGCTTTCTCCGTGCGCCCGGATCAGGTCGGAAGCGATTCCCTCACCCAACAGCAGATCGTGGGTGGCCTGATGGCGCAGTGCCACGCGCGGATGCTCATAACGCGGCGAGATCAACTGGATCAGCGCCAGCCGGCGCAACAGTTCCGGCGGGAACTCAATACCCACCACAGTATTGTGATTCAACTCTGGCAGAACGTCGAAGAAGGCGCAGGTCTTTGCATTCTCATTGAGCTGGGTCTTCCAGCGGCGGGCGACCGGCGCAAGCAGGCCAGCTCCCCAGATGAAGGGAATACGTCCGATCAACTGGCCAGCCATCCGCTTGGCGGGATTTTGAGCAGAAGGATTCTGCGCACCCAGCACAGCCCGATCCTGACGCAGTAGGTCTATGGTCTCCTTGACATCAGCAGACAGGTCGGGGACAAGCTCCAGACGTGAGGCGAGCGCCGCCGCCATCCCGTAGGGCCAGCCCAGCGCGCCGCGCGGCTGAGAATGGTAGGTGTACGTCCATGACACACCGCCTGCCTGCCGGACCAGACCGTCAAGCTGGCCGCCTGTAGTGACGGCCAGCAGGCGGGCACCGCGTTCGGCGGCCTGACGGGCACAGGAAAGGGTTTCCTCCGTAGTGCCGGAATGGCTCATTGCCACAACCAGCGTCTGAGGGCCGGCGGCGTAGGGCGGCAGATCATATTCGCGGTTAACGGTGATCGGCACAGGAGAGGTATCCCCGATCAGAGCGGCAAGCAGGTCGCCGCTGATAGCCGATCCCCCCAACCCGCAGATTACGATGCGCTCCACCTCACCCGGTCGGGCGGGCAGATCGAGGGTATGCGCAAGCTCCCATGCGGCGGCAATTTGATCGGGGAAGGCGTCAATGTGCCCCAGCATATTATCGGGATCAAGGCGGCGGAACAGATCAAGGTCGTCTAAATCCATAGTTCACTCCGGGATGTACTTCGACAGCTTGTCCGCCATTGTAACACAGGCGGCCCCAGAGGTCATTTTCCACGATCGGGAAGCCGCTAAGTCATTGCCCTTTGCCCCACAACTCAGGTTGACGGCGGCCAATCCAGATACTATACTGAGGATGCCAAAACCCTCACAGGAGTTGTTTCCATGATTGATGAGAACTTGCTCAAGGTCCTGCGTTGCCCGGTGGCAGTACACTACACTGATAGAGGAGACGACCCGGGACGACTGGAGCTTGTCCACGATTGCTGGCTGGTCTGCGCTGACTCCGGTTACAAGTATCCGATTATTGAAGGTATCCCCATCATGCTGGCCGAAGTAGGGGAGAAGTATAAGTCGGTAGCGGTAGAAGACCTGCCGGTGCCGCCCCCTGCCGAGCTGTTATCCTCAGCCGCCGAGTCGTGAAAGGCAGTACGGGGTAAAGATTGATATTTCTTTTTACCAGCGCTAAGGATGCAGGGAGCAACCGCCGTGACCGATATGCTGCCTTCTGCTACCCGTATTCTGGTTATTGACGATGACCCAAGCCTGATCGTGCTGTTGAGCAGGATGCTGGCACGTATTGGAGTGCCTCCTCAGACAGCTCAGACTGGAAAAGAAGCGCTTGAGCTGCTCTATGCCGAGCATTACGACCTGTTGATCCTTGATCTGATGCTGCCCGACATAGACGGCTTTGAAATCCTGTCCCGCATCCGGAATGATCCCCGCTTTGACTCGATGCCGGTCTTGATCCTCTCGGCTATTGCCGACCCGGACGGCATCAGCAAGGGGCTTGCGCTGGGGGCAGACGGCTATCTGACCAAGCCCTACCTTCCCAACACGCTTACGAGCCGCGTGCGTGCATTGTTAGAACAGGGACGCAGGAAACCAGACTCGCTATAGGTCTTCCTCAAAGTAGTCAGGAGGCGGCTCGTCAAGGTCCTCCTCGAAGTATTCCCCCTCTATGGTGTTATCTGGAGGGGCAAGCAGGGCACGCTGTTTGTAGCGCTCGGCCAGCGGGCGGCCATCCCCCAGCCGCCCGTAAGCCCCTCCGCCTGACAGTTGATATTCGCGCAGGGCCTCCCGCAACCGAGATTGGCGCTTTCGGCTTTTCATGGCACGGGCAATAAACCATGCAATCGTCATGGTCGGGATGATCTGGGTGCCGGGAATCAACCCTTCGAACAGCGTGATCATCTGCAAGGCCCGCAACCCCAGCAACTCCAGCACCACCCATGAGATCGGCGCTGAGAAGACATCAAAGGCCATGTCTAGCAGGTCGAGCGCTATTGGCACGGTGATAGGGACAAGCCGGAGAGTCTCGAAGAAATCCGCATCCTCCGGGA